>WLWF01001175.1_pt1 | contig 22710 bp, 27 predicted proteins | sample 6718331 | NCBI WGS metagenome assembly WLWF01 (sample SAMN12718692, study PRJNA515312) | sponge metagenome | isolation source: marine sponge | host: Mycale hentscheli | place: New Zealand: South Island, Marlborough, Capsize Point | collected 2003-05-01
GTCAGTTTTTAACGAGGAAAAAACTATATGTTCTTCAAAAACTTTATATTGTCCGTACTTGTTGTAATTTTGATTATTCAATCCAAAGTGCCTACCTCTATGATTATCCTCTATTGTTCCCTCGTTTAAATATGTAGTTACACCTTTTGTCATTGACTTGTTAACCGCTCCATTACAATCCTTAGTATTGGCTATGTCAATATTTAAGGCTAATTCAAACTTTGATCCTTTATTGTCTATTGTGTATATTTTAGAATAGTCTATGAAATCAGAAGGCAATACAAATATGTTATCACAATTAGGGTGGATGGAAATTGTTTTACTAACCAAACTCAAGTCTTGATTAAACTCTCTTAAACCGGTTTTTAACAGAAAAAAAACCTTAGAATAATAACCCATATTATCATCTAAACTTTCAATTATATGCTCTCTAGCCACATTGTCTAAACTATACTTTACACTCATAAGTTCTAAATATTATCGTTTAAATTATCTATTGGTTGTTGCGGAGAAAAAAACTGAACCGCTTTCATTAATAGCATTTCTTGAACCATTGGCGGCATTAAAAAAAAATCATCATTTTTTAAACCATTTAAAGGCATTACCATTCTTACGTCAACATTAGTTAATTTACCACAACCATCATCTTCTGTTTCTGAAAATGTATGGTTTTTTAAAACAACTTTTTCTTCTCTTTGATAATAACTAATTTGCCCATCAAGAGGTTCGCCTATTAAACCTTTATAAAGAGAATTGTAATTTGAAGGTAAAGGCTTAAATACTTCATCTTCATTATCAGAAAAAAAAACTTCTTGAATACCTCTACCCATAGGTAAAGCAATTGCAGTAGCAGGAATTTCAAAATAATATTTTTTGCCTTTCTTCTTTATAGGTATATCTCTAAAAGTATAAGTCAATTGCCCATCCATCTCTTGAGTATCGTCAACAATACTACCTAGAAATTCTCTAATAGTACTTCCAATCGCTTGGTCTAAAAAATATAAAACTTCTTGAATAGAAAACTCTATCTCATTAGGGTTTTCTATTCCTTTAAGCCTTAATACAACCTCTTCTGCTAACTTATACTTTGTAATCATAACCCTTCTTGCGTTTTAGCTTGTGAATATTGTGACAACTCCCCATCCCTTAGATTTATACCCATTAGGTTTAAAGTTAAAAGAGCAACATCATTAAAAGCTTCAACCGGAGCATCAATATCTTTAGAAATTGACTCGTCATAAACCGGTCTTTCATTCTCTAAAACATAACCCCAAGAAGCTTCTTTAGGTTGTCTTAAGTAACCTAAGTAAACACTTAGTATACTATTAGGTACAACCTCTATAACATCGTCTAAAACCCTTGCTTTTGGAAATCTTTTTGTTGGTATATTAATTTCGCTTGACTCTATTAAAGAAAACTCACTATCTCTTAATATTTGTATAGGAACTTTTATTAAAGAACCATCTTTTTTGTAAAAATCATAATTAAAACTACTAAAATGTAAATACTTAGGAGCAATTTCTCCATCTAAATCAAAAAACTCTCCATTTGGAATTTTCATTTTACCATCTACCACACTTAAAAGCCTAAACTCTTGCAAATGTCTTAAATCGTCTGTCGCTTTATGGTTTATTTGCCATCCTTTTTTTGGAACATTAGCATTAAAAGGCACATCTACATCGTTTCCGTATTTTCTCATCGTCCACGTTCTTAATGCTGAATTAGTGGCTATGTTAAACTCGCTAGGACTAACAGAACCCTTACCCTCTTTATTCATAACAAAAAAAACAAACTCCTTAAAATCATTTATATTTATCATTGGTATTTTTGCTTTAAATGGTTTATAATATCATCTATTTTTGATAGTTCAAAATCATTGTTAGACACATAAAGCCTCTGTTCGCATATATGTATATTTTCATTAGTATTACCATTTGCGCTAGGCAAATATCTACTACCTAGCATTTCTACTAGGCTAGTGCTACCATTATCCATATTTGATTTTCTTGGTCTACTCCAACCACCACTTTCTTTTAGCAAAGAAGCTATATCTTCCCCTATCTGTCTTAAACCTAATGCACAAACTACATAACCTCTATTATTTGTAGAAAAACTCTCATAACTTGAATTGCTACGAGTTCTAACATTTAGTTCAATATTAAATTCATCTAACGTCATTGTAAACCTATTTCCGTCACTTTGATAATATGAGCTAAAATAAACCTCACTACCATAACCACTAGGAACTTCTGAAAAATGCAAAACAGTTATTAAGAATAAATTTTTACCTCTTGTAAATTCGCTAAAGATTGGATAGTTAAACTCTTGTGTGCCAACTACACCTTTAAAAGAAACACCTTTAATAACGTCATTTACATACAAGGGATTTCCTACTGCATCTTGCATATTTATATTTACACTGCCTTGACCTACATCTTTAGCTTTATTTTTAAAAACTTTAGTAGAATAAGCTATGTTGTTTCTATCCTCGCCAAAACCATAAGCATCGGCTAAAGTCCTAGCTTCCGAAGAGGTGTCTGCTCCATCAAACCAAAAAAGTAAATTAAATATGTATGGGTCAACAAAATTATCTCCACCTCCACCATTATCCTCTGAACTATTAAATCTTCTCCTTAGTATCATATTAGTTTGCTTTTATAAAACCGCCATTAGTTGATAAATAAATTGCATTGTCAGACTTGCTATATCTCCCCCATATTTCCGTTTTCTTATTCACACCAACATCAATAGTATCATCTGTATAAAATATATCCATATCAGAAGATGTTGTAAAAGCTAATGTTTTTTCATCAGTATTTGTGTCTTTTAAATCAATAACAAATGTTGATGACTTTTGATTTGGGTTAGGTTTTGTAAAATCTAATATTACAGATGATTTGTTGTCTGTAAAGCAATTAAACATATTTCCTTTGGTTAAATCTATAAGCCACTTAATTTGACTAGATGTATTTTGGCTTTGCGTAGCTTGTCTTTCAAGCATAGAACATTCTCCAACTATTTCTATGTTTTCAGAATAAGCAGTATTATCTCTATCGGCTAAAATTTCTGAACCACTAATAATAGATGAATTTTGTACTCCATCATTTATTAAATGTTCTTGCCCTCCTATTATTGCACATTTATCTCCTTGATTTTCATTAAATCTACCTGCTAAAACTGAACTAAATTGCCCTCCAATTAAGTTTTGTTGTCCACCAAGCAAAGCACTATAAAAACCACTAACAAGTATATTATTTCCTATACCTCCTAGTATAGCACAAAAATCTGCTTCGGCTATACTTGTCATAGTTGAAGCAACAACAGAAGAATGGTTAAAAGCAGCTTGTCCTTTAGCAATAACCATATTATCGGTAGTAAACCCTCTACCTCCACTATGAGTAGACAAACCCTCTGCTTGTGTTAGCCAATTTTGTGCGTGAGAGTATGTTCCATTAACTTTATTTCCTCTTCCCTCTACGTGAGAATAATCAGCATCAACTATGTTATAACCACCCTCTACGTGAGAAGCGTAGCCTAATACAACTAAGTTATTTACCCCCTCTACGTGAACAAACTCTAAAGTTGTTCCAACTCTCTCCATTAATGGAGATTTTCGTATTTTATTTCCTTGAAAAAACTCATATAAACCAACATCGTTAGCACCACCCTCTACGTGTACGCTATTTGTTAGCACACCTGAACCTCCGATATTGTTGCTTCTTCCCTCTATACTTGAATTAGGAGAGTCTGAAATAATATTATTTTGTCCACTACCTTTTGAATTGTCTGAATATATTTGATTTAACCTACCATTTAAACTTGAGTTTTTTCCATTAACAAGTAAGCTATCTCCAAATGCAGTAGAGTTTGTTCCATCAACAACAGAATTTGTACCATTTAACACACCACTATTTTGTCCGTTAGATGAAATTACCGCTACGTCTGATAAAAATGCTACACCGGTAATATCTCCGGTTTGTCCATTAATAGAACTTACATTAAATGATGTTACCGGCAACCAATCTCCTTCGTAATACAAATAAGATTTTGTTGTACCTTGTGGGTTTTGTAGAATAGCTAAATTACCATTTATATTATCAACAGAAGCGTTCATTTCTACTTCCGTATCATAGATGAATATTTGACCTGCAAAGTTAAAATTAGGTAGTTGAGATAAAGGTACTTTACCGCTACTATCTAAACTAGGATAACCATTAGGTTGGTTTTTATCAGCTTCGTTTTCCGGTATATAACCTAAAGCGTCAATTATACCTTGAGAATTATTAATATAATTCGCATCATTGACTAACAATGAAATATTATCTCCTTGCTGTAAATAATTTGCTAAATCAGCATTTATTAAGTAAGGAACATCGTTTATTAATAATGAAACATTATCGTTTGGTTTTAAATAAGGAATATTGTTGTTTAATAGAGAAATATCATCTCCTTCAACTAAAAAACCCTCAATAGGAAACCAACGATCTTCAAAATCTTCTTTATTAAGAGTGTCTATAATATTATCAGAAATGATGATAGCAGTATAATCAAATCTTGTTCCATCGGGTCTTAAAGGACTTAAACTAAAGTTAGTTCCATCTCTGTCGTCAGCCCACGCTTGGTAAGTCCAATTACCATCTACATTTATTGCAGAGTTTCCTTTTCTTGGGTTACAACTATTTTCGCATCCACTCATTTTGTTAGGTTTTTAAAGGGGTTAAACATTAAACTCTTACTGCAAACTGATTAAATCTAGTGTTTAACACAATATCTACACCATCTAAGTATATTGTTAAAGTTGCATCAAATCTAGTTAAAGCATCCCCATATTGGTCGGGTATTGCTAAGTATAAAGTATTTGGTTCATTTGGTAACGATTTTACATATACATTTCCATAGAACATCATTTCGTCATTGGTAAGTTGATTTATTTCATAATACATTGGAATTTTAAATGCTTGATGTCTACCATTTCCGTATGTTTCAGAACTGTACCCTATTGCGCCATCCCAATATAATTTAGGAAAAGCAATAGGAGAATTATCATTAGCCTCATTCTCATTTTCTAGTTGCCCGATAATAACATCTCCGGAAATATCTCTTGGAAGATTTGCGTAAGTTTGTTCGGGTAAATTCCACTTACCTTTTAAAGCTAAACCTTTTTCTGTAAAAACAGCAAGTACGCTATTCGTATTGTTTGGATAATTTTCTTGAAAAGCAAATTTAAAGTCTAAACAAGGTTTATTTACTGTTTTTAGTTTCCAACCAAAAGCATATAAACTTTGAGCAACATCTTCCAAATCAAAAAATGGTTCAGCGATAGGCACACTACTATACTCTAAATCTCCCCCTCTAGGTCTATTATCTACATCATAGGTCAAATCATCACTAAACAATGTTCTTTCGTACAAACCAACTGTGTGTCCGTTGTCGTAAATATCTTGTGTTATTAATACTTGGTCGCCTAATTGTGGTACATAAGTAGGGTCAGCGGCTACTATTGAGTCAGTAATTAGCTGCCAAAAAGCTAAAGTATCAGATGGATAACCAACTCCGTTGTGTGGACTCTCAACCCAACCTTGTGGGTATTTTGCAGACCTAGAAACTTGATAATATCTTTGAGAAGATGTGTTTACACTCCCTGCATTTTGAGTTGTTCCATCTGAAAAAGTTATAATCAAATCAGAATTTGCATCTATTTCTGCTTTTGTTACTGAAATTCCATCTGCCCCATCTTGTCCATCAGAACCATCTTGTCCATCAGAACCATCTTGTCCATCAGAACCACCTTCTCCATCTGTTCCCGACTCGCCCTTTTCTCCTTTCATAGAAGCTAACCACTCTTGTTCTGTTCCAACAAAACCATTTAATAACGCAGTTTCATAAGCACTATCTCCCGACTCTCCTTTTTCTCCTTTTTCTCCTTTTTCGGTTGGAAGTTCTCCGTTTATGACTGCACCTAGTTTCCCTGCTGCACCATATACAATTTTAGGTTTACCAAAATCATAATTAGGTAAACATTCACAAGCATCTCCTAATGCTAACATTTCTTTTATGTAACACTCTACATCTTGCCCATTTCCACTTTTACTTGCACTATCAATCATATCAAGATAAGCACACATCTGTTCCCAATTATTTTTTAATTGTAAAGCTTTATTAAAATCTTTGCCTTGATAAGACTTCCATTGTCTGTACATATTCGACAATGTTTGGTACATATCGTTTTCGTAAAAAGGGTTTACAACATTTATTGGCTCTAAAAGAGAAATATAGTCTAATACAAAAAAAGAAAGGTGTAAACCTTCAGTAACCGGAAAATTATATTCTAAGTAAGATTGTAGCTTAACTTGGTGTTGCAAAGGTGTTAGACCGGTATGAAAAAACTCGTTAGTAATAACAATGTCTGTTGTACTTTTAATTTCACTTTTACCGGTTGTTGGTGGAAAAAATATAGCTAACTCTCTAGTAATTGAAGGAATAGTATCTCTTTGCTTATAACTTGTGGTATCAACAGAAGCTAACAATGGTGCTAAAACATCTACATTGGTATTCAAGGCTGCTTCCGGTTTATGATAAATAAAATCAAATTTTGCTTCTTTAATAAAAACTTCGTCACTTATCAAATCTTTTACCTCATACCATATTTTATACTCTCCTTGAACCGGCTTATCGTTAATATCAGTAGGTAGATTAAATTGTCTTTGATTTATGCTTTGTGTAAAGTCGGGAGATACTAAATAATCTACATTGTTATAGATAACACCGGAAGGAGTGTTGATTTTCAACCCCGCTTTATAACTTATTGGGTTTCCAAACTCATCTTTTGTTTTATCTACAACAATTATCTTGTTCTTATTCTCTACTAAATCAAACTTTACCTCTAATTTTATTATATAAGCCATATCTTAGGTTTTATATTAAATATAATGTTTTTCTTAATCTTTCGCAACAAAAAAAAAGGGTGTCCGATTTACCGAACACCCTTTATTTTAATTAGTTAAATCTACTTGTCTAACTCTAAACTAAGATTTAAAAATGTAGTTGGGTTATCCTGCAAATACTCAACGAACTTTTTAATTCCATTGTGTTTTTTGTCAGCGTATGTATAAAAATTACCACTTTTGGTAATTATTTCTTCTTTAACTCCGGCTCTAATTATTTTCTCAAATACAGAACCACCTTCTAAGTCATTTTTAACTTGTTCTACATCGTCCTTAAATGATGATGTAAAAATCTTATCAATATGAAGCTTTTTCTTCAAGTCCTTTAACACAATACCATACTCCGTGTTTTCAACCGCTAAACTTGCAAATTCTTGTATAGCGTTTGTTCCTAAAGCAGATTGTAAAATAGTAGTGTTATTTACTGCGTTAGTTATCTTTCTAACTTTAGCGTTATAGCTTAACAAACCTTCGTTTATTGCTCTTGTAATAATAATTCTATTTGTTAAAATAGGATCGTCTAAGTTTAAATCAAACAAGTCTTTATTGCTATCAACTTGCTGCATCATATAGTGACGAATTTCAGCTTCTCCACTACGATAAATTTGAGCAATCATTTGTTCAGACTTAGAAGTAGCTAAAGCTAAATGCTTTAAATCTTCAAAAGGCATATTTAAAATTCTTGCTTTTAAGTTAATAGATTTAGATTGTTTGTTAACCGCTTCTTCTGAAAGAACATTAGGGTTAAATAATCTATATTGGTAGTTTCCGTGTTGTCTATGTTGCGAAGGCAAATCTTTGTTACCATTTGAACATAACAGATACATTACCTTATTCATCTCTCTACCACTAACTCTTAATACTCCATTCACAAAAGTTATTGGAGTTGTTCTTGCTTCACTTGATTGCTCATCAACAAAAATTGATTTCTCTCCGGCACAATATCTAATTTTACGAACTAATGGTTTTTTATTTCCATTTTCATCAACCGGATAATCAACGATAACATCCTCTCTAGCTATCGTAACACTAGCAGGGTATTGTTTACCCGCCATTACACTATTTTTTCTTCCATTTGCTTCTACAACAAACAAGTAATCTTTATTAATATCTACTTCTATATCCATTTTTAAAAAATTTGATTAAAAAAATAAACACCTCTATACTATGATAGAGGTGTTTTTTATGTATGATTATGTTAAAGAAATATAACCAAATCTATTTAAAGCAAAACACTCTAAACCTGCTTCTGATAAATATCTAACCGCAGAAGTATCTCTACCATCTTGAAGCTTGAAATTATCAATAACCGCTTTTTTAGTATGTCTTGAGTCTACACCTTCTTGAGCAAGGTATCTCACTCTACAAGATTGTATTCTTTCTCCCGACTTAGCATCAACTCTGCTATCCATAGGGAGTACTAACCCCTCAAGAGAAAAGTTAAACCCCTCAGCGCCAAGTGTTTGCAAGTCATTGAATACATCAAAATTTTTCTTTGAGAACACATAATTGCCCACTTTGATAGTATCAAATTGCAAGTTCACTTTTTGTGACTCTGAAAACTTATAATCTCCAAATACAAGTGCGCCATTATTAAAGTCTGTTCTAATCATCTTATCAATCTGAAGAGATAAGTCCATTCCAACTAAAACCATATTCTGCTTTGCGCCTTTCTGCTTATCAAGAGCCTTTGCTAAAGCTTCAAAGTCAGTAATTTGCATACCCGTACCCGCAGCATAATTTACAGAGTTTCCTAAAGAAACAACTTGAGAAATTAAACCTTCAGTAGTTTTAACTGCTCCGTAACCCTCAATTGGGTCTGCCGCTACATTTCCATCACTAACCGCAGGGTTAGTCAATTTTTTACCGGTTAACAAAGTCAATTCTTTGTAGTTGTTGAACCTAATAGCTAAATCTCTTTCGCCTTTGTAAGTCCAATACCATCCACCATTAACTTTGAACCACATTTTTTCACTTGCAGCAGTTCCGGTAATTTCAAAAGTATCTCTAATGATTTGAGTGTTGTTTGTGTACTTAGACACAGTAGTTGACATACTCTCATTATCTTTTGAGCCTTCCCCAAATGCGTTCCCGAAAATCACAATTTCCGCAGCAGTAGCTATTGCAGGAATAGTAATCGTAACGTCAAATGGAACAGCAGTAAAAGTTCCTGCCGCAGCATCAACCGCATTAACGTAAGCATAAATCAAAGTGCTAAATTTATTAGTACCCGATTGTGCCGGTATCATTAAAGTATCGTGTACTCTAACCGGAACACCTTTGCTAGTAGCAGTATTACTTGCTAAATAAGGAGATTTATTCAATCCCACAGTTAACATAGCAGAAGCATCTAACGTAAAAGTAGCCGCTTGTCCTGCCCCACCCGCAGCGGTAGCAGTTGCTAAAATTTTTGGCATTTTTCTATCCGCTTCAAAATGCGAAAAGTCTTGGTTAATAGTAACCTTACTTGCCCCAACGTCATACAATAAGCCAACAAGACTTTCGCTGCCGTATCGTTCCGTTAGTGACATATCTATCTCCGGATGAAGAATATCCATTGAGCTTAAAAAATTACTTTCAGTAGCAATTTTAAGTCCTCCGTGTTCGTAACTCATAATTTCTAATTTTTAAATGGGTTTTTAAATTATCCTCCAAAACCTTTCTTATAAGCTTCATACAAAGCTTGTCTTGTAGATTTCTTGTCGGACGTATTTGTAGTTTTTGTTGAGAAATCTATATTTTTTTCCTTTTTTATCATTTCTTCTTTGCCAAAATTTTTAGCTTGTTCTGAAATGATTTTTGTAATACTTTCCTTATTTGACAACCATAGCATATCGCTCTTTAATTTGTCATAGTCAACATTACCATCGGATAAAACATACTTATCCCAAAATTTTTCCGGTGCTTTTAATGTTTTTTCTATATCCGCACGTATCGTATCATCAACAGAAAATTTTATTTCAGCATCTCCAATTTTAAAAACTTCTTCATTATAGTTAGTTAAAGCTTCATCTACACCTTGTCGGTACATTTCTACTTTTTCTTTATAATCATCATTGTTTGATTGAGTCAAATTAACATTAAAAGAATTTTTCTTATCCTCCAATATCTTTTTACCCTTGTTAATTAACTGCTCACTTTCCATATACAATTTCTTGTATTCTCTTTCTGTTAGCGGGTCGTTAGGGTCATCAATCTTTGATTTAATTTCATCATCAGTCAGAAACAAAGTGTCATATTCCTCAAGCTTTAATTCTAAGAACTCTTCACTTGCCCCTTCATTATCTTTCTTAACTGCTTCAATCATAAGCGTTAACTCATCTACTTCTTCCAAGTTTGTACTTTGCCACTTTATAGCTTCAGTTAAATCAACATTAGGATTGTTCTTTACCCACTCGTTTAACTCTCTTACACTATCGTTAGCAAACTCAAATTCAGTTGACTCGGTTTCCGTTGTTTCTTCCGTTGTTTCTTCGGTTGTTTCTTCCGTTGTTTCTTCCGTTGTCGTAGTTTCGTCAGTAGTCGTTTCACTTGACTTTTCAAGTTCTTCGTCTATATTATAAACATTTTTTTCAGTAGAGTCAACACTTGTATTGTTTTTATCTTCCCCTAGTTCTTCTTGCTCTAAGGCTCTCATTTCACTTTCGGTATACATTTTTACCGGTTCGTGTGCGCTAGTCTGTTCTTGATTGTCGTTTGTATCTTCCATATTAAGGGTTTTTTTATATTAATATAATAATAATATTATAATAATATGATATTTTAACTATATTAATATAAACAATAAACGATATGATACCATTTGAAATTCAAGGAGTTATGGTTGAAGAACCAAGATATGATAACAATTACGTCAAATTTTTAATTGAGTACAAAAACGAAGGAGAACAAATTGGAACTAAAATTCCGGTTTGCATCTTCAGAAATAAATTTAGGCTTGATTATGTTAAAGGCAGAACATACATTGTTAAAGGCGGTTTTGACTCTATACCATCTTTAAAAAAAGGTTACTTCTTAGTTTATAATGCTCAAAAAATATCTATGATTGAAGAATAAGTTTAATACACTCATTCACTTGAGATTGACTTTTTGGTATCATAAGCACATACTCATTGTCCTCACACAAGCTATTTAATAGCCTTTTAAACAACTTTATCTTTGTTTTGAATGTATCTGTTTCAAAACCTTTAGTTTCTATAATATAGATTACCTTTTTGTGAAATACTAAAAAATCGGGAGTATAAGTCATAGCTTGATTTTTTTTACTCGCTTTTACTAATTGCTTATAAGATTTCCCTCTTACTTTTCGGCTAACATATAAATCAAACAAGTTAACGCTAGGCGGTATAAGAATATATTTTTTCTTTTCATATTCGAACGATAAATTGTATTTTGATAATTGTTCATAGGTATATAGTTCCAACTTACTCCTAAAATCAATTCCGTATTTTGAAACTTGTACCGCCCCCATAACTTTTTTGTTCTTGGTGGTTTTTTTCTTATTAAATTTAAACATTATGGAAGTAATTAATGGGTTTGTAATTTTAAAAAAATTAAAAGAAGAGTCTAGTTTATTTGTTCACGACAAGGATAAACCAAACTACTTCAAAGGAGAGGTTGTAAGTTTTGATAAAAACATCTCCTATCTTAAAATAGGAGATGTTGTATTATATGATCCGGTTTATATCGGTTTTGATATGAAATACAATGGCGATTATTGTGTAATCATACAAAAAGAATATATCAACGCTAGAGAAAGAAATTAATCTACTCCCTTATTTTTGATGGACTAAACCCTGCGGTTGGCGGGGTTACTTTTGTTGGTGGCGCAGGACTTACTTTTGTTAAGCTTCCTTTTTTACCACTATCATCCTTCAATTGAGCAGGACTTCTACCAAACTCTTCATCCATAGATAAACTCGCTCTAATCTGTTCAAGCTTATGTATGTTATCTAACTCTTTTAAAGCTTTTTGTTGTTCAAATTTCTCTCTACTTAATTGCAATTCATTTTCTTTTTTTGTTGTTTCTAAAGCCATTAAAGCTTCTGCTTTTGCTCGTTCTAACGTGATTTTACTTTCAACAGATGCTTGAGCCGCTTGTGCATCAGCTTGTGCTTTTGCTTGATAACTTTCTTGCTCTTGTTTCATCTTAGCAGCTTGGTTCTTAACTATAACTATCTTTAAAAAAGCTTCAGCTTCTTTTATAGATTTTATATTTTTTATAGTCAACTCGTCAGAAACATTTATACTTCCGCTTTCTACCGCTTTTTGTATGGATATATTTAATTCTTGCCTTTCCTCTTCTGTTGGTTGCGCTTTTACAAAAATACCATACTGCGCAAGAGTTTTATCTTTATCATCGTGCATACCTAACATTTTTGCCGGGTATTCTCCTATAACCTTTTGCAAATAAGTCAAATTTCCACCAAACTTAGATTGGTCTTGCAACATACGAGTTGTGTTTAAAGCAACTCTTTTTAATATATTAACAAAACCTTCCTGCAATTCTCTAGTAGCGTTATTAGATTGTTGTATAGCTAATTTCTGTACTCCAATTAAAGCATTTTTTTGAGGTGTACTAGCATCCACCGGAGCAAGACCGGTCAAATTTCTAATGTTTTCTAATTCAGTTTGATATATATTCAAATACTGAACAATAGAGTCGCTTACTCCACCGCTCAAAGCTTCAATAGGTCGCATATTTCTAGGCTGCCCATCTTCTCCCATACCATTGTATAAAATAACACCGGTTTGACGATATAACTTAATCATCTCCAATGGACTTAAATTCTTTTTGTTACCAATCTGAATATCGTGCATTGCACTTACATCAATACTTAAACCGCTAGGAGCGGCATTTGCTAGTAAGTTTTGTGCGTTTAACTGTGCTAACATCATTTTGTCAGAGTGTGGTATCATCTTTGAAACTAAAGACCTTATTCGTCCACTTCTATTGCTTGGAGATACAACAATATATTGCGGTAGCAAAATAGGAAGATGCTCTCCATCTTCTACCGGAGATACCATATTCTTAGTTCTTCCATACCTAATCAAACTATCAGTTCCTACAACCCATAAACCTTCATAAGAACTTTCGTGTTCTTTTTTAATTAAAGACCTTTTCTTTTTTGATTTTTTTGGAAGTTTATAACTATCGTCTTTTTCATTAATAAAGAAATTTCCATATTGATTTTCTTTCTTCTCAAAATTTTTAAAATCTATACTTTTTACATAAAAATCTAAAACTTGAACTCTATAATCATCATAGTCATTATACATTGTATCAGTATCAATGTACGTGCTATTTCCGTTCCAATTTCTGTTTCCATATTTACCGGAATTGTTTTTTGCAATGTTAAACAATTCTTCTTCGGGCATTTCGGGGTTCATTCTTCTAATGTCTTGAATTGACATAAAAACAACTTCCCCAAAATAACTAACGTCTTTAAATTGAGGGTCAGAGGTTCTAGTGTGTACTAAATATTCAATATCTACATAACGTATTTTTATAGCATTATTACCATCGTAATAAACTCTAACCGCTCCTTTTTTATTTTCTATTAAATCACGAATTACTCTTTTTTCTATATCTTTGTAGTCGTTAATCTCTAATATATGATTAACTGCTTTTTCCATCTGTAAAGATAAATCTTGCTTATAAGATAATGACATAAAAGTTTCTAGTTCTTCGTTGTTTTGAGGAAGAGGGTCGTCATTCATTAATTGAACTTGCCCTTCTGTCATTTCTTTAATAGGTCTATCTAACTGCTCTTTAAAAATCATATCTTTCAATATTTCATTTTTAACTTCTTCTTTAGCAGTTTTGCTTTTTAAATCAATACCTTCTAAAACAATATCATAGCCTTGATTAGTGAAATTACCCACTAACACATCAACAAATTTTGAAATTACAGATACCGGAGTCCAATCTAAATTTAAAGCAGTCAAATCTCCTTCTGCATTTAATTGGTTTTGAAATTTAGATATATCATAAGTTCCTTCTGAATAGTGCCTATTTTCAGCAATAGTTTCGTATTCCCTCTGCATAGAGTTTCCGTTAGTATAAGCATTGTATATGGCTCTCGCATACTGCAATCCTATTTTCTTAGACTCTTTGACTTTCGGTGGTAAAAAATCAGAAGGCATATCGCCAATGGTATCTTCTTTTTTATTATAGTCCATCGTATTTATTTTTTAAGTTTTGTAAACTTTTTATGAATTTTATTCTTTACTTGTTCCTTCTTCGCTTCGTATTTCTCATTTGCAGACATAAAAGATACAATTGATAAAAAAAGCATTTTACATATCGCAAAATACAATACCGCTAATAATATTCTTCTAGTATATTTTTTCATAACTCACTTTTTTAAATGTTTACTCACAAAATAAAGAAATACAACAAGTATTAAAAAAACTATAAAAGCTTCTAAAACGTAGTTATATTCTTTAATCATCACTTTAATAGTTTCTTCAATACAAAGCCTATTATTACAACACTAGCAAAAACAATTAAAAGCCTTAAATTATTTCTAGTCTGACATTTTACGACTTCAATATTTGGTACAACAACTTCTTTGTGTACTATTTCCCATATAGTATCACTCTCACACTCCCCCGACAAATAAACTAAACTATCTCTTTTGACATATTTAATTCTTAACCTATCTTTCTTAATTATGATACTATCAACACTCTGTTCAATAATAGTATCGTGCTTTACTTCCTTTACAACAAAAGGAATAGTATCTACAAGTTTGATAGTATCATACACTACCAAACTTGGGTAATTTTCTACATATTTAGCTATCTTCCTACTCGCTCTTTTTTTTGAAACAATACAAGAGGTAGACATTGCTATTAATAATATAATAATAATATAATATCTTTTCATCATTATGGTTTTTTAAAGGTTACTCTTACGTCCAATCCTTCTTTCTTGCAATAAGCGCAATACTCGCTCATCTTTGCCCAAGCTACACTACTAAACGCAAAACCCCGCTCTAAATCTCCGGTTGCTTCAAGTGCTTTAGAAATTTTGTTATGCTCCAATATACTCTGCCTTAATCTTTTTAAATGCCTTATTTTTTGTTCCTCATCCAAGAAATAATACTTTATCATTTTAAATTGATTAATCAAGAATATAATCTTTTTCATAACTCGTTATTTTTAATTTATATTTCTAAATACTCATCTATTTTTATTAATTCATTATATATTAAACCTATGTTTTTTTTTAATTCTTTTTCTACTAAATCGCCCTCTAGTAATCTTTCTGAACTTATCATATTTTTATAGATTTATTACCTACTATTTTATATTGCTCAAAGTAGTTTGATACATTTAAACTACTATCATCTACTTTTTTAGTAGCTTTTCTTCTTGATGCTAATACACACAATCCCGCTGCAACAACACAATCATATTTCGTCCATTTCTCAATGTCAAAATTTATACATTGTTGCAACATCGTTTCAAAGTAATTGTTACTCATTACTTCTTCGTTTATTCCGGTATTTTCGGGGTTTAATGCCCCACACCAATTCTGTAAATAGTTAGCTAAAAACTCTATTAAAGTTTCCCTAGCTACACTACCCGATAAAGGTATACCATACTCTTGTTGCCCTTTACTATGTTTAGTCATTGTTACCGCAGGACGTTTACTTAAGTAGCCTTGATAACCACGCATTTTGAAATAATTAATACACCCAACCTTATTATTCTCTATCAATATTTGACAAGAAAAAAATACGCTCTGCATAATCATATCCTCATAAAACATACTTGAGGTCTTAGTTCTATAAACATACTCACAACAAAAGAAATTGCTTATTGTCGGGTTCATAGGGTCTAACTTTTTCATCACATAACTAGCTGCATCTGAACGTCTATTATCAGCAACGTGAGAATGGTCAAAGGGGTCACACCCCGAAGCAAACTCTAAATCATTCTTAGGTTTCCTTATACCATTTCTTATTTCAAAAGAGTTTCTTCTATCCTTGTCCGGAAAACTACTAATCAGCCATCTTCCTTTGTCGTTTGGAATAAACTCTACTTCTGTATCTCGCTCCCCACCTTTCCATTGAAAATTACCTCTTATCAATGGTAATTGAGGTTGTTTATCATTGTAATCTAATTGTTGTTGTACTTTCGCTACCGGAAGAACATTATCTATTGAATTTGCAGTAAAGGCTTCGTTGATTGAAAAAGGGTATTTTCTTTTTTCTGAAGAAAGTTGATCTACTTCCATCCCTTTTCTCCTATTCATTAAATAAGTCTTTGCACCTCTTACTAATACTTGCCCCTCATAATTAACTATCGGTATGCTTGGGTCGTCAATTACAGAATATCCGTAAGCATCAATAAAACCCTCTAAACCATAATAAGCAGGTTTGAATATTCTAATCATTCCGCTCTCGGTTCGCCCATCAGCTTTCGCTTTACGAATGTCAGATGTACTCCATATTTTTTTAGCAGCAGAACCACCTTTATCTAATTCCTCAACAGTTGTTGTAAAAATACTTTTCCCGATTATCCTAGAACCGATGTTTAAACACTCTTTTACAATTAGCCATCTTCTCCATATATCTATCTTGTTAGATTTACCGAACTCATCACAAATGTACCTACCAAGCTTAAACCCATCAAAAAATTCTTCTGTACTTGCCCCAAATAAGATTGAGGAATTTAAAACCTTCTTGTACTGCTTAGCATCTCCTTTAGAACTCCTTTTACTTGGTTCTTCAAACTTTAATTCATTTTGCGGGTTTGTATCTCCACTATCAGTAGGTTTATTCCAACTAGGTATCTTCTTCCACGCACTAACAAGTTTTCTTAGAACCTTTTTCGCATCATCTCCGGTCTTAGATTGTATACCACCAATGCAATCTTCTGTACGCGAAACATATTCGTACATTATAACTGAACTTATCCAAGTCTTTCCGGAACGTCTACAAGTTATATAAACCAATCCGTGTAATTCGGGATTGTGTTCTACGTGTCGCCATAAATAAAATATATCTCTATCACTATCACGAAATGCAGGATAACCACCGGTGTCAATCTTCCAATGAGTTAGATAGAAATAATGGACTCCGGTAATATATTCAATCTGCCCATTATTATAGAACCAATATCCGTTAAGCCTACGACTTAATTCAGTACGCATATATTCTAGCCTACTTTCTCTTGGCAACTTCTCAAAATTATTTGGTGGTGTGTTTCTCTGAAATCTTTGTTCATCTACCGGTAAATTCCAATTATCTATCTTTTGTTGAGATGGTGGCTTCGGTAAATCTATTATATGCTCCCCGATTTTACGTTGCATAGCAAAATCTTGGACTTTCTGCATCTTTACTTTTGAATAGTCAAAAACAACGTGTTCTTGCCCTAGTTTATCAGTATAATACCGCTTAGTCCTTAAATCATAACGCTTCTGCTTATCATCTAATATGTTCATTTTGAGGGGTTTTTCCTATATAAATATAACTTATTCTAAGGTAAATGGCAATTTTTTTATTTGCCTTAAATTTATTATCTTTAAATACCCAAAACCTTATACTTTCATATATAAAAAAAGGGGTCAGCTTCGTTTAGCTTTCCCCTTTTTTATCATACAATCAATAAACATAGATAATATAATTATTTCATACCTAATAAACGAACTACAAACTTGTAATTTTTCTCATTTCTCTTAGAACTCGTAATTTACACTTAGACTTTAACACATTTATCCAAAAAAATCTAAAAGTTTTTTTTCGCAAAACATAATAACCATTCTCATAACTTAGCTTATATGTATTTTGCTTTACACCCATAACCATTCATTTAAGGCATCATCTGTGTTATCACTTAAATCACTCTCTCTAGCTATACTACTCATTGAATTAACCCCTATATGCTTCTTAAACACCCTCAAATATCTTACTGCTTTAAAGACTTGTAAAGCAGACGTTATTCCATACTTATTTAAAGCCGCAACTAACAATGCTCCGTTTACAAGTACATCAGTCAGAGTACGATTACGCTTGTTCGCAAACTGCTTAAGAAATCTTTTTTCGCTAGGAGTTATCCTTAATACAATAACTTCACTCTTTTCTTCTTCTCGCTCCCAACCTTCCTGCGGTAACATACTATCTCCGGTTGACTCCGTACCCTCTTTAGATAGGTAGTCAAGGAAAATCATTTTTTGACTCGTCTTGCTCTTATTTTTTACCCTATTAGTTTTCATAAATACCAAACATTATACAACTTATTTTGCAATCCGGATAGAACTTCTCACATTCCTCTCTTGATAAAAATATGGGTAGTATGTAATCTCCTAAATCTCCATCATTTTCAGTACGCTCAAACTTCTTTAGTTCGCCTAAAACCATCATTTGTATATCTTCATATCTAATCAATAATTCGGGGTAGTATAATTTAACTAAACTCATAACACCGCTTTTTATTAATATAATAAAAATTTTAAACTTATGAGAGAATGATAGAAAGCCTACTTATTAGGACTCGTAGGCTTTCAATTTAGATAGCAACAAGTGTATGTATCTTACTAATATACAAAAAAACCACCTTGTTTGGCGCAAGGTGGTTCAAAAAAAAATCTAATGAAAACTTACAAAAATTCCATTATTAGTAATATACTCCTAATAATTCGCTTTTCCTAATTCTATAATAAACCTTTCCCTCTACTTCTAATTCATAATCACTCATCTTCTCAAACGCTACTTTAGCATCCTTGTATTTTTCATAACCATACCTCAAATGTCCGGAATTGATTTCTTTTTTATTTACAATAATGCCCTTTTTCTCAATAGGTTCTACCAATAACCAATCGCCTAACATCTCAATCTTACCATCAACTACCCTGCAATAAATTTCATTGATGTCTAACTCATAAACGATCTCTCCATTCATTTTTTTCTTAGAGCCTTCATCGTTTAAAAAATGATGGCAATAAACTATATCGCCAACATTTAAGATAGAGTCAAGAGTAGGGTATTTAACCCTCGCTCTTTGACTTTGTATCTCCATTCCTTTAAACTTGTTCGGAACTCTAATTATCTTTCCTTTTACTTCAACCTCTCGGTAGTCTTGCCCTTCTATCTTCTCTAGGTAGATTTTTGTGTTTAGTCCTATCATCGTTAAAATGGTAAATCGTCCTCGTCTATCTCTTTTAATTCTTCCGTTTCTGCATCAGCAACAACTTCTTCGCCACCACCCATCTTAAACTTTTTCCATTCAGCATACTTATCTAACGCTTCCTCTAAATCTAACGCTTCAGCAACACTATCAGTAATCTCTTGGTCTATGTCAATATCAGCATACAACGGATGGTTCTTTACCGCAAACTTTCCTAAATACTCAACACTCTTTGGCGCAATATTCGGGTTCTTAGGGTCATACTCCTTTGCAGTTAACCTTATCACATTCTCTAATATCTCGCCTTGAAATTGTCTTAATTTATCAATCCCAATTACCATATTCGTTTCTACCGCAAATAAGCCATCAGAGGTCTGTATGAATAAAACCTTTTTCTTGCTAGGCTTATCAGCACCAACAGAATTTAACGCTAATAATAACCCCTCAAAATCTCCATTGTAAAAAGGCTTTCCCTGCCCATAAACTTGAATACTATCGTTCTTGAAATAATAAGCACTTTGATATTGCCCACCATTTTTCCCTAGTTCCGTACAAAATGCACTCAACTTATTTGATTGCCCAACTAATACTCCGGTAATAGTCTTGTGCCACACGTTACAACTATTCTCTTTATCCCACGTAGCAAACATTACTTCGCCCTTGTCATTTCTCTTTACTTGTACCGGTTTTGCCCCTAATGTCGGAGTGTTATTTCCACCTTGATTTTCCTTAATCTTGTCTTTCCAACTCATAATTATTTGATTTTTCCTTTTTCAGTTAATAATTGCATCTTGTCATTTTTCTGCAATCCTATTATTGTTTTTAATTGATGCTCATCTATATGTTGACACTCAAAACTATGTTCGTAAAAACCCCTCAAAAATTTAATCGTCCTAAAATCAAAAGCTATCTTGTGAGTAGCAGATGTAATTTTTCTATTCTTTGAATTAGGTATGTAAAATAACCTATCGTAATCATTTACATTCTCATCTTCCTTGTAACCATTATCTTTCAAAAAATCAGCTAATTGATGGCTTACCTCGTACATTACGTTTTCTTTCTCTATCATAACTTAATTTTTATTTACAACTCGTGAAACACTTAATATCTCCTTTGCTACACTCTTAGCTTTCTTGATGCAATCAACAACCAACCAATAACTATCTACTCCACCCTCTCGTCCGGTTATCAAATTGTTAACCCCCGACTCGTGTATAACATTCTTAGGCATAATTCCCAATCCGTTACCAAAAGTAGTTCCATCTTTTAAATGCTCCATATTGAAAATACATTGCCTATACTCCCTCACACGATTTGCCTTGTCATAAGAATTTCTCCCGCCAACGTAAATAAATACACAACCATTCTTCCCATTTCGCCTTATAGAACGCAAAGCTTCTACATATCCATTCTGCCCCTTTGGTATATGAGGTAACTCCCCATTACCCTTCATTATCGTATAATCAAAGTGAACCTCACAACTCCCTTTTCCTCTACCCTTAGCATCACACTCCATCAAATTGTGCATATCATACAAGCCATCAGCATCTACCAAAACTAACGTAACATCCATCTGCTCCAACGTAAACTTAGCTTCGCCCTCTATCTCCGTTGTTACCAATATACCGCCATAATAATCTTCTATGTCAGCAAAGTCAGATACCTTAGCAGAAACTAATACCGGTACATTATCCTTACTAGTTCCCGAACTCTTGTACATCACACGATAACCATTGTCCTCTACAATAAAATCATCCCTGCAATCAGTATGCTCATCAATGACAATATGCCTTCCCTTGTACTTCATACAATTCAAAACAATATCCTCACTACCTATGTTCTTAATTACATCATATATGCTATGATTAGACTTCAATACCTCTAAGTCCTCATCCAACATCTCCAATACACTCGGCAAACTCATACCACTTGCCAATAATTGCCTTCCCTTTGAAATGAAACCTAATGCCAATAATAAATATGTGCCGCTTCCATCTACCGATAAATTCCTGCGCAATACTTGACTCTCCCATCCTTCTTGGAAACAATCTATAACATCTCTTACACTCGTGGTATACTTGCCATTAATGACCGCTCCACTACCCTTTAATAATAACCTTGTCGCCTTTAGTAATTTCATCCTTAGTTCCCGCTAACATTTCATTAATAACTTCCATATAAAAATCTAATAAAGTAGAGTCCTCTAAATTATCCTCTAAATCAGCATAATTCATCTTGTCTAAAAACTTTATCATATTGTTACGCTTCTTTACATACTCCGCAACAATCTTATCAACCTTAACCTTATTCGCCCCATCGTCAAAATTATCCCCATACTTTAATCGCCTTCTATCCATCTCTATGTCAACAAACCAATCTCGCAAATCTTCAGTATTGTCAATCATAAACTCTCGTACCGCAATTACTACCGCTATCTCCATCATAAACCTACGATGGAAAATCTTTTTGTCCTTTTCTTTCTCCGAATTTTTCATTAGCTTTTTTATTTTAAAGTTAAGTATTTTTAAATGAATATCATAATAATATAATAATAATATAATATTAATATAATATCGTTAGCTATGAAACGTGTATGCTCCAAGTGTAACAAACCCCTCAAAGATGAAAGAAGCCATAACTCCAAAATATGTGACGACTGCCTTCCCAATAATAGACGTAAACAACAAAAAGAATACAGACAAAGACGTAAAGAAAAAATGGCTCTTGATGTTGATTACAGAAATAAAGCTTATTGGAACACTTTTAAAAGCGAAGCCAAAAGAAGAAAAATTAAAGTAGAGATCAACTTCCAAGAATTTACTACTATACTTAAAACTAATTGCTTCTACTGCAACGACATAGTTGATACTATCGGTATTGATAGAATTGATAACGATAAACATTATACATTCAACAACGTAATCAGATGTTGCGCAACCTGCAATAAAATGAAAAGTAATATAGAACCATACAAGTTCTTTGAACACATTAATAAAATAGCTAAGAATTTGTCCAAACTTAAGATTTCTATAATAACCAATAAAATAGATGTTACCAAATAAAAAAACCCGCCAAATAGCGTATTATGGCGGGTCGTTCTATAAACCAAATCACTAATAGATGAAAATCAGTGAGTAACAAATATACAACTATTTTATCGCTAAAAAAATTCTATCCCACCGGTGGGCAATGTTGACTCATCCCGCTTAAAACCTCAATAGTTTTTTTTGATAAATTGAAATTTTCACATATACGCACACAAAAAGATTATTATAACCCCCATAAACATATAAAGTAACCCCTCGCCTAGCAAAAAAATGTTCAGCATATATAAGGTATGGGGGTTATTACTGTCAGAGCGGCATTGGGTCGGGCAAAAGAAAACCGAAATGAGCGACCTATGGGGTCAAACCTACCCGCTACCCCTCAAAACCTAGCATCTAAGCGGGTTACGGCGATTTTAATCCCTTTATTAATATGATGTAAAGTTATTATATTAGTTTACATAACTTCTATAATCAATTGAGCCTCAGCGTTTTAAGTGTATTCAAATAAAAGTTTTCATTTTTTAAAAGTATATTATTTTTTAAAAAAAATATTTTAGAACGTGCAAACGTGCGGACGTTAT
>WLWF01001180.1_pt1 | contig 22662 bp, 48 predicted proteins | sample 6718331 | NCBI WGS metagenome assembly WLWF01 (sample SAMN12718692, study PRJNA515312) | sponge metagenome | isolation source: marine sponge | host: Mycale hentscheli | place: New Zealand: South Island, Marlborough, Capsize Point | collected 2003-05-01
ATGGAAAACAGAAGACACGGATAATTTCTTCTATGAAATTGAGGAAAAAAAAGATGTATAAAAAATTTATAGAACCAATTTGGTTTTGGTTAAAAAAGTGGCCAAGAAAAATTAAAAGTTATTTTATTAAATAATTCTTATCGGCCGTATAAGATAGGGTGAGACGGGAGACTGGACTCACCCGGTACTAATTATGAAAACAATACCAGACGCAATAGATGACATGATAAGATTAATTAAACGTATAATAGATGTACCTCTATCTTGGATGGAAACTATAGGCAGTAAGATGAATGTCTATGCATGGAATAAAAGATGGGGCAATAGGGAAAAAGGTTATGGCTACAAAGACAAAAATTTGTAAAGACTGCCATCATAAATGTCATTGTGATGAAGCAATACATGCAGATGAATATGGTGTGTGTACTTGTGAAGGATGTAAATGTTAACAAGGGAGTCCAGAGATGAAATGGATAAAAAAATTATGGAACCGTTACGTACAATGGTTATTCGAAGAACATGAAAAAAACAAAAAGTAAACTAGAGTGGTTTAAAAAAAATATTGTAATTGTTCCTGTTGTGGCAGCAATCATAGCCGGAACATTTACATCTGTAAGATATGTATTATCTTTAACAGATACTATTACAGCTAACCAAGAGACTATTTTTAAGATGGAGTCTAAAATAACTAGCTCCACAGCAGATATTAACGACCTCAAACAAAGACTGTCAGCAGCTGAAGCAACATGGTCTATGGCAGAAAATTTATACAGACAACTAGCAGATACAGTAAGAGATCACACCTATGACCTTAAAGACCTTACGAGATAATTTATTATGGATTGCATTTTTTCTTTGCGTTGCAACTTATGTTCAAGCAAGAAATGAATATCTAAATGACTACGGAACTTGTGAAAGAGGTAGTTGGGAAACTTATACAGAAGTTAGACAACACGAATATAAAACAGGCACAAGTGATGAATATCAAGATCAAACATTAGGTTTTAGATTTCGTATGCCTTTAGGTGCTGTATGTAGCGATGAGTACATTGCAGAGATGCAGAAGAAAAGTAAAATAAAAACTCAACTTGAACTTATAAAAGAGTGTAAAAGAATACCTAGAATTAGTCCACCACCTTTAGAATTTGCAGAGCTATTTAATATGTGTAATAAATTAGGAGTTGTAAAGTTTATTGATAAGAAACCAGAAGGTAGTCATTGGGAAAATTTAAAAATACAATATCTAAAAGATAATCCTGATGTTGTAATAATGGAACAGGCAATGCCAAAATGAATTTAAAAGAAGGAACAAAGGTAAGCACAGATCTTAAGACAATTTTAGGTATTGTGGCTGCCGTGGCCTTGGGTGTGTTCGCATACACAGAACTAACGGCTAGGTTAGTATCATTAGAGACATCAAGAGAACTATTTCAGGCAGATTTACTAAAAAAAAGTGAACAGTTGCCTGTGGACCAGGAACAGCTGATGTTGTTGGAGGATCTTTATAAGTCCGTGGAGAAGATAGAAATACGGATCGAGGACATGATGCACAACAAAGTCAACATACAATTCTTACAAAAGAATCAAGAGAAAATTTTATCTGATATTGAAGCAATAAAAGACAAGGTAAGAGCCAATGGATCGAAACACTAGAAAAATTCTGGACTATATCTCTGAACAAGAGAAAAAAGCAAAGCAAATGAGCTATGTAAAAGAACTTAAAAAAGAAGTAGAGATTAATGGCACAGGTACGCATAAATATAGAATTAAATACGGACCAAACAAAGGAACAGTGGTAAGATGATCGAGCACATTGTAGCCCTCCTAATGTTTGTAGGCCCTGATATCAAGGAGCATCGTATTCAAGACTCAATGTCTGTTTGTTTGAAGCACCGTAGAGAAGCTAGTAGACCACCTATTAGTGCAAACGTATCCTATAAATGCATAAAATCTAAAGCAGAACTAGAAGAAAATATAGATGGCTCCAAGTCGATTAAAGCGCTCATTCTTGAATAAAAGAAATCCGATAGCAAGACAATTAAAACACTTTACATCCAAAGTCATACCGAATAAAAAAAGATATGTCCGAAAAAGAAAATTGGAAACAGAAAGTCTTGGAGACTGAAATCGTGTCAGGGCATTGTCCTGAATGTGAGATGTATACTATCTTAGTTGGTTTAAACAGATCCTTTTATAGATGTACAAACTGCGGATATGATGTTGAGCAATGGGTAAATGGTGTGATTAAATACATGAAGGTAGATAAGAACACCAAGATAACTATGATCGACGATGGCAAAAATTAAAGGCTTACTAAATAAGTTAGTACACGAACCCATCTTTCACAAAACTTCTATTGGACGTAGACCCAGTTTACAAAAAATGAATAAAAGCAAACGTAGGACATTTAAATCCTACCGTGGCCAAGGCAAATAGTTTAGAATCATTCTAAAGTACACAATATGAAATTTATGTTAGTCTTCACAATCTGTTCTTCACTCTACGGAAATTGTATGCCTCCAATACAGCACTATGAAATTTATGATTCACACTACATATGTGCAACTACAGGTTATGGAGTGGCTGGAGAGATAATGGCACAAATGGGGCAAGAGCGTGTCAACAATGAGAGAATAGTTATTGGTTTTAAGTGTGAACCCAAAATGGACATTTAATTGTCTGCCGGAGCTATGAAAGCTCACGGCAAACAAAAGGTGTGAGAAGAGATCATCAGAATACACTAAAATTATTTTCTTGCAAGTCTTGTTTTTTTGTTATAGTTTCCCATATAAATGATAGCAAAAGACAATAGTAGAAAGGATAATAATGCGTTATAAATATAAAGTGAGAGAGTTAGGTAAAGACATTGTAGATGAAAAAACCAACGAAGTAGGTAAAGATGTTGGAGCTTCAGAAGAAATGGAAGCTATGTCTTTAAAAAAATTAAAAGCTAAACTTGATCATAAAAAAGAATATCACATAGAGTATACCAACAAAAAAGGTAACTTTATATCAACAGTAATAAAAGGGAAGGAGAGAACATAATGGCTGATCCAGCTAAACATAAAAGCGTATCGGTACCTATAGCGGCTTGGCGCAAAGCAAACTATTTAAAAAATAAAATAGTTGAGGGAACTGAATTAAGTATAAGTAAAGTAATAGAAAGCACAATTAACGAAAAGGCAAAGAAGCATGGCTATAAAAACGGAAAATCGGACTAAAATATTCTGTCCAAAATGTAAAGGTAATGGATTCTATCGAGTCCCTTATCATCTAACACATGAAGAGGTTCATGCACAATGTGATGACTGTGATCGAACTGGAGAACTTTGGATTGAAGATAATCTAGAACCCCATGAACTAAGAACAAAAGGTGTTATCTGATGGGTGTAAAACAAAAGATAAAATTTAAAACAACAGCTAGTGGTATGAAACCTATGACTAAGGAAGAGGAATATAAGAATGCTGATGTTCCTATGCCTGAAAAAAAGGAAGATCACCCTGATGATATAAAGTTTCGGGACCATTTAAAAAAATTTTTTAAGGGATGATGAAAGTTTGTAATAAATGTAAGGTAAATTTACCTTCTGATATGTTTCATAATAGGTCCGACAAATATGCTAACGGCCTTTATCCTACCTGTAAGCCTTGTAGAAAAATAATGGACGCTGAAAGATGTAGCCAACCTCACATTTATTTAAGAATGTTATATCGAGGAGTTAAAACTCGTTATACTAAATCTGATACAAGAAAATTTAACGGAAATACCTGGAAAGATAAAAATAAACAAACTAAAGAATGTAGATTAACATGGGAAGAATTTTTACATAGATTTATGGACCAGTATGCAACTTTAGGATTGCGATGTCCCCTTACTAATATACAAATGACAACGACACAAGGACAGGGCTTTAATTTTACTTCTATGACTGTAGATCGTATTGATAACGATGTTATGTATACTAAAGAAAATATTATGTTTATATCACAGAAAGCTAATCTTAATAAAAAAGCTACAACAATTTATACTATAGCTGCTTTAGACTTTTATTTAAATAATATCATGGGTTCTAAATATCGTGCGTATAAAACAATGGTGCGAGAAGATTTAAAAAGAGCTGCGTGTGGTAGTGAGGAGAGACAAGAAAAATTTAAAAATTTTTTTGGTAAAACTAAAACTTGGGAGGAGTTATTGGAAAGTGAAGAGACTCGAAAGAAAGAGTTAAGTGAATTAAATGATCATGAAGACTTAAAATTTATGGCTAAATTAAAAAAACAACACTTAGATCAATATGAAACATAATAATCAATACATCTATCCCAAATGTGTAAGGTCCAATATCGACGGCCAACGTATCTATGATATTGATGGTGGTAAATTTAAACTACCTTCTGTGACGACGATAATCTCTGCTACACAGTCAGCCGAGAAGCGCGAATCGTTAGCCAACTGGCGTCAACGAGAGGGAGAGGAGAATGCAGCGCGGATCGTGGCTAGCTCTGGTGCCAGAGGGACAGCAATGCACAAGATTCTAGAGAAGTGGGTATTGGGTGAAGGATACATGGACATGACAACAGTAGGCCAAGAAGCACATAATATGGCTAAACAAGTTATTGAAAAAGGACTATGTAATGTTTCAGAATATTATGGATCAGAAACAGTTTTATATTACCCAGGACTTTACGCAGGCCAAACAGATTTAATTGGTAATCACAAAGGTGATATGGCCGTCATAGATTTCAAGCAAACAAACAAACCAAAGAAGAGAGAATGGATTGAAGATTATTGTGTACAGTTAGCAGCTTATACAATGGCACATAACTTTGTGCATAGAACTAATATATCTAAAGGTGTAATTATGATGTGTAGTAAAGATAACTTTTATCAAGAGTTTATTATACAAGGACTTGAAATGAAAAAATATATGCACCTATGGTTAAAAAAAATAGATCAATACTACGATGAAATGAAAGGGAAGGACTAATGAGACTAAGAGATCTACAACAAGTATTAGGTAAATTTACAGATAATGAAAAAGGCACAATTATATCAGATTGTCCTATTTATATTGAAACTATGGATGGCAGACTGGAAGAGATTAGAAAGGTAGAATTACAGGAAAGTAAGCTAATAAACTCACCAGAGCCAGCAAGAGTTGTACTCAAAGCAGAGTCTTTGAAGAGATTTATGTCACCAACATTCAAACAAAGCTAAATTGTGGTCAATTTAGGTTATTTTATGGCAAAAATAAGGCACAGGTGTGCCACCATAAGAGATATTTTGGAGCATTTATTTTTTTTAGTGATAGCAAAAGTTTTCGGTGGCACAGTGGCACAAGGGGTGTTTTTGGCTTATAAGCGTTGGTATAAGCGAATAATAGCTGTGCCAGAGCAGATTTTTCTGGTGGCACAGGTGGCACACTATACAAAGTTGGTATTCGGCGCGCGGGACTTTTTTGGTTTTCAAAAAAAACATTTTTGCCCAAAAATATCTCTTATATGATAAAACAAGATTATGGCAGCCAAGAAATCTAAATACAGACATGCAGTAATAAACAAGAAGAAGTATTACTTCTATTCTATTAGGTGGTTTGACATCACCGGCGATGCGGGTCATGCAACACCAGAGGAGTTTGATAAGTTTGGTTGTGCTGTTATGGTTACACAAGCTTATGTGTACAAGAAAACAAATAAGTTCTTATGGACGTTTGCTTCTTATGATGAGAAGGAAGAAGTATTTAGTGATAGGAATGTATTTCCAAAAGGGTGTATAATTAAAATGGAGAAGATATATATATGACAAGACAAACAGAGTTTACATACAGACTTAATTGTATTTTAAAAAGATGTAAAGATGAAGGTAAGTGGGATTTGTTATCAAGACTGGCTTATAAGTATGGCATCGTAATTACAGGAGATAAATACTATGACTTCTAGACCTAAAGGAAGAAAATATGATGGTAGATCTAGACCATCAAATGAAGCCTACAAAAATGGTTGGAATGAAATCTTTCTTAATCAAGTTATGAAAGAAGAAGTTGACATCAACGGCACAGGCACACATAAATACAGAATAAAAACAGGACCCAACAAAGGCAAGGTTGTTTGATTTTATCTATTAGTTTTGTGGTGGCTATATATGGAATTGTAGTTTTAATGTTGGTATCATGGAACAATGAAAAAAATTAAAGAAAAATTAGAATTTTGGTCTTTGTACTACAGACAAGAAATCATATGGTTTGTAGTTGGTTTCTTGCTTGGTATAATAATTATATGAAAAATAAAACCTTGACTAAAAATATGCCAAACGTAAAATGGCATGCTATACCGCCCGTCAAAGGGCCTGACTCACAAGGAGTAAAATATGGGAATAATAAGAAAAACCCTAGCTTTAATAAAAAGCCTTTGGGTAAAAGTAAATGAGTTCTTTAATCGGATACAGGGAGCTGTTCTATTTCTGATTTTGGTTGTGACTCTTCTGGACTAACGTTTATCAATGTTTTATGATCATCTAGAATTTTGGCCATCTTGGCTTCCAATTCTTTCTCTGACATATTATCTAGATTACCAGACAATATAAGTTTTTGATCTACGTAAAGCCCACCAGCTTTACCTCTGGCTACCTCTGCGTTTATGGCTGCTGACCAAGCTCCTTTTGCCATGGCGTCATTTCTTAATTTAGCCAGCTCACTTAAATGTCTGCCTAAATCTATGTCATACTTTTCTTGGATCTCTTGTCTTAACTCTCCAATGTATTTGACAACAAGAGGACTAATTCTAGGATTACGAAGTTCTGATGCAGCCTGTCTTGGTCTTGTTTTGTATCCAGCTTCATAAGCACACTCTGATGCACTCTTTCTGCCTTCGTTGTAAACCAAAAGCTCTGCAAACTTCATCTGTTTTTCTGTTAATTGTCTAGGTAAACCCATTATTGACATATATCGTACTCTAGCGTACAAGTCAATTTATGAAAACTATTATGTTTATATTAAGTTTGGCTGGCACAAGTTCAGACAACTCTATTGATCCTGCAACCATTGTTGCAAAGGAAATTATTAAAGGTGTGTACGATGAAAGCCGAGTCGAAACTATGGCATTCTCTCAAGAAAAATACCCCCAAAATTAAGTGGACTAGACTAGAATCTTGGGCATCTTTTGGTGTGCCTGATTTGCTTGGTTATCATAATGCATGCGGATTTTTTATGTGTGAGCTTAAAGTTACAAAGACTCCCAAAGTATCGTTCAGCCCACATCAAAAATTATTCCACATGACCATGACAAAACGTAATTTTATCTTACTCCAAGACACTTCTCTTGGAGTCATAAAACTTTATGAGAGTAAATCGATCCACGGTTTACTACACGATCACCGTGATACACCTTCCCTCACAAACAATGATTGGGACCACTGTCAACGCTTATTGATTTGCGAACCGTTGGACGCTTGAGCGCTTGCCGGCTTGCCGGCTTGTGCACTTGCCGACTTGTCGACTTGCGGCCTTCCTGGCTTGAAGCTTGTGCGCTTGCGGACTGGATATCCATTGTCCACGCACCATTGGTTGTGCAGAATCTCTATGAGTCTTGAATCTCTAATGCTTGGCATATTCTACGTTAGGAATCTTTCTGTTCCAGCAGCTTCGGCAGCTGCCGCACTTTCCGCCCTGCTTCGGAGCGGGACAAGTCCCGCTCCCATTTTTCACCGTTGAAGTCCACGGCCAGAAAGTAACCGGAGACTGATCAACCATATGTGAAGACATCCTAATGATTAAATTATCAGGGACCTCTTCAGGGGAAACTAATTTTAAAAATTGCGCTTCGCGCGTTGGTATCCAGTGTTTTGTTTTTGGTGTGAGCTTGCAGACTTCAAAGATCTTTAATAGATGCTCTTCGCTCTGTATATCTCCGGCGTCATGCCATCTGAAATATTTTTGATTTTTAATCTGTGCTACCATCGCTTCGACCCATCGTGGGTTTGTGATGGCTTTTAATCTTACATATTGCGCAGCCTTAATTGCTGGGTATCTTGTATAGTTGCCCTTCATTGCATAGCAGCCATTGCAAACGCTGCCTTTAACTTTGGCAAGCTTCGCGCCTGTTTTGCATTCCCATGCAGGTAAACTATAAGACAGTCCAGGCATCTTGCTGGTCCTGGTCATCGATCCGGTAATCTGTTTTGCTTCTTTAACTTTCATAATTCCTTTCTGTTTTAATCATAGCTTGCGGCTTGTGGCCTGTCAAGCCTGCGGCCTCTGTGGTCCAGTGGGGAGCGTGATATATTGCTATTAGCCTCATAGCTTCAATCTTCTTGCCCACTTGACCAATGGCCAAGCGCCAATGGGTGTTACCCTCAAACAAGTTGAGGAACCATTGATCACAACTTGACCCCAGGTCCTGGTAGCGACCAAGTTTATTTTCTTGCTAGCATTACGCTAACAGAACCAGGGCTCAAGGGGTCAGTTATTATTAAGGCTCATGACCCAGGAGCCTTTGTACTTGACAATATAATCTATATGGGATAATCTGTCAAGTATAAAAAACAGAAAGGAAACTATGCCGAAGACAATGACGAAGTATCAACTAGACCACTTCAAGGCGAAGGTTAAAAGAAATTTTAATCCTTTAATTGAAGAGCAGGAATTGTTGGTAAAACAATACAGAGCTGAAGCAACTCAAAAGATAATTGGAAAGCTAGCTAAAAAAATGGGCGCTGATAAAATCTTAAGTGAGTTTAAAAAAGCCGAAGCTCAACTCAGAGCCGTAAGAGACAAAGCAAGGACTTTCTTCATGAAGAAAGCTAACAAGGACAAAAAAGAAATAAGTAATTATCGTTTTGATAATGACAGACAAAATCTGTCCCTTGATGATTGCGAAGATCAATTAAAAGACTGGGCTAGAGAATTGGTTGATCGTGAGATAAGAAGAAGACCTGAAGGACTGAAGCTCAAACAACTTGAAGACCTAAAGACTAAGGCAATAGATCAAGTTATGGAAAGTGGAACACCTGAAGAATTAATACAGCAATTAGACAATACAACTAAAAAGATTGGTATTGCCTGGGTTGTGGATACTTCTAAAATAAAACAAATAAGCTCAAACTAAGGCTTGACACATATGGGATATTGTGATACAATATCCCATATAACAGAAAGGAAAATATGAACATAGAAGACGTAAAAATAAAAACGATAAGAGAAGCCACTGCATCAATTAATCGTGATACTGATTTATTGAAATTGTTTGGCAAAGTTACAGAAAATATGCAGGTAATGGCGGATAGGGTTTTCGCATTAGAGGCAAGGATTAAGAGGTTAGAGAATGAAAAGAAATAACTTCTATATCACTTATTATGCTACAAAGCATAATAGGTTTATTACTAGGAAAGGTCAGTATGATAAACCTGATGGAACCAAGGGCAAGTCTTTTGTATCAGCCCACGGCGATCCGTGTTTAGTTTATTGGGACTTAGATAATAACGGCTGGCGGATGGCGGTCGGCAAACCAAGGATAGTATGGAATTAACATTAATTATATTAGGAAGCCTCTTTGTAGGCTTCTTAATTATTCACGACGAATGGAAAGCGAAGCGTGAAAAGAAAAGACAGGAAAGGTTAAATAAAATAGACTTGACAAGATATAACAAATAACATATTATCCCAGGTATAACAGAAAGGAAAATATGAGCGAGAATAAAATAAAAGCAACTAACCCATACTCCGGACAATCGGAGATGTTAACGAGAGATGAATACATTGTATATACAATGGTTAAGAAGTTTGAGGAGATGGAGGAATACGATTTAATGCAGGAGGGTTTGACAAAGTTTAGTAAGATGAATCCTAAAGCATATATGACATTATTGGACTGACATATTTTCCCAGGTAGTCAATAGACTACCCGTCCATAATGGGTCGGGGCCCTAACGGGCCCCGTCACAATCTTGCCACAATTCACAGCTTGCCAACTGGCGGGCCCACCCTCCCTAGGGGTCCCTGACGATTTGCGATTATGCTTGCTGACTAACGGGCCCACCCTCCCTAACAGCAAAAGGGGTCCCAAGACATACCCTTTATGCTTTGATTTAGACATAGACATGCTATAAAATCAAAATAGCAACAAAACAGAAGCCTGAAAAAATTCTGCAAAAATTTTTATGAAACAAGAAATTATAGATAAGCTACCCCCTGACGTTAAGAAAGAGTTTATGAAGTATGCCATAAAACTCTCACAGAAAAAAACTGAAAGCAAAGTCAAATCTGATTTTCTTACTTTTGTAAAACACGTATGGCCTGAATTTATAGAAGGTGATCATCATAAAAAAATTTCTGAAAAATTTAATCGTTTAGCAAGTGGTGAATGTAAACGACTAATAATTAATATGCCACCCAGGCATACTAAATCTGAATTTGCGTCTTACCTCTTACCCTCTTGGATGGTAGGACGTAAACCGGATCTTAAGATTATACAAACAACTCACACAACTGAATTAGCGATCCGCTTTGGACGTAAAGCTAAAAACTTAATTGATAGCGCAGAATACCAATCCGTTTTCAAAACAAGATTACGAGAGGACAGTCAAGCCGCTGGTAAGTGGGAAACAGAACAAGGTGGTGAATACTACGCAGCCGGCGTTGGCTCGGCAATCACGGGCCGTGGAGCGGACTTACTTATCATCGATGATCCACACTCTGAGCAAGACGCGTTGAATGCACAAGCACTAGAGAGAGCTTACGAATGGTATACATCAGGACCAAGACAACGTCTTCAACCTGGTGGTTCGATTGTAGTTGTTATGACTAGATGGAATACAAAAGATCTAACTGGTATGTTAATTAAATCTCAAAAAGAATTAAAATCAGATCAATGGGAGGTCATAGAGTTTCCAGCGATCATGCCATCAGGTGAACCAGTCTGGCCACAATATTGGAAACTTGATGAGTTAGAATCTGTCAAAGCTTCGCTGTCCGTGGCTAAATGGAATGCACAATGGATGCAAGATCCAACATCAGAAGAAGGATCTTTAATTAAACGTGAATGGTGGAAGGTGTGGGATAAAAGTTATATTCCAAAACTTGAACATATTATACAATCTTATGACACCGCGTTCCTCAAAAAAGAAACCGCTGATTATTCTGCGATTACAACATGGGGCGTATTTTATCCAAACGAGGACAGCGGACCGAATCTAATTCTACTTGATGCACACAAAGAACGATTAGAGTTTCCAGAATTACGTAGAGTAGCAATGGATCAATACAAATATTGGAACCCTGATACAGTTATTATAGAATCTAAAGCTTCCGGTTTACCATTGACATATGAGTTGCGAAAACTTGGTATTCCTGTTATAAATTACACACCTAGTAAGGGGAACGACAAACATGCTAGAGTAAACGCCGTATCACCATTATTTGAGTCTGGTCAGATATGGGCGCCTGAAGATAAATTTGCAGAAGAGGTAATAGAAGAGTGTGCAGCGTTTCCGTATGGAGACAATGACGATTTAGTTGATTCAATGACTCAAGCCGTGATGCGATTTAGACAGGGAGGTTTTATTATGCATCCAGATGATGAAAAAGACCAATCGGTTAACAAACCACAAATAGAATATTACTGATGAGCAAAATTAAATTTGGCCTAGGCGCATTACAAGCAGCACAAGAAAATTATCAAATCATATTAGATAGATTAATCAGAGGTTATCAAAAGATGATGAAGAAAGATCCTGAAGGTTTGGATCTTATCAAAATCAAACAAGAAGCAAGACAACGAGCTGATGAGTCTGCAAAAGTTCTAGACATGAAAGGCAAAACTTTAAATCCTGATAAAACTATTATGGGTGGCACACAAGACTTTGGTGAAGACATTAAAAAAATTTACGACGAAGCAAAAGGTCCAGGTAAAGGGGATGAGATGGTTGAGGCTATGAAATCTCCTGGTGCTAGAGCAAGCACAGACATTATAGAAAAACAACTTCAAGAAACTTTTCCAGACATAAAACTTTTTGGTGATGAGACATTTGAAGAAATTTTAGAAATACAAAAAACCGGTAAGCACCCACGAATGAAAGCGGACGGCGGTAGAATTAATTTTGCACTTGGTGGTCCTACAAATATTATTGGAGCAGGTTTAGGTAGTCCAGGTTTAGGTTTATTGGGTGGTATTGAAGAAGGTTTAGGTTTATTGGGTGGTATTGAAGAAGATGAGTTTGCAGATATTCAAGGACAAACAGCAGGACTTGGTTTATTTGGACCTATCAGTAAAGCTATTCAAGGTGTATTTGGTCCAAAAATAGGATCAATGGTATTTGAAAATTACATAAGAAGACCTGCTGTAGATAAAGGCTTCGACGCAATAAAAAAAGCTAATGAAATAGCATATACTAAAAGATTAGAATTAGAAGAAAAATTAGCTAAGAGAGCAGCTTTAGCAGCTGCACGAGATGAAATAAATAGAATGGGTTATCAAGACTATGGGTCTGGTGCAGCAAGCGAAGAAACTCAAGCTTCATATGAAGGAGCTGATGGAAGTTATGCTGGTGCTAGTACACAAGATTATGGTAGTGGAGAAAAAGATGGTGGTATCATTGGTTATCAAAAAGGTGGTATCGCTACAATGTTTGTAAGGAAAAGATAATGGCAATAACTCTTAGAGGATCTCGAATTCCAGATAAAGAAAGAATTTTAAGAGAAAAACTTTTACAAAAATTTTTAGATCAAAACCCTGATTTTGATAATCCAGGTGCAATTGCAAAAGCAATTAATGCTAAATACCCTAAATTAAAAATGTCTAGAAATTTTGTGATAGGTGCTCTTGATCGTTTGGGTGAATCAAATCTAATAAAGACTAGACATACTAAAATATTTCCTGAAGTAAAAGCATTAGATAAAATTGTTAAAAAAAATTTAAAACTTTTTAAAGACGATATAGCTCCTGAAGCAAGAAGAGCTAAATTAGTTGAGCTTTTTGCTAAAGCCACAAAAAAAGATTTAGGCACAGCTGAAAGTGAATTAATTTCTCGAATGAGAAAACTAGGTAGTCTATATGCAGGCGATAAAGGAAGGTATGAAGCTAAACTTTATTCTAAAATAAAACCCCCTAAAAATTATTTAAATTCTAATATTCAAAAGAATTTTATTGAAGCCACAACTAGAGCTGGTCAAGTAAGTAATGCCACCATGGCTAAATTATTAGGACTGTCTCAAAAACAAATAAACTTAATTGCAAATACTGCTCACATGACAAATGCTTTTGATTTTAAAGTAGCAGGAGACCATACAGATATTAAAGCTATGATGAGAGATTTTCCTAATTATAAAAAAAACTTTTTAGCTATAGAGTATATCAAAGATGATCTTAACCAGATTAAAAGACCTTATGATATAAAAATTAATAATTTAAGAAAAGACGCTGAAAGAATTACGGATCCTGCTATGAGACAAGGTATTTTAAAAAGAGCTAAAGATATTGAACAAGAATTTGTAAATAAAACAGGATATAAAATAGGAAATTTTGATATTAAAAACAATAAAGTTGTTATTAATCCAAAAACTAAAAGATTATCAGAATTAAAAAATCCTTTTAATGAAACTCTACAGACAGCTTTTAAAAATTTTGAAACTACCGGACCTTCTAAAGAAACTTTTAAAGGTGTAGATAAAAAATTAATGACAGCAGATGTTGATGAAAGAGTAAAAATATTTGAGGACATCAAAGGAACAGGAGCTGCAAAAACAAGTAAATATTTACAAGCTTTACAAAAAGTTCCTAAAATAGGAAAGATAGCAACTGCAGTAATAGGTGGCACGGCTGGAGCGGGAGCTATAGCAACTCTTGCACAAGCAGATGAATCTAAAGAACCAGAAACACCAATTAAATATAGTGATGATGCGGGAGCTTTTATAGATCCTAAAACAGAAGAACCAGTTTCAAATAAAACTATGCTTGAATGGGCAGCGGACAATCCAATGCCAACAGCGGCCATCGCTTCAGCACCCTTATTAAGTAAAACAGTAAGACAAGGTACAGGTAAAATATTAAAAGGTTTGTTAAGTACCCTTGCATCTCCATTGGCAGCGACAGGTTTTGCTGGCGCCACAATAAAGGAGAATTTAGACGAAGGAAAAAATATAGTTGATGCAACTGTAGATCCTATGGTGGGTATAGAATTATTATATCCAGAAGCAGCAAAAAGAATTGGTGCTAAAGGTGTTACGGGAGCATTAGGCAAAGCATTAAGTTTAGGTAGAGTGGGCGCGATGTTAACTCCAGTGGGAGCAGGAATTACTGCTTTAGGTTTAGGAAAAATGGGTTACAATGCTCTACAAGCAGAAAAAGAAAAACTAGCAGGCATGTCAGATGAAGAAAGAGAAGCTTACCTGGCGCAAGCACAAGAACAAATGGATTTATCAGCATAATGAACAGACGAGATTTTTTAAAAGGACTTGGACTTTTGGCATCAATGCCAATGATGAGTAAATTAAAATTTTTACAGAAAGAACCTGTAAGAGAAGGTATTGCGTCCGTAGCTGACAAAGGTATTGAATTTTATGAAGCAGTAATTGGAAAAGTTATGCGTGAAGGTAAAAAAATAGCTGAAGGAAATAGAATAGAAACTTATGTTCATCCAGATAGACCAGATATTAAAGTTGAGTTTGATAGAGGTACAGGTAGTTCAAATGTAGAGTTTATGACTGATCAAGAAACAAGAGGTCTAGCAGAAATTAGAGTGACTACAGATGAGACTACAAAAGGAGTTCCTTTTAAAGAATTAGATGAACTTGAAGAAGTTTTTACTGAAGCAGGAAAAGACGCTGACGAATTACGTAGTCCTATTTCTAATTTAGATGAGTTTTTAGGACGTAAGAAGAAAAAAGACGGAGGCATTATGGAATTGACTGTAATGCAAATCCCTGATATTGAAGTATCAGGTGTTGAATCATTATTTAAATCAAGGTAGAATAACAAATGGCTACAATAGATAAATCTTTGCCCAATCAAAAAACGACTGTAGAGCTTCCAGGCGAAGCAGAGATTGAAGAAGCAGTAAAAGAAAAAGTTGAAGAAGTACAAACCAAAGGTGGCCCTGTTGAAATAGAAATGACAGAAGAAGGTGGAGCTGAAGTTTCTTTTGATCCAGCAGTTGCATCACCAGGTGGTGGTCAAGATCATTTTGAAAATTTAGCAGAATTTTTAGGGGATAATATTTTAGATCCACTTGGCTCAAAACTTTATGATCAATATACAGATTACAAAGAATCAAGAGGAGACTGGGAACAGTCTTACAGAGAAGGTTTAGAATTATTAGGTTTCAAATACGAAAGAAGAACAGAACCTTTCAGAGGTGCATCTGGTGTTAATCACCCTGTGCTTGCTGAAGCGGTTACACAATTTCAAGCACAAGCATACAAAGAATTATTACCAAGTGATGGTCCCGTAAGAACTCAAATTTTAGGAGACATTAATGTACCTAAAGAAGAACAAGCTAAACGTGTAGCAGATTTTATGAATTATCAAATTATGGATCAAATGAAAGAATATGAACCAGAGTTTGATCAAATGCTTTTCTATCTTCCCCTGTCCGGCTCTACATTTAAGAAAGTTTATTATGACGATCTTTTAGGTAGAGCCGTCTCTAAATTTATTCCTGCAGATGATTTAATTGTTCCTTATTCTGCAAACTCATTAGAAGATGCAGAAGCTATTATTCATGTTGTAAAAATTTCTGAAAATGATTTAAGAAAACAACAAGTTAGTGGTTTTTATAGAGACATAGAATTAGGATCTCCTCCGGTTACAGAAAATCAATTAGAAGATAAAAAATTAGAATTAGAAGGTATATCAAAAGATGGTCAAGAAGATCAATATACACTTTTAGAAATTCATACAGATTTAGATTTAGAAGGTTATGAAGATAAAGGTGAAGACGGCGAACCTACTGGAATTAAATTACCTTACATTGTAACAATTGCACAATCAAATAATAAAATCTTATCTATTAGAAGAAATTATCAGCCAACAGATCAATTAAAGAAAAAGATAAATTACTTTGTACAATTTAAGTTTTTACCTGGCACAGGTTTTTATGGTTTTGGTTTAATTCACATGATTGGTGGTTTAACAAGAACAGCTACAGCTGCTTTAAGACAATTACTTGATGCAGGAACTTTAGCTAATTTACCTGCTGGATTTAAATCGAGAGGTATAAGAGTTAGAGATGATGCACAACCTTTACAACCTGGAGAGTTTAGAGATGTAGACGCACCAGGTGGAAACATCAGAGATCAATTTATGCCTTTACCTTTTAAAGGACCAGATGCAACATTATTACAACTAATGGGTATTGTGGTTAATGCAGGCCAACGTTTCGCGGCCATCGCAGATATGCAAGTAGGTGATATGAATCAACAAGCTGCAGTGGGTACGACAGTAGCATTATTAGAACGTGGTTCACGTGTAATGTCAGCGATACACAAAAGATTATATGTAGGTCTTAAAGAAGAATTTAAATTATTATCAAATGTTTTTAAAACATATCTACCTCCAAGTTATCCTTATGATGTACCAGGTGCATCAAGAGAAATTAAAGTTCAAGATTTTGATGAAAGAGTAGATATACTTCCAGTTGCTGATCCAAATATATTCTCACAAACACAAAGAATATCTATGGCTCAATCACAATTACAATTAGCACAATCAAATCCTCAGATACATAATTTATATCAAGCTTATAGATCAATGTATGATGCGTTAGGTATTAAAAATGTAAATGCAATTTTACCTCCTCCACCAAAACCAATGCCAATGGACCCAGCTTTAGAACATATTATGGCAATGTCAGGTAAACAAATACAAGCTTTCCCTGGTCAAGACCACAAAGCACATATTGATGCTCATTTACATTTCATGGGACTTAATATGGTACAAAATAATCCATCTGTTTTAGCAATTTTACAAAAAAATATTTTAGAACACATAAGTTTAATGGCTCAAGAACAAGTTCAATTAGAATTTGTTAATGAATTACAAGAATTACAAGCTCTTACTACTAACTTACAACAAATGGGAGCAACAAATCCTGCAATGGCAGGTGGTATGATGGCAAATCCACAAGTTATGCAAGCTCAAAGACGTATTCAAGAAGTTACTAATGCAATCGAATCAAGAAAAGCAATACTAATTGCTGAAATGACTAAAGAATATGTTCAAGAAGAAGAAAAAATTAGTGGTGAATTTGGTGGAGACCCTCTTGTTAAGTTAAAAGCTAGAGAAATTGACTTAAGAGCGAGAGACAATGAGCGAAAAGAGGAAGAAGGTCAAGAAAGATTAAATCTTGACAAGATGAGAGCTATGATGAACCAAGAAAATCAAGAAGCAAAGTTAGAACAGAACGAAGATTTGGCTGCTTTACGAGCAAGTGTGTCTTTAGCTAAACAACAAATGTCTGATTCAAGCAAAATTCACGATTTTGGTAGAAATTTCAAAAAAAAATAGCTATAATTAAACAATAAGGAGAACAATATGACAAAAGATTATTTAAGAGGTCAAGGTTACGTCAAAGCACCTAAAATTGAAAAAGAATTAGGTGTTGGTAAAGACGGATACCAAACTGGTGGCGTTGAAATACAAGCTACTGACCCAGATAAGTCTCAAGTGGTTGATGTTAGAGGTACAAAACGTATGAGACCTGACAAAAAACCAGTTAAAGCTACTTGGTACTAGTATGGCTTGGTTCAGTTTAGCAAAGATTGCTATGCAAGCTGGCGCAAAGATATATTCTAACCGTCAGAAAACTAAAATGGCCATGTCTGATGCACAATTGATGCATGCAGAAAAAATGGCTCGCGGTGAAGAAACTTACCAAGGCAAATTACTAGAAGCGAGACAAAACGATTATAAAGATGAATTTGTTCTCGTAATAATTTCGGCGCCCATCATTGTGTTGATGTGGGCGGTCATGTCGGACGATCCGGCGGCGATGGAAAAGGTAAAACTTTTCTTCGATTACTTTTCAACACTACCGTCATGGTTTACAAATTTGTGGATCCTTGTCGTGGCGAGTATATTTGGTATAAAGGGAACACAAATATTTAAAAACGGAGGAAAAAAATAATGAGAAACAACTACGGCATAAGAAACATGTCAGCTAGAGTAAAAAAAGCTGGTGGTGGAATGGGTGGGAGAACTGGAGATATGATGTATTCACGTGGACAAGGTGTAAACATGAGATCGAAAAGAGTACCAACTGAACTTATGGATAGAGGCGCTATGAAAAAAGGCGGCAAAGTCGGTAAGAAAAAACAAGGCTACAAAGCTAGAAAAGATGAGTCTATCGCTATGAGAATCAAAAAGAAAAGAACTAAGAAGCAATTAAAAGCTTCTAGAGATGAGTCTTATGGAAAATTCGGTAGCAAGATGAAGAAAAAAGGCAAAATCAATAGATAATGCCTCTTACACCTAAAGGTAAAAAAATCATGAAGTCTATGAAAAAGACTTATGGTAAGAAAAAAGCTGCAAAAGTTTTTTATGCATCTAAGAACAAAGGTAAAATAAAAAACGTTGATAAGAAAAGGAAAAAAAAATGAAACCAGTACCAGCAGGTAAAAAAGGAAAAGGTCTACGTAAACTTCCTAAACCCGTTAGAAATAAAATGGGCTTTATGAAAAAAGGTGGACGAGTTAAGAAAAGGAAAAAATAGTGGCGAGAAAAGGTTTATACGCAAACATTCACGCTAAAAGAAAACGTGGTGGTAAGATGCGAAAAAAAGGTGCAAAGGGTGCACCTAAAGCATCTGACTTCAAACGTGCAAAACAAACAGCAAGATCATAATGACTAAACTATGTCCCAGAGGTAAATCAGCAGCAAAGAGAAAATTTAAGGTATACCCAAGCGCTTATGCAAATGCCTATGCATCTAAAATATGTGCAGGTAAAATAAAAGATCCATCTGGTACAAAAAGAAAAGATTTTAAAGGACCTAAACCCGCTGGAAAAAAAGACGGCGGTAGAATAAATTTTAGAGGTGGTGGAATCTGTAAAAAAGGAATGAATAAAAAAATTCTTAGATCATAAAATGGCTGGTTTAAAAAAATGGTTCGATCAAAAATGGGTAGATATTGGGAGCAAACGAAAAGATGGTTCTTTCTCAAAGTGTGGTCGTTCAAAACAAAGGAAAGACTCCAAACGGAAGTATCCAAAATGCGTGCCCCTTGCCAAAGCCACACGGATGAGCGACTCGCAAAGGGCGAGTGCTGTCAGACGAAAGAGAGCGGCAGGTAATACAGGACCAAAACCAACAAATGTTAAAACATTTGCAAAGAAAAGAAAAAGTATGAGTATGGGAGGATTGGTATGAGGAGACAGGATAATATGCCTGCAAGAAATAAAAAAAACTTTAGACCTACAAAGTCTGGAGCAGGCATGACTAGAGCCGGTGTCGCTGCCTACAGAAGAAAAAATCCCGGTTCTAAACTAAAAACAGCCGTGACTGGTAAAGTGAAAAAAGGGTCCAAAGCTGCAAACCGACGTAAGTCGTACTGTGCAAGAAGCGCAGGTCAAATGAAAAAATTTCCAAAAGCAGCAAAAGATCCTAATTCTAGACTACGTCAGGCTAGAAAAAGATGGAAATGCTAAAAGCACTTAAAAAAAGATACGAAGCACAAATAGCAGAAGCAGTAGCAACTATAAATATCTATACTAAGAATTCTGTGGGTATTGGAGAGCATCCTCAACATTTAGATGAGATAGATAAATTGATTGCAAAAATTGCAGAAGCGGAAGATAAGTTAAAAATAATAGAAAGGTGGGTAGAGTAATGGAAGATCTAGTAATAATAGATAAGATAAAAAAAGCAATAAATACAGCTCAAAATCAGATAACAGAAACTGTTATGGACGGAGGAGTTGACAATATGGAAAAATACAAGTATTTATTAGGACAGGCACATGCCTATTCAATAATACTACAGGAAATCTCTAACCTGCTAAACTATAAGGAGCGAAAAAATGAGCAAGGAAACGTTATCGATATCGGAGGAGAAAAAGGAAACTCCTAAACATGTCAATGCACTAGAAGAAAAATATAAAGAAGAGGTAAAAGAAGAACCTCACGCAAAAAGATTAGATCCCGACAATATTAAAGATATAACAGAACAACTACCAGAACCATCTGGTTACAGATTATTGTTATTACCTTTTACACCTAGAGAAAAAACTAAAGGTGGAATTTTATTTTCCCAAGAACAATTAGACAAAGCAAGAATTGCAACAACATGTGGTTATGTTTTAAAAATGGGAGACCTGGCTTATAAAGATAATGAAAAATTTATAGAGCCTTGGTGTAAAGTAGGAGATTGGGTAATTTTTGCCAGATACGCTGGTTCAAGATTACCAATAGAAGGCGGAGAAGTGCGAATAATAAACGATGATGAAGTTTTGGGTACTATAAAAGATCCAGAATCTATTCTTCATTACATTTAACATAGGAAGGAACTATGCAAGAAGAAAAACAAAAAAACGATGAATTAATTGATGTTGGTGAAAGAGACGAAAATCCAGTTGAAATTAATTTAGATGAAAAGCAGCCTAAAGAAGAAACTGCACAAGAAGAAGAAAAGGTAGAAGTTGAACAGGTTGAAGCAAAAGAAGAAAAACCTGTTGAAGAGAAAAAAGAAGGTGATGAAGTTGAGAAAAAAGATGAGTTAAAAGAATATAGTGAAGGCGTTCAAAAACGTATAGCTAAATTAACTCGTAAAATGCGAGAAGCTGAAAGACAAAAAGAAGAAGCAATCGCATTTGCAGAAGCCGCAAATCAATCAAAAAGTGAAATGGAAGGAAGATTATCTAAATTAGATAAAACTTATGTTTCAGAATTTGAACAAAGAGTTAAAACTAATTTGGCTGCTGCCAAGTTAGCTCTTAAAACTGCTATTGAGTCTCAAGATGTTGAAGCTCAAGTATCAGCTCAAGAACAAATTGCAAATCTAACTATGGATGCTGCAAGATTGAATTCTATGAAAACGAATGCGGAAAAACCAAAAAAAGAAGTTACTATTAATCCTCAAAGGACTGATAGAAAACCTGCAACAGATCCTAGAGCGGAAGAGTGGGCAGCAAATAACTCTTGGTTTGGTAATGATTCTGCTATGACTTACACTGCTTTTGATATACATAAGAAGTTAGTGGAAGAAGAAGGTTTTGATCCTAAAACTGACGAATATTATACGGAAGTTGATAAAAGAATAAGACTTGAATTTCCGCACAAATTTGATAAGATAGAATCAAATACTACAGAAAGAGCTAAACCAGCTCAAAATGTAGCTTCGGCTAAACGTCAAGCCCCACAAGGACGCAGAAAAACTGTGAAACTCACATCCTCGCAGGTAGCAATAGCTAAAAGATTAGGTGTGCCACTCGAAGATTATGCAAAACAATTAAAAATCACGGAAGGAGTATAAGCATATGGAAAAAGATAAAATGAAAACTTCACGTGCGAGTCAAACAAGAACACAGGCCGAGGCGCCGAAATCTTGGACTCCACCCAACTCACTCGATGCACCGCCTGCGCCAAAAGGCTTTCGACATCAGTGGATAAGAGCTGAATCAATGGGGTATCAAGATACCAAAAATGTTGCAGCTTCATTAAGAGAAGGATACGAGTTAGTTAGAGCTGACGAATATCCAGATCAAGATTATCCGCAAATGTCTGAAGGTAGATACGCAGGAGTCATTGGAGTAGGTGGCCTTTTGCTGGCAAGGATACCAGAAGAGATCGCACTTCAAATTGAGGCTTACTATAATAAGAAGACTCAAGAAAAAGAAGAAGCTATAAATAACGATCTTATGAAGGAACGGCAAGCTGGGATGAAATTCGGAAACGAATCTACATCTAGCGTAACTTTTGGTGGTACAAAGAAAAGCTAATTATTTAGCAATTCCTACCCAACAAATTAACTTTAATAATAAAAGGAAACTACTATGGCAAATGCAAGTACAACTGGATTTGGTTTAAGAATGGTAATGAATGTTGGAAATACTCCAGCAACTTCAGGACAGTCTGAATACAAAATCCAAACTGCACCAGGCGTAGCATCTAATAAAGGTGATCCAATGTCAATTAATGACGGTGGAGCAACTGCAGGCGATGCTGGTAAGGTGCAAGATGCTTCTTTTACTACTACTGATGATGGTGGAAATGGCGGAACTGCGTGGACAACTGCGAACTCTGCTCTTTTACTAGGTGTTTTCAATGGAGCGTTCTTTATTGATTCTAATGGAAAACCTACATTCTCAAATAATGTAGTAGCATCACAAGCAACGTCAAAAGACTACAACACTGGGTCTAATGACATATTAGCTTTCATCAACGATAATCCTTTACAGGAATATGTTGTAAAAGCTGATGCGGCTTTAGCGGATACTCTTCTTGGAGTTAATCCCCATAAAGGCTTTAATACTAATAACTACACAGCAACAGAAAACAAAGATGGTCAATCGATCACTACGTTAGATGTTGGTTCTACTGCTACAACAGCAATGTTTTCAGTAGTAAGAAACGCAAACGATCCTGAAAATAAGGACCAAACAGCCCCTGGCTGTAACTTCGTGGTCACTATTATGAAGGGTTCTGCGCTGTATAACTAATAGCAAATAGGAGTATATAACTATGG
>WLWF01001181.1_pt1 | contig 22650 bp, 17 predicted proteins | sample 6718331 | NCBI WGS metagenome assembly WLWF01 (sample SAMN12718692, study PRJNA515312) | sponge metagenome | isolation source: marine sponge | host: Mycale hentscheli | place: New Zealand: South Island, Marlborough, Capsize Point | collected 2003-05-01
GCCAGAACGCAGTAGATACAGCGATGCACTTAAATGGCTTGAACAAAACTAGCGTGGGTACACCTAACCCTCAGCTTCAGCCGCCGCCGAAGGTGGTCGGGGGAGCATAGCGACCGAACTGGAAGCGTTTGTTAGCTTCAGGCAGAGGAGTAATTTTTTGGAAGAAGATGTAAAGAAAGTCGTTAAGTTTTTGGTTCAATGTCATCGCCTTGCACCACCTGTAACCAGTATTCAGGCTGCAATGATGCTAGAAATTTATAGTGCAGATGAACCGTACACTCATCAAGAGTTGGCGAATGAGCTGGGTTTAACTGTGTCGCAGATAAAAAGAAACTGCGAAAAAATGAGTACCAATCCAAAGCGACAAGACAAGCTAAGACGATCAGATGGTAGTAGTAACTGGGTTGATTATGACCGTAGGCTTCTTGAGTTAAAGAATGGCAGGAGGATGTATCTTACTGATCGAGGTAAATCATTCTGCCGTAGCTTGCTTACAAATGGCAGGAACTACTTTAGAAGCTAACCCTTTCATTAACCAGCCGCCGCAGGCGGTCTGCGTTGAATGATTTGTTAAATTCACGATTGCACGATACCAGAGAAAGAAGAATGCCAAAATTTACAAAGAAACCAGTCCAAATAACAGCCGTTAAATTCAATGGTTCATCTACTCATGCAGGCCAGATCGCGAAGTGGATGGATGGCGGGGAAGAACCGTTGGAAGAAGGCATCCATACCCGTGATATTCGGCCACTTCATATAGAAACACTGGAAGGCATTATGGAAGCATCACCAGGCGACTGGATAATCAAAGGGGTTAAGGGTGAATACTATCCCTGCAAGCCAGACATTTTTGAAGCTACGTATGAACCTGCTGAGTGAATTTAACCCTCAGCTTCAGCCGCCGACCAAAGGGAGGTCGGGTGGCGAAGCCACGAACTGGAAGCGTTTGTTATGTTTCGGGAGTATGAATGAAGTTAGTACATTACACAGACAATGAGAATTTTGAAGTCCATCCAGTGACTATCAAAAATGAAATGTGGATCAAGCCGCTGGGTGGTATTTGGTGCAGTCCAGCCGTCACTGAATGGGGTTGGAAAGAGTGGTGTAAAGAATCTGAATTTTACTGCGCCAAGCATCCAGTACAAATTCAGATTAGTACAAAGAACCTTTACGTCATTGACTCTTTTGACGATCTGGATAAGCTGCCTGTGTCAGCTAAAGAAATACCGTTGCCATTTGATGTACTGGATTTTGAACAGATAAAGAAAACTGGGATTGATGCAATCCATCTGACCATCAAAGGCGAACAGGAAACCAGACACTCTCGCCCGAAATGGCTTTATGGCTGGGATTGTGAGTCAGTCTTAATACTGAACGAGCGATGTATTGAGAAGGTAGAAACATAACCCCGTTTTCACCTGCTGCGCCGCAGGTGCAGTCTGGTGGAATAACTTGTTATGTGCGGAGCTTGTTGTCAGGAACAAACTTAGGGGAATGCCATGTGGATCAAATTGCATAAGCCGCCGAATCTATGCAGAGGCGACTCTGACGAATGGAGTGCAAAGCAGCATTACTATTTCAATCGCAGTTACGACAGATACCAGATGACTGAAGACGGCAAGCGGGTTGCAGAAATAGCATCAAAGGTATTTTCACAGGGGCGCATGGGTCGTATTGAAAATATCTCATTTGTGGAAAGCACATAACCGTTGAGTTGAGTGGCAGCGCCGCAGGCGGTGTCCATTCGAACGATTTGTTATGTGGCGATAAATGAGGAACTAGAAAAATGAAAGAATTAGATTTCTCTGTCTTAAAGGGGAAGACCCTTAGAGCAATTTCTGGTTGCAAAGACGATGAAGAAATGACCTTTACCACTATTGATGGTGAAGTATACAGGCTCTACCACAATCAAGATTGCTGTGAGTCAGTAACTATTGAAGATATTTGTGGCGATCTGGGTGACTTGATTGGCTCTCCGATACTTGTAGCTGAAGAAGTCACCCACGAACAAGATACAAATCCACAGGGAGTACCAGAGCAAGAATATCAAGACTCTTTTACTTGGACATTCTACAAGCTGGATACCTTTAAAGGGAGTGTAACTATTCGATGGTACGGCGAATCAAACGGATGCTATTCGGAAAGTGTGGACTTCGCTAAAGCCACATAACCCTTTAATTCAGTGGCTCTGCCGCAGGCTGAGTCCATTGGAATTTATTGTTATGCGTGAACTCACAGGTGACGAAAATGAATGATGCACAGAAAAAAACCATGAAGACGTTGAGAAATAACAGCATTCCATGCAGACATGAATTGAGCAAAGTTGAATGCACTGTCACATGGTTGGAAGTTAACGGCTGTCATACACCAACTTTTCAACTTGGTGGCCATGCGCTTGATATAGATATTTCAGTTGAAACTGCTGACCATGAGGATTTTGAATATTACGAACAGAACTACGGTTCGGATTTAGAACAAGGCCGTTACTACTATTACGACGGCGAACTCTACCACGACGAAATGAGCCCGTATCGTGAGCATGATGAATTCAGCCAGTTCATTGCTGCTGAAGTTAACGCAAGAATATTTGATTTGAACAACGCATAACCCTTTGGTTCAGTGGTGCGCCGACAGGCGCATCCATTGGAACCGATTGTTATGTTTACGATTGCACAATGCTGGAGAAACAAAATGACTGATGAATACAGAGCAGTAAAAGAAAAGTTCAAAGCTGGTGACTGGGTGAAAGGCACTAACAAACATGACGGTTGCTCACAGGTTTTCGACCATGACACGGAACACCCTCAGCCGTTCAGTTATCTGAATGAAACTGACCCTAACGAGTTTCGTTTAGCCACTGGTGACGAAGTAAAGGCGGCTTACCCTGACCTACACGAAAAGGATTTAGAGGCAGCTTACGCAAGAGCCGCTGAGTGAACATAACCCCGTTTTCAGGTGCGCCGTAGGCGTCACTTGGAAAACTTTGTTATGTGCAGTGTGCATTGTTGATTAAAAGGAAAAAAGATGAAAGGTTTTGCAGACAGGCTTAGAAAAGAATCAAACGAATTGAAAGACAGAACTGAAAAACTACGTGCTTTTATCTGGGATGGCGATGAGTTCAGGAAGTTATGTCAGGTTGATCAAGCATTACTGATAGAACAGCTTGCGCTGATGAGGCAATACAACGAAGTATTATTTACTCGACTGGCACGTATTCGATCAAGCACATAACCCCTGCTTCATCGGCGCAGTCCGATGAAAGCTCTTGTTATGTTTACGATTGCACTGAGACAAGCCATGAAATTTAAAAAGAGATTGACAACTGTTGACGCTACATACAATGACAATCCCGCTGAAACTCTGCGATGGATTAATCTGTTTGATGACAAAATAGACGCTGAAATCTGTGGAAAGAGAGTCATCATTACACAAGAGCGCAACGTGGTTCATGTGCTCAAAAACCGATGGCTAGTTATCGACGGGAATAGGATTGAAACACACACAGAAGAATCATTCGTTGAGAATTTCGCAAGACTTGACGAGTGAACATAACCCCGTTTTCAGCCGCCGATAGGTCGGCTGGAAAACTTTGTTATGTTGCGACCAACCGCCATGCATCGGAGATAAAAATGAAGTGGGTAAAAACATCACTCAGAAAAGGGACTAAAACACCTAAAATCTGTCGGGATATGTTTATCACAGATACCCGAGGAAAATATAAAATATGCCAATTAAAAAACGGCAGACTGGTTAAGAAAGAGGCTATAACTGTGGAGACAGCCAAACGGATTATAAATGAAAACAATCTGGTAACAAGACCTTGCATCTTCAATGGCTGCTTTACGTATAGAGACCCACAGAGCGCAGAATTGGTTGATAAATTACTAGCAACATAACCTCTGCTTGTGGCGCAGCCGAAGGCTGTCGCTACGAAGCTCTTGTTATGTTTGCGATTTCACGATACTCAACTTAGGAAGACAAATGTTTTATTCGGACGGCAAATTAAGATCACATACAGATGCGCAGCGCCGAGAATATGGCGAAAGAAAACGAGCTGAACGCAGTAGGGAATGGAATAAAATATGGATAACAAAACACACGCTAAAGAACGAGAGAAACTGGACTGATTGGGCAATAAAAACATTTTTGAAAAAACCGAGAAAAATGAAAGGAAGGTACAGAATTTATTACGTATACAAGCGTGAAGATGTGATTAAGGCAGAAAAAGAAATATCGTTTAAAGAGTGGATGGCCACGAGGATTGAGAGGCAATCTAAACTCGCTGAGTGAACATAACACTTGTTTATACGAACTGAGTTCGTATAAGTGACGTTACTGGCGTACCAGCTAAGACGTATACAAAAGCATAATTACTGAGGCATGAACCGGACAGCCTCTCTCATACCCGCCTGAGATTCTGGTAGGAAAACGCCACTTTCTGATTCTTCTCGCTGAGTTTTACGATAGGACAGACTTCGTCTAATAGTATCGGGTTTGATCAAGGCCCACTCTCTGTCACGTTTTTCCTGCACGTGATTGTATTGATCAATCTGAGCCCTGACCCGCTGTTCAGCCTGGGCATCGCCTTTTCTGACAGCTCTGTCCAGATGCTCCAGCAACTGGCTCTTACGACGCTGGATTTCATTTTTGGTGCCCATAATCACATTTCTGGCCTCATAGCCCAGGGACACTCTCGAACTGCTGAAACCCGCAGCCTGAGCGATCTTTTCTCCCAGAGTCAGTTCCTCAACAATCGGCTTCCCTGAGCTGTCCAATACCCCGTTTTCGGTGTAATCCAGCGTTTTCATCCCATCCCGTATGAACTTGGGCAACATGCGCTGCAACCCTTTCATAGTTTCTCCGTTCCCTATCTCATCCACACCAACCCACATATTTATCGCTTGAGACACAGCAGGCCCGCCAAAGACGTTACTGACGTAGTGCATGGCTTCCTGTCGGGCTGGCATTTCGTAGCCTGGACCGCGAATAATAAGGTCGTTAGCGCCAATACGACTACCGATGTCTATTCCGGTATAGGCGTTAAAGACACCATCCGCTAAAGCATGGCCATGGACAGGGCCCGCAATATCAACAAAGAAATTCCTGAGAACGCCCTCAGTATCCACCGGATCATCTTCATCACCCATTGCCAGTCCCGCAAACCACAGCATCATACTCATCCCTGGCAAACCCATGGCACCGGCAAAGACCGCATGCAGTCCGAGCGTCCCGATCAATGCCCTTTTAGCCTGAGCGGCCTGCTCAGTCCCGCGCATATCTTTACTGACAAAACCGTCATAAAACGATTTCCCCAGAAAATACGACATATTCTGACTGTGCTGCTTGAAGATCAGAAAGGTCTTTGCCCAGTTGCCTTTCATGTGCCGAGGCCGATTGAAAGAACTGTAATCAAAGTGCGCGTCAAAGATCGCGTTTCGGGTAAAGTCCACCGCTTTTTGTTGGTCAAAATTCCCTTTTGCTCCTTCCTTGTAAAGCCGGAAGGCTGTCAGCGCCATGATCTGCCGGTTCGCCACTTCGCCCTGATGGAAAAACGCTCCCGCCCCGCGCATCATTTTTGTGTACCAGTCTCTGGTCTTCTGGTTTTCCGGTTTAATATCCATCCCAGCCACTGACGCGAGGGTATGCGCCTGGGTGGTGTCAATGGTGCCATCGTCGATCAGAGACTCAATCATCAACAGCTCATCTTTGCTCAGATGTTTGTTCGCTTCGGAATTGCTCAAATCAAACCAGCTGTTTTGTAGCCGATCATCCAGATCTTTAAACTTGCGACCACCGTACTTGAAATAATCCTTTGAGGCCTGAGCCATAGCCTTACTGGTACGTGCGTATCCGTACCTGCTGCCCAACTGGGGCAATCCAACCAGCACATTCTGGCTCATGTTGACCAATCCAGCAGCGGCGGATCCTCCCAGATACCAGAAAAACGCCAGATTTCCGATATGAGCCGCCAGAGGATGTCCATCGGGATTCATATTCAGATTGTGCCGTTTTTTCATTTCCTCAAGAACGTTCCGAGCCACTATTTTCTGATCACCCTCGTCCTGCAATGAACTGAAACTCTCAGCCTTTACCGCTTCCTCTATCCGATCAAGTTGATCCTGGATACGCCAGCCATACTGAATCCTCCCCAATCGGTTAGCGCCATGCAGAGCCACCGAGGCAAACGCTCTCCGGGCATTGGGATCAAAACCGGCCACTTTCTTGCGATGCAATGAGCGTTTAGCCGCCGACAGTTCTGGCATCATGGCCAGAGCGATCTGATTGACCTCATCCATAAAGGCCATTTTTAACTCATCATTGATCGGCGTTTTTCCGTCCTTGATTTTACCGCTGTCCAGTGCCGCCAACAGCTTGCCACTGAACTGCTGGACACCACTGGAGTTGTTGGTGTCAATGTCGCCCAGCTTGCCACTGCTCTCAATTTTGTAACCCTCAGACTCCAGCTTTTCCATGCCCTTGTTGAGTGCCTTTAGTGTTTCAAAGTGCATCCTAAAAGGCTTCCCGTCCGGTCCAGGGGTCTCGCCAATAGCGGCAAACTGGCCGAATCGCATCAAGGGGAAATACGGCCCTGATACACGACGGGACTGGAACATCGCCCTGACCTCTTCGACAGCCTGACGGGTAGAGCCAGGATCCAGATTCATGCCTTTTAGCCGTTTGATCAACGCTGTTTCAGTCGCGGCCTGCTGTCGTTCATAGTAATCACGGACATCGTTGAACAATGATCGGGCATCGTCATTAAGGGCTTTTTCAAACTGGTTTTTGAGATGTGCATGATCTTTTTTCCGCTGGGCTTCTTCTTTCAGTAACTCATCCAGCCGGACAGTGGCTTCGGTGTCGCCAGCATCCAGAGCAGATCGGTATTGCCGCTCAAGGTCATAAACATCGTGCTTGGGTTCGTATTCCTTTGAGGGATCCACTCCGGCAATGGTGGACTGGTGCATGAGGTCATTTGTCTTGTCATAAATCATCCGGCTGGTTCTGGCCAGCCTTGCCCACCGCTGGTCAATACCATCGGCATCATTCGCCCACTTGCTCCGCATAGCCGACAGGTTCTGGGTAAATTCACCAATCAATTCCAGTGGGTTTTTTCCGCCTATTTTGTCGAACAGCCCCTTATACATTTCAGTGATCTGGCGGCCCCCTAATATTCCCAACCCTTTCGCCCTGCCCATTTCTTTCAGAGAGTTCCAGCTTAAACCTACCTCTTTTCGGACAGTCTCTTTATCCAGTTTTCCAAGGGCATCGAGCTTGTCCCGCAATGAGTCAGGAGTGTCCTGTTTCTGATTTGGATTGTCACTGAGCCGATAACGAACAGCCTCCGGTGTCTCTTTCGGAACGTGGACTTTCATTTTTGTCCTGACATAAGCCGTCTCGAAATTATGGTATCTGACTGGCAGTTCAGCCCTACGTTGCCGAGGGGTATTGATGTTCGGGCTAAAGGCTAGGGCGGTTCCTTCCCCACCCAAAACAAAGTGGCGATTACCAGCGTCCCCAGAATGAATGGCTGAAGCGATGTCAGACAGGATGTATTCAATGTCCTTGCGAGCCACATAGCCTTTGAACAGGCCTGCTTTTTGGAGGGTTTCGACAATGGCGTTGGCAATTCTGCGCCAGCCCTTGTTATCCCATTGGGGAGGGTTCTCTGCGATGTAGGCAATGACTTCTTCAGCCTGGACATCAATCGGGTCATTGCCGTAACCGAGTCGCTTAATTTCGTCCCAGGCTGGTTTCAGAAGGGTTCTGGAGTTCTTAACCCGATTCAGGAGTCTTTGCTTTTCCTTCGGAGTAAGAAATTTAGCCAGCCCATAGTGCGCGAGGACTTCGTGGTCGATGGTTTTCCGGAGGTCGGCACTCGTTGAATGAAGGCCGGAGGCGACAAGTAGGACGGGTCGATCCCTTCCTCCCGTAATTGCTCCCTTAAAGTCTGGGGTCTTTGGTCCATAAATATCCTTTGATGACTCGGCGACATATAGCTGTATCTGATCCCCAGTGTTCAGGGTTTGCAGATGTGCTTTTGCCACCTGCCTAGCCGATTCTACCGACATTTTCCGGTCAGATCGACGGGGACTTTCCACACTGTATCGGCTGGACTCTGGAGATTTTGGCCGACGTTGAGCCGTTGATCTGTCCTGAAGTGACTGCTTGGCATCAATCAGCAACTGTCGTGCTTCGGCATCCGACCATTTCAGGCCTGGGAAATGATCTCTCAGCCAGCGACGAGCCCTGACAATGGCTCTCTGCACCCAGTTGTTCTTCGGGTCAGTCTCCGCCAGATGCGCCAGATGTTCCTCGGCGACGATCCGGCGCTGCTCTTTTCTCGACTTGCCAGCAATCTGATTGATGTATTTCTTTCTGAGGGTCTGACGCTGACGTTCAGGGAGACTGTCGTATATCTGATCCAGTGTCCGGTTAATGCCATCGCCCAGAACATTACGCAGCCCCTTGTGCCCTACCGCTTCATGCAACGCTGTTTTCAGGCCATCAGCGACGTTATCCGCGTTGGCGGCAATGACGTAGACCTCATCAGTCCGGGGGTCATACACGCCTTTTACACGACCCTGTACGTCATCCATCTTGATCTGGTCATACAGGTGCTGGGGCAAGTCAGACTCATGGGCAACGACATGGGCGATACCGTCCAGTCGTTTGTTGAGATCTGTTTTGAGCGATTGTGTCTGGTAGTTTTTCTTGGGGGCGGATTCGCCCTGAAGGCTGTATCGGGAGCTTAGATCGTGGTCTTTCTGAGTGGGCTCCGGGATAGGTTCAGTGTTTTCTGTTTCGGTACCTTCCAGCGACTGATTGATTTCATCCAAACGCTCCCTCTGTTGCCTGAGCTGATCCTCATAGGGGAATTTCTCTTCCAGTCCTTTCCGGTATCGGGCAATGGATTCCTGAAGGGTCACTACCTGTTGTCTGGCCTGAGCTGGCAAACGACTGAGATTAGCGGCCTGATTTTCGGCACGAGTCACCAGCCCAACAGGGGTCAGGGTGTCGCCATCCTGGTACCTGGCAATCTCATACTCATTGCCCTCTGCTTTGTAAAATAGCTGACCTACGTTATACAGCGAGTTATAACGCACCATCACGTCATAACCACTAAGCGTTCCCAGCAGCCTGGGCTTTGGTGATCTATCGGTCAGGGACGACTGCAAATGACTTAACAGATGGTCGCCAGCCTCCTTGCGCTTGGTAAAGGGTTTTCCGTCCAGTGTCGCCTTAAAAGCGTCTCCTTTCGTGCTGACATACTGATTGGCGATCTTCTCAAAACTCTCCAGTGACCGCTCGTAAGATTCCAGCGTAGCGACATCCTGGTTAAGGGCCTTCCTGTAGTCCGCCAGCTTGTTAACGTGGGCATCCCGTTCCGCGGCCAGACGACGGTAATCAGCACTGACGCTGGCCTGTTCCAGTAGCAGTGGATTTCCGGAGGCGATGGCTTTAGCCTGAGCCAGATCATCCGCGGCTGAACTGGTGTCCTCCATGCTGTTAACACTGAAATCCCCCCGCAAGACCTGATCAGCCATACGGGTTTTGTTCTCATTCATTTGCAGCACAGTGGCATCCGTTGTGCCTTCGGTCACGTACAGGAAGTTCTCTATTTCAGGATTTTGGTTGCCCTGTCGCTCACCCCGACCGGTTCGTTGATCCATCTTGGCGGGGACATAATTGATGTCCAGATTGTGCAGGGAAATCAGCCGCTTCTGAACATTGACACCCGTGCCCAGATTATCTGAGCCACCGATCACCAAGGTTTTCTTACCGGCATTCACCTCATTGAACAACCGCTTTTTCTTCATGCTGTTGGTGTAGTCACCAATGAACGCTATCTCGTCTTCGGGGTAGCCACGACTGACCAGCGTATCCTTGATGTACTCATAGACGCTGAATGTTACCTTGCCGCCTGGTTTGTCATAGGCATTCACCTGATCGGAGAACACCAGCTGGATGCTGCCCTTAACAGGGTCAGCTTTACCATCACTGTCGGTATAAACGGTGTCTCTGGTGTCCTGCCATTTTTTAAACACGTTATCTATCAGGTCATCCAGTTTACTCTTCCCTTTCTGGGACTTATTCACCAGACGCATATCAATAGCCGCTTTACGACCATCGCCCAATATTTTAACCACCGCATCCACGCCTTTAGCGCGTTTCTCTTTTCCTGTCAGCGCCTCATACCGTTTGATCCGTTCACCCAGCTCCTTCTGGTACTCTGCCAACTCTGGCGACTTCTGAGTCACCTTCAGTTGCTTGTCCACTTTGGGCAGTTTGACCAGACCCTGCTCCCGCATCTGTCCCATGCCGACATAATCCATGACCTGCAGGACATCCCGCATGAGGCCTGGTACCCCGACAAAACGGGTCAGTCTGGTGACAGGTTTAAAACTGCCATCGGCCTGCATTTCAATATTGGTGGTCGTGTCAGCGAAGGCGGAAGTCCAGGCATCGAAGGAGCTGATCTGGTTGGTATCCAGCACTTTCGGTTGCAGATACCGTTGGATATTGAACAGTTCGCCCATGGTATTACTGACCGGCGTACCACTCATCAGTACCGTGTGTTTTCCCGGTCTGACGGTTTCCAGATACTGGGTCTTCATAAACAGATCAGAAGCCCGTGCCGCAGTATCTCCGTCTACGCCTTTCAGGTTACTTTGCTGAGTGGGGAACCCAATCTTCTTGTGCTGATGCGCTTCATCAATGAACAGGTAATCAATGCCGGTTTCCTCGAAAGTCAGCCCACGATCCTTACGGGTAGTGGCCGACTCAGCCAGCTTTTTAAGCCGCTGTTCAAGATTCCCCTTCCTGCTCTCAATCTCTTTTCTGGTCAGGCGCTGATCGTCATCCAATGAGTCAAGAAGGTCATCCAGTTCCGTGATCTGCTGGTTGATATTTGACTCGATGAACTCATCGGACATTCGCATGGAGCCAAACGACTCATGGGTCATAATCACCGCGTCCCAATTCTCATTGGCGACCTTGGCCATAAACCGTCGTCGGTTTTTGGAGTCCAGCTGCTTTTCATCCGCCACCAAAATACGGGCATTGGGGTAGGCATCCAGGAACTCAGCGGAGAATTGTCTGAGAGTGGACTTGAGCACAGCGAACGTGGGTTTGTTGGCAATCCCAAGACGCTTCAGCTCCATGGCGGAAACAATAGAAGCCAGTGTTTTACCCGCTCCGACCCCATGCGCCATATAGGTATTACCTTTCTGGATAATCCGCCAGACAACATCTGCCTGATGGGGTCTCAGCGTGTACTTGCTGGACAGTCCGGGGAACGTCAGGTGACTTCCGTCGTGAGTTCTTGGAACATTGGTATTGAAGTCACGGTTATAAATCTTGGTCAGCAGGTCAGCAGTGTCACCGTCCTGTCGTGCCCAGCGTTCAAAGGTGTCTTTCAGCTCCTGTCGTTTGGCATTGGCGGCGGCGGTTTCCTTATCATTGGTCTTATAAACGGGCTCTTTACTGGTGCCAACGTTATCCCTGACAACCAGTGTTTTCTGATTCAGAGCCGCCTCCAGCATTCTCACGGCATCAATACGTTGAGTAGCAAAACGGCTGACATCGGCGTAACCATCGACTTTCCAGCTCGACATTTCTTTGTGCCGGAACTTGTTAATGGTCAGACCACGGATGCCCACCTCTGATTCGGCAAACCGGGAAATCACCGATTCGGGGACCCAGAAGCTGCCCAGATTCATGGGGATACTGGCAACGGGCAAGTCTTTGGGAATGATGGCTTCCAGTGCCTTGACGTTCCTCTGGTAGTCTGGGTCTGTTTTGGCTCTGGTCTTGGCATCACGCAGTTTGGCTTTAACATTGCCAGACAGATAATCGTCACGGGTCACATAATTTTCTGACACCGGATCACGGAATACGCTGTCGCCCAACTCACTGATAAGGTCATCCATGGGCATATCAGGGTAAAGCGCCTGAACCCTGTCCATATCCAGATAACCTTTTTCATTCAGAGTGGTCGCCACCGCATCCCCCGCCGACTCAATCACTGGCTCACTCTGAACACCGAGAACCCGTTCCCGGAAGATCCTCGTCTTGCTGGCCTCTCCGGTACTGATGTCAAACTGTTCAATCGCAGCAACCCTGAACGCCTCAGGATCCATCACCAGGGTACTGATGACCGGTTCTACGACCTGCTCTCCGGGAGGCCTGCCATCTTTGTAATTAATGGTTCGGATGCTGCCCTGATTAATGGGGCCATTTTTTGCGACAAACCGGTCATAGACCGACTCCATGGAATCCACGGCCTTTTGCCACTCAGCGTCACTGGCATCCTGCTTACGGTAAACATTCATCACCGCCTCACGCAGCGGAATGTAGTCCCTGACATATTGTTGCTGCTTTTTGTTCAGACCCTTCCTGGACCCGCCACCCATGACAGGCACGGATTGGCCATAGCCGTCTGTCACCTGCCCAATGGTGCCGTCTTCCCGAATGTAGAAACTGTCTTCTTTGTCTTTGGGGTTAAAGTCGTGTTGAGCGGCTTTTCTGGCGATTTCCTCTGGGGTGGGATTGTCCTGTACCAGCTTCTTGGGCAGTTTTTTCAGAGCTTTCGTTAACTGTCTGGAAAGCCAGTCATTCACTCTGGTGAGATAATCAGACTGAGATTCGCCTTTCTTTTTAGCGATAGAAGGGTTGACCGTGTACTCCTGACCGAACCGGCCACTGGTCATCACTTCATCCCCCAACACCATATCAGGATGGTTCAGGAAATAGCCGTTGACCTCCAAAGGAAGGATGTTGCCTTGCTCGTCGGTGCGACTGTCGTCTTGCAGCAGTGGGTGATTGCCCAGAGCGACCCAGTTCTGTCCCACCTCTTTAACGCCTTCTCCTTTCTTCTGGAAGAACAACAAATCAGTCACCACCTGGGTGCCTGAATTTTGCTGGAACGCTGTATTGGGCAGACGGATCGCGCCAAGGAAATTGGCCTTACCATCCACATACTGACGGAACCCCTGCCCCTGCTTGTCCAGTGTCTTACTGCTGGTAACAAATACGCCGATCCCACCAGGCTTCAGAGCATCTATCTGTTTGGCAATGAAATAGTCGTGCAACATAAAGCCTTTGCCCATGTATTTTGGGTCGGACTTCACGGCCTGATTAATGTAGGGCGGATTGCCCATGGTGAGATCGAAGTGGTTATCCGGGAACCCGACTTTGGTAAAGTCGCCCTGAATCACTTCATGGGATGGGTACAGAGCTTTAGCAATTCTGGCGCTTACGGGATCCATTTCCACGCCGGTAAACGACAGGTTGAGCCCTTCAGGCAATAGACCCGTAAAGTGGCCGATGCCCATACCACCCTCAAGAGTCAGGCCGGATTTAACGCCAAACTGTTCCGCGGATTTGTAGAGGGCATTAATGATGTTAGCGCCGGTAAAGTGGGCATAGTTGACCGATTTCTGCGCTTCCTGCCACTCCCGATCCGTCAACAACGCTCGAAGTTCATCCGACAGAGCCTGCCACTGCTCAGACAGCTCACGGCCTTTGACGGGGAATATATTGTTCGCCAAGTCACTGGCACCCCAGCCGACATAGCGCACCAGAATAGCCTGTTCATCGGGACGGGCATGACGGCCATCCTGTCGCAACTGTTTCAGTATCCGGATGGCTTCAATATTGTCTTTGGCTTTGGCAGGCCAGCTGCGCTCTATGGCAAGACTGTTGTCGGTGATTCGGTAGTCTTCGCCCCGAACAGGGATTGTATCTCCTCGATTATCTGCGCCAGGGTCTGTTCCCTGGCGGACTGGGCTGCCTGTTGCATCGACTGGGCGGTTTTTACCGGGTCTTGCCCCAGTACCGGATCGACTTTCCCCTGCCTCCGTTGCTCCCCCGCTGCCCTCGCCGCCGCTTCGCTCAGTTGCTGACGATAATCCCACAGAAGATCCTGAAGCTGGTTCTGCTCCTTCAGACTCTGGTAATGCTTCGGATTCACCTCCTTCAGGGTGTCCTCGATGGTCAGCAGCTCTTTCATGACTAGATTCCGTTGTGGGGGTAGATGCTATTGTACCTGACGACGCTTCCCGATCCGCCTTATCCAAAGCTGATTTAAACTCAGCCCCTCTCACGGACTGGGGCATGAAGATTCCGACAGGAAGATGCTCTGAGCTATACCGGCCTTCTTCGTCCTGGCTGATAACTTTCATAGCGACACCCTTACGGGTCGCCACGACACCACGCTTATTGCCGAATTTATCAATCACCAAATCACCGGGAAGCAGATCCCGATAAAACTGAACCAGACCTTCTACGGTAGGGGGGACCTGATTAACGTCGGCGACTCTCTGATACGGGGTCTCACGGAAGGTTCCTGACTCTGACGTAATGCCTCTTGGTTCTTTGACAGGCACCGTCACTTCAGCCGGTTTTTCCTCTGCAGCGCCTGTCTGGTCAGTGTCTTTTATTTGATGGGTATTTGATACTGGCTCTTCAAAACTGGTATCAGCAGTATCATGTATAGGTTTTTCCGTTTTCTTTACAGGTTTTTCTGACGTGTCTACTTTTTCCGGTTTTCTATGCACGTCAGGCTGCTTATCCATTCGAGAAACAATTCTCAGTGCCTGGCCTCGCCAGCCCCCTTTCCAGTTCTCCGGATTGGGCAGCTTTTGTTGCCCAAGGTGATGCAGGAAAGATTCTGGCGTACCAATGCCCTGATAGCTTCGATCCACACTGGCAACGGAGAATTTCGCCTCAACCGGTGCCAGTTCTTTATCGCCTGACAGTTCAGCCCAGGCCATGATGTCTGCAGCATCCCTTTGCTGGATCACATAGCGGGTATCGGAATCTTTCTTCTGGAACCAGGCCATGTTCTCATCAGCATAAAGCAGAGTGTCATCCCATTTAGCCTGTCCGGATCTCAGAGCTGACAACAACATCTTCAGCCATGGCTCAGACTCTGCTTTCTCGGCAGTATGCTCTGGAAAAGCATCACGAACAGAAGGCCAGTCTTTCAATTCTCTGGAAGGGTCAAGATGGTCATAAGTTGATTTCAGTTCTTCTGCTCGGGACTGGACGGCCTGTTTCTCCTGAGACTGTCGTGTTTTTTTGGCCTCTCGCTCTGCTTTCTCTTTTTTAGCTTCGGCTTTGATCTGATCTGAAAGCCTGGCCTCTTCCTCTTCCTTAGCCTTCCGTTTGGCCTCTCTTTCAGCCTGCTCTTTCGCTTCTTTCTCTTCAGTTTTACGTTGTTGTTCGGCTAATCTGGCGTCTTTCTCTTCTTCTGCTTTTTTACGCTCTTCGGCATGAGCCTTCAGCTCTGCCTCATGTTCCTGAATTTCTCTGGCACGATGATCCTCTACAGATTCCCTTCCTTCAATTTCAGTAAACTCTCTGCTATTGCCAGTGATGTCCTCCCCTTCAAAATTGGTATACAAATCCATCCCTGGCATGATGTCATTGCCTTGATAGACGACAGGCTCTTGCTTTCCGGTTTCAGGATTACGCCAGATATGAGTAGACTGATCGGCAAAGGCTTTGCGTTCTTTTCCAGCCTTATTCCAGCGCCTAACAGTCTCCATTGCTTTGGGTCTGAGCTGGTGCATTTCCGCTCTGGCCAGCCCCTGCATTTCCTTTCGCTCATCATCCGATTTCCGGAGCTTCTGTTCCTCCGCCTCTTTCTTCTGACGACGGAGTTCCAGCTCGGACATCGCTGCACGATATTTTCCCTGGCTGTCATAAAAACGCCGCTTCAGTTCTGAGCGGCGTTCTTTACCCGACTTTCCTTTTTGAGAAGGAGGTGGATTCTTTGCCCATTGGGTCAGAGCAGCCCTGACCGCTTTTCGTTTTCGGTTGGGGAAGACCCAGCCTTCCTGATCAGCATCATATAGGCCGCCATAGCCTTTTTTCCCGAATTTGGCTGATTCCGAGGGTACAGCCCCCTGAACCACGAACGTCCCTTTTTCTTTGGCGTTCCTGATCGTGTATCGTCCTGTATCCGCTGGTTCGCTTTCATCCACTGTTGTAAATCGTTGAGTTCGCTTCTCACCATCGGACTCCGGTATAAATTGTTTCTTACCAGGCTGCAATACACGACGACCATCCTTCCCCTGATACAGGGTTTCTCCCTGAGCATTCTTGCCAATGCTTTTCAGTTCTCCGCGAGCAATGCGTAATGGTGCATTGAGCGCGGTATTCGGTTTTGGCTTGGCTGTTCTGGCCGCAACCTGAGCTCTGGACTGATCCGCCAGATCAGCGGACTGCAGATTCTGGGCAACGTCTTTCAATGATTTACGAGGCTTTGATGGCAGAGATTCCGCCTGAACCTGTGATTCCGCCTGATCATGCTGTTGATCACGACGAGCAGCTTCCATCTGATCAAACTGTTGCTGCCTTTGTGTCCGCTGCTGTTCGACCTGGTGTTGTTGCAGGGCTTCATCAACCTTCATCCCCGCCTTCCTGGCTTCCAGCTCTACCGCTGCTTCAGTGCCTTTATCACCGCCTTCAAGCACCTTTGAGACCCACTGGGTAAACTCTTTTTCAGTAGGGAAATACTGCTGATTCTCCCGGTTGTTCCTCAGGACATCATACAGTGCCAGCTGCCGGTCAAAGCTGGCCATTTTCTGTTCATAGACCTGAGCATCCGCTTCCGTCCCGCCATTCTGCATCCGTCGTCTGTATTGAGATTCCTCACTGCGACGCTCCCTGCTGGTATTAGTGATCCGGGTATCCAGATCAGCCGGAACATAGCCCTGACGTTCCGGAGTTTCCGGCACTTCAGTTTCTGGCGCTGGCTGGACTTCTTCACCACTGACCTTTTGCCCCACCTGTTCCATGGTCGGTGCTTTTTTCCGCATCTGAGTCAGCTGGTACTGACGCTTGTAAGAATCCCCAAGCTTGATTTCAAGCCGATCCCTCTCTTCCTGAGACAGGTCAGGAGCCTCCAGCTCCTCAACGATACCCTTTTCTACCGCTTTCTCAGCTCTGATCCGGCCTGTTAACGCTTCTCGAGTATCGCTTTCACCCGGTTTGTTCACCCGACCCGCCGCCGCAAAGCCACCGCTGACAACACTTTCCAGCGCCGCGCCGGTCAGGGCATCACCGACGACCCCTTCCATCACGTCACGATTTACGCCAGTGTCGTGTAAAACCTTATTCGACAAATAGCGAGCGCCACCGCCTTCAATGCCGCCCTGAGTGCTACCCGATGCCATGCCAATGGCAATATTTTTCGCTCTGGACGCACTGCCAACGCCGGTCAGGATTCTGGCCTCCAACGGATCAAATACCGCGCCTACCAAAGCGTTCAGGGCAAAGGACTCAGACCGGCCTTCCAGACTCAACTCTTTTGCCCAGGCTTGGGTCGCTACCAGTTCATTGCCACCGGAGGCCTGCAGATGGTTACGATACGACTCTGACTGCATTTTCTCGGCTGTAGGCAAGGCGATGGATTCGCTGTAGATCTGGTTGGATGTACCCCCCACCCCCTGCAACCCACCGGACAGACCATGGCCCGCTACTGGACTGGCTCTGTCAATCCAATCCGCCGCCTTCAGCGCCTTCGTGGCATTTTCTGCGTTAGTCGCTTTCACCGCCGCCGAACTGGCTTTACTGACACCAGCGACTGCCTTGCCGCCCATACTGAGGGCTTTGCCAGCAGCGGCTCCAGAAAACAGAGAAGGAAGGAAGCCACCTATTGTTTGAGTAAACTGGCCATAAGCTCCACGCGCGTTTGATCCGGCTTTCATGCCCAGACCCTTTTCAGAGTCGTAAGTGATGCCGAAATTTTCAGTGTCCTGAATCATGGAGGGGGACGCTGATTCAAAATGGCCCTGAGCCTTGCCCCTGAGCCAGTTGGATGCCCGGTTGGCGTGACCCAACGTAGCGCCCTGAGCCAGATCAGCGATAGCACCCAACCCACCGGATGCCAGCATGTGTCCGGTGTCGCCTACCATGCCACTGTTGGGATCGCCTCTGGGGGCGGTCAAAGCATCAAACTTTGCTCTGGCCTTATCTTGTTGGTAATTGACAAACTTAGGTGCCACCCGCTCCTGAAAGAACTGATTGCGCATGACCTCCCGCTGAGAGTCACTGGCTCCCTGATACTTCTGGGATTCCTCTGTCGATTTCCACTCTTGGCCGAGGCTCATTTTTGCATACCTCCATGATACTGCTCAGTCCTTGTTTTCAGAATCTCCATCCCCCTGGCGTTTCGCTCATTCAGATTCTCTTTTAAAGAGGTCACAATTGAAGCACCACGACTCTTATAAGAATCCGTTATTTCCTGGAGCCTTTGCCGAGTAGCAGGACTGATTTCTGTCGCTGATCCTGGAATCCCTGACGGTTGGGATCTTTCTGGAGGGGCAGCCTCTTTTTCAGGAGGCTCTTTGGCGGGGGGAGATTCTTTTGCGGGGGAAGGTTGAGGCTGTGTATCAGGGGTCTTTGACTGCGCTCCAGCATGGTATTCTGGTTTTAAAACGCCTTCACCCGGAAGGGCTTGCTGATAGCCATCACCAGAACCGTACCACACCGCATCAAACTGAGAATCAGCATCCGCCACCCCTCCGGACTCGGTACGCCACTCGTCCCACTTACCGGTATATTCAGTAGCATGCGTCGTTCCATCGGGGCGCAGTTCGCGTCTAACGATCTGATCACCTGTTTGCTCGACGGTAATCTCAATATCATCTTCAGTTATCCAGGAGTCCAGTATTTTCGATCCGCCTCCACCCTTGGGCACCGTGCCGAGCGACTTGGGCTCACCCCCGTCATTCGGCACAGCCAGCATAATTCCGTCTTTGATTACGACACTCCACTGGGCTTTTTTCTCTGGCAGGGACTGACCCGCCGACATCATCTGCATTTCATGGAAAAGTTGTGACCCTTCACCCCCCATAAAAGCACCGGCCATTTCGATCAGATCCTCATTACCGATGGCCACTGGCGCGTCACTGCCGTCTGAAAAACCCTGTTCGGTCATGGGACCGCTTCTGAGGGTCTTGCCAGTTCGACCATCGACAACATCTATCTGGGGGACAAAGCCTTTGCTGGTCATTGAGCCCAGTTTCGGACTGATTTTTTTCTGTTCGTTGTAACCGACATTCCGCTGAAGACTGTCCCGGATTCGTGGGTCTTTGTTCGCCCTGTCGGCGACATAAGCGTTCCACTCTTCACCACGATTCTGCTTTTTCATTTCATTGCCAAAGTGAAGCATGGCCGAACCGTGCCAGAGATCTTGCTGCTTTTTCCGCTGCTTCTCCTGGATGGCCCGGTCTTCTTTCGCCCACTCTAACCGCTGTTCAGACTCCGCCTGCCTGGCCTTATTGGCATACATCTGATTAACAGCACCCATACCACCGGTAAACCCGCTCAGAAATGCGTTAGCTCCGGACATTGCCCTTCTCCAGTTTCTTAATCCGATCCGACAGTTCCTGAGTCGCGCCTACCAGTGTCATAACACTGTCGCCTAACTCAACCCCCTTCTTATCTTCAGTGGTCATGCTGTCCGGCATATCCTGAGCCATGCCGCCAATGTGCCCTTTTTCCTCACGGCCTTTGCTCATGCCTGGCTTGTAGTCCCACTTTTTCAACGCAACCGACTCGACATCCTTCAGGGCTTTTTTGTTGCTGGTCGGCTTGATGTTCTTTTTCCGGCTTTCTTCTGAAGCAGCGATACCCATTGCAGCCGCCGTTCCCGCCGCTTGATACTGGCTGGATTTGTGACTGCCATAAGCACCCTGATTGCTGGCATTACGATCCGCTTCCATCCCCGCCGCTGACTGCATTCCGCCCAAAGACGTACTCTGGACGCCACGACCCAGCGCCACCATATCGGCCTGCAGTTGCTGGTATCTTGCCGCCGCAGATTCACGAGCCATGTTCTGGGCGGAAATCTCAGCGCCCTGAGCGTCCATAGCAGTGGTTCGATCTGTCGCCGCCTGCTGGTCAGCGTCCATTTCGGTGCCATAACGAGCCATGTTGCGCTCACTCATGCCCAGTGTGGCGTTATACGACGCAACGGCAGCATCACCAGCGGCTTCAGCCTGTTCAGCGATGTGCTCGTCCTTGTTCATCACCTCATCCAGAAGAGATTGCTCAATGGGCTGAAACCTTGTTTCCCAGTCGTTGTACATCCACTCCGACATTTCGGCGTAGGCTTCCTGGTTATCAGTGTCCTCAGGAGGGGGTGATCCGGTACACATTTCTGTTCTCCGATAGCTGATTGGTTGCTTTTTGACACGTCAAACGGGCACAGAGTCTTATGGTGGAGAGATTCCGGCATCAAGGGAGAGAGGCACCGATAGACAGAGGATTAAAGGTGGAGAGATTCCGGTAACTCTTGCAGGGCTATGCGCTGAAACTCAGTGCTGGCTTGTTCATTTATTTTGGTCATAGCTCACTACGAGCTAAGGCCCTTCGATTATCACGACCCCTGCCCCTTAGCTCATCATGAGCCAACCCATATCGGCGCTCCGACAATTGTTTGATTGTTTTTTGATCACTCTTTTTTAAAGCACTTGTTTTTAATCATTCTTGTTTTTATATCTTGTTTATAATCCTGTTTTTCATGTCCTTCAGAGCCTTTACTGGCAAGGGGTTTCAGAGCCTTATGGTGGAGAAATTCCGGTATAAAGGTGGAGAGATTCCGGTATATATAGGGCTAAAGGTGGAGAGATTCCGGTATCTGAAAGCTCTATATGTGGAGAGATTCCGGCATCAAAGGTGGAGAGATTCCGGTACTAATTCACAGGGTTACCCCCTGAAAATGTGGATAAGTCCACTGCTTTTGTGCATGTTATTAAATTGAAAAGCAGATACTATGAGGTAAATACTTTTCCTCATTTAATGAGATTTCTCATGCCAAAAAACCTGATTGTCACTAAACACAATCACCTTATTGAGGCCAGCTACCGATTGACTCTGGAGGAGCAAAGGCTGCTCCTGATCTGTATCTCCAAGATCGACCCCAGAACGAGAGAAGGGATTCCGGAAAATTGTACAATTACAGCAGCCGAATATTCAGAACAATTCGGCATTCAGCTGAAGCACGCCTATCAGCAACTTCGTACAGCGACGGATACCATTTATGAAAGAGATATAAAGATTAAAGGAGCCAAATACAGAAAACGTCGGAGGTGGGTGCAGGGTGCTGACTACAATGATGACCATGGCAGCATCACCCTGATCTTTTCCGATTATGTAAAACCTTATCTTGGACAGCTGAACGGCCTTTTCAAAAGCTATCAACTGAAAAGCATCAGCTCTCTGAAGTCCGTTCACTCCATTCGGCTCTACGAACTCCTGAACCAGTGGAAGCAAACAGGAAAGCGATTCATCAAGCTGGATGACTTCAAAGAGATGCTTAACATTGAAGACAAATACGACCGATACGCCGATCTACGAAAGTGGGTCATTGAACCTGCAATCAGAGAATTGAATAACAAAACCGATTTCAACGTTCGGTTTGAGCCTGAAAAGCAAGGCCGAAAAGTTGTGAGATTGTCTTTCTTTTTCACCTGTAAACAAAAGAAACTCTTAACATGAAAAAAATTGCGGTATTGGCAGGGGTTTTAATGCTGGGTGGTTGCGTTTCATCGACTCAATACACCCCTGAATCAAAACGGGGTGGCTATTCTGATGTTCAAATCAGTCCGGATGTTTATGAGGTAAGAGCCGTTGTAAATCATAAGACTGAGCCACAAATAGCAAGAGACTACGCCTTGATAAGGACAGCAGAACTAGCCTGTAAAAATGGCTATTCCAGCTTTGAATTACTTGATGAGAGTTTCACAAATTCGACGGGGAAAAGAGCTTATCAACATTTAGGAATTAGTATGCTAAGAGTCAAAATGCACAAGCCTTCGGATGATAAATACTACGATCCAAAGACCATACTTCTTCAGATGAACAGTCGATACGACTTATCTATAGATTGTCAAGACTAAGGCAGTTAATCAAACCACCCTTCCTCCATGCCATAACCAGCAGTAGCCCCGCCAGTCGTACCCGCCGCCCCCCATTTTGCTGAACTGATCGTTTGCTGGGCCGCCAGTTCAGCGGCATCCTGCCCAGCCTGCATGGACGCAAGATTGGAAGTCCCTTCCATGGCAGTGGCCTGTTGGCCTCTGCCCATCTGAGCCATCCCTGTCATACCGCCAATGTATTGATCTTCCGCCGTTGAGAGACCCATCGACGCACCCAGAGCACCGGCTGTGCCCGACTGGCTCTGTGCGCTGTTGGAGGCCGACATAAATGTACCACTGGACGGATCCATACCAGCGCCGGCAGTCACCGTGCCCTGAGTCTGCATTCTGGCGGTAGTGGCTCCCCGGTCTTTCTGGTACGCCTTATGTTCCTCGCTACGGTAGCCTTCAATGTCCTCAATCATCTGGTTTTCAAGGGGCACGTAATTGGTCTGGTAATCCTCCCACATCAGCTCAGACTGCCGGACTAGCTCATCCTCGTAGGGATTGGACTCCTGATATTCGGGTTCGCTGCACATGATTGTTATCCATCGTCGGAGACAGGAGGGGGTTTCCTCTGGGACAGAATCTCATCACGGTAGGTGGTGAAATCCTCATTGTCGTGATAAATCGCCTTTCTAATCGCCAAAGCCGCCTGTCTTCGCCAGAGACTGCCCCCGACCAGCCCCGCTAAATGGATGATCAGATCCGTCGTCAC
>WLWF01001183.1_pt1 | contig 22631 bp, 3 predicted proteins | sample 6718331 | NCBI WGS metagenome assembly WLWF01 (sample SAMN12718692, study PRJNA515312) | sponge metagenome | isolation source: marine sponge | host: Mycale hentscheli | place: New Zealand: South Island, Marlborough, Capsize Point | collected 2003-05-01
CCATTTAGGATGTTATCTTGTATACATCTACCAGCACCCACATCTTGTGGACAGAACAACTTGTTGAGTTCTACAGGTATATTGATACCTTGTGCGCCAGATGGTGAACTAAATGTTCTGGTATATGTGAGGCCGCCGGGCGCAAATTGTCCTGAATTATCACCGTCCCATTTTGCTACAACAGGTCTGGTGTTGGGTATATAACCTATACCATCACTGAGCTGATAGTCTACTTTCCAAGTACCTGATACAGAGCCATTGACCAGAGTAAGTTCGCTAGGACCAGTAATTCTTACATTGAAGAATTCAGGAACTTCTGGATCTTCTGGATCTGGATCTACTGGACCAGTATCACCAACATTAATAGTAAATTCATATATATCACTAAAGACTTTGTAATTTAGGATACCATCATTACCTCCGCACTGTTCAGTAGGATCTAGGTAGAACTTATTAACAGTTATACTGAGATTCTTTACGCCTTCAGTAATATAAGGACCAACCCTTATCGTAGCAGTATGCGGTGCCGCTATCGTTGCAGGAGTTACACCGTCTCCTTGCCAGGTATATGTTGTAGTACCTCCCAAAATAGCACTAGCAGGTTGGAAATTACGGTAATCAAATGTAAAGACCACACTTAAATCTACTGCCTGATTTTTCTCCACATTTACAGGAACTTGATTTACTCTGGTAATATTCAGTGTTGGGCAGTCTGCAGGTGGGCAGAACTGACAACTTGCATATTGTTCTACATTGTTTGGACTAAACTCTTCACCCCTGTCATCAATACTTGTTGATCTAGCAGTCTGATAATAATATTTTGCTGGGAATCCTGCTTGATCGATCCATTGTCCTAGGTAGCTACCACAATTCTGACTATTTTTCTTATCATTGGTATAGAAACAACTAGGATTATTCAAAAGTAATGGGAAATCGTCATCGCCGTCATCGTCGCCAGTACCACTTGTATTCCAGATAACTTGTGCAGTCTTTGGATCTCTAAAGACAGCCTGCTTTTCCTCACCATCTGGACACTTATAGTCTATGACATATCTTGCACCAAACTGTGCAGTTTCATTATTCCCTGTAACTGGGAAACTAACGTTAAACGTATATATATCGCCATTGCCAAATACGATATCCATATCTGTGAGTGTGCCAGCAACTTGGCCATTTTTAAGTAATCTACATCTTGCACTTACCAGTGTGTTGTTTGCCATTCCCTGGACCAGTGGCGATGCAACTATGGTGGGCGTTGTATTATTCCTGACGGTGATACTAGCATAAGGGGTGCCTGATTCACCTGGTTTAAATGCATTTATGGTTCTGATATCGATAACAGGAGAGAATGCATAAGTTGGGGTAACACAAGGCTGTACAGGATCATCGTCACAAGGTTCAGTAATTGGTATGAGTACACCGTTACAATCTTGCAGGTCAACGTTTTGACTTGTAAAAATCTTACTCGAAGAAGTCTTCTCGGGTCTGGCTTTATAGCCCTGAGGCACTTTTCCAGCCAGATCAAATGTTACTGTGCAACGATAATTTTTACCATCTGCAACATAAGGCGTACTAGATTCGTTTGCTCCAGTAATATTTACATATTGTCCTGAGTCGTTTTGCTTTGCCCACTGGTATCTCACAACACCCTCGACACGGTCGCTGGTGCCTGGTATAGTGGGCCAAGCGCCAGGTAAGTTTGTGACTGTGGCTTTGATTGTGCCACTTCCGCTGGACGTACCACCACAAAGTGCCGCACCACATATATCCAGCAGGGCGTCATATCCCTCACCACAATTTGTTCCTGGGTTTGGATCATTACAGCAATCTGGATTACAAATATCGAAAGCTCCAAATTGACCAAAGTTAGTAAGTCCCCCAGTAAAATTATTGTTCTGTGTACTAAGAGTAAACTGAGGGTTCTGCAATCCTGTTAGTTCTTTACTGCCGCTTCCATTATTACCCTTAATGTTGCAGGAAGCGGTCCCAAGAATGACCTGGAACGCATCTCCATCCAGCCAGGTTATATTTTGTCCCAAGGGAAGTGGTGGCAACACAACTGGTGTTTCTCCATCATTATTTTTGGTAGTTAGTGACATAGGAGCTACACTGTCACCACGTTGCAGTATAGAATATCCATCTGCGTCGCCTGGAGGTCCCTCCTTGAGTACGTTTTGTCTGTTGTTTATTAGTGCATATACAGTAACAGTATAAGTTGCGTTCTCATCAGTAAGGCTAGCACAAATGTCTTCCCAGTATTCATTACGGTCAGCAAAGAAGCAAGTTTGGCTTGGACTATTTGTACTTGCGCCACCAATAGCGCCTTTACTCACAACCTTACCGTTTACATACCAAACCAGTTTTACACCAGTATTGGGGTTTTGAGGTTGCCTTACATAATCACCGTTATCTACAGCAGTAATGTTACCGCTAACGTTTAATTTTCCAGTGGAAATTGGCCAACAATCACTAAATTCTGAACTGTAATGTTCAGGACAGAAGCTTCTAGGACATTCCTGCCCTTCACCTGTGACATGATTGAAGTTTTTACTTGTGGACTCGCCTTCTGCACGGCAAGAGCAACCACCTATATAACAATCGACAGCAAACTCTTCGCCGTTTACTTTGCCGAATTCTTCAGCCGCGTTGAAGCCTGAATCTATGCGAATCCCATAAAAATTGTCGCTATTGGGGTCACCGCAATAATATACATCAGGATAGCCTCCCCATCTAGGAGTCCAGACCTGCGCAGATTCACAACCGTTTAATTCCATGCTCCAGTTGTCCAGGGGTTTGGGAAGATTTGCAGTCTCGCCGATCTCAAAACCTCCCACACTGAAAACAGAGTCTTTGCCTGAATTAAACCAGGGGAATCTACTTGAAGTTATCTTAGAATCTGTACCAAAATCGTCTTCGTTAAAACCCGAGGGTGGTGGATCATATTTTTCATTTCCAAATTCGTCGTTACTTGCCTGAATCTTGAGGAATATTTCAACTTTACGCAGATCATTACTATACGGAATATATGTGCCGGCCCCTCCTTCAAAATAACTTCCGTTTGATATTTCCCCGGAGTAACCCAAGGGAACACCATTGGTGTTGTTACCTGCACTGTCAGGGTAATAATCAGTTGGTATAAGCCTTACTTGTTGTTCGTCAGGAGTATCCCAATTTTGATAGAAGGGCATGGGTACAATTCCAGTTTCGGAATTTTTATATGTAAGTCTCCAATACCATTGTGCAACCACACGCATTTTACCGTCGCAATCTACTAACGGTGTCGAATCTAATTCATCGTAACATAGTCCCTGTGGACAGTATTGCTGACAATCCCAGTTAACTCCCTGATTTATACAATCTGTGCCATCACAACATATTTCTTTCAGGGCTTCAAAGTCTTCTTCCCCAAATATTACGGCATTATTCACACCCAGGGTACTGAGAGAGTTTACTCTGGCAGGAGCTACTGTAACCCAGTTAGCAACATCAATTGGTATCCATTTAGCGCCATCAGTTTTTGTGTAGAGTTTTAAACTTTGATTGTCAATACTTGGGTAGGGAGCATTGGGGTCTTTTATAGTTCTGGTGCCCACTTTAAATGACCCGTTGTTGATGCCAAGACCAGCACCATCCTCTCTCATTTCAGGGAATTTCAGAGCACCGCAATTTGTAGTATCACCAATAGTTACTTGAATTGTTTGTTCACATACAGGACAATCGCTACAATCGGCTGAACCTAAATTTGTAAGCTGGTTAGCGCCGGCGCCTCCACTACTACAGTTTACACCTGGTTCTGGCGATGTTTTTTGCCAGTAAAATTTTAGACTTTGTGAGGTTGAACAATATGGCAAACAATTCTGATTGGGGTCCATTTCTGCTGAAGTAAACTCATTAGCCCAGGCAGCCTGGCTACAGTCACCGATAGTACTGGTAGGATTAATTTCAGTAACTCTAAATCTTATTGGTGTGGATTTAGGATCCATGTTTTGGGGGCGAAATTCTAGTATATCTCCCACAGCATAACCATCACCACCGTCACCGTCGGAACTCAAGCGTATTCCATCCACATATAATTGTATGAAGTCACCGCCGCTATCTACACAACCTTCGGTGAAGTCTACCCTGCCATCGGGTCCATTGGTAAACCTATTATAGTATACATAATCTTTTCTAATCTTACCACCTTTGCCATTGCCAGTGATTTGATAAAAGTACCACTGCTCACCTGGCACTGCATCGTCTTCAAAGTCTGTTTGATTTTCAGGAGGACAATCATAATACCAGTTCCAGTTATTACCGTTGACGGTTGCTGGATTTTCTTCGCCTGGTCTGTTGCCATCATTTTGTGATAATGTTTTCACAAGTCTGGGATCTGGATATGGATTGATCACTTCCAGTGCAGTAAATGAACCTGTTTGCTTTGTTGGACCTAAAATTATTTGCTTTCTGTCTGAACCAGTACAATTTTGTTTTTGTATACAAAGGACCTCTGGTAGTTGAGTAAATGCACCTTCATCAGTAAAACATCCAGGATTTTGCCATGCTGTAGAATCACATCTGATGCTTGTACTAGACATGCCCTCTACTTCCCAGTATGCTACATAAATCCAGTGACAGCTACCTGGATCATCTACTGTCTGATCTCCGTAACTCGTTGCTAGGTAATCATCTTTAGAAGTGTTAACAGGCAAGTCGTAAATCGCTTCGCCATTTACTATGGAGACATTGCGTTTAACGATATCGCCGCCATTTGCATCTTTAACCCAAGCATTTTCGTCGCCTGGAGCAGGTCCAAATATGGGGCAAGGCCAAAATCGCCTGATACTTACTTTGGCACTTCCCTTGGTTGAGCAATTTTGTGCTCCGTTAATTCTGTAACTAAATCTAATAGTAGTAGGTTTGTTGGTCTCGACTTGAAGATTATTATCTCCACCACAGCTAATACTGAGACCGGTACAATCATCGATTGGATCGTCTTGGCAACTATCCTCTACACATATAACACTACCATTGGGGCATAGTTTAGTTCCGTTAGGGCACTGTTCTGGTGAACTATTGTACGCAGAAATAAATCTCATTGTCTGATTATCAGTTCTACTTAGGAAAACATCTGTCTTGGTTAAATCAGGAATGATTTGTCCAGTGTCTCTATCTATAGCAAAAAAGTATGCCTCTACTCTCCAAAAGTATTTGTTTCCTCCAAATGATGTTTCGTTAAATGCTAGGGAATCTGCTTCTGATTTATCTATCTGATTACTAGATTGGGGTGTGGTAAGATTACACCAACCCCAGTTTGGACTCATAAGACTTAATGAATCTTCTAAATAACTTACATTAATTGCCCCTCCATAACCAGGCTGGCCACATGCGTCATTTGTATTTGGAGCCACTCCAGTATAGTCTTGTAGAACTTGTAGATTATTATCAGTATATTGCATAAACTCCAAGTGCTTTAGATCACCGGCGCCGTTATATGTGGAATAGAGTGTTGCCTTTATAGCTTTTTCAATGCGAGGCATACGTTCATCACCGTATAAATCTCCAGTTACCGTTCCCCAGCTAACACTAAAATCCTGCGCCATGGAAAATTTCCTGGTCTGTTGCCCGGTAGAGGTCGTGAACGATCCCACAAGATCTGTTTGTGTTGACGGGTTATATCTGAGATAGTTGGTGTCAGCTAGCTGGGTTGCTGATATCTGAGGCGCAGTACTAGATAAGCTACCGTATCTGGGAGGTAGTCTGGTGTCCCTAAAATATTCTAGATTAATTTGTTTGCTTACCTGAGACTGACAGAATAGTTTAAATGAACTTACCCCACCCCTGGCAAGCTCTTGGGGCAAAAACTCAGCTATCAATTCCAGTGTCCTGTCAATACCCACAGCGTAGGTTGCTCCGCCCCTGTCTAATTCATTCGCCGCCGCTATCTCAATATTATTTAAAGTGTTTTCTATGCCTATGCTGTTTGCTTCGTTAGCCCATCCGTTCAGGCCGGCGGGTTCAGCTGGTCTACCTAAAATTTCAAAATACTTGGCATTAATTGCTTGAGCATTAGCGGTCAAGGCTTGCTTTACCAAAGGCGTAACACTGCTAGTACCGTTGGCCCATCTAACTATACCGTTTGACCAATACTCGGCATACTGGTCGGTTTGCGTCTGTTCTGTTACGTCAGCCCAATATCTTAATCCTGCCTGCTCGGGCTGTCTGCTAAAAAGAATTATATATTGGTTAGTAATTGCGCTTGATATTGTTCCCTTGGGCGTTTTAACAAAGTTGCCACCTTTTTTATCTCCGTTGTTCCAGGTCAACACTGCGCCGGAATTATACACGGCTAGGTTATCCTCTACTATTGGATTTTCACAGCCTTCTTCGGGACCTGGACAAGGTACATTAATTTCTTGATATCCGCCCAGATTACCTGTTCCACAATCTGTCCATCTCCATAGTCTCATGCCAGCGAAATCTGATATGTCAGGCTCTAGATCCTGAATTTGTCCGCTATCAGGTTTGGGGCATACTAATTCATCTATATCACTTCCTTGACCAGCTCTGCTTGGACCTGCCGGCTGGCCCAGAAAATCCCAAAGATCTTTAAGTTGTATATTGTATCCAGCACTTGTACCAGTTCCCTGATAAAAAGTGTTTCTATCCCAGATACATTCTCCACCGTCGGGTGCCTGGTTTGCCGCTTGATCTTCTGCTTCAATTCTGATACATTCTGGAACAACTTCAAGCAACCTAGAGAAAACTTCATCGCCCAGCGTTTCAAAAAGTAAGTCGGTAATATCCTGAGTAACTACGCCGCCGGCGTCATATATTTGTTTAGTGAAATACTCAAATTCTATACCAGTGGGTTTTCTATCAGCAAACCACAGGAATTCTTCAAAACACAAGTCTGCACTTTCTAACAGAACTTGATCATCGACACTTCTGTCATAGTCGACTACAAGGTCCACCACTCGGTTTAATGAAGTGTCATCCCATATCAAACCCACGTCCTTTTCCACAGTAAAACTTAATGTTAAGTTGCTGGTAATATTATTAGTAACGTCAATCGCAGTGACTTCAATGCGAGCATTTGTATTTTTAGAGTTCTCTCCGGGCACTTGTATTTCAAATATATCACCTATGGCATATCCATCTGTAGGATACAGATAATTACCAGGGCCACCAAACGCATTACCAATTTGCCTGGGATCAACTATCCACCAGTTTATGGGAGCCGGACCATTTACACTATTACTACTAGTTCCTACAGAAGTTACTTCCCAGGTACCACCTTGTGCACCACCACCAAAACTTAAAAAACTACTTTTAAAACTATTGCCTACCTTGTATCCATCACCAGCGGCTGTGATTCTAACTGATGTGAGTCTGCCAGCGGTAATAGTTTGAGCAAAATTTGCTCCAGAGCCGTCGCCACTTAAATCTGTAAAGCCCAAACCATCATCACGAATGCCTATGCCAGATGATGTGATTGTGACGCCAGTAATTGGACCACCAGATTTAAGATTACATCCTTGTGTAATATTAGGTAAGTAAGGTAAATCTAATTTTGTTGCGGCGTCGGCGCTTCCTGTATATCCTACAATATATATGTAGTTGCCGGGCGTTACTTGCCCTTCGCCCAGACTTGGTCCTGCTACATGAACTGCTTGTATTTGTGATAATGATGTAGTTTCTAGTCTGTCTGGGCCTATGCCGAAAGGCAGGCAACTTGTATACCAGTTAAAACCAGCCGAAGGATTAGGACAACGTTGTCCATTATAGGTTGGATATACTGTAGGACTAGGACAAGTATTAAGTAACTTGGTATCTCTAATAATACCACGTTGCTGAAATCCTTCAACAATCAGTGATTTTTGTTCAAACCTGGGTTCGCAGGACACCTTAGTCTCCTAACTTAGCTTTGAGAGTTTCTACTTCCTGGGTAAGTTCCTTGACTGCCTCGATCAGCACGCCTACAAGTGCACCATAGTTGACAGCTTTCATACCATCTTCACCATCTGTCACAACTTCGGGCACTACTTCTTCCATTTCCTGTGCTATAACACCAACGCTTCGTGTGCTGTCTCTGAGTAGTTCATAACTTACGCCACGCATGGCATTTACTTTTTCCAAACCATTGTCGATGGTTGATATATTCTTCTTGAGTCTGGCATCTGAGCTAGTGTTTTGTCTAAACGCAGTAACATCACCATCTGCTACAAGGCTACCATTGTTGGTTGTACCAGCACTATACAAATACATGCTACCTCTGTGGCGCACGGTGCCGGTAGAGTTATAATTCTGACCGCCGGAACTTCCAGTGCGGATTTCCCAACGAAAATCACCAGCACCAAGATTTACAGCACCACCAGTTTCCAGTTCATTTTGTTTATTAACAAACATTATCTTGGTAGCATCAGTGCCGCCAATCTCATCAATCCTTTCCAAATAAATTACATGAGTGGCTGGTGTTTCTTGCTGATTTTGAACTCTACGAATGCCAATTTTACCAGCTACCACTGCACCGGTTGGTTTTTGGGTTAAATCATTTGTAAACAAATTATCTGCTACTGCTAACCAATCCAAGCCAACCTCACCGCCAGTGGCTTTCAGACCTGAACCAGCCTGAACTGCGTTAAGGGGATCAACACCATCTACAGCATACACTGGACCTAATCTCAGATCCAACTCAACAATGTTGAATCCTCTGATGTCAGTGGAAGCTCTGCTCTGCGAGACTGAAATTACACTGCCATCTGATGGTAGTATTGTGCCTACTACTTTGTTGGCACCGCCAAAGATTTGCAGGCCACATGATCCCGAAACCTCAAGTCCAGTAAGAGTGTTCTGTTGTGTTGTTGGGCGATCGCTAGGAGTTCCTGTCATTACCTTAAGGTAATTACAGACTCGTTCTTCGGTATACCATTGGTTATTGCATACACTGGGGTCACCCTCTGCAATATCACAAGTAGTAAACTCAGTAAAATCTAGTGCAACATTTCCATTACCGTCAATAGTAATGCCCTGACCGAGTCTGAGCTCTATGGTTGCTTGACGATTAGTAATATTTCCAGCAGGAGGATAAGGGTCAACCGTGTTTACTAGATCTACACCACCCCCACCAACAATATTGTTATACACCGCGCCATTGTCAAGCCAGTATAGTTGTCCATCGTCATCACACACCAGTCTGCTATTACCTGATCTGCTACTTGGGAACACATAGTTAGTGTCGCCTTCTATATTGCCTACACTCAGTGTTTCATAAACATAAGCTGAGTTTACAAATATAGCATCTACTGGTGCAGTGTTTCCACCAATAGTAACGTTGTCGCCCTCGATAATAAGGTTACCGTCAATTTCAATTTCGTTTACATAAATGTTTTGTATGGGGTTTTCGTCAGTACCAATACTCACACTGTTACCATTAGGCACAAGAGCATTGCTTAGGTAGATATCATCTACCCAAAGTTCTGCAAATACATTGTCAGGACCACCCAAGTCATATGTTACGTTTGCAACAGGCAGGCTGTCAGCGCCATGATGAAACACGTTACCTGCGGCAATATTAGCACCGTCAGCACCGTAACTGCCTACGTTGAGAGCATAACTTGTCTGTGCACGTTGAGCCAGGCTTGCAATTGGGAATTCAGCAGTGCTATCCTTACGCATGTTCAAGCCAGGCTGTATAAGTGTTCCTATGCCACCTGGCTGAGTTAGTTCTCCATACCAGTTAAGATTTTCCTCTTCGGAATTAGTAGTGGCGTTCTTGGCAACAAATGCAGGATTTCTACTCAGTACGCAAATAAGCGTTTCTGATCCATACAGTGTTGTGAGTGTGCCATTTACAATGTCTAATGTTGGTAGGCCATCATAACTTTGCGTAATTGCCAAAACAGGAACGTCCCTGTCATCGCTATCACGTCTGAGAAAAATGTTACGGATTCTGGTACCATACAGTAAAGGTGAGCCTTGTGGAATAGTATTGTATGCACTGCTTATCTCGCCTGCATAGCTGGTGTCAATCCACATGCTATCATAATAAATTTTTAGTTTGCGGATAGTCTCATCAAAATACATGTTACCTTCTGAAATACTACCTCCTGGGGCTCCTTCAGATATTGGTATGTTTGTAATTGCTACCCAGGACGTTCCATTGTAAACTTTCATGATACCATCTGAAGTATCATACCAAAGTTGTCCAGTTAATATAGTACTTGTCTGAGGAGGCGTACCATTTGCAAAGTTCTCCAGCATGTGGATAAAGTTTGTGTCAACTGGTTCGCCATAGTCAGGAACATTTCTGCCAGGCAGTGTCACAGCCGTTTCAGTATTAAACTGCTGGTCGCCTACATAAAATGTCCTGGAACCGTTTGTATTGTTAATTACATATGGCATTTATATTCCTCAGCTCAACTGGATCCTAATAGTGTAGATGATCTCAATAATTCTGTTCTGAGACTTCTGCACAGGGTGGAAGATTACATGAGTAAGCATGGTACTGGTATTGATTGGCACCTGGTTACTAGGGTCACTTGGGTAACTAAAGATACTCATCTCATCAAAAATGTAATCGCCTTCGTTGGTTGTGCTTGAGTCGAACAAGTCCTGATCAGCAGGCTCATCATAGCCCAGGGTACAGGTCATCTTGATATCTGTATAACTTGGTCCAGCAATAATATCAATCTTGTCAAGCTCGTTGTTGACAGTATTGATAGTTTTGTAATATGTTCTGCTGTAAAGGTTAGCACCTGACTCATATGCTTCGCTTACTCTGGGAGTCTTGTACAATACTTTACCAGTGGTGTCTACGCTGGTGCCACCGTTACCAAAGGCCATGTACTGAATATATGCGCCCTGCCCGTTGTTAAGGGCGTTCGCAATTAGGTTAGCCATGTTACCATAGTGTATGGCGTTGCGCTGATTTAGCAGAGTCTCGCCAGTTTCCTTGTCACGAATAAGAACGTGACCTTCAACGTTTATGCCAGCCGTCTCGTTAGGTATAGATGTAGGCTGTTCTGGCACTGACTTCTCCTGATTTTTATTTTCTTCTGACATTGTTGTATTTATCCTTTTTAATTAAGTACCCACATTACAATTCGGTCTCAGGTGATTCAACACCATGCAGGAACTTCATGATACTATTTGTGTCTGTGCTATCTGTGTTAGCCAAGTCAGCCAAACTAAGTGCTGGGAAGCCACTAGCATTTGCATAATCCCATGGTATGTTATCGAGATCAATAGTATAAGATACAAGCGTATTGCTCATGCCTGCAATTATAGCTTCATTGACCCAAATATCATCTCTGACAATAATTGTATTTGATCCTGCTCCCACAGATTCAAAGTACTCTGCCTCATATCTGCCTGGCTCGATATGGAGTACTGGGGTGTCTATTTCGTTAATTACAAAACTTCTGCCAGATATTTTTAAGTAGTCTCTGACTATACCAGACATATATGCTTGCTCAACCAAGGCTTCAACTGTGGGTAGTCCAAGATTGTTAATTGTGTTTGCTACAGAAAATACATTCTGCCCAGTTATGTTAGCAATGGCAGTGACGTTGATGTTTGACTCCAACACTGGGTTATATATTTCAGTAATACTAATGTTTCCAGTTGTGGCGCCTGTGACATAAACGTTACTTCTAACTCTGGCTCGAGGATCATATTGATCATTGCCTGCGGGTATTAGTTGTACGTTGCTAATAACATTGCCGTTGCCTGTTACCTGTTGACCAATAATACTGACGTTAGTGAATGGTTCTTCCAGTGTGATTATATTGCCCAAGGGAGTCTCGTCAATCACAAGTTCAATAGCACCTTCCTGGAAATCTGTGGTAATCTTGACAAAACTTGCGCCTTGTGGTACTTCACAGTCAAGAGTTAATCTTGCTACGCCTTCTGCCTGATATATAATGCTTGTTACATTACAAGTTTGTTCAACTAGATTACCATAATCCCAACCTGGTTGCCATCCTGTGTTGGCATTTCCCATGATTTCTGAAACAATAATATCTATGTTACTTTCTACTACGAGGTTACCATCAGTGGAAGAACTTTCATCTGTAATTACAAACACGTTGGCATTATCGTTATCTTCGTAGTTGTTATCGTCCCAGTTGTATATTTGCTCGTATCTGAAGCCTTTGTCTAACCAAATGTTTCTCCAAGGGTCAATGTCGTTAAACTTCTGTTCAATACTACCATCCCAAACTTGAATGTTTGCGTTAGCATACCAATCTTGAATAGTAGTGCCTTCTGCACCACGCTGGAACTGCGTAATTACTCCAGTAGTTTTGTTTTTGCGATCATACTTAACTAGCTCTGATCCTTCTATCCATAGATAACCAGGTTTACCTGGCAATGGGTCAGGTACTAAACTTGGATCAGCAAGTACAATTTCCTCGTCCCAAGATCTTAAATCTTCTGAAAGCAAAGTTCTGTCTCTGACTCTGGTATAATCAGTTTGTCCAAACAAACTCTCAAATATCTGGAACTGTACTGGGTTAGCATTCTTGTTAAGGGCTACTGTAATGTAAACTGTAGTAAAATCTGGATCATAGTTTGATCCACCATCGACTACTTCAATACTAGCCATCTGAGGCCAAGTAGCACTGGCAGGCCAGCCGTCTGGCGGAGTTTTTAATTTCAGACTAAATTTTGCACCAGATCCCGAACCTGACTCGTCTACTGCTTCGATGCTTACTGTTCTACAAGTACCATAACTTCTGTCTATGAGATCGTCGCTGAGATTTACGTCCGTAATAGTACCACCAGCATATTCAATATTACCATTCAGTCCAAAGACTGTGGTACCTGTGGGCGGATCGATTAAATTCTTGTCTGTGCCTATTACTGTGTTTGCACCATCAACGATATATTGATCTGCTACACCAATTGGTATAACTGCTGTCTGTGTGTTGGTTACACAGTTTACAATGAATGTTTCATAGGGGTCAACTTGTATTAATTCTTCTGGGCGTTCTTCGCCATACAATACTCTGAGGAAACTAATACCATCGAAACCGTCGTAGTCTCTGTCATTTCTCCTGAGGTTGACCTCTGGTGGTGGCTTGAAGATGCCAACATAGTTGTTGACTTCCTGTACCACATCCCAGTAAAACTGTTCATAGTCCTCTGTGCCATAACCAAATATTGTTTGATAATCATATGTGGGATCAGCACCAGGTACTACCTTGGTAAACACATTTGCGTCAAGTGTCTCACCCTGCCAATCACCACCTACTTTGTTTTTAAGCAATGCCAAGGTAAAGTTAAGGTTACCTGACTCTACTATGTCATAAACTACATCAACATTTGTTACAATCTCAGTGTAAGGCACTTCCTGCAAATCCCAATCGTCTGCTTTCCAGCCTGTGCCTGGGGCTACATACTTATTTGCTTTGTATAGATCAAATTCTGCTCTCAGAGTTTGATTTGATTTGCGTACATAACTATTTGCTTGATATGTAAAGTCAGTTTTAAATACTGGATAATTATTTTCAATGTCCAGATTAAACTGATTGATTACACCAGGGTCAAACTTAAATATTCTGTCAATAGCTCTAACATTGGCATTAGCCGCAACCTCTCTGACTGTCTGCGTGGTAAGGTTTACTATGTTGTTAGTAATACTGTTCTCAAGTGGCACAGTGTTTGCGTTCCACAGATACTCAGTGAACCTCCAGTTTGTTCTGTCATATGTGAGGTTGGTAGTGATGTGCCTGATGGGATCGTCAGCCTTGTTGGCCACACTAAAGTAGTTGATGTAATCAGGGCTAGTAGACATAATTTCTCTGTCAGTCTGATTATAATCATCTAATATTCTTACTGTGCCTGTTTGAGGATCTGGATATGGAGGCTTGTCGTAATCGCTTACACTGCGCAGTCCAGCATTGGGGTTGGTACCACCTGGGCCACCGTTATTGTTACCGTCAGGTCCTGGGCCTGGCAATCCTGGTATACCAGGTACGCCACTGCCTATGTCGTTATAGTCGCCATCGCCAGGTATGATGTCACCGGGCTGAATAGTACCTAGTATTTCCATGGGCGGAGACTTACCATCTCTGTACTCACGTACCTTGCTTGAGTATGGCTTGGCTTCGTCCATGTAACTCAGAATAGCTTCATAGTTGTCTGGCTTAAAGCCTGAGATCTGTATGAGGTCAACTTCTTCTTTTTCTACATACAAGTAGGAAGTCTTAAACGCCCAATCCAATTGCTTTTGTTCCATGTAAGCATACTTGAGCATTTCAAAGAACAAGATGTTCCAGAAGTTGAAACGCTGGAACAAATCATTGCTGAAAAGGTTTAATATATTACGAATTTCCAAACTCATCTGAGTATTAGTTTCGTCTGTATATACCTCGTCCTTGAACCTTATGGTATCATTAACAATAGCAATCTGATTGAAATCATTATTTTCCAGATTGTAGATCCATAACTGAGGCTCTGCCAACTGAGCATCGCCCTGTACTTGAACTACAGTACCGTCAGGCAAGTTAGTGAGTGACTCCAAATCGCTCACTGTGTCTACATTAAAGATGGGCTTGTAACTGTCGTCGTATCTGACTGGCTCGTTGGTATTTTCGTCTACATATATAACACTATAGTAATTAACACGCTCAATATACTGCCAGGTATCTTCTGCTGGCAAGTCAATGTTCCAGGTTGGGAAGTCAGTGTAGAGTTTGAGGTTAGCAAATACTTCATTGAGCACATACGCCATGGTGCGTCTGGCTTCCTTGATGTTTACAAACATACCCTGGCGTGGTCTGAACTTAGCACCGTAACTCATTACGCTACTGAGTCTGGGATCTGGTACTACTTCACCCACCAGGTTCTCGCCTGCGAGACTGTCTGTTAGTTTGAGAGTGATGTTGTCAGGTATTGCGCTGTTGTCATCATCCTCACGAATAAGTTTCCAAGCCGTGTGCTTGATGCCATCTGGATCCAAGTCTCTGGCTAGGTTAATCTGTACATGGTTGCCTGAGTCTCTGAGTACATCACTCAGGTTGCTAAACATCACAGCATTTTTACTTAGGAAACTAATCATGTGGATGCCAAAGCCAACTGGATCACTCAGGTATCTGGCGATAGTACGAGTATCATATTTTCTGTTGCGCGTTTCACGCAGTCTGGCATCAACAGTGGTACGGTTCATTACCCAGTAGTAATAGAAGTTTTGGTACTCTTGCTTGACAGGATCCCAACGTCTTTCTGTTATAAACTGGTCCAACCATCTGGGTGTGCCATCGCCATTCCAGTTTTGTGGTTTGGCTCTGCTCTCTACCCACTCACAAATAATAATAGTTGAGCCTGGGAACGCTTTGCCCCAGTTTTTCCATCGCTCTACATTTGTACCTTGCTCGTACCACTGATATCTGATACTACTTGTATCCCACCATACAGCACCAACCTGTTTGGGACCGAACTGATGTCTTTGTATATTATACACCACAGGGTCTTGTTCAGAAATGTAATCTATTTCTTTGTCAATAAATCCGGGTAACACGCCCTTGAATGGATCCCAGGGATACAGGTCTGTGGTTCTGGCACCTGTGTCGGGATCATATATAATGCTATTATGGACATATCTGGTGTCTACCATGGGTGTTTGCCACAGTTTAGGTTCACCGTTTTCTATGTATGCCCATCCGCCGTTAATAAAACCAGGCACAGCAAGTTCAATATTTGCTTTGGTATCATCAAGGTTTAACTTATCAATCCATAGTTTGCTATCGCTACCAACGTAAGCATTTGCTTTGAGTGAAATATCTTGATAGTAAGAGTTAAAGTTTAAGCTATCAGCATTTTCATATCTTCTGCTTTCAAAAATAAATGCGTCTGTATCTTGTTTAACGCCATCAAGTTTAACTTCTTGTCCAAAAACGTTAGTGATATCATATTTGTATAGTTCGTTGATAGTATTAAACAATGGACCATCACCAAACACACTGTTGGGGTCAGTCTGGATACTATCAATACAAAGCAAGCTCAATATAGCCGTGTCAAATTTCTTTTCTTTGGTGTTCAAAGGCCTGATATCTTCAGGGTTAGGAAGTGTAAATGTTTCCTGTGTTAAACCAAAGGCATCAGAACTTTGATATATTTTTTCTAGCTCAGTCTGAATTTGTGAAGTGGTAAGGTTGGGCGAGCTAAGTGTAGCTTGTACACACAATGCTCCAGCCGCATAGTCACCACTTGGTATACCAAACCAATCCAAGCCGTTAAATCTTACACCTGGATAGATTGAGTTGAGTGTCACATTGGCAAGTACACCATCACCGTCAACTCCCCAATTTATATCTGGTGGCAGGTAGCCTACGTCAACCAATCCAGTGTTAGACGCTCTGACAAAGTTTCTGGGACCGTCTAGCTCAGTAACTGTGTCGGGTAGTCCTAACTTCTCTTGAGCGTCACCTTCTTCACTACAGTCAGGAACATCTTGTGCTGTAAGGAATACCCTAGCACCCTGACCGCCACTGGTGCGCTCTGGACGTCTAACGCTCAATGGTATACCGGTCACAGGATCTATCACGAACTCTTTGGTTTTGGGTTGGTATGATCCGTCCTCTAGAAGTACAAATGTAGTGGGATCATATGCACCTGGCGATCCCCAGTATTGTTGTAATTGTGGTTGATTGTTGCCGTCTGATACAACTTTATATTCACCAACGTTAACCCAATCTGGATGTTTGGCACCTTGTCTGGCGCCTGAGCTATCATCACCATTTGAACTAAGACTAAATGGAGGTCTGGGTGCAGTTCCGTTCCAATATTCTGGATGGAAATATCCGTAAACTATATTATTTCTTAGTGGGTCTACGCCACCCAACGCATTACCATCTCCCTTGTTTACGTTATCACCGTAGGGAGAATTTCCAATCTGTGCACTGGCTTGTACTGGTCCTTTAACGCCCAATAGTTCAACATCATATTCCAAAGGAATACCAAAGGTCAAATCACTTGGGAAGATTCTGTAAAGTCCTCTATCCAGAAGTTTTAAACTAACAATACCACCATCAGCATCTACCTGAGTTACCAAGAATTTAGCAACACGTTGTGGACCACCCAGTGCACGGAAGCCGCCAACACCTGGATCATCTGGTATAGGTGTATAGAAAGGATCATCGGGATCTAAATTAGAACCATCGTCTAATCTTTCTGGTGTTACGCCAACTATTCCTGATACTTCTGCATCAACTTTAGGTATGCCATATGGCGCTACTGGAATAAAAGTTGAACCTATAGGCTGGAACACTTTAGCATATTCCACAGTGACGTTACCAGCGGCCATTTCACTAGCAATCTTATTGATAGTGCTGGCATTCAGGAACGCACGATTTCTTACAATAGGCATATTAAGTGCTACGGTATCATTGTTGCTACCATCCTTGCCTATCATGTGATCACTTACTAGGAGATCTGGTGTGTTTGCTACCACTGCGGCATTTGCCCCAGTACCAGTGCTCACAAGCCTTATGTACTGTCCAACAAGCACTGTTTTTTGCTGGGGCATTCCAATAACCGCTTTATATTCAGTGTGTTGTAGCTCGCCATAAATTTTTCCAGTGGCAATATCGATAGTTGGATAATTACCATCCACTGTGTTTCCACCATAATACATTTTGTTTTGAGATCCAACAGAATTGTTAATGCCACCTACTAAAAGGTCTCCTGTCTGAGAATTGGATATTCTATAGTAGTCCAATTCAACATCAATATAACTTTCATTTACAGTTCCATCTGAATTGTCTGCTACAATGCTAGGCTGTTCGTATTTGAAAACATCACCTGAGCTAAGTGTTACTTGATTGAATTGATTTAAAGCGTTGACAGTCTTTTGATTTCTGTAAGCCTGATCACTATGCTTATCGATGATTTGTATTACAGGTGGTCTACCAGGATCATAACCAATGCCATAATTAAGCATTTCAATATCTGCAATACCACCATTCAAATCTAATTCTATTACTATTGCTTCTGCACCAATGCCAGGTGTACTACCATCACCAATAATAATATCAATCCTTTCAGGATCAACATAACCAGCTCCTGCTATATCAATACAAAGTCTGGTAAGTGGGCCTTTGTTTGAATTTACTGGAGTACCACCAACTAGTCTTAATCTGTCACCTACTCTGTATCCTTGTCCAGCGCCACCCAGTGTTACTGTTTCAGTTGGCAGGAACATAGCGCCGCTAGGCAAGTCGCTAAGTTTGTCAACACCTGGCTCTTCGATTCCTTCACCTGACAAATAGTCTTCACGGTATGTAGGATTGTTCCAAGCATTCTTATCAAATGTAATATCAACTAATCTGCCAGTACCTGGGAACAGAGGATCAGTAAATGGAATTTTAACATCTACGTTCGCCTCTGCTGGTCCTAAACTACCTGCTGGTATAAACGTACTGGTGATACTACGGGTATTCTCAAAACCACGGTTAACGTGGAAGTCGCCCACTTGCTGGAATATACCGCCACCACAGCCGTTTGCCACAGTCCAGGGACTATTACTACAACTACTAATTACTAGACGCTTGATGGGAGTACCATCCTGATAAACATTATCAGTGTCCTCACCTATGATAGCATTTACACCAAACTTACCGCAGTTAATTTGTGTTTTGATATCCTCTAGGGGGCTACCGTTTCTAAATACAATTTTGCGCTCATTGATGAATAGTTCCGATCCATCTGCTACTGCCTTGGCTTGCAATGCCGTAAAGCTGGCCTGAGGTGTAGGCTGTCTGAGATCTATTTTGGCTTCAGGACCTGCTGGTACATAATTACCTTGGTCGTCTATCTTAAGAGGCTGAATAGTCATCTCAGGAATAGGAGCATAGATTAAATCCTGCGCAATAGGCTGAAGCTCATCTGGAAGAAGTGCTTCCTCTTGTGACTGATTTACACTGTCTGAAGTTTCCTGCTGTATTCTAGGCGTAGTGCTTGGAGCAGTAGGGTCAAAAGGACCTCCGCCAAACAGGAAACCAGGCGTACTGCTATTAACTGGACTAGCAATAAATCCATTATTAGCAATGTTTTGAACTTTTTTACCTTTGGTAGAGAAATATGCGCCCACACCTCTGGGATTGTAATAGGTGTTACGATATGTCTCATTGAGGTTGCTGGGAACATTCTTACCAAAAGCCTCATCTCTGACGTTGTATGTCTTTAATGGCTTGGGAGTTCTGGAAACAATCTTCAGTGGCTTTGCTAATTGCTTTACTGTTCCACCAGTAATTCTCTGAGAGGTGGCATTTACATACCTGCCCTCTTTGAGTGGTATTTCGAAACCATAAATTAGTGGGTTCTTAACTTTGCGCTTGCGTATTTTAAATGTGCTTGGCAGTTGATCATAATTACCAGTAAGCGGATGATTACTAAAGCCACTGTAGTTTCCAAACTTCTGGAACTGGCTAAGATATTCTTGCCAATTAGGATTACCTGTGGGTCCAGTAAGTGATGTGTTACGCATACCATAACTATTAAAACTACTAAAGTCTTTGTTATTGATAGCCACTCTAACTGCATCATCTACACTGGCCGCGCCGCCTGCGAGTATAGTTGTACTAGACTGTGCTGAAGAAAAAGTATTTAATCCCTGGCCATTTGTAAACACTGCTACTTCAGCATCGGGAAATCCAAAATTATCAACGTTGTCAGCGCCTCTTACAGGGCCGCCTCTTTCCAAAGGATTGGGCTCAGGAGTATCTGGATTCAAACTATCATAGAAGATACCAGCACACTGCATAACATCCTGCACATCTGGAATATTTAGAGCAGTTGTTTTGCTTTCCAAACAATCTGCCATTGCTCTGGTACATATCAGATCCTGACCCTTAATTGTAAAACGTTGTCCACTTCTGTAAACATTTACAGTTTGATTGCGACTAAACTGGCACACAACATCGCCTGCCAATTTTTTCTGACCCAAACCCTGAGTTGACAAATTAATTTGCGCAGGGCTACCAACATCTTCGTACTGCGTGTTAATGCACCATGGTGGATACAAGTCATAGTCTGTTTCAGCTTCGCCATAATCTGCAGAGTACTCCATTTGTAAATGACGGTTGGCAGTAAACGTTTGGTTAGTGTTGTTGTCCAATACAATATAGTAAGTTGTAAAAGGTTCTAAAACAACATCACTTGAACTGCTAGTAACATAGTTGTCAACTGCTACCTCTAAATTCATTACAATACTAGTATACCCATCAAAGGTACTTTTTCCATTTATTACTCTGCCAATGGATTGACCCTTTAGTTTTTCAGGAGTATCTATAATATAGGCACTAATGTTATTATAATCGTCAAAAGTATCATTTAGATTAAGGAAAGAAAACTGACCCTTGTACATACGCTTTGTTGTTGTAAAGGGCATTACAATTCTGCCTCTGGGCGCTACTTTTACCAGCGTTGTACTACCCGCCGAGTCGTCCCATTCCTCTGCACAAATACCATAACGCTCAGTATAGGCAGGACTAAGTGGTTCTACTTCTGGAACATAACTTACGTTAGCACTGCTAGTACCTGGAGTTCTATCTCCCACTGCAATACCCATGGCAGGATTGTATGATCTTAATTTGTCTTTCCTGACCAAACTAGTCATGCCAGTGTAATCTACTGTTACACTAGTAAATTTAGAAAAAATAGGTAGTTCACCATTTAAGAATTTTTGAGTGTTGCCGATAATTTTACATACGTTGATATAATATGTTTGTCCCATAGTCAACTGTGCATGAGATTTTGCATAATCTGCCATGAGAGCATTGTTGTATGTGGCATAGAACTTCATGATGCCATTAAAACTGTAATAGTTACCGTAACTGTCTAAATATCCAAAACAGTTGTGCGGGCCACCACCAGGTTCGGTGCTTATCCACATAAGCGTATTATTTCCACTTGCTTCAAACTGGCCTTTAACACTATTGGTGTCACTGACTTCCTTAGTGGGGATTACCAATGGGAAACTTAAAATATCTGAATTTACGTCAAGGTAAACACTACTAAAATCTGCGGTGTCCCATTTTAAAACTTCATTACTATATTCATATTCACCATAATAACTTTCTTCACAGTTATCAATAGTGCCTTTGCTAAGTTGTCCGTTGGGACCTGCTTGTACTGAGTTAACACCCAAACACTCATCCAGACAATTAAACGTCAAACACGTTGCCATGTTCTGTGTCATGTTGTAGTCAACACTATTGTAACTGAAACTTTCTCCTACGTTTTTGTATCTGAGATCATTTTTGTAGTTGCCTGGATTACACTTGTATCCTGGTCCGTATCCTAGGAATCCTCTGGTAATTGTCTTAGTTTCGTCATAGTGAGGGTCTCTGGAATCCACATAGGATACCCTGGCGTTACCCTCTACGTCTACTTGCAAACTTTGATTTTGCTTGTATATGATACCTTTATCATCAGTAATTGTTGCGCTTACCAAGTACTCACCAGACTCAGGGAAGTCTATGGCAGTTTTTTTGCCGCTCAATAACATTACTGGAGTAACTTGTTGAGTACTTGTACCAGGTATAATGGTGTTTGCTTCCTGTTCGTATACTGCTACTTCCAAGCGTTTAGCAATACTGCTGATATTGCCTGTCTGATCATTTGTTTGGATATTAATAAAAAAGTTTGTGAGTGATGCATCAAGTTCAACGTCATGGTTTGTGGCATCGCCTCTGAGATTTAAAAGCATCTGTGTGCCTTCCACACTACCAGGTCTGATAGCAGGACAACCATTGGTTGTTGTTACAGGGTTTTCCGAACCTTGCTCGATCCAAAATTGTGTGCCGGGATCCTCTGCACCAATTTTATCTAAAAGATTGACTCTAATACTATATGATTTGCTGGGATCAGTGTTGGTATAGTAAAACTGATACTTATATACTGTATCTGAGTCCACAGTAAGTTCAGTACTAGGACTTCCAATTGGATAGTACATAGTTGTACCATCTACCCAGTTAGTAAATGGAGGTGTTACAGTATTGACACTGGGGTATATCTCACCTGGGTATGTAGCACAATGATAACTTGCTGTGGTAGTCATGGATTGCCATGATGTATTTCCAAAAGTAAGTGTGCCAGCCATGCATGGTTCTTTGTTAATACTCTCTACTGGTACACTGATATTACAGTTGCCCACATTAGCCAAACATGCTGTGTTGGCGTTCATTACATTGAGATAGTAAGGATCTTTACGGAACTGTAGGGCATAGTCAGCCAGTGCTAGGTTAGCATAAAAAGGTTCAGTGTTAGCAGGATCCTGACTGAGTGACCAGTTTAAGTTAATGTTATCTGTGTTGGATACATTAAAGGAATCGCCATACGCACCGTTAGCAATAGGGGCGCCACCAGGAGTATCACTAATCCAAGTAACTACACCAGTACACACACCAGGATTAGCACTGCCTTGCGATTGGGTATAAAAGGTATCTCCAATTACACCAAAACTAAGTGGCCAGATAGTCCAAGTAGTGATATCCACATTTAGAATATCTGCTTCCTGGATGCCTGGGGTAAGATTTCCTCTGCTAGTAGCCATGCTACTATTTATCCTGATTTATTATATGCGCTGTTAATCAGGTCACTGACAGTTAAGCCATTGTGACTTAGAATATGCGGGGTAGGTAGCGAGT
>WLWF01001184.1_pt1 | contig 22625 bp, 17 predicted proteins | sample 6718331 | NCBI WGS metagenome assembly WLWF01 (sample SAMN12718692, study PRJNA515312) | sponge metagenome | isolation source: marine sponge | host: Mycale hentscheli | place: New Zealand: South Island, Marlborough, Capsize Point | collected 2003-05-01
AGCGTACCAACGCAAGTTACCGCGGGTACGTATAGCAATTTAGTTACAACTTCAAATGGAAGTGGTACAGGGCTGACTGTAACGGTAGTTGCTGGTTCTAATTCTTTTACTACAATAACAGTGGTAGCGGGTGGAGCAGGCTATTCGGCTGGTGAAGTTATAACGATACCTCAGTCGTCTATGACGGGTGCTAATAATCCTTATACATTTCCAATAGAGGCCACTGATTTAAATGTTCGCGGAGCAGTATTATTGCCTTCCGATATATTTAAAGTAATATCTTTATCAAGATCATCAAGATCAATAAATTTTGATGAAATAAGTAAATCCGAATTTACTTATGTTAATTCTTCAAAACTAACAACTCCTTCAAAACAACACCCTGTTTATTACAGAACTTCAAATGGTATAAAAGTAAGCCCAGCTAGTTTAGTAAACAGTTATTTAACTTTAGATTATATAAAAATACCATTAGAACCAGTTTGGGCTGGGACAACAGACTCCTATGGTGCAATAACCTACGCCGCAGGGTCTTCTACTGATTTTGACTTGCATATTTCTGATAGAGTGCCATTAATAATAGGTATACTTAAATATGCTGGGGTTGTTATTAGTGATCCACAAATAATTCAAGCGGCTAGCGCTGAAGAAAATTCACAAGTTCAATTAGAAAATTTATAATAAATGGGATTAATTACACAAACACATCAATCGTATTACAATAAATCACAAGGGTTTATAGGCGATGGTTCTACAGGGGCTTTTACTTTAACTACCGCTGCATTTTCAACAATCCCATCAAGTGTAATTGTTTTTGTAGATGGTAAAGAAATTAACACAAATAACTACACTTATAGCTCGCCAACAGTAACTTTTACGGGCAATGTTAGTAATGCAGATGTTTTAGGTTCAAATGGCACGCCTATAGCCGGTAAAATTATTGAAGTTAAACCGACCGGGTCACTAAATAAATTTGGTGATTATAGATATGTATCTTTAAATGATGCAATAAACAATTATATGGTTGCATTTGTAGGCGACGGAAAATTAATACCAAGTGTAAAAAAATCTGATGTATTATTTCATGCTAAAAGAGGAATACAGGAATTTAGCTATGACATTTCTAGAACAGAAAAAATACAAGAAATTGAAATTGGTGCAAGCTTGTCAATACCAATGCCCCAAGATTACATACACTACGTAAGAATATCTTTCATAGATGATGTAGGAATAGAACACATTGTTTACCCTGCTAGGTACACATCCAAACCATCAGAATCAATATTACAAGACGACGATTATAATTATTTATATGATGTAGATGGTTCTTTATTAACTGGTACACCTGTCATAGATGATAGGTTTAGAAGTTTTGATAATAGAAAAATATCGGGAAACTTTGCAGAAGAAGATATTAGCTATGACACTAGTGTGGGATTACAAAAAATAACTTCTTATGGTGGCAGAAAAGGTTCAAACCCAGAAACTACTCAAGAAAACGGTGTATTTGTAATAGATGAATTAAATGGTAAAATTAGTTTTTCAAGCGAATTAGCCGGTCAAATAGTTACATTAAAGTATACATCTGACGGTTTAGGTACAGATGATGAAATGAAAATACATAAATTTGCTGAAGACGCTATATATAAATATATAACATACGGTGTTGCTAGCTCAAGAGCAAACTTTCCTGAATACATTATAAATAGATTTAGAAAAGAAAAAAGAGCAGCAATAAGAAATGCGAAATTAAGATTATCAAGTATTAAAATATCTGAATTAGAGCAGGTTATGAGAGGTAAATCAAAATTTATTAAACACTAATACATGCCAGAAATCAAAAATACCTTTCTTAAAGGTAAAATGAATAAAGATCTTGACGATCGCTTATTACCTAACGGAGAGTATAGAGATGCACAAAATATAACAGTTTCTAAATCTGAATTATCAGACGTAGGAACTGTACAAAATGTTAAAGGCAATGATAAATTATTTAATGATAATTTAAATGTAACCTCAAATACTAAAACTATAGGGCATTATATAGATTCTTTAACTGGTGAAATATTTTGGTTTATTAGTAATTTTAGTGGGTCTGGTAGCGAAAGTTTATCGGATGTACAATACGCACCCGTTTCTCAAAATAGCGTTGATACTGTTTGTAAAATTCTTTACGCAAAAACAGACGGAGCGTCACCTCAAGTATTAATTGACTCTTTTAGGCTAAATTTAAGTAAAAACCATAGAATAACGCATGTTAATAGACTAGATAATCTTTTATTTTGGACGGATAATTATAATCAACCCAGAAGATTGAATATTGAAAATGCTTTAAGCTCTAATAACCCTTATACTAATGATATATATTTAGAAGATAAAATTAGTGTTGCTCAATATGCACCATATGCGCCACCTATTGTGCAATTATCTTATGATTCTTCTATAAAAAGCAAAACAATAGAAGAAGAATTTGTAAAATTTGCTTATAGATTTAAATATGATAATAACGAGTATTCTTTAATATCTCCTTTTACACAACATTGTTTTCACCCAGGAAGTGCAAGCCAAGCTTTTAATGATGGCAGTTATTCTATCACTCCGTTGTCTGGCACAACTAATTCCGCTGGGATGGCGGGTATGTTAGATCAAACTGAAATTACCTCCATAGCTAAAACAACCGTGGTTGACTCAATGATTAATAAAGTGAATAAAGTTTCTTTATTAATTACATTACCATTTGATGAAAACATAACAAATCACGCTAGTGCCGCTGTTAATAACAATAGTGGGTTATCTGGCACAAGTCATATTATAAATGAGGTTTCTGGTACAATATCAGTAAACAATTCTTTTGTAGATGAAAATAATAATGTGTACACCGTAAGTGGTAACATAAGCGCTGCAAGCATTGACACCAGCACTGCTATATCGCCTAATATAGCTGATGACACAAGATTGTATTTTTTTAATATTATAGAAGGAAATGGACAATGGGGTTGGAATAATAATTTAAAAATTAAAGAAATTGAAATACTTTATTCTGAATCAGATAGCGCAGCGACTAAAGTAATAGATACAATTAAAATAGGCGAAAGAACAGATTTAGTATTAAAACCTATAGTTGAAGTAATAGACACAACTTTACACACTGCAAAATTAAGATATACTTATGAGTACGTATATAAATCAACTAAACCTAAGAAAACATTACCAGAAGCGGATTTAATTAGAGTTTCAGATATTATACCCATTAAAGCACAAACACAAGAAGTTTCGGGTAATAGAATAATATATGGAAATTTTTTACAAAATAGAAAAATAACTCAAATCAACGCTTCCAGCGGTCTAGCTATATCTAGCGGAGATCAAGGGTCTCAAAATAAACAATATTTATTATCATCTGTAAAATCAAATAGAACTTATCAAGTTGGTATTGTTCTTTCTGATAAATACGGAAGACAATCTCCTGTTATATTGCCGGATGAATCCACAGCTTTTGTGGAACCAAAAAGTTCAACAGATGTTGTAACTAATGGTGTAAATTCTTGGAATCACAGCTGTTTAAGAGCTACATTTACAAACAATTTAGGTAATGATATTTATGAGCCCACAACTAATCCCTTAGGTTGGTATTCTTATAGATTTGTAGTAAAACAAACTGAGCAGGATTATTATAACGTTTATTCGCCTCAAGTTATAGAAGCTGGAACTGTATCAAACGCAAATGACCAAAAATCTTTTGTGCTTTTGCATGGTGACAACATAAATAAAGTACCTAGAGATGTAACAGACACGAACACATTGTCTGGCAATCAAGGCTCAAACGCACGTTTGTTACCTAAAATAAAAGATAATAATACACTCATAAGTAATTATACTCAGTTAGCTCAACTAGATGGAAATGATTTTGTAAAAGTAACCTCCATAGGTACAGCTTTAGAGCAAGGGCTGACTGGGGCTATTGACGTTGATGCCACTACAACATCTAGCGATGTTTTAAGTAATGTTTATTTACAAGAAAAAAATCCATTATTTGCTGAATTACCGGATGGTTATGGAATTCATTTTAATTCTTGGGCTACCGGTTCAAATAAAGAATTTAGTTTTTTTAATTTTGAAACTCAACCGTTTATTTCTGCAATAGATATATATTATGAAACTTCATCAGCGGGGTTGTTATCTGATTTAAATAAAAAAATAATAGCAAGTGCCGGAGAGGCTCCTACAGATATTTCAATAACAAGCACCACTTTTAACGAAGCAAACGCTATAGGAACAACCGTAGGTTCTTTAACGGCTTTAAAATCTACAGGCGCCGCAGTTTCACCAGGTGCTACTTTTGTTATAAATAGCGTTATTAATGGATTGGGCACAACATTGCCTAACTCTACTTTTGTAATTTCGGGAAATGCTGTAAATACAGGTGTTAATTTTGATTTTAAAAATACTTCAGCCGATCAATTTGTTATTTCTGTTACAGCAACTAGAAACGGAACAAGTGAAACGCATACTAGAACGCATTTATTAACATTACAAAATGCAAATCCAAAAATAGATGTTGGTTCTGGAAATAATGTTTCCAATGCAACAACTGGCGTTACTATAGCGGCGGTGCTTTCAGGCCAAGCAACAACTTTAGACATGAATGGGGTTAATGGAGGTAATTTGACACCAAACAGTAATCTTACATTTTCAATAGTTTCACAAACAAATAGCGGCAGATATACTATAAATTCAACAACAGGAGTTATTAGCGCGGGAGTTAACTTGAATAATAATATGGTAGATACTCTCGTTATGAAAACAACAGATATAGCGGGGGCAAGCAGCCCTAATACTAGTTTAAAAATAAGCGTAACAGGATCTCCCTATACACAATTCTGGAGAGCTTCAAATGGTAACTCAGTAGCGGCCACAGCAGTTGATGAGCCAACAGGTGTACAAGTGTGGCACAATGGGAACAATACGTTACCCCAAGAATTTGACATAGTGTATAGCAACGCGGCAGGAACAGCTGTTTTTAGCACAGGTTCTGCTACAGATGGAGCTGGAGGGGAGTGGCATTCTATGTGCGGGCCCAGTTATTGTAGCTATCAAGTTGCAAATTTTGTTTTTAAAACAAGTAGTGACGGCGTTGTAAGGGCGGTGACCTTGGCTTAAAAAATCAGTAAAAAATGTAATAATTTATAATATGGCGTACGTAGTTGATATTCAATTTTTTAATACCTTCATTTTGAGGAGTGTACAGAAGAACACAGTACACATAGAAGAGTCTAGAATAAAAGGGGGTTTTAATGAGCCTATCGCGGGCTTAGGGCCCAAAGCTTATGCTACCAATGAAAATTACGAAGAGAACAAAAGATCTAATGCTTTAATTTATTCTGGAATATATAACTCTAGGACTGATGTTAATCAAACAAATGTTTTTAGTCATGCTGAAAAAATTACTAGAGCTGTAGACCCTGTGAATGGATCTATTCAAAAACTTTACGCAGAAGATACTAACTTATTAATATTTCAAGAAGATAAGGTAAGCAAAGCATTAATAGATAAAGACGCTATATTTACAGCTGAAGGAGGTAACTTAACAACGTCTGGGTCAAAAGTTATTGGACAAATAGTTCCTTATGCAGGAAAATTTGGTATTAGTAAAAATCCAGAAAGCTTTGCAACAAAGGGGAGTAGAAAATATTTTACAGATAAAAAAAGAGGCGCCGTATTAAGATTAGTTGGGGGTATTGGAGGAGGAAATGGAGTTGTTGAAATATCTAAGGTAGGTATGAGAACCTGGTTCAAAGATAATCTTTCGGAAGCTACTGACATTGTGGGTATGTATGATGATAACAATGACGAATACATATTAAGTATAAAAAACGGCTCTGAATATAACACCTTAGCTTTTGATGAAAACATAACAGGCTGGACAAGTTTTTATACATTTAATCCAGATTTTGGATTTAGTATTAATAAAAATTTTTATACTTTTAAAGATAGCTACATTTGGCAACATAATATAGACTCAGCAAATAGAAACACTTTTTATAATTTATTTAGTGGCAGTAACATAACATTTATTGCTAATCTTGAACCATCTATTGAAAAATGTTTTAATACAATAAATTATGAGGGAAGTCCTGATTGGGTGATGGAATCATCTGAAACTGATTTAGCCATGAAGGCTTGGCCTATTAGAAAAAGCTCTACACCTGTTGGCAATAGCATTATATCAACTAGCTTTATTAAAAAAGAAAATAAATATTATTCTCATATAAGAAATAATACAACTTTAAATGCTTCTAATCAAATAGTGGGTGTAAAAACATCTGGTATTAAAGGATTTTTTACAACTGTAAAAATGAAACACGATTCAACAACTTCGGCGGTTGAACTGTTTGCGGTATCACACAATATAGTAAAATAAATTTAAATGAAATTAAATATACGTAGACTCACTGATGAGGACTATGAAACATTAGTAAAATGGTGGGATGCATGGCCGGAATGGCAAGCCCCGCCCAAAACTTTTTTACCAGATAATGGAAAAGGTGGATTTATTGTTGAAAAAAACAATATAGGTATAGTTGCTGGATTTGTTTATATGACTAATTCTAAAGCCGCTTTACTTGAATGGATTATATCTAATCCAGAATACAGAGAAAGTGACAGAAAGGACGCGGTAGAGCTATTAATTAAAGCCGTGGAGCAGGTTTTGAAAGACCAGGGTATTTTACATGTATTCACTATAGGCAGAAATCAAAAATTAATAAACACACATAAAAAATTGGGATGGACAGCAGATTCATCTCCATCTTACGAAATAACTAAAAATTTATAATATGGGAATAGTAACAGCAATAGTCGGAGGTGCCCTAGCAATTGGTTCTGCAGTAAAATCTGGGATTGATGCTGGTAAAGCTAGAAGTGCCGCAAGAACGCAAGAACAAGAGCTAGCCCGTTTAGAAGCTGATAGACAAGAAATAATAAATCCTTATGCGGATGTTAAAGATCTTAGTAGCCAAATAACAAATCCTTTTGGAAATTTACAAGTAGCGACTAAAGCCGCGGAATTTAAAGCAGAAGAGGCTGATATGTCTTTAGCGAGCACGCTAGACACTCTTAGGGCAACTGGCGCAGGATCATCGGGGGCTACAGCGTTAGCACAAGCAGCATTAAGGAGTAAACAAGGCATAGCCGCAAGTATAGAACAACAAGAGGCCCAAAATTCTAGATTAAGAGCACAAGGAGAACAATCTGTTCAACAAAGAAGAATGGGAGAGGCGATAAGAATGCAGCAAGCTGATGTATCTGGAAAACAATTTATGTTTCAAACAAGAGAAGGCAGACAAATGCAGCAGCTGAATAGAGTCGCTGGCTTAGCTCAAGGATATAGACAAGCGGCAGCATCTAGCACCGCCAGTATGATGGGGGCGCTTGGATCTTTAGGAGGAACCATGATGGGTATGTACGATTCGGGAAATAGCACGCCGGGTGCGGCAGATAATACACTAGAGGGATCTACAAACAATTTAAATGCTGCTAGAGCAAATGCGCAAGCGGAGTTTGGTGGAGGCACCCAAATACAAACTAAATACAGCGCATACAACTTAGACGATCTGTATTCTAAATCAATAACAATTTAACAATGGGAGCATACGAAAATCCACAAGTAATAAAAGAGCCTAACTATGGACAAATATTTATTAATAATTTTCAAGCAGGTTTTGCGCAGCAACAAGCTGTAAAAGAAAGGGCCGAAAAAAGAAGAGAAAAACAAAAAATGCAAGACCAGAAATTAGCCGATAGACAATTAGCTTTTGATGCTAATATTGGTAAAATTGAAGCTGGTGATGCCACATCTAGTTTACAACAATTTGGCTATTTAGAATCTGATAATTATAGTGAAAACGAAAGATTATGGCAAGAAGGTAAAATATCTAGAGATGAATACTCAAGAAATAGATCAAATTCTTTTAGGAAAATACAAGAATTAGCACAAATAGGTAAATCATTAGATTTGCAAAGTAAAAATTTTGACAAGTTAGATGAAAGTTCTTTTCAAAACGATCCGAGATCGGTGGCTTTAGTTAAAGCATGGAAAGAACAAAAAATGAAGTTTAAATATGTTGGGAACGATGTAGAGCTCTACTTTAAAGACGGTGATAAAAATGTAATAGTTGATATTGACGATTTAAAAAATGATCAATTTTTTAATATAAATGACAAATATAAATTAGCTGATGCTACTTTAAAAAATTTAACCCAAGCAGCAACTATAACAAAAAATATAAAGAACAGAAGTGTTACTGATGCAAATGGCGATGTTATTTCTTCTGGGATTGAATCTTATGATAAAGATGTAAGTTTTTATGTTGATCAAATAGCTAAATCAGATAAAATGTCTAAATTGTTTGAAAATAAAGACGACGCTGGCTCTTTATTTAAAGACGATGTTTACGAATACCTCAAGGCTAATAATAAATTAGAAGAAACTGCCAATAAAATTATTAAAGAAAAAGGTTTGAAAAATGTTATGGGGTTCAAAAAAGCTTTTATGGAAAACAAGGCTTATGACAATCCTGCTTATAGAGACGTATTGGATGAGGTTAGTAAAAATGTTATAGCAGAAAGAGCTTTTAATAATCACTTGCCTCCTGCAAAGCAATTGAAAACCCCTATGTCTGGATTTAAGAGCGCTGGACCTGGGTCTATAACCCCAACATCAGCCGCTCAAGCGATAGAAACTGCTGCGTTGGATCCTGTTACCTTTTATAATACACAGATAACAACTTCACCATATGGAGATTCAAATGAAGGTGCTGAGGCAACAGATAAGCCAGGAATATTTGTAGTAAAAAGTCAAGGGGTAGATAGCCAAGGGAACATTGTTCAGATGCCAGATAGGCCACTAGACTTAACGGATAGGGTGGCATTTGGTAAGTACATTGGAACTATTATGAATAGACACAGGTCAGTGGTTGGATCAAGTGCGGAAGTGAGAGCGGCAACTAATAAATATACAACAAAAAAAGAAATAGATAGATTGTATAAAAACTTTATGGATAATTTACCTAAAGAAGCAAACGCCCCTGAAGATTTAGAAGATTTTAAAGCAGATATATCAAAAAGTAATAAAGTTCAAGAAACACTTAATGATATAAATAAAGCTAAAAAAATGCAACAAGCAGGGATCAAATAAATTAAATTATTATGGAAGAGTATATAGTAGAAGGAGCTGTTTATCAAGTTCACCCTTCTCAAAAACAAAACTTTTTAAACAAATATCCTAACGCTCAACTTAAACAAGATGAGCCGGGAAAGACATTAGACCCTGTAAATGTGGAGGCGAATGCGGGGTCAAACAATATGGTCTCCAATTCGGGAAATGGTTTATCGGAATCACAAGAAAATAATTTTTTATTACAGGGTGCGACTCCTGTGAGCGTACCAGGAGGGGGAGTTGGTTTTGTTAATCCTTCACTTGCAATTAAAGCTATGTCTTTTATTAAAGATCCTGTTGGTGTTTTTAATAATTTAGTGAATGAAGGAGGACTTAAATCTGGTGCAGCTGGATTTGCGGATACTTCTATAGAAGTAACATTAGATAATTTAAAAGATACTGAAGAAATGTTATTAACTCCTCTTATCATGCATAAGGCTGGTATAAAGGACAAGGAAGCTGGCCAAAAAGCAACAGAGGCTATTATAGCTGCTAAAGATATGTTTTTTGAAAAAGGGTACGGTAATTTTATAAAAGAAATGTTTTCTGCTGTTCCAGGGGCTGGGGGTGTGTTTGCCGCATTGACAACATCTAGAGACACAATAGATGAAATGAGAGCTCCTTTTAAAGAAATTGTAAAAAAACAAAATGCTAAATACAATAACACAATAACAGAAGAGCTTATTAAAGAAGATACTGATTGGGGGCAAGTAGGGTCTAGAATTATTTCAGACGGCATGACTAGTTTGCCTTATACTTTAGCAGCTTTTAATCCTTATACGGCAACAGCATTAGGCGTTGGAATAATGGGCGATAAATTTGTAGAGGAAGTTAAAAAAGATCCTGACAGAACTTTTTTTCAGTTATACGGCAATGCAGCTTTTACAGGTGGTATAGAAATGGCTGATGCTTTCATTACCAGAAGAATGTTTAGAAGCGCCGGAATTAATTTTGGGGGCAAAAAAGATAAAGTTGCAGATGCAACTAAACAATTAAATAAAGGTATCACAGATAAATTTTTAAGTATACTCGGGCTGGGTATTAAAGAAGGCGCAACTGAAATTGGACAAGCAATTGCAACAAGAGTTAATGATAAAGCGTGGTTCAATCCAGATGATATTATTAAAAGTATTGATCAAAAGGGTGTTGTAGGAGGGCTTTTAGGTACAGATTATGGTATAATGAAAGACATGTATAGCATACTTGATGAGGGTATTATCGGTGGTTTTTCTGGTGGTGGTATTGCCACTGTTGGCTCGGCTGTTCAGTCAAATGAAGTTTTAAAGAATAGGGTCGAACAGTTATTAATGCCTCAACATCTTAGAAAAGAAAGAAATGACATTATAAGAGATATTAACCAAAGAAAAACAGAAATAAAAAAAGCGGCTCAAGAAGGAAAACATAGAAGAGCGGCGGCCCTTTTAGGAATAAATAGATCTAAAATAAAAAAAGCCAGAAGCCTAGGCGTTGCAAATAGAGTAGCAATAGACAATATTAAAGGAAAAGATTTGCAGGAATACGCTAGCAATATAGATTCTATTAATGCATTAACAGAAGGTGGAAATATAAATGAATCTGTTCAAAAAGAATTAGATGGATTAATAGCGAGAAATAATGAAATATTTGACAAAAATTTAAAAAAGAATTATGGGGATAATGTTTCGTTTGCTGAAATTGCTTCAGGGCAACTAGGTATGGAAACAACGGTAGCATCGTCCACAACAAAATTCAAAGAATTAATTTCAAAAATAACAGGACAAAAAGTAAAAGATGCTGATTACACTAATGGTGTTTTTATTGGAAAAGGAAGAGTTATAATAAACGAGGAGGTTGCTTTAAAGCTTGGTGCGGTTGGAGTTGGAAGTCATGAAGTTTTACACCCTATATTAAACGCAATGGTTGGTGATTTCTCTATGCAACAAGAAGTTGTTGAAGAATTCCAAGATGCTTTAACTTCCCGCCAAAAAAAATGGACCGAAGGAGAATTAAAAAGACAAGGTAAGGTTAAAGGAAGTAGAGAATATTATAAAGAATACATAACTGTTTTTTCTGAAGGTTTAGTAAAAAATAGAATATCTTTTGATTTAAATTTTGGTGAAAAAATAAAAGACTGGGCATCTAGTTTATTCAAAAAACAAGGTTTTAAAAACATTGATTTTAAATCAGGGCAAGGTGTTTATAATTTTATGAAAGCTTATGACAAAAGCATAAAGGAAGGTGGACTTAGCGAAGAGGTCCTTTCTGTTTTAGATATAGAGGCTGTTAAAGAAGCAAAAACACTTGATGGTAAAACACAAAAGTCTGATGTTTCAAATGAAGTTCAAGAAATATATAACGAAAAAGGAATTGATGGAGCATTTGAAATTTTAACAAAATATGAGGGTATGGCAAAAAAACAAGCCTCCCGTTTTAGAGATGTCCCCGGTTATGCAACAAACTCTGATTTATTAGTTGACGAAATTTTAACTGGAAAAAGAGGCGTGTTTGATTTAATTAGAAGTTACAACCCCGGTTCTGGCGTTCCATTGGCTGCATATATAAATAAGTTTTTAAAATCAAGAGCAATTGAAGCGGCTAATAGAATTTTAGATACAAAATTTAAATCCGATATAACTGAAGCAAAAGGCGTTACAGCCGCCCCAGAAGTTTCAGAAAAAGCAAAAGTTTCAGAAGAAAGACCTAGTTTAAGAAAAACATTAGGTTTAAACAATGAGGTTATTGAAAAAGTTAAAAATGCTGTTATTAAAACATTCGGTACTAGGCTGCCTAATATATCAACCCCTCAATTTGTAAAGGAATTACAAAAAAGATATAGAACAGAATTAAAGCCTACCATTGCTAAAATGATGGGGAGGCAAGAGGGCTATAGTGATTTTTTAAATGAAAATTTTAGATTAATATATGAGATTTTACCGCAATCTATAATTAACAAAAGGTTTGCCGCTTTTGCTGAACCTGTTTTAGATGATACCGGTAAGCAAAGAAGAGAAAAAACAGCACAAGGTAATGCTGTATTTAGAAAGAAAAAAATAACTAGAAAAGAATTTGTGGATTATTTTATAGGCGAAAATGTTAAACCTTCTACAAGGGGAACACGAAAGACTGCTTTAGCGGAGGCGTTGTCGGAAGAAATTGCTTTTGATGCAACTATGAGCGTCATAAAAACACCTGAAGTATTTAGCAAAATAAATGCTATTAACGGTTTAATTGAAAATTATGCTGGCGAAGTAGCTAGGCAAATAGATAGATCTATTGATTTTCAATTTTCTAAAGAAGGTGCATTAGGGCCAGAAGCTTTATTAGCTGAGGAAAAACAACTTCTTAGAGATGCTGTTATATCGGGTCAAATAGAAAATTTTACAAATTATCCTGAATTATATGAAATAATAAAAAAATTATTTTTAGCTAATGGATTAAAGGCTAGTGGAAATTTCAAAGGTAATACTTTTGAATTTTATATACAAGAAAAAGGAAATTCAATGAAGCATAGTGGAATTGAATTTGAAGGTGATGGGGCAGCTGGAAACACTGGAGTTGATTTAGTTATAAGAGTTAAAAATAAAAATGGAAAAATCACCTCTATACCCACTGAAGTTAAACTTGACAGCGCAGCTCAAATAGGATCCTCGTCTTTTATTATTGACAGTAACGGCAAATTAAAAAGCACGGATGCAAAAGGGCCCGGTGCTAGTATATTCACAAACGAAGTAAAGGCTAAAATACCTTTATTTAAAAAAATGAATAAACGTGCTGAAGAAATTGAAGGAAGAAAAATACCATTTAATTTAAAATTTAATTACAAGCCAAGTACGATGGAACAACTTAAGAAGGAGTTTGGTACATCGAATTTATCAATAAAAATTTCATTAAAAGATTTAAAAACATTAGAATCTCATTATAATAAAAAAGGCGTTTATTATATTTATTTTGGGGCTAGAGAAAATAAAACTGATGAAGGCGGATTATTTTATTTGGGGCAAAACCCAAAAGGATTAAATGCTATTAAATTAGAAGGAGGAGCAGATGTAACAATTTCATTTAGCTCTAGTGGGACTAATAAAAACACCGGTTTAGGAAGTTATAGATTAAGAGCTAGGTATTCTTTAGATACTAAAACAAAAAATCTTGCAAATTCTTATAAAATTGAAAATAGTAATTTTACCGAGGCTTTTGAATTTTCACAAGAAAAAGGTAATTTAGATCAGGAATTTAACGACATTATTGAAGGAAAAACTGGAATTGGTTCTGAAAAAAGATATGCAGCCGCTAAGGCAGCGGTAGCTGGTAAAGACCAAGGCAGATTTGACTTATTAGGCATACCGCCATCAGCACAAGATTTCATGGGGCTTATGTATAAAGTGATAGGCAAGGGAAAAAAAGGAGATCAGCAGCTAGCATGGTTTAAAACAAATTTATTAGATCCGTTCGCAAAAGCAATGGTTGGAATATCTAACGAAAGAGTTAAGATAGCTGAAAAATTTAAAGAAATAAAAAGCGTAGCAAATATTGCCCCAAGTGATCTTTCTAAAAAAATACCTGGTGAACCATTTACTGTTGAGCAAGCAGTGAGATCTTATGTATGGACACAACAAGGTATGGATATACCAGGATTATCTAAAGCAGATAAAAACGAATTAAATAAATACGTAACTGAAAGAGAAAATTTATTAATATTTTCAAATCAATTAATGCAATTAAGTCCTGGGAATACGTATCCAAAACCAGATAACAATTGGTTGGCGGGGACATTAACAACTGATTTATTAACTTCATTAAATACTACCACAAGAGCAGAAAATTTAACTGAATGGCAGGCCAATGTTGATGTTATATTCAGTGAGGCTAACTTAAACAAATTAGAAGCTGCGTTTGGTAAAGGATATAGGTCAGCACTTGAAAATATGCTTTCTCGTATGAAAAGCGGAAGAAACAGAGGCTTTGCAGGAGATTCATTAACGGGAAGATTTGTTGATTGGTTAAACGGCTCAGTAGGAGCAATAATGTTTTTTAATATGAGATCAGCTGTTTTACAAACTATATCTGCTGTTAACTTTGTAAATTGGTCTGATAATAATCCTTTAAAAGCAGCAACGGCATTTGCTAATCAACCTCAATTTTGGGGTGATGTTGTATATCTTATGAATTCTGACTATTTAGTAGAAAGAAGAAACGGTTTAAAAATAAATGTTAATGAAGCAGATATTGCGGAATTAGCCGCTGAATCAAATAATAAAGCAAAAGCTTTTGTTAATAAGTTGTTAAAGCTAGGATTTTTACCTACACAAATAGCGGATAGTTTTGCTATAGCAACGGGAGGTGCAACTTTCTATAGAAATAGGGTGAAGTCTTATGTAAAAGATGGTATGTCACAAACAGAAGCTGAACAAAAAGCATTTTTAGATTTTAGAGAAATTTCAGAAGAGTCACAGCAATCAAGCAGGCCGGATAGAATTAGTCAGCAACAAGCTGGGCCATTAGGAAGGCTTATATTAGCTTTTGCTAACACGCCAGCTCAATATGCTAGATTAATACAAAAAGCCGCTAGTGATCTTAAAAATAATCGTGGTGATGCCAAAACAAATATATCTAAGATAGTTTATTACGGCGCGATACAAAATGTTATATTCAACGCTATGCAGCAGTCTTTATTTGCAATGCTTTATGGCGACGAGCCCGAAGATGAAAAGAAAGCAGACAAATATGGTAATATTGCAAATGGTATGGCTGATTCATTATTAAGAGGTGCCGGGTTTGCGGGAGCAGCGATTTCAACTATAAAAAATGTTTTACTAAAAGTTGCTGAGGGAAAACCCGCACAAGACAGTGCTATCGAGTTAATAAATATATCACCCCCAATATCTTCAAAAATAAGAAAAGTTAGATCTGCTGGAAGAACTTTTGATTGGAATAAAAAAGAAATAGCTGAAAAGGGTTTATCTTTAGATAACCCCGCGGCAATGGCTATAGGACAATTAATTAGTGCAACAACAAACGTACCCTTAGATAGGGGTATAAAAAAACTAACAAATATAAAAGACGCTTTAGACTCAGAAAATGAGGAATGGATGAGAATAGCTACAATACTAGGGTGGAGTAAGTGGGAACTTGAGTGGAAAAAAGATTAAGAGAAAAAAACAAAAGTTAAAAGTAAATTATCAAATAGGTCTTCTTTAGGTGGACCATCAAAATTATAAATTATGCCAAAAGATGCGTGTTATTTTAAAATAAAAAGACAATACAAAGTATTCCCATCCGCATATGCGAGTGGAGCTATAGCTAAATGTAGAAAAAACAAAGGCAAAAAGAAAAAGTAATGGCTGTAAGAAAAACCAAAAAAGGCGCCTCGCTTAAACGCTGGTTCAAAGAAAAATGGGTTGACGTAAGAACAGGGAAAGCCTGTGGCCGTAAGAAAGGTGACGGCAGAGGTGTACCATATTGTAGACCAAGCAAAAGAGTATCAAGTAAAACACCGAAAACATCAAGCGAAATGTCTTCATCTGAAAAAGCAAAAAAAATCAGAGAAAAGAAAAGCTTAGGACAACCAAAAGGAAAACCAAGAAGGGTCAAATCAGTTAAAAGAAAAAGATAATGGATACTCAAGATTTAAAGGTATTAATGCTGAATACATCGGCATTTACACTGTCAATGACTTCGGTTGAAGACATACTTAAAATAGTTTTACTATTAGTTTCAATAGGCTTTACTGTTCAAAGATGGTATGAAGTACGTAGAAGGAATAAAGATAATAAGTAGCCTACTGTTCTGCGTTTTTATATCAGCACAAGATATTAAAATAGACAATATAAAAAACTCAATTCAAACAGGTCCGTTGGTTAACAACAGAAATGTTGGTTTTGGGTTAAAAAACATTTTAGAAGAGTTGGTTCAAGATTTAGATTATAATTTAAATGATAAAGCTACTAACATTTTAACTGTAGAATTACTTTATTTTGACGTGAAGCGCACTCAATCAAATATTGCATTGTATAGCAAATCATCAAGTCAAACCGAAATAATTGCTATTGCTAAATACAAAAAGAAAAAAGTAAAAGTAAAAGGAACTTCAAAAGACATTACAACATCTTTAATTTTATTAAATGAACAAGGGCAGTTTACGCAAAATAGCGTAAGTGTTGCATTAAAAAAACTATCTGAAAACATTATTAAGAAATTAAAACTATGAAAAAACTATTGTTTTTATTATTACCATTGTTCTGCTTATCGCAAGATTTAAAACTTGATCACAGTTATACAAACGCTGCGGATTTTGAGGTTGGTGATACTATAACAATAAAGTTTAATACCATACAGGTTACGGAGGGAGCAAACCCTAATCTCTACATGTTTGATTATGAATACAATAATAAATTATTACAAAAAATAACACATCGGTTTAAAGTTACGGATAACGAAGCTAACACGAGCGCACAAACTTCATTAGCACATTGGGATGGCTATAAGTTTAAAATTTTAAGCACTTACGATGAAGATAATCTTTCTGCACAGTATTTACACGGTTGGCAAAACAGAACGCAAGTACAAGGGGATACTAATTCTTATCCTACGGATAATGACTGGTCTGTTGAAAGAATAACAATTCAAGATGGTGTGGGAATTACATATAACAATACATTGATTGAAGTTGATTTTAAAATTAAAGATAAAATAAATACAAACTACAGTAATTATAGTGATGTTACACATCTTAATTGGATGAAAGCCCACGATAATTCTGATGATACAGCTTACGACGTTGATGCAATGCAGCAAAAAATTACTTTAGCTGGTGTTGAAGGTGGAGACGCCGGGAGTGTTACTATAAATTTAAATACAGAAAACGATAAACCAACACATTATAAATACAACATATTAAGTAATAATAGTAGTGTAGCTAGTGGTAATTTTGATGCTAATTCACAGGCTATAGTTACAGGCTTAGAAAACGACGTTAAATATACTATTGATATAACAGTTGACGATGAAGCCGCTAGCGATTGGCTAGATGATGTTGTAACTGTTACAGATGTTTTTTTAGTTTTCAAAGAAGCTATTAAAGCCGGAAGTAGTCCGAGTGGGCAAACTAATACTTTTACACACAGTATACAATTTTTATTAGGTGAAGTTAACAACAGTGGGAATGTAGATTTTGATGATTCTTATATTTTACTAAGCCATATAATGAATGAAAACGTTAGTGAATATTTTACAAGCTCTACGAATGGAGCTAAGAATGTTTGGGGTGAAAAAAATCAGTACGGATATTCTACAAACGATTATTACTTCGGACAAAGAAAAGATTTTACTCCTACCGATTCTAATAAAGTTTTTGATTTTGGTCACGGGCTTATTGGTGATGTAGATTTTTCACATTCATTTGAGCCTATAGTTGTAAACGAAGATAGCGGTATTGCAAGGGGTGTTGTTCAGAATTCATCTGAAAATTTAAATTTAGATATTTCCACAAGTTTAGTTAACGATAAAGTTGAATTAGTAGTTGAGCTCGAAAAAGAAGATTTAGCGGGCATGCAATTTGTAATTCAATTTGACGATGATTTATTAGAATTTGAAGAAGTTCAATTCAATACCGGCAATTTATTAACTAATTTTGCAACAGAACGAAACAATAAATTATACTTTGGTAGTCTAAGTGTTGAAAACCAAGAAAATATAAAACCTGGCAAACCATATAAAATTATATTTAATCCTAAACAAACAATAACTAATACATCTGGTTTAATTTATTTTCAAACTACAGATGCTGTAACAGAAGAAGGAACTAAAGTAATTTTAAAAATACAATAATGAAAAAACTATTTATACTATTATTATTTATAAGCTGTTCAGAAACTGTATATATTGAAAGACCTATACAAGAAGTACCAGAATCTTTGTTCATGCAAGAAACTACCGGACTTAAATTAGAAAGTTATATAGTGCAAGACAAAGTTAGGATAAATACGAAGTTACCATCTGATGGTAAATACAGAATTAAGATATTAGATTTTTCAAATAAAATAATAAATCAAGAAATAATAACCGGTAAAGAAGGAGATAACATATTAAACATATATGTTAACTCATTGCCTGTAAGTTCTTATACAGTTGAATTGTATACTAATACAAATAGCTTTATAGGTAGACAAACATTTTCAATGAAATAATATGAAGGAATTAAAGAACCAAATAATAGCTACTGTAGGATTAATTATAACAGCAGCAGGTGGAATATTTATAGCTAATATGGAGGCTATATTTAGCCCTGAAGATGATTCGCCACCACCAACAATGGAACAAACAATAACAATACCACCAAGTGTTGTAAAAGATACTTTGGTTATAACTAAAACAGTTATAGAAAAACCAAAAGAAAGAGAGATAGATTGGTAACATGAAAAAATTTATACTATGTGCGATATTTGTATCGGCTGTGGCTTCTGCTCATAGCCAAGTAATTGGAAAAACAACCACCGAAGATTATGTCGGTAGCTTTGAGTCAAGAGAATCTATATGGAGTGTACCAGAATATAATGGGGACCCTGTATCTGTAGCCCTGCTTAACATCGGTGTTACTGAAGAAATATTAAATCAGTATCCTGAATTAGGTGATTATAGAGTTGGATTAGGTTTAACTAATATAACTGTAGCGTTCTTAGATGAAACGTTTCGTTTTGAATTTGTAGAAACAAGAGACGAAATAAAAGATAGAATGATTAAGCAATTTAAAGCAAGCGAAAAAGGTTTCACCGCTAATGTTATTAACCCTATAGGTAAAATAGTATTGGCTAAATACTTTTGTTATATAGAGGTATACGATTTTAGTATATCAGAAGATGAAACTATTAATTTAAAAGACGGTATTAAAAATAAACTTGTAACAAGATTAGGCTTGCAAGTTAAGCTTGTTGATTCAGAGTCTGGATTATATATGACAGGGTCTGGTTTAGGTAAAGCTACAACCACAAGAGAATTAACTTTACTCAACAATGAAAATTTAGAAGATGTGAAATTTAACCAATCATCAATTGGAACATCGACTAAGAAAGCTTTAGAAACTGCGGTTGCTAAAGTGGTTAAACGAATGATAAGAAAAAAGATATTTGATCATTAATGAAAAAAATAATAATATTATTATTATTTTCCTCAAGTATATATTCTCAAACATTAGTACAAGTATTTGCAGACAGGTGCACTGGAGAGATTAAAACAGTTTCTATAAAAATGGAAGGATACACCACGGTATCTTTTTATAATAGAACAAAAACTTTTACTGCTAACGATTTTTACAGTGGTGCATTAAGAACTTGGATGGAGCAAACCTATGCTTGGTGGTATGCTTTATCTGCATGCTCAACCGCCCAAACAACACAAACAACTACACAAACCTCTACATCAAATAGCAACAGCGGTTCTGATTCTAGTGGCGGATCTTCCGATAACTCAGGCGATACTGGAAGTGACAACAGTGGAGATAGCGGTGGAGGAGATGATGGAGGCGGAGACTCTGGAGATAATGGTGGTGATTCTGATGACGGAGGTGGCGACTCAGATGATGGCGGAGGTGACAGTGATGATGACGGTGGTGGAGATAGTGATGATGATGGTGGTGATAGTGATGATGACGATAGCGGTGGAGATGATGATAGTGATGATTCTGAAGAGGAAGAACAGCAAGAAGAAGAAAAAGAGGAAGAAGAAGAAAAGGAAGAAGAAAAAGAAGAGGAAGAAGAGGAAGAGGAATCTGAAGAAGAATCTGAGGAAGAAGAAGAGGAGGAAGAGGAGAAAGAAAAGAAAAAAAAGAATACAAATCCTATAATAATATCAGCCAATCTAATGCGTATGTCTGGATTAGATGGTGCTGCAAACCAAGTTATAGGTTTAGGTTTTGCACAATCGTCAATGAATGGTGAGTTTAATTATTCTGCTAACATGATGGTATGGGATAACTTAAAACAAATAAGTTTAAGTGGTTCAAGAGGTCATACGTTTCATAGGTATGATAAAAAAGTTCCTGTTATAATTAAAGAGAACGGTGAGGAATATGTATTTGGCCATTTTTATGACAAAGGAAGTATAGCCAACGTACAAACATTATCTGCAGGATTAATGTATATGTATGGAGTTTATAATGCTTCATTCGGAATTAGCAATGTATATATTGGACAAAAAGAAAATAAATGGAAAGGATTTGTGGGAGGTATATCTGCTTCAGCAAATGTATTATATAGCCAAGGCGATTGGAATGTAATGCCTGCATTTGTATTTTTTGGCACTAAGCCATTCCCTTTTAAACGTTTTACTGTATCACCTATGTTAGCTACCGCTTTAACACCAGTGAGCTACAGTACATTAGATAATGGTTTTGTTTTTAATGAGCATGCATTATTTGTCGGAGGTGCCAACTTTGATTTTGCTATAACTAAAACATTCAGAATGAATTTAGGTTTTAATGTAGCTAAAAGCACAGATGCATTTCCATTAACATATTCAATAACAATTGGCGGTAAATTTAAATTATAAAAAATGATTAGCGAACACATTAGTAAAAAAGAAGCAACGTTTAGTGCAACAGCAACAAGAAAAGGCATAGAGAACGAGCCTGGAGAATACGAATTACAAAATATGGAACTTATTGCTGAAAAGGTATTTGAACCATTAAGAAAAGCTGTAAATGGCCCAATAAAAATTAACTCATTTTTTCGCTCAGAAGAATTGAATAAAGCGATCGGCGGGAGTAGCAAATCACAGCATTGCCAGGGGAGAGCAATGGATTTGGATGACACCTATGGTTACATGTCTAATAAAGATATGTACAATTATATAAAAAATAATTTAGATTACGATCAGATGATTTGGGAATTTGGCACGGATTTAAACCCGGATTGGGTGCATGTAAGTTATGTAGACGCTGATTCAAATAGAAAAAGATGTTTGAAGGCTTATAAAGAAGATGGTAAAACTAAATATATGGTTATATGAAAAAAGTTATAATTAAATTTCTAAATAGGGTACATGATTTTGTTATAGAGCTTTATCCTAATTTAACTAAACACATGAAAAAAGGGGGAAATTAATCCCCCTTAATTATTTGGATCCCACCAACCACTCATTTCCTCACGCGCGCTTCTTCCAAATTTTTATCCATCACAAGCTAAACAATTCTCATCCATTGCAGCTTCTGCAATATCACCTCTAAGAACAGATTCTGTTCTCATATAATATAAGGTTTTAATACCTTTCTTCCACGCTTCATAATGAACTTTATTAATCCACTTAGGTTCTGCAATACTTGGAAATGCTAAATTCAAACTAACAGATTGATCTATATACTGTTGTCTTATTCCAGCTTGATTAACTAATTCTAATTGATTAAGCTCTTTAAATGTTTTGAAAACTTCTTTAGCAGGCGTTTCCCATTTACCTACCGTAATATTATTAAGTTCTTTAACACCTTGAACTGAACCTCCATCTTTTAATATTTTATTCCAAACTTTTTCATTATTAATTTTATGCTTTTTTAGTAGCTTTAATAATGTAGGGTTCTTGCGAATGAAAGTACCTTTAGCGCTTTGTTCCGTAAATACATTAGCGGCCCAGGGTTCGATACCGGGAGAAACATTGCCACTAAGTTTACTATTGCTAACAGTAGGAGCAATGGCACGGAGATGAGTATTCCTAAAACCTGAACCCCTACACCATAAAGGTTCACCAAACTCTTCTGCAAGTGCCATGGAAGCTCTTTCACTTTCAATTTTAATTTGACTAAATATTTTTCTTGTTTCATATTGCGATAATAATCCTTCAAACGGTAAACCTTGATCTTGTAAATAAGTATGCCAGCCAAGCACCCCTAATCCTAAAGCTCTACCTTTTTCAGCAGATCTTACAGAATTATGAAAGCCAACTTTACCTTTGGATTTTTGTATAAATTCTTCTAACACGCCATCTAAAAACCATATACTATCGTATATAAGATTTGTGTTTTTCCATTCATCGTACTTGGCTAAGTTTAACGATGATAAACAACAAACAAATGAATGAGATTCATCCGTGTGTAATGTAATTTCACTACATATGTTTGTCATGTGTACTTTTAACCCATGCTTTCTGTATTGCTCTGGATTATTTTTGTTTGTATTTCCCTTAAATAAGATATAAGGCTCTCCAGTTGCTTTACGCTTTTGAAGTAGCTTTCCCCACTTCTTTCTAGCTTTAGCATCTCCACTCTCAACTCTTCGCATGAACTTGTCGCCGACCACAGCACACTGGTGGAGGTTGAGCGATTGACGATTAACGTCTCCTTTAGGTTCTCTAATTTCAAGCCATTCTTCAAAGTCGGGATGCTCAATATTGATGTTAACTGAAGCAGCTCCTCGTCGGACAGACCCTTGATTAGTGGCCAGTATTGTTG
>WLWF01001185.1_pt1 | contig 22613 bp, 32 predicted proteins | sample 6718331 | NCBI WGS metagenome assembly WLWF01 (sample SAMN12718692, study PRJNA515312) | sponge metagenome | isolation source: marine sponge | host: Mycale hentscheli | place: New Zealand: South Island, Marlborough, Capsize Point | collected 2003-05-01
TGAACAATCGTACTGCTAAAACTTTTAAAGAAAATGATATACAAAAAATTAATATAAATTAATTTAATATGGATAATATTAACGAAGAAGGTAGAAAAAGAGTTGAAGAACTTAGAGAAAAATATGTAATATCTGATGAAGATTTAAAAAATTATAAAAATGGTGTTAAACTGTTGCAATCCTATAAAGATATTAGAAACACTATACACGGTGAAGGTTTGTATTATACTTTTAAAGGTAATATAAATTTTGACGATATTGAGGATGAAGAGTTTCATAAGTTAAGAAAATATTTAATTCAACATATTGATTTAATGGACAACTATCTTAAGAAACGAATTGATGAATTAAGTTAGATTCAGTTATTTAATATGATTAATTTTATTGATAAATTACAAATAATGTCTGAAGATAGTGGTTTGGACTTCATGTCTCTACTAAAATTATCTGATGGTATAAAAATCAATGATGCTGAGTTAGTACAAACAACATTTGGAATGGCAACCGATGAAGAGATTTTTATTGATTTTGATAAAATTATGTTCGCCATAAGTGAAGGTTATATTGATTATGATAAAGCTCTATTCATAATGTATCATGAAGTCGCTCATCATAAAAGGATACATAAATTAGGTGTTAAAGAACACATGAATAGAATCACAAACCCAGATGTAAAAATTTTTATAGATTATACACTAAACGAAGAAATTTTTGCTGATAGATGGGCTTCTTTTGTTTTTTATCTAAATAATGATAGAGAGTATCCTAGAATTAAAACACAATGTTTAGATAATAAAGATAAAAGTGATAAGTATAAAAAAAAATTAATGGGTATTCATCCGTTATTTGTTGGTAAAACAAAAAATGACTATCATAGAGTTATAAAAAATTTTATTAAAAATGTTAGATAGTAAATTAAAAAAAATAATAAGTGATAAGGGGTTTAAAAATTTCTGGGAGATGTACCATACCCTACAGTATAATTGGGGTTATAATAGTATAGATACGTTTGGTATTTGTTTGTATTATTTTCCAGATGATAGAATATGGGAAGATGTTGCTTTTATTAGAGCAGAAGACCCAGAAACGAAAATACTACATTCATACACATATACTAGTGGTTGGGATGGACCTAAATCCGTTGTTGGTGGTATTGACCCATACACAGGTGAGATAAATTGTTCATCAGAAACTAAAATAACTGTAGGTGTTATAAATGAAAAAACTAAACATTTAAAAAAGTTATTTAGATTCTATATTGAATCTTGTGCTAACAACGAAACGGTTTTTAATATGGTTAAAGATATTGAAGATTTTGAAAATCTTTGTGATGAAAAATATACCTTAGAATTACCTAGAATAATAACTGAATATTTGATTAAGACTTCAAAACTATATTTTGGGTTTAATGTATTTAAAAATATAAACACTAGGTTTAAACTATACGGAAATACAGATTTACCATCAGAAAATGGAACGTATTCGTATAGATTAATAAATAATAATGATTATAATGCTTAATATTATTGGTTATGTTAATTAAAGTTGGAGATATATGTGGGGGTGAATTAAGAATAAATTCATCTGGTTCAGCATACTTAGTTAGTGATGAATTAGAGAACGATATATACATAAATAAAAAAAACCTCAATAGAGGATTACATCTAGATACTGTTGAAGTTGAAATAATAGATAGTAAAAAAAGAGATTTTGAGGGGAAAGTTATTGAGATTGTTGATAGGTTTAAAACTAAGTTTGTTGGGACTCTAGAGGTTTCAGATAAATTTGCTTTCTTAATCGCAGATTCAAATAAGATGAAGACTGATATATTCATCCCAATAAAAAAATTGTTAGGTGGTAAGGATGGTCAGAAAGTAGTTGCACAGCTAACTAGCTGGAAAGAGGGTGCTAAGAACCCTAATGGCAAAGTCATAGAAGTATTGGGTGAGTGTGGAGATAATGATGTAGAAATACATTCTATACTACATGAGTATGGTTTACCATATAACTTTGAAGAAGAAGTTGAAGATGAGGCTAATAGAATTAAATTAAGAATACCAAAAAGCGAAATAAAGAAAAGAAAGGATATGAGAGATATCCTAACATTCACAATAGACCCAGATACTGCAAAGGACTTTGACGATGCATTATCTTTTGAAACTATTGGTGATAATATTAGAGTTGGTATTCACATAGCAGATGTGTCGCACTATGTAACTCCAGACACCTCCTTAGATAAGGAAGCCTATAATAGAGGTACGTCTATATATTTAGTTGACAGAGTGGTTCCTATGTTACCAGAGCGATTATCTAATGGTGTTTGTAGTCTTAGACCATTAGAAGATAAATTGTGTTTCTCAGCAGTCTTTACACTTGATAGTAATGGTAAAATATTAGAAGAATGGTTTGGTAGGACAATAACACACTCCAATCATAGGTTTACATATGAAGAAGCTCAGTTAATTATTGAAGGTGAGGATTATTCAGAAGTTTTTGAATCATTACCAAAAGATTATAACTCACAAATAGTTAACGCTATTAAAGATTTAGATACATTAGCTAAGAAGATGAGAGCTAAAAGATTTAAAAATGGTTCTATATCTTTTGATAGTAGAGAAGTTAAGTTTAAATTAGATGAGGAAAACAAACCAGTAGGTATCAGTTTTAAAACTTCTAAGGACTCCAATAAACTAATAGAAGAATATATGTTATTGGCTAATAGAAGAGTCGCACAATTCTTAAATAAGAAAAAAGTTGCCATACCAAACAGAGTGCATGCTGAACCAGACGAAAATAAATTAAACGAATTAAAAGAATATGTTAAACAATTTGATTATGAATTAAAAATTAATAATTCAGAAGATATAACATATGGGTTAAACCAATTATTACTAGATGTAAAAGGTAGTCCAGAAGAAAATATTGTAAGTAACTTAGTAATTAGGACCATGCAAAAGGCTGAATACTCTCCAGATAATATTGGTCACTATGGTCTAGGGTTTATTGATTATGCACATTTTACTTCACCCATTAGAAGATACCCAGATATCATATTGCATAGAACCTTAGATAGAGTTTTAAATAATAAAGATACGATGAAACAAAATAAATTAGAACCAAAATGTAAACATCTATCTAATAGAGAGATAAAAGCTCAGAAAGCTTCTAGGGACTCGATTAAGTTTAAACAATGTGAATATATGTCAGATAAAGTTGGAAAGATTTATAAGGCTGTTATAAACAGTGTCACTAACTATGGTGTGTTTGTTGAAATGCCAGAAAATAATTGTGAAGGTCTTGTAAGATTATCTGAAATAGGGGAAGACACATTCACTTCAGACCTAAAAAATCACTGTGTTATTGGTTATAATACAGGTATTAAATATAGAGTTGGTGATGAGGTTAGTGTTATAGTTAAAAATGTTAGTATTGATAGTAGGAATATAGATTTATCGATTATTAGGTTGTGAAATCATTTTTTTTGACTATTTATAGATAATAACATACGTTAAAAAATAGTTTTATGGTACGAATAAATAACATCAGAATTTTAATAATAACACTTGTTATGTTATTCATAACAAACAATGTTATTTCTCAAACAACTACCTTATATTCTAACGATTTCGAGTCATCAACAACGGGGTATATTACATCAACCACAAAAACCGATGCTGTATGGAAATATCAATGGACTAATCACGCTAGTTGTACATCGAATGATATTTGGAGAATAGATAACTCTGGTGGTTATGGTACGTCTGGAGATATTACAGGAAATTATGCGAGTATAGATTATGGGGGTCAATCATGTGTTCAAGACATAAGCTTTGCCACAAGAGAATTTACGACCACACAAAACACAATAAATGTTTCGTTTGATTGGGCATTCAAAGATTACACAGGTAGTACATTAATAATAAAATTATACGATGCGGCTGGAAATCCTATACACACATTAGTCAGTGTTTCTTCTGACAATAATGGTAAATATACAGGTTCATTAGCTGTAACAGCTGGAACAACATATTCAATTGATTTTAGATATACTGCTTCATGGGATTATGGTGCCAAAATAGATAATATATCAGTTACTGAAATGGCGAGTGGTTATTCAGAAACAACTGTAGGTACAGGAACTTCGGAATCATCACTAGTACCAGCATACGGATATTACGATTATAGTTGGTCAGAAATGATTTACACACAAGCTGAAATTAATACAGCTGGAACAATTAAATCCGTTTCGTTTTATGTTGATGATAGTAGCCCATCATCATATACGATGAATAATCAAAAAATATTCTTAGGGCATACATCGGCAACAGAATTTGATAGTAGTCCATCAGAAGATGTTACATCAGATATTACAGTTACAGATTACACTGAGTGTTATGATGGGTCTATTACATTTGTTCACGGTTGGAATACTATTACATTAGATCAGGACTTCTCATATAATAATACAGGGAACCTTGTAGTTAAATTAGAAAACAGAGATGGTAGTTATGCTTCACCTTACCCATCATTCGATTATACTACATCAAGTAATAAATCTGCATATGAATACAATGATGGAAGTTATCCTACAGGAGATGGTACAAGAACAAGTATAAGGCCTAATATGAAGTTTATGTTTTATACTGGCGGAGCATTACCAATCAGTTTAATAACATTTGATGGTGAATTGGTGGGTAGTGATTTTGATTTAAAAACTAAATTGAATTGGGAAGTTGCATCCCAATTAAATAACGATTACTTTGTAGTTGAACATAGTATTGATGGTTATGTTTGGGAAGAAGTGGATATTATATTAGGGGAAGGTACGACACCAAACTTTATGTCTTATGAGACTATACATGAAGACCCAATTAACGGATATAATTATTATAGATTAACACAAGTAGATTATGATGGACAATATAAAAGGTTTAAACCAATAAGTTTGTTTGTTAACTCATTTGGTGAAAGGGAATTTATAGTTAGAAAAACTAATTTAATAGGTCAAGATGTTAATGAAAATTATAGTGGACCAACATTAATAATATGGAATAACGGAGAAGTTACAAGAGAATATAAGGTGAGATAATTTATGGATGATATACCTATATACCCATTTACTTTAGAAGAGTTAGAAAAATTCCCTAATGCGGGTGATGATATATTTTTTAGAAGGGCGATTGAAATGATTGATATTGGTTTTAATGCTGATATGGATAAAATAACATTATTTAAAATTATGGGAGAAGAATCTGTATTATTTTTAAATCTACCCGCAACTTCTTGGATTGGTACATTAAAAGATTCTATTACTTATTTTGAATCTACAGAAGAATATGAAGAATGTGCATACGCTAAGATAGTTTTAGAAAGAATAACATAATAAATTGACTTATAGGTTAGAAAAAATTATATTTAAGGGTGAGAGATGATTTAACATTCGTAAAATGTTTTAGAGTTATAGAAAGTTGTAACACTTTAATACAATTAAAACATGCTAAAACGTATGTGGATCTTTATTACGAAATGTATAGAAACTCTAATAACTTTAGTGAATTAGTCTACATTTGGAGAAATAAGTATATAGAAATTAATAAAAATATTACATAATGGCTAAGAGACCACCAAGAAAGAAAACCATAAATAAAGAAGAACAAAGAGAAGTTCTTGTTGAAATGATGGATTATGACGAAAACTTAGGTTTGTATAATAAAGAAAAAATAAAAGAAGATATTTTAATGAGTGATATTGGGTTAGGGATAAATGAGATATATTGTGGTGATACCTGTGAAACAATGGGTAAATTAAAAGATGGGACTATTGATTTAATATTAACATCACCACCATACTTAGCATCTATTAGAAAGGATAACCACAAATATCCGGGTGCTAAAGATAAGATTAAAGATAACCAATCAGTAGAAGATTATTTGGATTGGATGTCAGAAGTATTCCAACAATACGAAAGAGTTTTAAAAGATGATGGTGTGATAGCATTTAACTTTAGTTATACAACTTTTAACCCATCTTTACCATATGAGTTAATCAACAGAGTATTTCAAGATACTGGATTAAAGATTTATGATACACTTGCTTGGAAGAAGAGATCAGCGGTTCCATTATCTGGACACCCAAATAGGATGACAAGAATTGTAGAGATGGTATATATTTTTGCTAAGACACCTAAATTTAAAGCAAATAAAATAGTTAAGTCAGTATCAAAGACAGGTCAAAAGTATTTTACCTCTTACTATAATTTCTTAGAAGCAAAAAATAATGATGGTAAAGTGGAAGGTCACGAGGCGACATTCTCTTCTGATTTTGCAGAATACTTCATTGACTTATATACCAAAGAAGGTGAGATTGTTTTAGATAATTTTGTGGGTACTGGTACCACACCATACGCAGCGGCTAAAATGGATAGGAAGTATATTGGGATTGATTTAGTTGAAGATTATTGTGAATATAGTAGAGACAGAGTTAATAAATTATATAAGATAGATAATCCCGATCAGTAAGATTGGGATTTTTTATTTTAAGATAGTATTTATAAAGACAAAAAATAAATACTCGAAAAAGTTTTTTCATTAATCAGTATCAGTTTTTATGATCGAGTAATGGATAAATTAAAATGGTTTGGAAAAAATAGAAATTATTAATTTAATTAAAAAACTTATGGAAGAGGGAAATGTTTTAATAAGAGACATCGAAGAGTTACAAAAAGAATGTAAACACAAAGATGGTTATGAAGTAAAGTTTGAACAAGGAACTAATCAAGTTAGAAGAATTTGTAAAAATTGTGAATTGGTTATTGGTTATCCATCAGAAGAAGAATTAAAAGAAAACGGATTTAAGTAATATTTTTATTGGTTTTTATTTAGATTTTACATATCTTTGATTTATGACAAAAGAAAAGTTATATAAATATTTAGATGGTAAGTTAGTTAGTGAAATGTATGATGATTTAATCTCTTTTGGTATAACACATGAAAAAACATTAACTATAATAGAAGAGGTTATTGGTGAAAAAATAATTAGATTTAAGGATTTAAAATTTGAGTTACACCCTATGTCTTTTAGGTATGATAAACAAAAGGCTATAAGATCTCATGGTTTAATAAAAAATAAATGGTATTCTATAGTAGGTGGTGGTAAAGGTTTATATGGTGATGGTGTAACTACTTTTGAAGTATGGACAGAAAAAATGGATTCTGAAGGTTTAGATCCATTTGGTTATTCTACACCCGAAGAAGTTGAAAAACTACTATTATGGTTATATAATATTTAAAAAAAATGGTTATGCTATATATGATAATGAATTTATTTATTTTAATTTTTTCCAGTACACTAACTTTTTATTTGGGTTATAGATATGGAAAAAGGGTTAAAAAATGGGAAAAAAACCATAAAATTTGCAATGTAAAAAGAAATAATAAAGAAAATATTATAAAAAGTAATCTTAACTAACTTTTTAGTATATTTTTTAGTAATTATATAATAAATAAAGTTTTAAAATGTCGGATAAAGATATTGAGTTTTTGAAATTGAAAATAAAATTACATATTGTTAACGAAGAGTATGAAAAGGCTGCTGAGTTAAAAAAATGGATTATCGATTTAGGTGGTGATCCAGAGATAGAGAACGTAGACGTTTTAATAGAAGAAAGGAATAAGAAGTATGGGAAATAAATTAAGAAGTTTCGCAGAAAGGATTTATAAAGTGGTTGATGAAACAGATGACTTCTATAGTGGTGTTGAAGGTATTGAGGGTATTTTAAGATTAATACCAATTAACATCAAAGAAGGTATTACAAATACAAAAGTAGATATCACAAAAGAAGGTGTGGTTATTGGACCAAATACTGACGTAAAGTCTAAAGCACTTTTCAAAATCAAAGAAGAAACAGATGATGAATACTTAAATAAATCAGTTAGAAATAGATAAAAGTTATGAAAGACAGAAGAAGAGCAACAGATGGAAAGCTAGTTGAGAAAAGTAAATCAAATAATGGGTATTACAAGTATCAATTTACAATTAGAGAGGTAGATGGTAGTGAAAATGTAATCCCATCTTATGGTGTAGATATGTCAGATGCTCTACAGAGAATCCTTAAACACGAAAGAAAGGAGAAATTAAATAAAGTCTATGTTAATAAGGTTGAACCAACCGTTATGATATCAGTTTTTATAACTTGGATAATAATGGTAGGATTGTCAATAATGATGCCAAATCAACCAGGTTACGCATTATATGGTACAATAGGCCTTATGTCTCTAGTATTAGTGGTTGCGGTATATAACTTTATTAAAAATCTTAATCAATAACAATCAATAAATTTTTAGTTAATCAAAATGTTAGAGACAACTAACCTAACAATCGATGAGTTATTCTGCAGAATGTGGGATAATTATTCATCACTAACTCCATCTGCGTCACAGATTTTGGAGTTTTTTAAAAGTAGAGGTGAAGAGGTAAAAAATGATCACGTTGCTTTTAGAACCTTAAATGACGAAAGGGTAAACATTGAAAAGGTTTCCCAAACATTATTAGAGTTGGGATACGTAGAAGGAGGAGAGTATCACTTCACAGAAAAGAAGTTATACGCAAAACACTTTTACCACCCAACAGAAAATCACCCAAAAGTTTTTATTAGTCAATTACTAGTAGAAGAGTTTAGTGAGGAATTACAACAAACTATGAAATCAATCATTGATGACATTATCTTTGATGAATTAGATGAATTGAGTTTCTTAACTGGTGGAAGATTATGGAATACACCATCTTATGAAACATATAAGAAATTAGCGGAAGAAAGTGAGTACGCTGCTTGGTTTTATTTGTATGGGTATGTTGCTAATCACTTCACTATTGATGTGAATAAGTTAGAAGGGTATAATTCATTAGAAGAGGTGAATACTTCTTTATTAGATGCTAAGTATACACTTAATACATCTGGTGGTTTAATTAAAGGTAGTTCAGATGTTTATTTAGAACAATCATCAACAATGGCAGATAAGAAGGATTATACTTTTGTTGAAGGTGAGTATTCTATACCATCTTGTTTCTATGAGTTTGCTTATAGATTCCCATTAGATAATGGAGAACTCTTTGGTGGTTTTGTTGCAGCATCAGCAAATAAGATATTTGAGAGTACAAACTTAAATTAAAAAAATAACCCCATAATTCAGTTGTGGGGTTTTTTATTGTATAAATTTTCCTTATATTTGACGTATGGATGAAAAATTAAAAATAGTATTAGCTTGGATAGTTGTAGTTATTTTCGGTATACCACTTTTGTTAACTTTATTGGGTATTAGTTTTATAAATCTTGTAGGTTTAGCTATAGTTGTTTGGGCAATTTTACTTTTGTATAAAAAATATAGGAAATAATTATGGATTTAGATTTAACAAAAAACAACGAGCATTCTTATGATATTATTAATAGTGTAAACAAAAGGGTTTTAGGAAACGCTGTTATGGATATAGATGGTAATTATTATTTTTCTTTTGATTGTAATTTATCGGGTAATTGGTCATCAGATAACCTTAAACAAATATCAAAGGTTTTAGATAAATTAAACTCTGACTATGAAAATAACGTAAAGAAGAATAATATTAAGTAACATGAAAATAGACTTACATAATATTAGACATCAAGACGTTCAAACTAAATTAGATAAATTTTTAGGTGAACATATGATGAAAGGTAGTAATGAAGTTAGGGTAGTTACTGGTGATAGTGATAAGATGAAAAAAGTGGTTGATGGTATATTAAAGGATTATGGTTTAATCTCTGAATTATCACCATTAAACAACGGAATATTAATAATTAAATTATAAAAATATGGGATATTCGTTATTAAGTGATATTAATGGTAATACTATATCAACAAAAGATATGAAACTAACACCAAGCGCAGAAAAACAATTAGAAGTTAAAAATAATAAAACTATGAGTAATTTATATTATATTGCACCTAATCAAGATATTTTTGAAGAAGTTAAATCTAAATGTATGGAAATATGGGATACGTATGATGATGAGTTTGGATACACTTCTCAAAAGAAGAATGAAATCGATGTAGAAAATGTGTCAGATAATTTTATGTATATGATTGCAATGTTTGATTCTCAAAACCAAAGAAAACTATCTTCGATGTTGAGTGAAGAATCTAAAAAACAAATAAGGGATAGGATGTTAGATGGTGGTACACCTGTTGAATACATCTATTTTTAAAAAAAATAATAATTATGGGGTTTAATAAAAGATTTATAACAGAAGATTTATTAAGGCAAGTTTATAATAAAAGTGGTTACCAACTAATGGTTGATAATATCACTAAACCTGACGCACTATATATAGGTGATGAATTTTCTGAAAAAATTGTAGATTTAATCAGTAATGGTGAATCTGAAGAAAAAATAAAAGAGTGTTTTGAATAAAAAAATATATGAGTAATGAAAAAATAAAAGAAGGTATTATAATAGAAGGTAAAGTCTCTTCTAATGCTAATGGTTCAGCTTACATTATAAGTGATGATATTGAGTTAGATGTCTATATAAATAAAAAACGTATAAATAAGGCTTTTCATTTAGATTTAGTTAGAGTTGAGATAACAAAAGTAAAAAACGATTCTATTGAAGGTAGGGTTATTGAAATTTTAGAACGTTTTAGAACTAAGTTCGTTGGGACTTTACAAGTTTCTGAAAAACATGTTTTTTTAATAACTGATTCAAATAAAATACATAAAGACATTTACATACCACTAAAAGATTTAAATGGTGGTTTAGATGGACAGAAAGCATTAGTTGAGATAAAAGAATGGGGTGAAAAACAAAAAAGTCCTAATGGGGTTGTTATAGAGGTTTTAGGTGAGAAAGGTGATAATGATGTGGAGATTCATTCTATACTACATGAATATGGTTTACCTTATGAATTCGATGAAAGTATAGAAGAAGAGGCAAACCTTATACCACTTTTACCTAGTGATAGTGAAATATCAAAACGTAAAGACATAAGAGATGTTTTAACTTTTACTATTGATCCTGTAGATGCAAAAGATTTTGATGATGCTTTATCTTTTGAGAAAGATGGTGATAACTTTCGTGTTGGTATACACATTGCAGATGTTTCGCATTATGTAAACCCTAAAACTGAGTTAGATAAAGAGGCTTATAATAGGGCAACATCGGTATATTTGGTAGATAGAGTTGTACCTATGTTACCAGAAAGGTTATCTAATGGTGTGTGTAGTTTAAGACCAAATGAAGATAAGTTATGTTTTTCTGTTATCTTTACATTGAATGGTGAAGGTGAGGTGATTAAGGAATGGTTTGGTAAAACTGCAATACATTCTAATAGGAGATTTACATATGAAGAAGCTCAATCAGTGATAGAGGGTAATGAATTAGGTTCTAATAAAGAAGATATTGAACTTAATGATGCCATAGTTACTTTAGATGTTTTAGCAAAGAAGATGAGAAGTAAAAGAGATTCTGTTACATTTGATAGGCAAGAGGTTAGATTTAAATTAGATGAAGATGGTAAACCATTAGATTTAATTTTTAAAGTTTCTAAAGATTCTAATAAACTTATTGAGGAGTTTATGTTATTAGCTAATAGAAGTGTTGCCACATATCTAAATAAAAAAAATATAGATATACCTAATAGAATACACGCAAATCCTGACCCTATAAAGATAGATAATTTAAAAACTTTTATTAGTCAGTTTGGGTATAATGTAGATCTTAGTGATGTAGATTCGTTAAAACAATCATTAAACCAGTTAGTTGAAGATGTTAAAGGAACATCAGAAGAAAATATTATTAATAGTATTATTATAAAGTCGATGAAGAAGGCAGAATATTCTACAGATAATATAGGACATTATGGTTTAGGTTTTGATAATTACTCGCACTTCACCTCACCGATTAGAAGATATCCTGATTTAATACTACATAGGTTGTTAGATATGTCTTTAAACAAAAAGAAAATTAAGGAATCTAAATTAGAGCAAAAGTGTGAACATGTTTCTAAAAGAGAAATTATTGCTCAGAAGGCATCCAGAGATTCTATAAAGTATAAACAGACTGAGTTTATGGCAGATAAGGTTAATAAGGTTTATTCGGGTATTATTGTTTCGGTTGTTAAATATGGGTTATATGTTGAGATTAATGAGACTAAGTGTGAAGGTTTAGTTAGGTTATCAGATATAAATGGTGACACATATATTTTTGATGAAAAAAATTATTGCCTAAAAGGTTACAATACTGGTGAAGTTATTAGATTAGGTGATGAGGTTAATATTGTTGTTAAACATGTTGACTTAGAAAAGAGAAATATAGATTTAAGTTTAATAAAATTATAATTATTTATGAGTGTTGTAGCAGTAAAGGTGACTAAGAATAAGATTACTATTGGGGCTGATAGTATTCTTGTTTCGGGATGGACACAAGAAAAAGATAAGTTAGCTAAATTAAATAAAGCTAATGGAATGATAATTGGTGACGTAGGTGATGCTGAGGAAGGTGCATTGTTTTTATTGTTTTGTAAAACTAGAAAACCTAGAGAAGCATCGGTTGATGCTTTAGTAGAATTTATGTCAGAGTTTCAAGATTGGATGAATAATAAGACTGGAGAGTCAAAATTATCTAATCAGTATATACTTATTATAGAGAAGAAAGCCTTTATGATTGAAGGTTTCTTTATAAAAGAGGTTACGGATTACACTGCGATTGGGGCTGGTATGGACTTTGCATTGTCAGCATTATATTTAGGTAATTCAGTTAAAGACTCAATAAAGGCGGCTTGCCACTTATCGGTATATTGTGAGGAGCCGATTAACATAATAGAAGTAGAAAAATAGTTTTAATGGAAAGGTTATCATACCCAAAAAACAAGATTAATATTTTATTATTAGAAAACATTCACCCTAATGCTAAAGATATTTTAGTTAGTGCGGGTTTTAATGTAGAGGTAGAAAACAGAAGTTTAACTGAGGAAGAGTTAAAACAAAGAATTAAGGGTGTCCATATTTTAGGTATACGCTCTAAAACACAAATCACAAAAGAGGTGTTAGATTCTGCAGACAAACTTATGTCTGTTTGTGCTTTCTGTATTGGTACAAAACAAATTGATTTGGAGTATACTAAGAGTAAAGGTATTGTTGTATTTAATGCACCATATTCAAATACTAGATCAGTTGTTGAGTTAGCGATTGGTGAGATGATAATGTTGATGAGATCAACATTTACAAGAAGTCAAGAGTTACACAATGGTTTATGGAATAAGACTTCAGATGGTTCTAATGAGATTAGAGGAAAGAAATTAGGTATTATAGGGTATGGTAATATTGGTAAACAAGTTAGTGTCTTAGCGGAGTCTTTAGGTGTTGATGTTTATTATTATGATATTGTAGAGAAGTTGGCTTTGGGCAATGCAACCAAATGTGATACAATGGAAGAGTTACTTAAAAAATCTGATATGGTAACTTTACATGTAGACGATAACCCAAACAATAAAAACCTTATTAGTAAAAGAGAATTAATAATGATGAAGAAAGACTCTATTCTCATCAATTTAGCTAGAGGTTTTGTTGTGAACTTAGATGATTTGGCAGAATATATGAAAAATAATCACCTTAGAGGTTGTGCAGTGGACGTATACCCTGAAGAACCAATAAAGAGTAGGGAAGAGTTTGATAACCCTCTTAAAGGGGTTGAAAATGTTATTCTCACACCACACGTTGGTGGTAGCACAAAAGAGGCTCAGAAGAACATTGCTTATTTCGTATCTAATAAAATTATTGACTATATTAATAATGGTAGTAGTTTTGATTCGGTTAACTTCCCTAATATACAATTACCTAAACAAGGGGGTAATAGAAGGTTTTTACATATCCATAATAACGTTAGTGGTGTAATGTCAGAGGTTAATAATGTATTAACTAAACATGGTTTAAATGTTGAGGGTCAATACTTAAAGAGTTCTGGTGAGGTATCATATCTAATCACTGATGTAGATAAGGATTATGATGATTCTGTAATAAATGATTTAAAAGATATCAAAAATACCATAAAGTTTAGGGTTTTATACTAAAAACACTTTATATTATAAGATATGTTGTTTAGTTTAGTTTATGATAACAATAATATAAGAAAATAATAAGTTTTAAAAAAAAATAGTTAAAAAATGAGTCTATTAAAAACAATCAAAAGTAATTTTAACACAACTTCTAAGGACATTAGTTTAACACAATATTTAAATTTGTGTAAAAAAGATAGTAGTGTTTATTCAACACCAGCAGAAAGGATGTTAGAAGCAATCGGTGAACCAGAAATGGTTAATACTAAAGATGACCCTAGATTAAGTAGGATTCATTCCAATAAGAAGATTAAAAGGTACCCTGCCTTTTATGAGTTTTTTGGTATGGAGGACACGATTGAACAAATTGTATCATTCTTTAAACATGCATCTCAAGGGTTAGAAGAGAAAAAACAAGTATTATATTTATTAGGTCCTGTTGGTGGTGGTAAATCGTCTTTAGCAGAAAGATTGAAAGAACTAATGGAAGATAGTGAAATATATGTTTTAGTTGCGGGTAATGAAATTTCACCAGTATTGGAAAGTCCGTTAGGGTTATTTTCTTCTTATAAGAAAGAATTAGAAGAAGAATATGGTATTAATGGAAGGTATCTACCATCTTGTGCTTCTCCTTGGGCGACTAAGAGGTTAGCTGAGTTCGATGGTGATATTTCTAAATTTTCGGTTAGAAAGGTTAAATTATCTATTGCATCACAATTAGGTATCTCAAAGACAGAACCAGGTGATGAGAATAATCAAGATATATCAGCATTAGTTGGTAAGGTTGATATCAGAAAGTTGGCTGAATACTCACAAGATGATGCAGATGCTTATAGTTATTCTGGTTCATTATGTAAATCTAATCAAGGGCTTATGGAATTCGTTGAGATGTTTAAAGCACCAATTAAGGTATTACACCCATTATTGACTGCAACACAAGAAGGTAACTTTAATGGTACAGAAAACTTACCAGCAATTCCTTTTCAAGGTATTATCTTAGCTCACTCAAACGAGTCTGAATGGGAAACATTCTCAAATGATAAGAAAAATGAGGCATTCTTAGACAGAGTTTATATAGTAAGAGTACCTTATTCATTAAGAGTGGATGAAGAGGTTAAAATCTATGAGAAATTGTTACAACATTCTTCATTGTCAGAGGCACCTTGCGCACCAAAGACATTAGAAATGTTAGCACAATTTTGTGTGATGACTAGATTAATTGAGACTGAAAATTCAACACTATTCTCTAAAATGAGGATTTATAATGGTGAAAACTTAAAAGAAGTTGACCCTAGAGCTAAGTCACTACAAGAATACAAAGACTTCGCTGGTATCACTGAAGGTATGGATGGAGTATCAACTAGATTTGCATTTAAAGTATTGTCAAAAGTATTCAACTATGATAGTGAAGAAGTTGCTGCGAATCCAGTACACTTATTCTATGTATTAGAACAAGAGATTATTAAACAACAAATGCCGAAGGATGTTGAGGAGTATTATTTAAATATCCTTAAATCTACAATCTCTTCTAAATATGCTGAGTTCATCGGTGATGAAATTCAAAAGGCATATGTTGATTCATATCAAGAATATGGGCAAAATTTATTCGAAAGATATATCACATACGCAGATCATTGGTGTCAAGATAATGACTATAGAGATCCAGAGACTGGGCAGAAGTTTGATAGAGTTGACTTAAACGAAGAGTTAGAGAAGATTGAGAAACCAGCAGGTATCGCAAACCCTAAAGACTTCAGAAATGATTTAGTTCAATTCTACCTAAGACATAAGGCTAAGAATGGTGAAGCACCTAAGTGGGAATCATATGAAAAGATTAAGAATGTTATTGAGAAAAGAATCTTCTCTAAAACTGAAGATTTAATCCCAGTAATTTCATTCTCAACTAAGACATCTAAAGATGAGGAGAAGAAACATTCTGAATTTATTGAGAGAATGTTAGATAGAGGTTACACAAACAAACAAATAAAGTTATTAACTGATTGGTATTTAAGAGTAAGAAAAAGTAATTAATAAAGGATTTATAGATGGGAATTAATATTGTAGATAAGAGAAACAATCCCAAAGGTAAATCTTCCCCAAACAGGCAGAAATTACTTAAAAGGATTGGGCATAAGATTAAGAAAGCTATGCCTGACATTATTAAGAATAATGGTGTCAAGGACTTAACCTCTTCTAAGAAGGGGGTTAAGATCCCTGTTAAGGGAATTAACGAACCTCAATTTAGTTATGAAGGTGGGTCAGGTGATAACAAAAGAGTTCATCCGGGTAATAAAGAATATACTCCGGGTGATAAGGTAAGAAAACCTAGAGAAGGTGAAGGACAAGGTGGACAAAAGGGATCAAACGACCCTACAATTACTGAGGATGATTTCACAATATCTATAAGTAGAGAGGAGTTTTTAGAATTCTTTTTTGATGATTTAGAGTTACCTGATATGATTAAAAAACACTTAAATAGTGTTGTTGACTTTAAACAAAGAAGGGCTGGATTCACAAATGCTGGTACACCTAATAGGTTGAATGTTGTTAAGTCATATAAAAACTCAATGAGTAGAAAGATGGCTGGTGATATCTTTTATGATAAAAAGATAAAAGAGGTTGAGGATAAATTAAAAGACGATACACTTACACAAAATGAGGTTGATGATTTAAATAAGGAATTAAAGAAACTAATCAGTATGAAAAACTCCATTAATTTTATGGAGGAACTTGATTTAAGTTATAATAACTACGAACAATACCCTGTACCTGTAACATCTGCAGTTATGTTTTCAATAATGGATGTTTCTGGATCTATGGGGGAAAAGGAAAAAGATATCTCTAAAAGATTTTTTATGTTATTATATATGTTTCTTACGAAACAATATGAAAGGATAGAGATTGTTTTTATTAGGCACCATACTGCGGCTAAGGAAGTAGATGAAGACGAATTCTTTAATTCAAGAGAAAGTGGTGGTACAATTGTATTACCCGCGCTTGAATTAATGGATAAGATTATTAATGATAGGTATTCATCAGAATGGAATATATATGCAACACAAGCTTCAGATGGTGATGTATGGGATAATAGTGATGCTATTGGTTGTGCAGAAATTCTTAGGGATAAGTTATTAAAAAAGGTTCAATATATGATTTATATTGAAATTGCTAGAAATAGACATAGTGACTTATGGGAACAATACGCTAACTTAGAAGGTAACGTAACTAATTTTAAAATTGGTAAGATTAATAATAATACAGAAATATGGGATGTCTTTAAAGACTTCTTTAAAAAGAGAGTAAAAGCATGACAAAAGAAGGATTAAAAGAAATGTTTTCTAGTTCAGATTGGAATGAAGATACGATATTAGAAGCAGATAAAGTGATTAGTAGAATTGCTGAAGAGTATTTGGGTTTAAATACGTACCCAAATCAATTTGAGATTGTTACTTCTGAACAAATGTTGGATGCTTATTCTTTAGTTGGTTTACCTATTTCTTATAACCATTGGAAGTTTGGTAAAGATTTCGTTATTAATAAAAGTAAATATAAAAGAGGACAAATGGGGTTGGCATACGAGTTGGTTATCAATTCAGACCCTTGTATCTCTTATAATATGGAAGACAATACCACATGTTTAATGTTATTGGTGTTGGCACACGCAGCATACGGGCACAATCACTTCTTCAAAAATAATTATCTATTCAAACAATGGACACATGCTGACGCTATTGTGGATTATATGTTGTTTGCTAGAGAATATGTTAGTAAGTGTGAAGAAAAGTATGGTTATGAGGAAGTTGAGAGAATATTGGATGCTTGTCATATGATTGAAAGATATGGTGTTGATAAATACACCAAACCTCAAAGAATATCTGCTAAGAAGGAACAAGAAAGACTTAAACAAAGAGTAGAAGATGAGAGGGTGTTAGTTAATGATATGTGGAGAACAATACCTAATGGTGACGAAAATAAAGAAAGGACTGAAAGATTTCCTAAACAACCTGAAGAAAATATATTATATTTCATTGAGAAAAACTCACCAAACCTAAAGGTATGGCAAAGAGAGTTGATTAGAATTGTTAGAAAAACTGCACAATACTTTTACCCACAAGGTCAAACTAAAGTAATTAACGAGGGATGTGCAACTCATAGCCACTACGAGATCATTAATAAAATGTATGAAGAAGGGTATTTAACGGATGGGTTTATGATGGAGTTTTTCCATAACCATTCAAATGTAATATTCCAACCGGGATTTGATTCTAAGTTTTATTCTGGTCTTAACCCTTATACATTAGGGTTTAATATATTTCAAGACTTAAAAAGAATGTCATTAGACCCAACAGAGGAAGATAAAGAATGGTTTCCAGAGATAGCTGGGAAAGGTAATTGGGTAGAAACTTTTAGATATATTGTAGAAAACTTTAAAGATGAAACTTTTGTTTTACAATACTTATCACCAAAAGTTATTAGAGATATGAGATTGTTTGAGGTAACTGATGAAGAAGAAAAAAGATTTTATAAAATATCTTCAATCCATAACAAACAAGGTTATAGAAATGTAAGAAAGAGTTTGTCAGAAACTTATAATAGGGCTACATATATCCCAGACATACAAGTATACGATGTGGATGTTAATGGTGATAGAACTTTAACATTAAACTATACAAGTATTGATGGGAAAAGATTAAACCCTAATGATGTAGATGTTGTTGTAGATAATATTTCTGTATTGTGGGGATTCCCAGTAACGCTTATTGAGGATGGTGACGAAAAACAAGTACTCTCAATGAGTGATAAACTTTTTTAAAAAAAAGGAGGTTAATTTGAACAAAAAAAATGATTTTAAAGACGTTAGATGGAAAGGTACATCATTAAACTTATTTACTAGACAACAATATAGATGTTCAAAATGTGGACATAGAGATTGGTGGAATTACTCTCACATGCAATGGAGAGGAAGACTAATTGAAAAACCTTGGGTATGGTTACCTTGGTTTAGACCTACTAGACCTACACATTGTGGCAATTGTGGTAAGGAATTGGATTTTGCTTATGGTAGTGGTAGAGATAGTTGGAGAGATTCATATTTACCATATTGGAGAGGGTTATCTATAATCTTATTTATCATTTTTGGTGGTGGATGGTATTTGGCTCATTTTCATGATACTCAGATTTTTGAGTTGTTAGGTAGATTCTTATTCTCAAATATGCAAATTAATTGATTATGTTAAGTATATTATTTTTATTATTGGCGGGTATATGTAATGCTATAATGGACTCAATCCTTTTTCACTGGGATAAATCTATCTTTAAAGGTAGTAAATTAGAATGGTGGGCTAACCCAAAGGTTAGTTATAAAAATAAGTGGAAGAATCATAGTAATAGTGAAGATGGAGAGAAGTTTCCAGGATCATCTACTATATTTGTTTTTATTACAGACTTGTGGCATTTTGCTCAGTCATTTATGATTACATTCTTTGTTTTAGGTGTGTTATTTTATGATAGTATAGTTGTTATAAAAGGTTATCCTTTAGTTAGTTTGTTAATAGACTTCGTAATTTTAAAAGGTGTTTTTTCATTGACATTTGAGTTGTTTTGGAGTAAAATTTTAAAAAAGAAATAAATGAGCTTAATAGAAAAAATTAGTAAGGATTTCATGTCAGCTTATAAAGCTAAAGATATGGAAAAGAAAAACTTTTTAGGTGTGATTAAAACAGAAGTTACAAAGGAAACTAAAACACCTGAAGATAGTTATGTGGTAGGTAAATTAAAATCAATGATTAAGAATGCTCAATCAACTAATTCATTGACAGATTATGAGTTGGGTATCATCAATAACTATTTACCGACACAAATGACAGAAGATGTTTTAAGAGTGACGATAGGTGATTTCATTACCAAAGAAGAATTATCCACTATGAAAGATATGGGTAAGATTATGGGGTTTTTGAAATCTAATTTTGAGGGTGAGTATGATGGAAAACTAGCATCTACTATAACTAAAGAATTGTTATCGTAATGAAGAAGAAACACTTATTTAAGATATTAGCTAAAATAAATAAATTAATATTACCTAGTTTAAGTAAACGAAGGGTAAATGTATATAAACTCAATAAAAGACAAAAGTTATTACTTGGGTATAGATATTGGGTAACTAAAAACTCTTTAGATTAATTATGGAAAACAAAAGAATAGATGACGCTTGGCAAGTGTTAAGAATACAAGGAGAGTTCATCAAAGGATTTGATCAATTATCTCAATTAGGTCCGTGTATATCAATATTTGGATCTGCCAGAACACAACCAGATAACAAATATTATAAGGTGGCAAGAGATATTGCTAAGTTATGTACAGATAATGGTTATGGTGTAATAACGGGTGGAGGACCTGGTATTATGGAAGCTGCTAATTTAGGGGCTTATAAAACAGACCAACCATCAGTAGGGTTGCAGATTGAATTACCATTTGAAACTAGCGCTAATGATTATATAGATGAATTGGTAGATTGTAGATATTTCTTCACAAGAAAGGTTTTCTTCCTAAAATACTCACAAGCTTTTGTTGCTTGTCCAGGTGGGTTTGGTACATTTGATGAATTATTTGAGACAATAACCCTTATTCAGACAGGGCATATGAGAAGAGTTCCAATTGTATTGGTTGGAAAAGATTATTGGGATGGACTTGTTGATTGGATTAAAGATGTTGTATTGAAAAAAGAATCTAATATCAGTGAGAAAGATTTGGATTTATTCAAAGTCGTTGATACAGCAGAAGAAGCAATGGATTATATTTTAGAAAAAATTGATACTTCAGATACTAATTTCTAAACTAATTACTATTGATATAAATAACTCTTTTTCTTATCTTTATAATAAAACAAAAATATATGGATAAAGAGAAAGAGTTATTTTTTTTGGAAGAAGAATTGGAAAAATATCAGGGTGTTGTTTATAGAATTGAAAGTGAAGGTGTGGGATATACATTTAAACGATACTCAACATTCAAAGAAATTGAAGATAAGGAGTTTCATAAATTAAGGAAGTATTTAATCCAACATATTGATTTAATGGATTTTTATCTTAAAAAGACGATAAATGATTTGGAAAAAAAGATTGAAGAATATGATTAATAAGAGAGATAATATGAATATTGATGTCCAATACTTAGCAATTGCTAAATCAATATTGGAAAATGGTGTTGATAAAGGAGATAGGACTGGTACAGGTACTAAATCAATATTCTCTGCACAGGTGGTTCACGATATGTCTGAAGGGTTTCCTTTACTAACAACAAAGAAAGTATTCTGGAAAGGTGTTGTAACTGAATTATTGTGGTTTTTAAGAGGAGAAACAAATATTAAATGGTTAGTTGAAAACAATAATAATATTTGGGTGGGAGACGCTTATAAGTTTTATTTAGAACACTATGTTGATGAGTACAATGAAGAAATTGAAAAGAAAAATGAAGGTTTAGGTTGGATGGCCCAAGAGTTAGTAAATATTCGACCACTATCAAAAGAACAATTCATTGAGAAGATTAAGAAAGATGATGAGTTTGTTAATAAGTGGGGTGAACTAGGTCCTATCTATGGTAAACAATGGAGGAAGGTAGGTAGAGTTAAAAAAAATGCAGTTGCTTGGGAGTATGGGTCACCAACACATTTTGAAGAATCATATGATATAGACCAAATCCAAAACGCAATTCATACTCTAAAAACAAACCCAGACTCACGTAGAATTATTGTAAATGCATGGAACGTATCAGAAATCGATAAAATGGTTTTACCTCCATGTCATTGGGCATTTGAGTTGTATACAGAAGAATTAACTGAGAGTGAGAGGTCTATATTAGCTAGAAGTAAATCATTGTGCCCAAAATGGCATCACTTTGAGTTTATTGATGGTGAAGAAAAACCAAATAAATTAAGTAAGTCTGAACATTATGATAAATACAATATACCAAAAAGAAGATTATCATTAAAATGGCATCAACGTTCCTGTGATTTTTTCTTAGGTGTTCCTTTTAATATTGCCTCATACGCTTTATTATTGGTGATATTAAGTAAAGAGGTAAATATGGTACCAGGAACTCTTGTAGGGGACTTAACCAACGTTCATATATATAATAACCATATAGAACAAATGGAAGAACAAATTAGTAGAGACCCACATAAACACAAATACCCAAATTTGGTTATTGGTAATAACACCAATTGGGGTAATGGTATAGATGAAGTGTTGGGTAGTGTTTTAATATCTGATTTTCAAGTGGAAGGATATGAGAGTTATCCACCAATAAAGGGAGAATTATCAAATTAAAAATTAAATAAAGATGATGAGTAAAGAATATAATGTAAAGTATAAAGTAGGTCAAGATGTCTATGTATTAAGAGATAAAAAGATAAGTAAAATTAGGGTAGACAAGATTAGAGTTACCGAACAACAACCTTATAAAAAACACAATCCAGATGGAACTCTTACTAATATGACAGGTATTGAAATAGATTATCTTATAGAAACAAAAA
>WLWF01001187.1_pt1 | contig 22573 bp, 34 predicted proteins | sample 6718331 | NCBI WGS metagenome assembly WLWF01 (sample SAMN12718692, study PRJNA515312) | sponge metagenome | isolation source: marine sponge | host: Mycale hentscheli | place: New Zealand: South Island, Marlborough, Capsize Point | collected 2003-05-01
GCGCCCAGGAGTTTCACTGGCTGCACCAGGGCCACTCTGACCGCCAAGAAAAGGCGGGCGGCAACGGCTTCAGCAACGGCGAATGGCGGCGAGCGCATGAGGCGCACAAGGCCAAGATGAAGGCGAACGACAATGGCTGAACGGACTGGCGTCCATGTAAACCTGACCGGCGACGCGACGCAGCTTAATGCCTCGCTTGAATCCGCTCAGAAAGAACTGAACGAGACTGGCGCTGCGGGCAAGAACGCACAGAGCGCCCTGCGAGGCGTCGGAAAAGGCATGGCTGGCACCGCTGCGGCCAGCAAAAGAACAGCCAAGAGCTTCGGCGGACTAAACAATACAGTCCGAAACGCCTCATTCCAGTTCGCCGACATGGCGGTGATGTTGCAAGGCGGCATGGGCGTCGCTCGTACGTTCGCAACGCAGCTTCCGCAGTTGCTGGGCGGCATGGGTGTTCTGGGGGCCGCAATCGGCGCAGTGGTCGCTATCGGCTTTCCGATGGCGTCGATGTTCGCTGAGAACGACAAGGCCGCTGACGCGCTTCTAAGCACCTTCGGCATACTCGAACCGATGATGCGGGCCATCGCGGATGGCATGAAGCAGTTCGCAGAAATCGCGATTGATGGCATCAACCTGATCATCAACAATCTAGATCGGATCGCCATCACGGCAGGCGTCGCCGCAGCGGCTTTCGGTGGGCCTCTGGTGGCGTCGTTTATTGCCGCCAAGGTTGCCACATTGAGTCTGGCTAATGCATTTAAGTTCCTCAAAGGCGCTATAATAAGGAGCGGCATTGGCGCGCTTGTCGTTTTGATCGGTGAGGCTGTTTTCCAAATTTTGCGTGCAGCAAAGGCTCTCGGTGGGTTCGGTAACGCCTTCAGTCAGTTTTATAAAATAGCAAAGGAGGCTCTTAACAGAACTGTCCTCGCGTTTGACTACCTTATGGTCAACGCAGAGTACGTTTTTGTCGAGATTCAGAAGTCCGTAGCTATTGCGGCAGACTTTCTTACGAGAAAACTTGTCGACGCCTTCAATGTCGTCATCAGAAACGCGCAAGGCATGGGCAGCGCGCTTTCGTTTGTATTCTCCGCCATAGCACAACGCATTGTTCCGAGCATCGCAGATATTCAGAAAGCATTTAATGAAGGATTAAATTCGAGCCATCAGTTCGGCAAGGGCACCGCGCTGGTGCTAGAAGAACTGAATCAGCGATTAGACAATCTCGTTATCAGATCAAATGAACTGGGCGTACTGTTTTTCGCGCCAATCAAATCGCTAAAAGAACTCCAAGCCGCAATCGACAAAATTAAAAGGGAAGATGCCGACATCCGCAACATTTTTGGCGGCGGCAAGGACGAGGATGACGAGGACGCGAAAAAAGAACTGGAGAGGCTGAAGGAAAGACTTGCCAGCAGAATCGAGACACTAAAAGACGCGATGAACCGTGAGACGCTGACAGAACTGGAACTGCTCGCCATCAAGCTGAAAAAGCGCCAAGAACTGATCGACGAGGCCCACAAGAATGAGGTCATAAGCGAGCAACAAAAAAATGAGTTAATCGCCCAAGCGAAGGAATCGCACGAAGACGATATGAAAGATCTTCGCAACAAGGCGAGGGACAAAGAACTAGGCCAGATAGCGAACGCATTCGGCGCGGTTGCCAGCTTCACCGCCACGCACTTCAAGAAATTGGGAAGGATTGTCAAAATTGCAGGCGCTGCCGAAGCGCTTGTCAACGCTTGGAGGGCCTTCGCTCAAGTTCTGGCTAATGGATCGCTTCCGTGGTTCGCAAAACTGCCTGCGGCCCTGGGCGTTCTGAGCGCCGGTCTGGGGGCCGTTAGCGCCATAACGAGCGGATCCAAGAGTTCATCGGCAGCGACATCAGGTGCGGCTGCACAGCCTGCTGCGCCGGTCGTCTCGCGCGATGTCGCAATTTCAGTCGCGGGCGGCGATATGTTCTCGCGAGATCAGGTGATCGGCTTGATTAACAGCATCAACGAAGCCGTCGAGGACGGCGCAAGGGTGAGACTGGCATGACCGTTTTCTTCGAGGCGGGCTATACGAAGCCTGGGGCCGACTACGGGCTGACGCACGCCAGGATCGCCCATTCGCTCAACTGGTTGAGCGGCGGCACCGCCACGGCGTCGAAAACGGCGGCAACGGGCTATTTCGTCAACGCGCCGTTAAACACGCTGACTTATGAGCGCTACAAGCCGGTCTCAATGGACTTCAACTGGGAATATGACCACGGATCCGCTGCGGAGTGTGACTATTGCTGCATCGCGGCGCATACGTTCGGCACGAACGGCAATTCGCTGTCGGTCCAATACTACGACGGGGCAGCATGGCAGGCGGTCCTGGCATCGACCGCAGTGTCGTCTGATGAGCCAATCATCGTCATATTCGAGCCGGAAACCCAGCAGCAGTGGCGAATCGTGGTCTCTGGCGGCACAGCGCCAGAGGTGGGCGTGGTCAAGTTTGGCAAGGCGATGCAGATGGAGCGTCCGCTATACGGCGGACATACGCCCGTCGCGATGGCGCGCGACACTGCTTTGCGATCTACCTATTCCGAGACCGGCGAATACCTGGGCCGCGTGAAAAAGCGGACGATGCTTTCAACCAGCTACAACTGGCAGCACCTGTCGTCAACTTGGATCCGCACGAACTGGCCGAGCTTTCAGATTGCGACAGAGGCCGAGCCGTTCTGGATAGCCTGGAGGCCGGAGACGGTGGGCGATGTCGCATATGCTCAATTAGATCAGGTGCCAGCGCCGCAGAACATGGGCATCCGGGATCTGATGAGCGTCTCGATGTCCATTCGGGCGCGCGGCTATGACTAGCTATCCAGTCGGCAGAGAGCCGATACAAATCGTTGAAATACTCCAGCCGCTATGCGCGAACGAGTTCGGAGTGGCTCCATGCACGGCTACGGGGACCGCTGACACCAAGTGCTACAATACGCGGGCGACGTGCCAGGACACGGCCAACTTCGCCCTGGGAACGCCTCTGAGCCTGTTCTTCACGAAGGCGCAGTTTCTGCCAACGCTTCAAGCCAACCAGACGGTGCCGGTCGAGAACCCGACCGACTGGATACTATATGACGGCACATGGTCCGACGCGGGGATATGGTACGACGCCGCATTCTGGCGTGACGACGATCAGTCATATCCGCAGCCAGTTTTCGATCCAGTCAATAGCACAATGCCGCCCTACATCTTCCCGGATCTGGTCAGCGTCAGCACCAGCCCGACAAGAGTCAATCTGGCGGTGGCGTCGAGCGATGCGAAGGGGCTGGGAAATCGTGCGCTATGCACGATCAAATTTAAGGACTTCCAGCACACCGACCGGCTAGTCGATCCATATGTTGATGGGCGGTCCTGGGATCCGCTGTCGGCAGATCGCGGCAGCTTCTGGACGCGCTGGCTGGTGCGGAATAAATATCGCACGAACATGCAGGTGAAGGTTTACGAAGGATACGCCGGGCAGAATCTGGCCGATATGAGCGTTCGGCTGTATTTCGTGGACGGCATAAGCAACGTCGATTCGTCCGGCAATATCACAATGCGCTGCAAGGACGTGCTGGCGCGCATCGAGTCCAGGCAGGCTCAAGCGCCCGTGGCATCGCCTGGAGTGCTGTTCGATGACATAACGGACGCCGCGACGAGCATCGAGGTCGCTGGCGCTCTGCTGTCCGAATACGACGCATCTGGCACGCTGCGGATCGGTGACGAGGTGATGACCTATACGTCGGTCGCGACATCGACGAACGGGATCACATTCAGCGGCGTGACGCGAGGCACTGACAGCACGACGGCGGAGGAACATTCGTTTGATGCAGGCGTCCAGCAGTGCATCCGATACACAGAGACGGGCCTGAGTGATCTTCTGATTGACCTACTGCAAACGCGAGGCGGCATCCCAGCGGTCTACATGGCTGACTTTGCGCCAGGACAGCCGAGCGCAGAGGAGATCAGCAGCTATATGAGCCTGTTCGTGGCTGATCGAGTGCTTACCGAGCCATATTCAATCTCTGAACTCATTTCGGATCTGGCCGAGCAGTTCCAGTTCTATATCTGGTGGGAGGAGACTGAGCAGAGAATCAAGTTCAAGCCGATTCGAGGCTATAGCGAAGCGCCAGACACGCTGACGGACAGCGTGAATATCCTATCGAACAGCTTTTCATTGACAGAAAAGCCGCGAGAGCGATTCAGCCAAGTTTGGTTCTTCTACAGCCAGAAGGATCCGACGCAGGGCGACGATGATCTGAACAATTATAATTCTCAGTACGTCATCGCCAATCTGGAGAGCGAGACCGACGAGCTATACGGCAGCGCATCAATTCGACGCATCTTGGGGACGTGGACGGGCAAGAGCATCATCGCGGCATCGTCATCGACGCGCTTTCTGAATAAATATGTGGACGTGCCGACTGAGGCCAATTTCCGGGTGGACATCAAGGACGGCGACTATCAGATCGGCGACACGTTTTTCGTCTCGCACTTCATGGACGTGACGCAATACGGCGAGCGGCGGCTGAGGCCGTGGACAGTCGTCAGCCGCGAAGAAAAGGTCGCCAACGAGATCGTGGAATATGTCTGCGAGGACACAACGCTTTATGGTCGCGTCTATTTCATCATGGCTCCAGGATCCGGCAACTACGATCCAAACGACGTGCCGTTCGACAGCGCGTATATCGGCAACGCGGCTGGCGTGCTAAGTGATGGCACGGCTGCGGCCAATATCGGATAGGAGAGAAAAGGGATGACGACATATTCAACCATTGCTGATGCTGACATTGATCAGGACAGCCCGATAACGCAGACGCTGATGACCGCGCTGCGCGACAACGTGCTGGCGATCCAGCAAGGCGATTCGACTGCGCCGCATATCGCATCAAGAGCGCTGGACCTGTCGTTCGTGACTGGCACCAGGACGACTGCTGGGGTCATATGCACGATGGACGCGACGGTTGATTCGAATATAGCAGACGCCAGACTTGCGCTGATGTGTGGCGTCATATCCGCGACGGCAGAAGTCGCAGGATCCGCAAGCGTGCAATCAGATTCGGTCGCATCACCAGCGATAATTTCACAAGTGGAAGTCGCCGGATCTGGTGGAAGCCCAGACACCGACATTTCGTCTTTCGCGTTTTTATATGAGACAGGTGGTGACACCTCTTTCAATCTCAACATGACGTTAAGCGGGATTAGCGCCGCGACCGTTCATGCCGCCATCATCCTGCTTGGGAGGTAATACATGACCACCTTCAACAACGGCGAAAGCGGATCCAGTGTCCGCACGAAGATAAACGCAGCCATCACCAGCGTTGATGATCTAGATACCGTCCTGACGGTGGATTCAGGCCATCTTGGCGTCAATGAGGCCAGCCCTACGGCTAACCTGCACGTTGATGGCGATATGATTCTGGATGCTCGTCACCCGTCCTCAACGAGCAGCCTGGGTATTGGCACCAGCGCGCTTGAGGATTCGACTGCTGTCTCTGCGACGGCAATAGGCGTGTCGGCCCTAAAAGAAAACACCACAGGCGGTCGCAATACGGCGCTAGGCAACCAAGCGCTGCGAGATAATACGACAGCAAACAACTCAACGGCGGTCGGCCTCAATGCCCTTTTGGTCAATAATGCGCCGCAGAATCAAGCCTTTGGCGCGTTTAGTTTAGACGCCAACACAAGTGGGTTTTACAACTGTGCCTATGGCTATGCAGCCCTCGGAGCGAACGTCTCAGGCAGTTATAACACGGCGGTCGGTGGTCGGAATATCCTAACAGCGTGTGTGTCTGGGATCGGCAATGTGGCGATCGGCGGTTATGCGACTTTGAGTAGTTTGGACGACGGAGATTACAACACGGCGGTCGGCTATTTCGCGGGCCAGGATTTAGAAGGCGGCTCGAACAACGTCCTGGTGGGCCGGAACGCGGGTAAAGATATAGTTGATGCTGATTCCAACGTCTGCATCGGCTACAATTCAGCCATCAGTATAAGCAGCGGACAGGTGAATACTTGCGTCGGCTTTAACGCAGGCACTACGCTGACCACAGGGTCTAATAATACCCTGCTTGGCCGGGACGCAGCACCTTCAGCGGCTGATGTAGATAACGAGATTACACTTGGCAGTTCTTCTGTCACTGCTTTGCGCTGCCAGCAAACTAGCATTTCTGCACTGTCAGATGCTAGGGACAAAGACGAAATCCAAGACCTAAGACTTGGCCTAGACTATATTGAGCAGGTCCGACCTGTCGAGTTCGTCTGGCAGATGCGTGATGGTGCTGTGACAGACAAAAAAGACTTCGGGTTTATTGCTCAAGAGATGATGGCGGTCGAGGATGCGAACGATGCGCCTTGGGTCCGCAGCGTTCTCCGAAACAATCCTGACCGGCTTGAGGTGGCTCCGGCCCAGCTTCTGCCAATTGCCATCAAGGCGATCCAGGAGCTATCTGCCCAGGTCAATGACCTCAAGGCCGAAATCGCCACCATGAAAGGATCCTGACATGGACGAAATCACAGCCGAGGAAATCGCCGTCAATTACGCCGCGATGCTCATCGTCGCCAACCGCATCAATAAGATCGTGGCTGGAACCAAGATGGCTGACAGCACGGCAGAAGAGCGCCAGGAATCAATTGACGCTTGCGTCGGGCATCTCAAGCTGATGGTGACCAAGGACTACTGGACGAGCGAGGACATGGCCCCAATTAACGCAGCCATCGCCGCCGGAGAGGCTGCGTAGTGGGCGAGCTTGACCTTCGCCTTATCCTGACGCTGGCAGGCATGGGTGTGTCTGTGGTCAGCGCTGCCGTGATTGTGAAAACGAAACTGGCGGCGGTGATCGACACGCTGTCTGACATTGAGTCCAGGCTGCGGAAATTGGATTCAACGGTTGATCGGCAGCAGGCTCATATGGAAGTGGCGAATCAGAAGCTGGGCGTCCTGTCCGGCATGCTGGCTCCAGATAAGATGGAAGTTCGGGCGCGCGAAGTCGCCACGATGCAGGCTGAAATCTCGGGTCTGAATAGTTCTGTATCGAAGCTTTTGGCAATGCACAATGGCAAGCATCCGCCTTTAAGTAAATAAATCAACCACTTAGCGTCAACAGGAGATCAAAATGCTCTCAGCTTTGATAGGCCCGGTCACTGGGCTGCTAGACAAGTTCATTCCTGACGCCGATGAGCGCAACAAACTGGCGCATCAGATCGCCACGATGGGCGAACGACATGCGCAGGAACTGGCGAAGGGCCAGTTGGAAATCAACAAGACAGAAGCGGCATCAAGATCGGCGTTCGTCGCTGGCTGGCGTCCATTCGTCGGCTGGACCTGCGGTGTCGCGCTTGCGTACCATTTCATCGTGCAGCCGCTCGCTGCGTTCGCAATGACGGTCGCTGGCGTCTCCCTGATTGACTTGCCGGTGTTTGACATGGACACGCTGATGACGGTGCTGCTGGGAATGCTTGGCCTGGGCGGTTTGCGGTCGTTTGAGAAGTCAAAAGGATTAACAAAATGAGCCATAATTGGGTTCTATCATCACGCTCCAGAGAACGGTTGGCTGGCGTTAAGCCTGATCTGGCAGACACCGTTAAACGAGCGCTGGAGCTTTCACCGATTGACTTCGGCGTGACCGAAGGCAAACGGACGCTGGAGCGCCAGAAGCTGCTGGTCAGCCAGGGCGCGAGCCAGACGATGAAGTCGAAACATTTGAGCGGCGATGCCGCTGACCTGGTGGGCTATTTGGACGGGGGGCATGTATCCTGGGAGATGTCGATATACTGCAAGATCGCCGATGCCATGCGCCAAGCCGCCACTGAAACCGGCGTTTCAATACGCTGGGGCGGTGCGTGGCAGGTCAGGGACATCCGGCTGCACGAAGGCGGCATGGACGAGGCCCAAAACGCGTACATTGATCTTAGGCGCTCTGAGGGCCGTTCTGTGTTCCTGGATGGGCCGCACTTCGAGTTGTCGTGATTAACCGTAATGCTGCGCCCGTCGCCGCGCGATTTCTCTGGCCTTGGGAGTGTCGCCCTCCCAGGGCTTCCGTCGCAGCGCCTCGACATCAGGGCGCAGCGACTTAGGCTTCGGCTTGGGGGCCGGGGGCTTGGGTTTCGGATCTGATGCTCCGACGGCTTCGTCGATTGCAGAGATTACCGCGTCGATTCCCTCGGCGAACGTCTGCTCGCGCTTGGCAAGCATCGCCTGCGCCTTCTGAAATATGGCCTCGGCGTCGGCTTTCAGCTTGTCGTCTTTGGCCATGTTTTTGATCGCGTTGGCGGCTGAACTATGATCGCAGAGTCCACTGAACAAGGCGCACTCCTCCAGGGTGGCCCCGGATAGCCGACTAGCGCACATGAGAGCGTGGCGGGCATGGGCGACTGGGACGTGCTTAGTCCCGGAGATGAAATCATCTCTCCCGGTGACTTCCTCCGTCGCTTGGATCAATGCTTTATGCAAAGGCGTTCCAAATCGGGTGGCTCTGATCCGAGCCATCTGGGTAGAGAACTTGTTTCGTTCCCTCATGTTTTTGTTCCCTTCATTGCTGCAATCTCGGCATCCTTCGCCTCATTCTCCGCCCGATGGGCGACCACGCTGGCGGCATGGATTTGAGGGATGATGAGCGACGCAATGGACCAAGGCAGGACTGTCGATGCGTCTTGCAGGATCGTCGCGCCATTTATTCCATTGGTCTCAGCGTTTCGGATCGTTATTTTCACATGACCTGGGCGATCATTGACTGGCTCGACTTCGACGTTCATATCGGCGCAGTCCTTTCTTCGCAAAATAACCCACATTCAATGTCCATGGATTTAAGAGGCGCGCCTCTCGCCCTTGGATTCAACTGATCCAAGTAAATCCTTTGATTATTGACCCTAACCAGCTTGGCCCCAAGCCTCCGCGATTGGCTGGCGCGCTGGTCAAAAACTTCAGGATGCTGCTGCCGGACATGGTTCCAGTAAGTCGGAGAGGAGGCCTTGACACATCCAATGCAATTAGCATTTGGGTATCCAGCATCATAAATCGCAGGAAGTTTGATGTCTGCGGCCTTCAACGCAGCGAAACAGTCCCTCTTGCTCATTTTTGCATCAATCAGCACCGGGAGGGCGTTTTCGGTTTCAGTCAGCGTAAATCTATCAAATCGGTTCTGCTCGTCTGCCGTAAAACCTAAAACGTGCCATTGCGGTTTATTTACATCTTGCCAAGCGTATCGCGCCTCTTTCTTCAGTATTTGAGTGCATGGCGCTCCGTATGGACTAGACATAAACTTGCGATCTTCCCATACATCAACGCACGATCCTTGAGGGTATTTTGGATTAGTCGCAATCTCAATCTTAATGCCGAGCCAATCTTGAACATCAAGCAAGAAACGACGGTTGTCAGCGTCCTCTTCTGCAACGGGAGAGTTTACAACTCTCACATTGCACCTGTCGCCAAACTTGTTGAGCGTTAATTTGGCCGCGACAGCACTCGCAGCGCCGCAACTAAACCAAACCGCTATTGTGTCTCCATCTTCGACATTCATTGGACGAACTCGTCAATATGGTCTCTATGCCTAATTTCCTCGATCAACATCATCTGAGCGACCGTCTTGACGGTACAGCCAGCTTCGACCGCGATGGCTAAAAGCTCATCATAGACATCATCCGGCAGGCGAATGTGAATATGCCGACCGTTGTTGTTGGTCCGATCAATCAGCACTCTGATAACGCCTGTCGTCGTGCCGAGCGTGGCCGCGATGTCTTCTGCGGACATGCCCTCGTTCGCCATTGCTGATGCTTTGGCTGTGATGCTCATGTTTTCTCCATTATGAGATATCTTGTTTCAAAAGTGGACTGCCGGTCCCAGACGCACCAGATGAAATCCATCGTCGGAGACCCTGCGCCCGGTTTGAATTGCGGTCGCCAGTTAAGTGCATAAATTTTGGCTGGGGGGTGAGCCTCGAACAGCTTGGTTCTTCGTTTGGCGTGCCAAAATGCGCTCTTTAGGAATAACGCAATATATTCCACTTCGAGATCGTGAGCCTTCACAATGAAGTCAGCGGCCAGACTGAACGGCGGATTGGTTATAATGGCGTCAGCCCGCCTTTCTTTCTCAGCCAGAAAGTCGATGCCAGATATCGAATAATTATAACTATGCAGATCAGTCGCCACCGCTCTGATGCCTGTCTTCTCCAGAACCCTGCAAATCGCACCATCCCCTGCGGCTGGCTCCCATATCCAATCAAACGATCCAAGCCTATCTGATTCGTATTTGACCAGGGCATACGTGCATTCCGCCGGCGTTGGATAGAAGTCGGCAAGGTTGCGACCGTGAGCCGGGTTGCCTCCAATTATTGACGCTGATGACACCCCGGTCATCGCCTGTCCTCCGAATAGAAAATGTGGTTCCCAATCTGGTCGATACGCCTCATGCGCTTGGCCCAGCCTGGGGCGACGTATGTGGCGTGGTAATGCGTTGCGCCCATATTCTCCCAGGGGTTCTCCCATGCCTCGCGCACGGCTCTCTGAGCGGTCTCCCAGGCCGCTTGGTCGGTGATGGTCTCTGGCTTTCCGTCCCAGTAGAAACTGAAGGCGGCTGGCTCCTTAACCACCGCACAGGCATCGTTTGGCCATGCCCCATGATCCATTCTGTTGCGAATTACAAACGCCACCTGTCTCTGCGCATGCTCTGGTTCTGACCTGGCCTCAAAATACACGGCCATTGCCACGCACAAGAAGGCTGTTTCAAACATCATCGTTTTCCACTTCGCCGGATCCGAGGCATTCGGGGCAATCGGTCAGGCTCTCTCGGATGAACCCGCCGTGGTCCCAATCGGCCACGCCGGTTTCGGTGACGACCCGGCCTTCGCCGAGGCATTCAGCGCATTGGCTCATCCCTTTTCTCCCAACGTGAGTTCAAGGTTCTCGGCGTCGTCCCTGGCGGCGAACAGGACGAATTCATGCGTGCCGCATCGGCCGATTACCTTTACTTTGCGCCATGTCGTCCCGCTCGCACCGGAATCCACGTCTTCGATGGTGATGTCGGTGACATCGTGGATCATCATATACATTTTGCTTTCTCCCAAAGCGTTTCAGTCCCTATGTTGTATTACATTAACACAGAGGATGTAAAGATAAAAATGCAGATTATATGAAAACAATTTCAGAAGGTCAGATCAGCAGCCAGCCTGGGCCGGCGGGAGATTCCTACCCAGGCTGGCGCGACCGGGACGCGGAAAGGATTAAACGCGTCCTTGATCCAGCTTTACCACTTTTCAATCCGCTGCACAAAGTCAGCGATCTGCTCTTTCGCGTGGTCAGAGCCTTTGGCAACGATGGTCTGGTGTCGGCAGTATTTCTCCAGATATGCCATCATGGACCTTTGGTCGGCGGACACCGAGCCGCCCTTGGTTCGCTTCATCTCGACCCACAAGCCCCAAGCCGGAATATAAAGATCCGGGATGCCTCGCACGACGCCCTCCGCCTTCAGCCGGTTGGCCGTTGATGGCGAACGATGACCGCCGTTCGGGATGGCGAATATCAGCACCTCTGGATAGAATGCTCTAAACCATCGGACGAAATCGACCTGTTCTGCATGTTCGCTTCTTGGCTTGTCCATGTCCTTGACTTTATCCTTTTGTATCTGCCGTCGCGTTCATATGAGATGGACGACGGTGGTCTGCCATTATTCAGCGCGTGGACGGCCTCATGCAGGCCGCTGGCCTCGATGTCAGCGCCGGATTGACGGATAATGCTGGCAATCGTGTGAGCCGCCTTCTGGCCCGCATATCCAGGATATCCAAGCGTGATAAATTCCTTGATCGGATCCTCGAATATGTCGCGATAGTAACTGACCGTCAGCATCTCCCGGCCCGATGTCCGGCTGGTTTCGACGCGCCACGTCCATCGCGTGACCTCCATCTCGTTCGCTGGGGCCATGATGTCGTCGTCGTGCAGCCGCAGAGGCTTGGCGACTGGCTTCGGGAATGGCTCGCCACAGGCAACGCATTCTGTCGCCGACAGATGGTTGACCTCCTGACAGTGGTCGCAGACCTTGATCGGCGCGTCGCCGCTGCCCTTTTTGCGGCCCGGATCGACCTGGGTGATAGGCCCATGCGTCGCCACCAGACCGGCGAAGTCCAGAACCAGACAGTCGTCGCAGTGGCTCTTGACCCGCATTCCGCGTCCAGCCATCTGGACATAAAGGCTGACCGATAGGGTGGGCCGCAGAAAGACGATGCAATCGAGATCCGGGTGGTCGAAGCCGGTCGTCAGAACGTTGGCGTTCGTCAGCGCCTGGATCCGCCCAGCCTTGAACTCTGACAAAATCCAATCACGCTCTGCGGCTGGCGTCGATCCAAGCACCGTTTCCGACGTGATTCCGCGCTCTCTGAGCAGGTCGCGCACCATCTGGGCATGGTCAACGCCAGTGCAGAAGAACAGCATTGATCGACGCTCTGAGGCCCGTCTGAGCGCCTCATCAACTGCGCCCGGCGTGTCGAACTTCTCCATCGCCTCGATCAGATCGTCCTCGCGGTATTCGCCGCCGCGCTTGCGCACGCCAGCCGTGCTGATGCGCAGGTCGGTGCGTTTCGAGCGCAGCGGGGCCAAATATTTCAGCGCGATCAGTTCTTCGATGCTGGTCGGCTGGATCAGGTCGGAGAACAGCGCAGGCGCGTCGGTGATCAGCCCATGTCCGAGCCGATAGGGCGTCGCGGTCAGTCCGATGACGCGCAGCGCCGGGTTGATGGTCGTTAGATCGTCGATCAGCCTGCGATAGCCGCCCTGCTGCACATGGTTGATCAGGTGGCACTCGTCCACGATCACAAGGTCGATATGACCTATCTCCGCCGCTCGCTGGCGGACGGACTGGATGCCTGCGAACGTGATTGATTGACCCAGTTCGCGACGCTTCAGGCCAGCCGAATAGATGCCCAGCGGTGCATCCGGCCAGTGAAGCAGCATCTTTTCGGCGTTCTGGCGTATCAATTCCTTGACGTGCGTCAGCATCAGGATGCGCGTTTCCGGCCAAGTCTGGATCGCGTCCTGGCACAGCGCCGCCACAATATGCGACTTGCCGGATCCGGTCGGCAGTTCTAGGCATGGATGGCCGTCTGGATTGACGGCAAACCAACCGTACAGATCGTCAATCGCCTTCTGTTGATACCGTCGCAGCATCTTTCACCCCCATTTTGGCGTCAGGAAAGACGCGCTTCGCCTCGCGCACCAGATGGCTGATGCAGGCTTCGCGGCCCTCGATCAATTCGCGGCTGGAGAATGTGAAGGCGTCGCCCTCGCCGTTTCGCACCTCCTGTCCGTCGATCACATACACCGCTTCATTCGGATCGGCTGATGGACGACGATCCCACGGCACCAGATCAGGGTGCAGCACATGGGACGGACATCCGGCGACTTGATGCTCGACTTCGACATGATCAGCATCCCAGCGGGCGCAGGCCCATTTGCTGTCGGAGGTAGGTGTAGAGTGCGCGCATGTCCGGCAGTTGACCTCTTGCGTCAGCTTGGACGAGTGACAGAACTCCTGCGCACTACACATCCGGCATTGATACCAAGACGGGTCCGCCGATATAGGCTCCGGCATACGTTCTGCCAGGGCAATCCTGCGACCGCGCTCCAGCAGCTTCTCCGCCGCCTGCCGGTCGTACTTGATGCGCTCCGAGTACAGGCGGTCATCATCCTTGCAGACGGCTACATACAACGCTCGCTCGATGTTCGTGCCGTGCATGTAAAGCTGCACCTGCGACCAGTGGATCGGCTTGGATTGATGGACGCCCTTTTTGATCAGGTCATCGAATGAGCGCTTGTTATGCGTCTTGAACTCGGCAATGTGGCGCACTCCCTCCGCGCCGGGAACGCCGCCCTCGATGATGCCATCGACGGATCCGCCGATATGGTGTCCGAAGTCGATTCGCGTTTGGTCGTATTCGGTCTTCGTCAAATTGATGCCGATGGCCTTGAGGTCGGCGACCATGACGGCTTCTTCAGCGTGTCCGCGCCTGAATAGCCGTTTAATCCGGCCCTGAAAGCTCTCGCGCACCGCCCAGCGGAAGTTCAGCCATATCCATCGTTCACAGTGATGGCCAAGCATAGACGCGCCCAAGTGCGGCCGAGGGTAGTCTGCTTTGCTTGCGTGATGCTCATCAATTGCAGCGGCTATTCGATCATTCGGTGGTGGAATCTCTACCATGTAAAATGGCCGGGAGTTTCCCCCCGGCCTCCCTTATCAAAACGGAATGTCTTCTTCTGCCACTTCCTCTTTCTTTGCGGCCCATGGCGGAGCAGAGGACTTCGCACCAGATGCGGACGGCATCGGCGCTGCTGATGCGCCACCCGGCTTGGCGGTCATTTTCTTGACCTCATTCCGTCGCCCGTACTTTTCGTCCTCCTTGATCTGGACGCCCAGCGACAGCCGACCGCCAAGCAGTTGGTCGGTGTCCTGGACAGACTGGATCCCGGAAGCCTTCATCAGTTCGCCAAGCTGGCGACGCCCAATGCCTTCCGCAGTCGGGTTGGGGTTCGCGATGTTGACGTTCGCCCACAGAACCCGGCCTTGATGCGTCGGGCCGGTCACGTCTAGGCGGCAGGCCAGATATTGACCCGTTCCAGCCTTGGTCGTGCGCAGTTCCACGCCTTGCAAAATGGCGTCGTAAGTCCCAGCCGGGATTGGCTCGAACGAGCCTCCGCCTTCGTCCTTCGGGATGTCGTCCATGCTGATTGCAGTGTCTAGAAATGCCATCGTGGTTTACTCCTTTTCGATGGTAAATGAGACGCGAGATGGCGTCGTGATGATAGCGTTTAAGAATGGGCGGGTGATGCTCTCTGGGGTCGCCTTCCAGGCGCTCATGTTAATTTCCGGCTTCCAGCGGAACAGCTTGTCTAGATGTTCCTCCAGGCCATATTCTGCGGCGACTTCAGCAGCCAGATGCGTGTCCACCTTGCGGTTCATGCGACCCGTCAGCTTGATCTTGTGTCCGCCGTCGGTCTCAGTCCGCTCAGTGCCTTCAAGCGTCTCAGCAACGCCTAAAAGGCTTGCCATGTGGTCTTCTAGCAGCCTGCGGCGCTTGACGGCTTCACGCTCTGCCGCCTTCGCAGCCATCCACTCGGCAGCGGCGGTGTCCAGGTCCAAGTTCATATTATCCTCCAATTTTCTTGATGATGTCGCCCAAGTGCGCAGGCTCCCAGGCGTCAAGTTTGCCGCTGCGGTCCTTGGCGGTCCACAAGCCGTCTGGCTGGGCCATGATGCCGCGCTGGGGCTGGCCGTCAGCGTCCTTCTCAACCCGCAGCGCCAGAACCTCGTCAAAGAAATAGGGCAGCGCCTGAGCCGTCTTATTGCCCGGCATGGACGGGCTGTAGAGCATCCGGCCCATTTCGTCGGTCGATTTCTCCATCTTGGCCGTGAACACGACATGCCTATCTGGGATGTCGCGGAACAGGCGAACCACCTCGGTCATTGTCGTCTGCATTTCGCCGTAGGCTTGGCGCGGATCTTTCGCCTTCGCCTTTTCGGTGGCGAGGCAGACTTCTGCAATCTCGCTGATGCTGTCCAGCATAACGGTCTTGAACGGCTTGGCCTCGTCCGAATTGATCAGCCAGGAATAGGCTCCGCGCAGATCGTCCATGCTTTTGATGACGACGAACGGCAGGTTGGCATCGGCGATGGACAGCAGCCCAGCCTCTGCTGACAGGATCACAGGATCCGGCAGCGTCGCGGCTTGGCTGGTCTTGCCGACACCTGGGCCGCCGTAAAGCAGCACCTTGATGGCGTCGCTGGTCGCGTCGCCGGTTCGTTGAAGGTTAATCATTCTTGGTTCTCCCGTTTGATATTAGCGTTGAGGTCTTCCAGATATTTGCGCGCTGGGACGGCTTGATACTGGATCCGCAGCTTCGGAATGAGCGTGCTGTCCCATGTCTCCATAACAACTTCGCCGGTTTCGGCGTTGACGATCATCCAGCTATTCATGCTGCGTGTTCGTGCTTGGCTGGAATGGTGTCGTCTACATGGACGATTTGACCGTTTTTGCGCAGAACTTCCGCGAGGCGATTAAGGGTCTTGATCGCCGATTTCTCGCAAAAATTATATTTGACCGGCATGCAATCCGGGACGATTGACCAGCAGCGACCATCGCTCGCCTGAACGTAAAGTTGATCGTGCTGGCTATGGCGAACGATACTAAGATGGCTGATGACTGGTTTAATGTTCAACATGGTTATTCTCCCGAAAGGCCAGGGCCGAAGCCCTGGCTCGTTAAATTTACTGACAGCCCTCAGACCCGCATGACCCGTCGCACGGGGTTGATGCGCGGACGGCGGCGGCTCTGGCGACGACATCCTTCATTCGCTTGGCGACCTCTTCGTCCGAAAGCCTAGAAGGCACGAAAAACTGCGGGACGCCTTCTGCGTGGACGATAAATCCGCCTAACCCTGTTGACTTCAATGTAAATGCTGTTTTTGTGCGGGTCATAATGTATCTCCCTGTTTTAGTGGCCAGGGCCAAAGCCCTGGCGGTTTGGCATTCAAAAGGGGATGTCATCATCGGACATCGGCGGGGCCGTCGGGTACCAACGCAATCCGGTGTCCAGATTGACTACGCTGTAGCCGTAATCGTCGCCGTCACGCGCAGCCTCATCCCAAAATCTGCCAGCGATAGCCCAAGCCAGCATCGGCGTGTGATAAATCATTTCGCTGGCGCGGCGGCGGACCTCACCAACAATGGCGTCGGTCAAATCATAAATCGGATGGTCTTCCATAATTGCGAAAATCCGTCTTCTCCCTGTTTTAGTGGCCAGGGCCGAAGCCCTGGCGGTTTGATGTCTCAATATGTGTAGAAGCCGCGATCAGCAGCGATTCCAACATATCCGCCGGAAAACGTGTCCCGGCCCATAAGTTCGGTGAAGTCGAATGCTACGATCCAGCGGCCCCATGCGTCGTCGTGCGCCACGATATAGCGGCAGGGCTGCTGCGCAGCCTCGTTCGAAAAATAATCGGCGAACTGCTGCGCGAGGGGTGCGGCAATTTCTTCTGCCTTGGCTTGCGTCGCATAGCTCTTGCAAGGCGTCTTTGTCTCTGCGCGACGCTCTTCGATGCTGTCGATGATGAATTTCACGATGTTCATGGTCTTCGTCTCCAGTTCCAGCAGTCGGCCAATCCGTTCGCTGTATTAGGAATATATGTATTGACCGCGCTGGCGTCAACACCTAGTGTCCAAAAAATATCAACAGGAGGGAAAAAATATGACGACCAAGGAAGCGATCGATCATTTCGGATCGGTCAAGGCGCTTGCTGATGCGCTGCGGATATGGCCGCACAGCGTCTATAAGTGGGGCGAGCGGCCTCCGATGTTGCGGCAGTATCAGATCCAGGTGCTGACGCGCGGGGAGCTGCGGGCTGATGACTGATATCAAAGACGTGCTGCAAGATCGGGCGAACACTCATGGTGACTTCAGCGAGGTTGCATATTTCGCACAGAGTCTGCGACAGATATTTCGTGAGCGAGGCGGGGTCTTGAGCGATTCGCACGCCGAGAGCCTGGATATGATCGCCAGTAAGCTGGCACGGATCCTGGCAGGCAATCCGAATGAAGCTGACCATTGGCTCGACATCGAGGGCTATGCCAGATTGGCGCGCGAAAGGATCAAGACTGATGGTTGATATCACTAACATATTCGGCGGCGCATTCACTGCGCCAGAGATGCCTCATATCGACCCGCCGGAGGTGCAGCTTGCTGACGCCATGAGATCCGCAGGGATCGAGCCTCCCGCTCAGATTAGGATCGACGGGCAGCTTCATCGGTTCTCGACGAAGGGGCGCAAAAGAGACGATTCGGGCTGGTACGTCGCCTTCCCAGATGAGCCGGTCGCCGGTCGTTTCGGGTGCTGGCGGGATCAGATCGACTGCAATTTCCGCGCCGACATAGGCCGGGACATGACCGCTGCGGAGCATATGTCAATTGTACGTCGTCAGAGCGAGGCCAGGGCGCGACGTGACGAGGAGAGGCAGCGCAAGGCGGAAGTGGCGGCAGATACGGTGCAAGCCATCTGGAGGGATGCCACAGGCGCATCGCCGGACCATCCATACCTCGCTCGCAAAGGTATCAAGCCGCACGGTGTTAGAACGACCGGCGATGGGCGGCTGATCGTGCCATTGTTCGGCCCAGACGGCGATCTGAGCAGTCTCCAATACATAGGAGAGGATAAACGCTATCATCCAGGGGCTGCTACGAGGGGATGCTCTTGGACGCTAGGCGATCTCGATGGATCAACGATATTCGTCGCAGAAGGCTTTGCTACAGCCGCCACGATCCATGAAGTGTCCAATAGGCCGGTGGTGGTGGCATACTCAGCGAACAACCTGCCAGAAGTAGTGAGGCAGTTACGCGAGCGACACGGGGCGACCCAGGACATCGTGGTGGTGGCTGATAACGATGCGAGCGGCGTCGGTCGGAATAAAGCCGATCAGGCATCGGCTAAACATGGCGCCCGGATCGTAATGCCGCCAATCGAAGGCGATGCCAACGATTATTCCTTAGCCGGTCACGACCTGATGGCCATATTGTTTCCGCCGGTTGATGATTGGTTAATTCCGGCCGACGACTTCGCAGCCCAGCCTGCGCCTATCAAGTGGCTCGTAAAGCGCTGGATACAGTCTGAGGCGCTCATCATGGTGCATGGGCCATCTGGATCCGGGAAGACCTTCCTGGCGCTCGATATGGTGCTGTCCATCGCATCGAACGAGGCAATCCAAGAATGGAACGGTCACAAGGTTCGCCCAGGCCCGGTCGTCTATCTGGCCGGAGAGGGCCATCACGGACTCAGAGGCCGAGTCGCCGCCTGGAAGCAGCACAGAGGCGTCGGAAGTCTGAATATGTGGCTATCACGGCACGGCTTGGACCTGAACAGCCCAGCGGGATATCAGAAGACGGTAGAGGCCATCCGCGCCCTGGGCGTCGTTCCATCGGTCATCGTTGTGGATACGCTGCATCGTTTTCTTCAGGGCGATGAGAACTCGGCCCAGGACGCCAAGACCATGCTCGATGCGTGCGGATCCATCATCGAGGAGTTCGGGTGCAGCGTGGTCCTAGTTCACCACACTGGCGTCGCTGCGGAGGCCCAGCACAGGGCGCGCGGGTCTTCTGCATGGAAAGGTGCGCTCGATATCGAGATATCCGTCGTGCCGCCTTCTGACGATGCTCCGATGGAGGTGGTCCAGCGCAAGTCCAAAGACGCTGAACTGGCCGATCCGCTGCACGGCGTTCTGACATCCGTCGATATCGCTGGCTGGTTCGATGAGGACGGCGAGAGGGTCACATCAGCCGTGTTCGAGCAGACCGATGCGCCAGCCGAATCGGTCGGCAGCAGCAGGCAAAGCAGCGCTCTGGATCGCCACAGAAAGACGTTCGAGCGGGCGTGGTGGGCATCAGAAACAGAAATGCTTGGGGTGCGGCCATATGTATCAAGGGCAAGCATGGAGGCCAAACTGTCCGAAGACGGGCTGGCAGCGCGGACAATCGTCAATCACCTCAACCCTGCCTACACCGACCGACTGATAGGTGCGCTGATAAATGCTGACGCCATCCAGAAAACCGAGGAAGGCTGGGCCATTATTGATGAAACCTGGGCGTCTGCACTTACGCTCGCAAAGGCGGGCTGATGCTACTTATGCGTGCTACCCTCAATACCCTCCGGGTACCCTCAAGGGTAGCGGGACGGATAGGCGCGAAACTACCCGCCAACCCCATCCCCCCCTTTAGGGGGGGTGGGTCTAGGGTAGTCGCTGCCGTTGGGGGGTTGCGCCCTGACTTTTTGGACGATATGGTCGCTGGACCGATTTCGAGTTTCTCTCCTAGAAGTTGGTCTTCCTCCTTTGTTAATTGCCGGGGCCGTCATTGGCACCGGCTTTTTTTTGTGTATATGGTGGGGAACATTTCCCACATATAAAAGCGGGTGAAAAATGAGAGCGCACATTCCGACAGAAGACACCAGAGCGACCGTTCGGATGCACGCGACCGTCGGAACCAAGTTCGATAACATTGCGAGGCTGCTGGGCATCGACAAGAAGACGATGCGCAAATACTACCGCGACGAACTCGATCTGGGCAAAGACCAAGCCAACGCGGTCATTGGCGGCGCGCTGTTCAACAAGGCGAAGAATGGCGACACGGCAGCGCAGATCTTCTGGATGAAGACGCAGGCGCGCTGGCATGAGCGCCACGACTTCACCAGCAGCGATGGCTCGATGTCGCCCCAGCAGATCGTTATCCGGGCAGCAGATGAACCAAGCGACGGTTGATCTTCCGCCAAAGCTGGTGCCGATATACGCGCCGCAGCGAGGCGCGGTGCAGTACCGTGCGACCTACGGCGGGCGAGGATCCGGCAAGAGTCAGACGGCTGCGCTGATGGCGGCGATATGGGGATACGCCGAGCGGCTGCGGATCCTCTGCACCCGCGAACTCCAGGTCAGCATCAAGGATAGTTTCCATCGAGAGATCAAGGACGCCATCGAGCGCACGCCCTGGCTGGCGGCGCACTATGATGTCGGAGTCGATTACCTGCGCGGGCGCAACGGCACGGAGTTCATATTTCGAGGGCTGCGCCATAATTCGTCCAGCATCAAGTCGCTGGCAGGCATCGACCTGACCATCGTTGAAGAGGCCGAGGACGTGCCAGAGGCGTCCTGGCTGGCGCTGGAGGCCACTATATTCAGGCAGCGCAGGTCTGAACTCTGGGCGATATGGAACCCACAGTCAGACGGATCGCCGGTTGACAAGCGATTCCGCAAGGATCCGCCGCAGTCGTCGCTGATTGCTGGCATCAACTGGTCGGACAATCCTTTCTTCCCGGATGGCCTGGAGGCGCTCAGAAAGCGCGAGCAGTCGCGGCTTGATGCGTCGACCTATGCTCACATCTGGGACGGCGACTACCTACAGAACAGCGACGCCCAGGTCTTCGCGGGCCGCTTCCAGATGGATGAGTTCGAGCCGCAGAAGAACTGGGACGGGCCATATTTCGGGCTGGACTTCGGCTTCGCACAGGATCCGACCGTCGCCATTGAGTGCTATATATACGAGGACCGGCTATATATCAGACGCGAGGCGGGCAAGGTCGGGCTGGAGCTAGACGACACTGCGGCTTATGTCGCCGAGCGGGTGCCAACCATAGGAATGCACACTATCCGCGCCGACAGCGCCAGACCCGAATCCATAAGCTATTTGCAGCGGAGCGGTCTTCCGGGTATTAGAGGCGTCAAGAAGTGGGCTGGCTCAGTCGAGGATGGCGTTTCATTCATCAGGTCGCTTGACCGGGTGGTCATCCATCCAGATTGCGCCGAAGCAGCGCGGGAGTTTAGGCTGTATTCCTACAAACGCGACCGTTTATCAGGAGATGTTATGCCGAAGATCGTCGATGCACATAACCACTACATTGACGCGCTGCGCTATGCGCTCCAGCCAATGATCGGCGGATCCGGCAATCAAGTGTTTGGAGTCCTATGATGGTGTGGCCGTTCCCTCGCAGAATCGCAGAAGAAAAGCAGCACCCAACCGGCGCGGCCTTCATGGTCGGAGAGAGCGTCAAGTGGGATGGCGGTCACAACCGGCGCACCTACATCAGCGAGGGATACCAGCACAACGTCATCGTCTATCGCGCCATCCGCGAAGTGGTCGAGGCGACGAAGGCGATCAAGGTCGAACTGTTCCAAGGCGATGAACGTCTGACGGATCACCCGGCCCTGGATCTGCTGGACAGGCCGAATCCGTGGCAAGCCTACGAGGAATGGCTGTCCGAGATGATGGTCAACCGGCTGCTGTTCGGTGAGACGTTCTGCGTCGGCACGCCAGAGGGCCAGTTCGCTGAACTCTGGCCGCTCAATCCGATTGACATGGAGGTGAAGCCTGGGATCCACGGGCTTCCCAGGGCGTACTGCCATCGCAAGGGAAAGTCCGAGCAGTATTTCAAGGTTGATCAAGTGACCGGCGAAAGCGAGGTCTTCTACCTCAAGACCTATAATCCAGACAACTATTGGCGCGGACAGTCGCCGCTGATGGCCGCGAGCCTGTCGGCTGACACGCACAACGCAGGATCCCGCTGGAACTATAGCCTCCTCAAGAACAGCGCACGACCGAGCGGTCTGGTGCGCTTCAAGGGCGGATATCCTGCTGGCGAGGCCATCCAGCGGATGCGCGAGTATTTCAAGGCGGCTCTGTCAGGCGAGCGCAACGCGGGCGAGATCCCGATGTTGGCTGACGATGCCGAGTTCGTCGAACTGTCCAAGAGTCCGATGGATATGGACTTCAGCAACACGATGAAAGAGATGGCGAAATATGTTGCCAGCGCGTTCGGCGTGCCGCTTCCGCTGATCGACAACGACGCCAGCACGTTCAATAACCTGGAGCAGGCCAAAGAACGGCTATACACCGACACGGCGATTCCAATCATGTCCGAGTTCATGGGCGGGCTGTCGTCCTGGCTCCTGCCGAGATATGGCGAGGATCTGCACTTCAAGCTGGATCTGGACAGCATCTCAGCGCTCGAAGGCAATCGGCAGAAGATGTTCGACCGAGCCGTCCTGGCGTTCGAGA
>WLWF01001189.1_pt1 | contig 22525 bp, 29 predicted proteins | sample 6718331 | NCBI WGS metagenome assembly WLWF01 (sample SAMN12718692, study PRJNA515312) | sponge metagenome | isolation source: marine sponge | host: Mycale hentscheli | place: New Zealand: South Island, Marlborough, Capsize Point | collected 2003-05-01
AATATCCAGATACACCTCTAGATATGTATGGTTATGACATGAGACGTATTATGGACAGAGAAGAGAATGATCTGCACCTTGTATTAAATGAATTTGTTGATATTAAGTATTGTAAGATAGCTAAACTAAATAGAGAACACTTTGTATTCTTTATGAAGAAGGCTAAGACTGGCTACAAGACAGTTACATTAAAGAAAACAAGAAGCCATATTGTCTGGGCTTATTTAGTAGGTTGCTCTAACTGGAACTTAATAGAAGAAAATAATGCTATACTTGACAGACCAGCCTATACACCTATGTATAGATTTGATAGAGATATGTTTGAGTTTACCGGTAGAAACTACTCATGAGAAGAGAATGGAAGATAATAGGACTTTATTTTACAGATGATGAAAAAGTAAAAAGAGAATTCCGTGACATAATGTTACAGAAATATTTAGATGAAGCAGATGATGACCTAGAAGAGGCTCTCGCTATGATGGCATTTAGATATGACATGGCACATGCAGAAGAAGCGTATGAAGAATGCGCTATAATAAAAGATATATTTGATCACTTTGAATACGACCCTAGATAAATTCTTTGACGAGAACTACGACAAAATAATTAAGATGGGTCGTAGAATAGTTAAAAGACGAGATGAAGGCGAAGAAGTCGCTGCATTCTGTATTGAAAAGTTTTTACAACATAAACGTAGAGATGAATTAATAGATAAAGGTGAAGCCATGAAGTTTCTATCTGGTATGATATACCGTAGTTATCATTATGCAACTTCACAATACTCTCGTCAAAAAAACCAAAGACCTGGTATTAGTCAAACTGGAAGTTGGTTAGAAGATAGGCCGTTCGGTATACATGAATTATACGAATGGACACAAAATAATTATGGAGAAGATGACGATCCGGACATACCTCAAATTGCAGATGAAGAATATGACATGGAATTAGATATAAAGATAGAATCTATTCAAGGTATAATGGAAGATATGGAGTCAGATACGGTAGAACAGTGGTTTAGAGTTAAACTATTCCGCATGTGGTTAGATAATCCTAACTACAGTGATTTAGAACGTATAACACATATACCACGTACGACAATCAGTCAAGCAATTAAAGAATGTAAAGAATACATAAAAAAGAGAATAGAAAATGGAAACAATACTTAGTATATTAGGGATGGCAGGTCTGGGTCACATGGCCGCAGACTTCTTCTCACAATTTGACAGACTACCTGACAAGCCAATGAAGTGTAACATGTGTGCTACATTTTGGTTAGGCGTAGGACCATTTATGTGGCTCTACGGATATGAAGGTATCTTGTTTGTTGCGTTAGCATCAATTATCTCAGAACTTTATTTAAAAATACTATTATGAACACAGAAGATTACAAATGGTTAAGTGACAACTACAAGTTGTTAGGCAATGTTAGAATGACTACGATTCAGGCACAGCAGATGTTTGACATCTATAACAGGGTTACAGGCGAAAACAAGCCTATAACCAGTTGTGGCCGATGTGTTTACAACATAAAACAAAGACTAAAAGTAGAATATGAAATCATACAAAATTTACGAAACCAAAACGGGTAAGTACTCACTCAAAGAGTCAGATACACTCGTAGCTACAATGAAGGCTAAGTCTTTCGAGATAGCTAAACAAACAATTAAAAACCTAAACAAAGCACTAAAAGACAATGAGTAGTGGATTCAGAGGTGGCGACGAGAACATTAACAGAGCCGGGCGCCCCAAAGGTAGTAAAAATAAAGCTACACAACATATTAGAGAAGCATACCAAAAGCTTACAGAAGATAATCTAGAAAGAATGTCAATATGGATTAGCCAAGTAGCATCAGACGATCCTGCAAAGGCTATGGATATTATGATTAGATTATCAGAGTACATCCTACCTAAACTAGCCAGAACAGAAATGACTGGAGCTGATGGTGATGACCTATTTAAGAACATCAAGTTTGAGTTCGGTCCAGATGCAAATGATGCAGAGGGCAGAGACATACCTGATATAGAAGACTATGCATAAATGAAGTATGTAGGATTTACACCACATCCTAAGCAGCGCCACATGGTACAAGACATAATTAGCAGCGCAGCTAAGTATCATGTGGCCTGTGTAGGACGTCAGTTTGGTAAGTCCATGATGGCTATGAATCTAGCCCTGTACTGGATGATTAACGACGGGCCATGTAAGGTCTTGTGGGTTAGTCCGGTATACTCACAAACCACAAAAGTACAGAAGGAATTGATGCAGGCAATCGGCGCATCAGGCCTAGTAAAAAACTGTAATTACTCAGAAAACTATATAGCCTTAAAGAACGGAAGTGAAATCTTATTTAGATCAGCAGAGAAGTATGATAATATAAGAGGCTTAACCGTAGATTATGGTGTACTAGATGAGGCAGCATTTATGAAAGAGGATGCATGGAAAGAAGCCATACGTCCAGTCTTTATGGTACGTGGTAAGAAAGTCTTATTTATATCTACACCTAAAGGTAAGTCTTGGTTCTATGAGTTATTCCAATTGGCTAAGTCAGTAGACTACCCTAACTACCAAGCCTACACAGGCACATCATACGACACACCTTACATTGATGCAGAGGAGATAGCTGATGCTAAGAAGACTCTGCCACCTAATGTATTTGAACAAGAATATCTAGCCAAATTTATCGACAGTGGTGGTGAGGTCTTCAGTAACCTAGAAAAGAATCTCATGCCACTTTACCCAACCCCTGTAGGTAAAGTGTATTGTGGGATCGACCTCGGTAAACAAGAAGACTTCACCGTAGCCACATTTATGGATAGTCAAGGCCAAGTGGTCGACATCTATAGAGCCAACGCACAGCAGTGGACCACAATGGTCAATGAGATTATGCAAAGGATTAGAAAGTGGTCTGCAACTGTGATGGTGGAAGTCAACTCTATCGGTGATGTTATCTATGAGCAGATCAAAAACCAGTGGCAAGATACACACCCGTTTGTAACTACAAGTAAGTCTAAGAATGAAATGATTGAGGGCCTGATACTTGACATGAATGAGATCAATGTAAAGATACCCAATGCACAACTGTTTCCGTGGCTTCTAAGCGAACTCGAAGTCTTTACGTATGATTACAATCCAAAGACCAGATCGATTAAATACGGACACCCAAGCGGCTTCCACGATGATACGGTGATCTCACTGGCCATAGTTAACTACAATCGTAAACAAAATAAAACTTTGGGTACCTATGCTGTGATGGGCAAGAGGTAATTCAATTCATCAAACAAATATATTTCTAAGTAGATGGCAACGATCAATATCAATAACGAACAGTATAAGATACCAGAAAGGCTAACCATTGAGCAGTATGAAAAGGCAATGGCGTTTGACTGGGAAGATCCACAGTATCACCCACATATTGTAAACGGTCTCACAGAAGCACCGATAGATATGTTAAAGGCAGGTGGTCAAGATGCACTAGGGTTAGCGATAGCCTTGGTCGTACACCAGATGAATCAGAGAACCAAGTGTAAGTTAGTCAATCTAGATGAGCTTACATTCGGTCAGTTTATTGACCTGGATGTGTGGATTAGTTTAGGTGTCGACAAACACCTACAGGATATGGCAGACATACTGTGCCCGAAAGCTAAATGGGCTGACGAGGCAATGTGGGCTGTCGATGAGTTTGCCAAGTATCGTCTATTTATTTTTAGACAATATAAGATACTATTTGGTATTACTGATAAAGACCTAGAGGAAGCAAAAGAAAGGCTAAACCTCAAGGTCGACCCGATGGCAACGGCCAGAGGCTGGTACAAGGTGATAGTTAGCCTAGCTAACAGAAACATATTAAACATAGACGCGGTCACAGACGAACCGCTCAGAAAGGCGCTAAACTTCATGGCATTACAAAAAGAAGAGATGTTAGAAGAACAGCAAAGACAATTACAACAAAAGAGACAAAATGACTTACAAAGAACTCGTAGATAGTATTAAGGCCACAGTAGATAGCCACCTAATACTTAGGGACTTCGGCTACGGAGCCTTAACAGATATTAAGACGGTAGATGAAGGTACCCGCGTTGACTATCCATACGCGTTCCTTAACCCTACACAGTCAACTAGAACAGGACAGACCATTACATACAGGTTTAATCTCATAGTAATGGATGTGGTACAAGAGGACCCAACTAACGGGTTTGCCAACTACCTGAAGGTACAATCAGCATGTCAACAATATGTAGATGACATCTTGGCTAGCCTAAGATTCTCAAAGCCATATAAGGACTTTGACCTAACCCTAAATGTAAACCTAACACCATTTAAAGAGAGGTTCCAAGATACAGTAGCGGGCATGACAGCCACACTAGAGATAGAGATACCATTTGCACTTAATAACTGTATTACACCTACAAGAGGTAGTGAGATTGTAGACTATGCCCTAATAGATGGTATAGTTGCAGAACCAGATCCGATTGGTGTAAGTCTAGGGACACAACTGCCTACATACGACCCAGAGAACTTATGGCATTCTAATAGTGACCCTGACAGATTCTATACTTCAGTCTACTTAAAGGAGTCAGCTAAACAATACAGAATAGAAGTAACAGGTACTGCAAGGGCTTTAGAGTCTAAGCCAATCCCACTTACACCTAGACTTGCTGGTACAATTGTAAATGTAGAAGTGCCACCAACAACAGGTACTACTATTGGTTACCCTGTTAGTGATACTACATGGCCAGAGGGTCAAACAACCACTGATCAATTTGAGTGGTCAGCTGTTTACACAATTACTAGCCAAACACTTACAGGTATAGAACAAGAGGCTTTACTCTGGTCACTCAGAGGTGATACAGTCCCAGCGGATGAATCACAGATGGAATTCATAAACACAGATATAAAGATCTATGAGTTGTAATATTACAGGCGGTATAGCCAAGGGTTGTAACGACCAAGTCGGTGGTATTAGTGGAATTCACTATCTAAGATGGTACGATGACTTAGTATTCGAGAAGGATGCTAACGGTGTCGTAGTTAGAGTATACAGAGAGTCAGTCCCTCAGTTTAACCTACGATGGTTATGGGTAGAAGCTGACAATGGCATGGGTAATCTAACAGAGACTTACAATGTAGGTGGTACCGGTAATATCCTAGGCTTTAACCAGTCGCTTAAGTTCTTTATACCTACTACAGCAACACCAAGTGTTAATAACCCTACACAGTCGTTAGAGAACTGGGTTAAAGTACAAGCCGCACAGAACAACATGTTAATCGGCGTAGAGATTGACCATAACCAACCTATGAGAGACTATTCTAGTAAAGCATTCCTAATGGGTCAAGATAGACCTGCATTTACTAACTCGGGTAACAAGCAAACAGGTATTGTATATGGAGATAACAATGGGTACAACATAGAGTGGATGGCAGACTCAAAGGAGCCAATGAACGAATTAGCCTATATGGCAATGCACTCATATAATCTAGTATGTGACAAATACATCAATCCTGCCACGCCAACAGATTACTCATTTGATCAAGGTAACATCTTTAACTTAGAGACATTAAGATATTTCGAAGGTGGTAATATTAGAGAACTATTTGTTGGCTCTGATTACTTCCCGGAGATATATGTAATGCCTGGTGAACTACTTACAATAGAAGCTACAATATCAATGGATTGGGGGCCTAATGCATTCTCAGGTACTACATTCTTACCTGAATGGGAAATGATTGGAGATGGTAGCCATCCACTGACATACATAACTGACATATATCCACTGCCTACAGCACCAGGTGTAGCTATAGTACAAGTAAAAGGTACGTATGAGAATACAACTAGTGATGTAAGAGGTATCATACCAATAAGACTTGCAGCACCTGGACCTAATGTAGATATTAGTGGAGGTGGTATAGTACCTAGTGCTAAATTCCTAACAATAACTAGAACGACATGACAGTAGAAGAGTTTGAGAACGCATTAGGTGACTTCGGTGAGACTATGTCAAACCTTAGTCCGATACTTACACAAATAGGTGGACGTATAGTAGATGAGGTCAAGGCAGGAGCTCCGATCGACACTGGTGCACTAAGACAGTCGATTAAGGCCGTGATACAAGATGACTCACTGGCCATTGAGATGTTATACTACGGTATCTTTCAGAACTATGGTGTAGATGGTATGCAGAACGCACCAGCAAGAGAGGTACCCAGATTTGGCGTACCACAACCTACCGCGGGTAGACGTTTCGGTTTCTCAGGTGACTATGAGATGATCGGCGGTAGCCTACCCTTCGGTGCAAGAAAACAAATATATAAAATGGGCCTAAAGCCACAATCCTTCTTTAATGTCGATGCAATAGCAGGAGCAGTAGCAGACGGAGTGACACAAGCCTTAACAAGAGAATTTTAACTATGGCAGTAACAGTTGTACAATCACCACAAGAAATAGACCTAGCTTACGGTCCTAATTTCGTTACGCTTAACGGACTAGGCACAGCACAGAAGTTTGCTATTAGAGTCGTTAACGCTGACACACAAGATGAAGTGGCATTAGTCGCTCAATCTGAGAACGCAGTAGGTAGAGCACAGTTTGACCTACAGAAGATATTTCAACAATACGTAAATGTAAGTGCTACGGACTTAGAGACCCTAGGCGAGGGAGGTTATACAATCTTCCGTGATAGTGCAGTAGAGTCTACAGAGTTTGATATACAATGTGGTACTATTACTAACGGCGTATTTACAGCAGACGTTACTATAGACAAAGTAATTTTTAACGGGATTAAACCCTACAACCAAATCCCATATCGTGGTATCACTGATAGTGCACAGGCTGTAATTGCAGGTGATGATTCAAACCCACCATGTACTGAAGTAACTAGAGTGGGCAAGATGTTAACAGAGAGACCTCGTAATCAATTTACATCAGTAGGACCACAACCACCTTCAGTAGACGCAGGTACTGACTATGTGGCAGTAGAACTATCAAGTAATGACTTCTACACTATTAGTTATTTTAATGATTTAAAAACAGGTCCTGTTGCGCCTTCTGCACTTGCACAGGGTATCGAAGCCTTTGAAATCTGTGAGATAGGTTCTACTAACCAAATTGTAGACCGTACATATATTCCTAATGAAACTGGTAATGACGGTGGACCTAATGTTACATACCAACAAGGTAGCGCAGTACTATGGCCATTCATTGGTCTGACAATGGGCGCAGGTCCCGCTAACTTACAGGGACTAAACTATGTAACTACTACAGGTGGGATAGCGACATTCTCATTTCATCCACTAACAGTTGAGTACTGGATTATACCAAGAGCCTATTCACCTGCGCAGTGTTCACAACAGTATCTGTCACAGGCAACACACGAGCCACTATTAGTACGTATCAACAATACGCCACCATGTAACGAGTACCCTAAAATACAATGTAGCTGGTTAAACAAGTGGGGCTTTAGAGACTACTTTGAGTTTAAACTAAAACAAGAGTTAAGCCAATCGCAAAAGTCTAACACATACGTTAAAGTATGGAACGACTACAATGACAGCGTTGCAGGTTATGGTTCTGGTACAGGTGCTGGTATCTTAGAAGGTGGTGAGACTGTATTTAACAAATCAGTTACTACTAAGCTAAGAGCTAACACAGCCTACTTAACAGACGCAGACTCATACTACCTCAACGGGTTATTTAGATCGCCTAATGTTAGAATGAGAACTGATGCAGACAATATCCCGTACTTTACTGATTGGCCAAACTACCAGGGTAGCCAATGGTTCCCGATGGTAATCAATAACGCTAGTTTTGTAGAGAAGACATATAGAAAGAACAGACTGTTCCAGTTTGAGATACAGGCTGCTTTCGCACATAACCCACAAATACAAAGAGGTTCATGATACAACTAAAAGTATATGATGACGTAGGTGGTCAGTTTTTCTTGGACACTTATGAGAACAGTCCATTTAAGATAAACCTGTCGATCGAGGATATTGTTACAACAGCAACTACCTCTGATTTCTCAAGAGCGTTTAGAGTACCCGCTAACAACCACAACGCGGGCTTCTTTAAAACTGCATTTGAGATAGAAGATTTAGATTTTAACGTTAGTATTAAAAAGGAAGCAGAGGTCTTAGTTAATGGTAATCAATTTCGTAAGGGTCATATTAGATTACAGAAGATCTACCGTAATGGTGTCACAGGTCTTATAGACTATGAGATACTATTCTTAGGTGAGACCAGAGACTTCTCGTCTATTATCGGTGACTCAAAGATGTGTGAACTACAGATCCCTAGTTTAACACATGACTTTGATGCACAGGCGGTTTTAGACTCATGGGCGGCTTATCCTGACAGTCCAAGTGCAACTGGTCTGAGTGGTCTAGTTAACGGTAATGTAATTTACCCACTAATTGACTTTGGTAACACATACGACTCTAATGGTTGTGTGGAGCAAACTAGAATTGCTACTAATCACACAGCACAGGGTAGTTGTTCTGGTAACGAATACTTTACAAATCAAGGTGGTTCACCAGGTACACACGGTGTTAACTATACTAGATTTAAGCCGATGATTCGTGCTAAGCGACTATGGGACTCTATCTTTGACAGAACTGGTTTTACATATACTTCTAATTTTCTTGGTACACAGGGTGACAACGATGAGGTGGGTCTTTTCAAACAGTTATATGTGAGTGCATTCGGTAATGATGAGACTATTACAGTAGACCCTGCGTTAGGTTCATCAGACCTATTTGAGGCTCAATCTAGTAGATTTCAATATGATGGTATTGCAGAGTTTAACTTAGAGATCGATGACCCTGGTAATAACTATAATCCACAAACATATCAGTTTACAGCACCTACTGGCGCTAATAATTCTGATTTTACATTTGAAGCTAGAGTTTTTGTAGAATGTGATTATGGTGGTGGTACAGGTGGAGATCGTCCTTCAGAATTTTTCATCTACTTTAGAAAGAACGGTGTATATTGGCCAGGGCCAGCACCAACATGTGGTGATTGTCAATATCTAACCATTAATCAAACTATAACACTTAGTGCTGGTGATACTGTAGATGTCTATATTGAATACTGTGATAGTAATGCCCAGAATGGCGTAGCTCCTGATTATTTTAGATGTACCTCTGCTTCAGTGGGTTCTTTTAATCCTACACAATATCTAGACTGTGAGTATAAGCAAATAGATTTTATTAAGGACGTACTCACATCATTTAGATTAGTAATGCAACCTAACCCTAATAAAGATAATGATTTTATTATTGAACCATATAATAATTTTATTGCATCAGGTGAAGTTCTAGACTGGTCAGATAAACTGGATATGAGTAAAGATTTACAGATAGAACCGCTATTCTTTACACAGGCAGATGAGATAGATTTTAACCTAGAAGAAGATACAGACCAAATTAATGATTATCACAAAAAGGTCTGGAAAGAGACTTATGGTTATTTAGAGTTTGACAGTAACTCTGAATTACTAAAAGGTAAACGTGACATTAAGGTTAACTACGCACCTACACCTATGGGTGTAATTGACGGCGACCCTAATAACTCAAACTGGGTAATACCTAAAATACGTACAGTTGAAGCAGAAGACCAGGGACCACAACACTTACCGATTAAACCTAAGACACGTTTCTTATTCTATAACGGAGGTCGTATTAATGAAAACGTTGCAGGTAGTAATCCATTATGGTACTTTGATACTGCAACTACACACACTCAAACTAACGACCCTACTGGTGGTATTGCATATTACGGTCAAGTATCACCTATCTCAGGTGGTGCACTTGACATTGCAACACAGGCCGATCTTATTTTACAGTGGTATAAAGATGTAGTCTACTATGTACCTAATAGTTCATTTGCTCCGTATACTAACTGGGAAGGTTCATCTATGTACGAAACTTACTGGGCTAATTATATACAATCGCTATATGCTAGTCAAGCCCGTAGAGTAACAGGGTATTTTATATTAGATGAGTTAGACCTATACGATTTTACATTTGATAAAGTTATATTTGTTAATGGTGTTTATTATACTGTTGAAAAGGTAGTAGATGCTCAAGTAGGAGAAACTGCATCTACTAAAGTGGTTCTAACTAAACAGCTAAACTACTCACCACCAATTAGTAGAACGAGATCAGTTGGTCTACAGGGAGAACAAACTACAGAGTCATTTGCTTGTTCATCTCCAACATCTCCAATTACAGTTGCGGATTATACAGGTTTCTTACAAGTAGGTACACAATTAACGGGTATAGCTGTGACTAATAATCCTGGTTATTTTAAAATTAACCAAACAGGTACTAATGAACAACAATATATCGGTGATGTACTTGAAGTGAGTAATGCTGGTATAGTACTTCAAATTTTAAGCAATTGCCCATGATACTAGGAGATGCAAAATTTGAAGAGTTAGTTAACGCTATCTTACAATATGACTTGACAGGCTATGATGTCTATATTACAGGTTCTATTATTCGTGGAAGAGCAGCGAAAGACCTAGATGTAGTAATAGTTGGCGAATGGGACCATGATCGGCTAGCAAGTATTTTTGAACCTCTAAATGAGATTAAAGAATTAGATTTATATTTTCAAGAGGTACCACCACTTGCATATTCTGCAGGTAGTACACTACAAAGAGGCAGACAGTTACAATGGTTAGGTGATAGTGCCAGTCTAAAAAAGAGATCGGAAGGAGTAGAGATGGGTAAATTCCAACTTAAATGGTTTACAGTGCCTACGCCTAAATCTAAAGCTAGAGGGTATAACTATGCAGAACCTCTTATGATAATTCAAAATGGTGAACAAATATATTTCTAAGTAGATGGCACAAGAAGAAGTTAAAATAACGTTTACCATTGATGGTATAGAGAAAGAAGTCAAATCTGTAGAGGAATTACAGAAAGAGATGAACAAACTGGGCAAAGAGACCAAGAAGGTTGCCCAAGAGAATAGTATATTAGCTAAGGGTAAGAAAGCATTCTCAGAATTTAAAGACACTATCAAGGGTGCAACTGCAGGATTCAAAGGTCTTGGTGGCGCAATCAAAGCCACTGGTCTAGGCCTATTAGTAACGGTAGTTGCTTCATTAGTAGAATATTTTAGATCGTCTGAAGAGGGCTCACGTAAGCTAGCGATAGCAATGGAAGCCCTAAGTGTAATTACTAACAAGATTAGTGAGTTATTCCAGTCTGTAGGTGAGGCGATTGTATGGGCATTCACAAACCCGAAAGAAGCCCTCATGAATTTTGTTAATCTTGTTAAAGAGAATATCATTAACAGATTCGAAGGCTTACTAAAACTAATACCACGTTTAGGTGAAGCTATTGGAGAACTATTCAAGGGTAACTTTAAATCAGCTGGTAAAATAGCCGCAGATGCAGTAGGTCAAGTAGTACTTGGTGTAGAGAATGTAACAGATAAAGTTGCAGATGCCGGCGAGGCTATTGTAGAGTTTGGTAAGACAGTTGTTAAAGAAGTTAAAGAGGCTGTAGAAGTTGCCACAACCCTAGTCGATCAGTTTAGAGCTATCAGGGATGCACAACAAGCCCTGATTGTAGATAACGCTAAACTAAATAAGGAAATGGAGACTCAGCAGAAAATAGCTGAAGATACTAACAGAACTTATGATGAAAGAAAAGAAGCGTTAGAGAGATTAGGTGAAGCACAAGTAAAACTAGCAGAAAACTTAGCAAATCAAGCCAAACTAGAAGAACAGAACCTACAACTACAGATTTCGCAAGAGGCTAACTATGAGAAGCGAGAAGAGCTCGAAACTCAGTTAGCAGAGGCCATTGCTACTAGAATTGATGCCGAAACTGCGTTAGAGACGCGTAGGCTCGATGCAAGTAGAATTACTGCAGAATTAGATCGTGAAGAACTAGAAAGAAAACAGACAATCCGTGATATTCTAGATGCACAGGAGTTAGAGCAGATTGAAGATGAGTTTGCAAGACGTCAAGCAGAGAATGAAATAGCCGAACAACAGGCTCTAGAAGAACTAGATCGTCTAAAGGCTACTGAAGAAGAAAAGAAGAAAGTCAAAGAGTATTACGCTGACCAAGAGAAGAAGATTAACAAGGATAAGGCTGAGTATGATAAAATGCTACAGCAACAGATTACAGACAATAACCTTAATCTGGCTAAAAGTGCATTTTCTGCTCTATCTACAATTATCGGGCAAGAGTCTGCGGCTGGTAAAGCAGCGGCAATTGCAGCCACCACTATTGATACATATCAATCCGCTCAGGCCGCGTATAAATCTCAGGTAGGTATACCAGTAGTTGGACCAGTACTAGCGCCTATCGCCGCTGGTGTGGCCGTACTGCAAGGTCTTGCTACCATTAGACAAATCACAGCTACTAAAGTACCTGGTGGAGGTGGAGGTGCTAGCGCTGGTTCTACGCCTAGACAGGTTACAGCTCCAACATTCGATCCTACCGCTGGTCTTGCAGAGTCAGTAGAAGGTCAAGAGCAAACAGGTCAAACTATAGGTATTGACGGTAGCTCGGCGGGTAATCAACCAGTAATCAAAGCCTATGTAGTAGCAGAAGAAATGTCAAGCCAACAAGAGGCTGACGCAAAAATTAATGACCTTGCGAGGTTGTAAGATACATATATTATGAAAAAGATAGTAGAACTTTTAATAGACTGGGACAACTTAGAGTTTGACGACTTAGGCGTTGAGGTAATGTCGCTAGTAGATAAACCAGCAATCGGTATTGACTTCTTAGCATTCTCTGAAGAGGTAATAGTAGATAATACTGGTTTTGAGAAGTTTAACAAATTTTTTAATGATAATATAGAATTATTTAAGAAGCCAGGTGTTGGCCAAGCAGGTGAGGGTGGTGTTAACCATGCAGAGCAAATGAAATTGCTAAAAGAGAAAGGCGTTAACACAGAATTCCCATTTGGTTACTGTTATCAAGTAGCTCAGTTCTTATTCTACGCAATGGGCGGTTACAATGGACCATACGATCTAAAATGCATTAAGAAAATGCAGTATAAAGTAGAAGGTGTAGATTTTGAGGCTACACACTGGTACATTCAACACAAAGAGAACGGTACGATAGTGGACCTTACAGCATCCCAGTTCGATGGCATACTTGATATTAATGATTACTACTCGGAAGGTAAAAGAGCTAACCTGGGCTTCCCGTATTACAACGTGAACGGCCAGAGAGTAGAGTTTGACAACACAGTACCGTCATTTCAGTCTCTAAAGCTATACAGCAAGTGGAGAGAAGACAATGAAACACTAAAAGAGCTAGAAAAATACTATGTGGCTAGCAAATACGAAGAACTACGTAAAGACTTTGCTGCCTACGACTTTGTAGAGCCTAGAGGCGGTGAATCAGAAGCTGATTTTATCGGTAGATGTATTCCTGTACTAAAAGGAGAAGGTATGGAAGAAGATCAAGCTATTGCAGTTTGTTACTCTTACTGGGAAGGTGAAGAGTGTGAAGACTGTGAGGCATTTGACTTAGACGGAGCTTGTTGGCCAGGTTATGAAGCTATTGGTGTAAAACAACTTAACGGTAGAACTGTCCCTAACTGTGTACCGGTCGAGAATGCTAAATTTAAAGATGAAGAGTTCGAAGAGATGCAAACCTTCATACTTGAGCTAATGGATGAGTTTGGTGAAACAGTAGACTACGAGAATGCAGTTTACGTAGATAGTACTAAGAGCTCATTTGAGGGCATCGGTGACTATGTTAAAGGTATTGTTGGCTTAGATATTTTAGGCCGCCAGGACCTAGACAGTGAGCCAGAGATTAAATACAGATATGCAGGCGCAGCTCCACAAAGAAACTTCTGTAGAGCAATGATGAGACTAAACAAACTGTATACTCGTCAAGAAATCAGAGAGATGGACTCTAGAATAAATACAGGGTTCAGACATAATGGTAACCCTTATTCTATTTTTGACTTTAAAGGAGGCGTTAACTGCAACCACTATTGGGAAGAACTAGAAGTTTATAGAGATGGTAGAGAAACTGTGATAATGTCAAAGGGTAGAGCTGACGGTAGAGCAGGACAGATTGCAAGTTCGTCAAACGATTACTGGAGATACCCAGGTACGTTTGCATTTAGCTCAGATGATGAAATGATTGTAACAGGACCTGCAATGGTACCTCAACAACTTATCGTACGTAAAGATACAATGGGTAATCCATTCCACGTATACTTCTCTAAAGACACAATTAGAAAGATTGCGCAAAAGTTCTTCGAGTATAACAAACAGAACAATACAGACGTAAATCACGATGATAACATCACTACTAATAATACTCTTCTTGAGTCTTGGATTGTCGAAGATCCTAAAATGGACAAATCGACCGCTATGGGCTTTGATGTTCCAGCTGGAACTTGGATGGCATCATACAAAATCAATGATGAAGAGACTTGGAATAAAATTAAAAACGGAGAGCTTAACGGTTATTCAATCGCTGGGAACTTCATTGAAAAAGCTACTAACATCTAATGGAAGAGATAAAAGACTCAATAGCAAACGGGACAACTGTTGCGGCGGCGGGTGCTGCCATGATTGATTGGTCATCAATGCTAACCATGGCATTGATTGCAACAGGTATTGTACTTAACGTTGTAAGAATTATTGAGATACGCAGAAAGTCTAAGAAGGATTAAATCCAGTACCACTTCTTCTCTATACGCTTAATTGCTCCACGTAATACTAAGCCATTTAACGTACTACTAATATCACGCCAATTAAGACCAGTTGCCTGGATTAAATAGTTTACATGTACTGGCGCGCCATTCATACGTGCTTTGTAACAACATCTTAGTATTACACCTTGTTCTACAGTTAATTCTTTATTGGCAATCATTTTATTAACAGCTGCCATATATTCGTGATATGGTGGTGATATTTGTTCCATAATTTATTCTTGTAACATTTTATTATAGGATTCTACCTGCTCTTTACATTCATGCACCATCTCTATGATGTCGCTAGCTTCAGTAACTTGACTATTGAATAATACATCTAGTATTAGATTAAATAAGAAGCTATTTCTCATTTCATCAGGATCTGCATTATTTTCCATGCAATCTTTAGTTACTTTGTTAAGTAAGTCTTGAATTGATAGTTTCATCAATTCCATGTTTGTGTAATTTGTCATATTATTATTTATTTGCTTTACAATAGTTATAGAGGGCTACTGCGGTTTGTTTCAATGTTTTTGGAAAGAGTAATCCCCAAACCAAGAGGATTACTCCGATTTCGCCTATACCTACCATGATTAAGATGCTTGTTTAATTTCAGTTTGTAATTCCTTATACCATTCTAATGAACGTTCTAACCATGGAAGCTGATCAGCCTTTGGATCATAGTCGAATGATTCTAGACCACCTAGTGGTTTAGATTTAGATGTCCACTTAAAAGTAACTGTGGGATCAATTACACTTTCATAACCATATTCTGGTTTGGTAAATGTAACCCATAAATAACCCTTTCCGATATATTTACGGTATTTTGTTGTACGTATTACATCAGCGCCACCTGCCATAATACATTTGAATTTGTTGGATTTTAACCAATCTTGCTTAATTTGAAATTTGTCTGTCATAATGTTTTAAAGTTAATTACAGTACTAATATAATAAATTCCGGTGACATAAAAAAATATTTTGGCAATTATTTTGCAAAAAATTTGACTTCTGTCACTGAGCGGTATAAATATATTTCTAAGTGTATGGCATAAGCCATATTTAATCTAAAAACACTTTAAACAGTATGACAGTCAACCAAGCTATTAGCAAGTTACGAGTAATGCTCGGAGCTGCTACTGAAGAAGTTAAAGAAGTTGTAATGGAGGAAGAAGTTAAAGAGGAAGTGGAAGTTAAAATGGCTGAAGCTACACTCGTTGACGGAACCGAGGTATACACTGAAGGTGAACTACAACCAGGAGCAATCCTATTTGTTAGAGCTGGCGAAGGAGCCGATAGCGACCCATTCGCTCCAAGTGGACAACACGAAACAACTGACGGACTTTTGATTACTGTAGGTGAATCTGGCGAAATCATGTCGGTAGAAGAGAAAGGTGGTTCTGAGGAAACTCCAGAAGAAGCACAAGAATCTTTCGAAGACAAAGAGGACGAAAAGAAAGAAGAGTTTGACATGGACGGCTTACTAGAAGGTATTGCTGGTATGTTGAAACCTTACACCGAAGAAATCAAAGAATTGAAAGAAGAACTTAGTGTTCTAACTTCAAGATTTAACGAAGTTGCAGACGAACCTGCAGCAAAAAAGGTACGCAACACCTTCTCACAAGAGGCAAACAACAAAGCTACTACAGCTGAAGCAAGATTCGAAAGACTTGTTGCTTTAAGACAAGGTAGAAAATAACCAACACAATTAAAAACAAAAATTAAAATTATGGCATTTGATTTAACAGCCCTAAGCACGTATACAGACGAAACGTCTATGGATTTAATTGCAAAGGCAGTATTAGAAACTGACTTAATGTCTTATGTAGACTTAAGATCTGGTCTTTCAGCTGGAACTGTAGCAATTAACTTAATGGACGGCGACTTAAACGTAGCTGACCTTGCCTGTGGGTGGAACCCATCTGGCGATGTAAACTTTTCTCAGGTAGATATTACTATCAGAGACAAGCAAGTAAAAATGGATTTATGTCCAGAAGACCTTAGACAATACTGGTTAAGCCAGAGAATGTCTGCGGCAGCAAACCAAGAATCAGTTCCTTTCGAAGAAGTTATCGCTGACTACTACGTAAAGAGAATCTCTAAGTACAACGAATCATACTTAATCGATGGTGACGGTACTGGAACTGGTATCAAAGACCAAGTAACTGTTGCAAACGGTGCTACTTTATCAGCAGCTCCAGCAGCTTGGACTTTAACAAACGCGGTTGAGCAAGCATTAAACATCTTTGACGCTATCAATGAAGCTTCTAAAGATAGAGATGACTTAATCATGATCGTTTCTCCTGCAAACTTCAATACTCTAAGAAGAGCATTAGTTGCACAAAACTATTACCACTATGACCAAGGCGACGGTAGATCTTTCGAATTACCAGGTGCTAACATCAAAGTAGTAAAAACTTCAGGCCTTGTAGGTTCTGACTACGTAGCTGCAGGTCCTGCATCTATGATCGTAGCTGGTACTGGTCTTGAAGATGACGCATCAACTGTACAATTCTTCTTTGACAAAGGTCAAGATGTTGTAAAGTTCATTGCAAAATGGAGACTCGGAGTAGCAGTAAGTCAAGTAGATCAATTCGGTACAAACGGATTAGCTTAATAAACCTTAAAAAAACAAAAGAAAAACTATGGCATGTTCAAATTTAACAGCTGGCTTTACTTTAGATTGTAATGACTCTAACGGTGGTATTGATAAAATCTTTATCTCTAACGGCCCAGTAGAATCAATTACAGAATCTAACGGTACAATCACAGCTATTACGGTGGGCGGTTCTGCCCTAACGCCTAGTGACTTCTTTGATTTTGAGGTTCCACGTCAGACTAGTTCGTTCACGGAAACTATCAACGTATCTCAAGAGAATGGTACAGTATTTTACGACCAAGCTCTTACTATGATATTCAACAAGATGGAAGCAGCAAAGAGAGATCAGATTTTACTGATGGCTCAAGCTACTGACATGGTAGTTGTATTCAAAGATAACAACGACAAATACTTTAGCGTTGGTATCGAGAGAGGTGCATTCATGACAGCAGGTTCATCTGTATCAGGTACTGCTTATGGCGATAGAAATGGATACGAATTAACTATTTCGGGCATGGAAGAAGCTCCATCATTCGAAGTTACTGGAAGCATAGTCGAAGCTTAAAAATCGACATATATTTCACTCAGAAGAAGGGTCCCATTCGGGACCCTTTTTTATTACCGACAACTTTAGCAAAAAATATATTTCTAAGTAGAAACACATTAATACAGCATGACGACAACAATAGACGGCTCCACTGCAACTTTCTACATTAATAATCCAGCTACAATCACTGGTCAGTTCAGTTTAAAGTCACAATACTCACAAGAGGTGATTTATACTACATCAAGCTACAATGTGGCTACATCAAACGACAGATACGCACAAATTGTAGTAGATATGCCTACAGATTTTAAAGATAAGCACTATAACGGTTACTATACATGGTCAATCGGTGACTATTCTGACATTGTAAAGATTATTACACAACCTGGAGGTGACGACGGGAAAGTCGAATACATATCTAATAACGAAGAAAGAGACGCAGAAGTGTTCTATCGTCCAAATTATTAATAAAGAATATGAGAAATACAAATCCGGAAGGTTTATACTCAATCAAAGGTAGTAAATTCGAAGCCTTAGACTTGCCAGTAATACAAGAACAAAGAGGTAAAGACTACATTAAATTTGGTTTAGATAACCTATTTCCACAACAGTTAATCGAACTGTATGATAGTTCTGCAATGAACCATACATGTATCGATGCAATTCAAGATGGTATTTACGGTGAAGGTATCGTAGAATATGGTGGCGAGTATATCAACACAGATGGTGAGACTATCGATAATATCTTTGAAAAGATTGCATTAGACTACACATTATTTGGTGGCTATGCACTTAATCTCATCTGGAATAAAGAGGGTACTAGAATCGCTGAGATTTACCACCTACCATTTGCAAACGTAAGATCAGGTAGACCTGATGATGAAGATAAAATCCACAGTTACTATTACTCTAGTGACTGGTCACAAATAAGAAAGTATAAGCCCGTTGAATACAAGAGTTTTGATCCGACAGATAATAAGAAAGATAACGCAAGTCAAATCTATTATTGCAAAGACTATAACCCAGGACAAGAAATATATCCTCTACCTGCTTATATTGGTGGTGTTAATGATATACAACTTGATGCTCGTGTTTCAAGGTTTCATAACGCTAATATAAGTAATGGTCTTGCACCTTCTATGTTCGTACAGTTTAGAAACGGTATACCGAATCCTGAAGAACGTAGAGATATTTACAGAGAAATTGAAGATACATTTAGTGGAGAAGAGAATGCGGGTAGATTCTTCTTGGCCTTCTCTGAGCCAGGTAAAGAGCTACAAGTGACACCTATTGAAAATGCTAACGATGATTACTACCTTACACTTGAGCAAAGAATCACGTCACGAATCCTTACAGCTCACCGCATTACTTCTCCACTTCTTTTAGGTATTAAAGATGGAGCAGGTTTTAGCTCTAATGCAGACGAGATTATTACATCTTACTCACACTTTATGAATACTGTGGTAAGACCAAAACAAACTAAAATTCTTAATACTTATGGTTACATTCTAAAGCTTGCGGGCTTCAATGTAAAACTAGAAGTAGAACCAGTGCCAATGATTATCGGTACAGAGGCTGATGACCCTGCATTGGAAGAAGACATAACAAATATAGCAGACGTATAATATGAGCCAAACAGCATTACTAGTTAGCGAGCAAAGAATGAAGCAGTGGACTCAGTTAGATGACAATGTCAGACTAAATGAGATTACACCAAACATTCTACAGGCTCAAGACATATATTTACAAAACATATTAGGTACACGTCTATTCGATAGACTTAAAAACGGTGTTATTGCAGGTGACCTAACCGCTGATGAAGAACTACTTATGAAAGACTACGTAGGACCTACTCTAATGCAGTATGCACTCTATTTAATGTTACCAAGTATTAAGTATAAGATAGCTAATCAGGGCGTACTTAACGGTACTTCTGAAGAGACTTCACCTACTACTCTAGATGAATTACAATTTCTTATGCAAACAGTATTAAATACTGCAGAGTTTTACAGTAAAAGACTAACAAAATACTTTTCTGACAATCCTAATTTATTCCCAGAGTATCAGAATCCTGGTACAGACGGTATGATGCCAGATAAACGTAATCCATATTTTAGTGGTTTAGTAACAGGTAGATCAAATTTATCATATTATGAAGAGAAATACGGCGAATGCACAGACTGTGGTCCTTCCACGACAGTCCATGGCAACTAAAAAGAACATACAGAAGCTTAGAGTTGCATTAAAGAAAATTAACAACATTAAGTAAAAATATATTTCTAAGTAGATGGATATATTATCAGTAACAAAAGACTATGTAGAATGTGCCTCAAGTGGTGCAGTAACCGCTCCTAACAACGGTTCATGGATTTCTGCATACGCAATATACTTAGGTGCTACAACCATTGTGAATGGTTCGTGGTTACAAACATTATGTTACCAATTAGGTGTAACATCACCAGTAAATAGCTCATGGGTTATAGCCCTAGCTAATTATTATGGTATCACACAACCTGTAAATGGTTCATGGTGGTATGCAATAGCTGACAATGCTTGTAATGGTACTCCTCCAGTAGGACTAGTATGGAGTACAACAAACACAGAGTGGCAGTTAGAAACTAGCACATGGAATTAAAAATTAAATTATATAATTAAAATATGGCAACATTAAACGGACAGCAGATTAGCGCAACCTATGAAGGGCTGATTAAAACTGCTAATAATCAAGCGGGTGCACCGTTTCCACCTGCTAAACTACAATACGGAGACGGTACAGAGCTACCTATTTCAATTGGTGATGGTACAGGTGTAGGTATTGGTGACATTGTTACAATTGCATCAGGTACTAGACAGATCGATGTAAACTCACAGAATTTGGCTCTAGTCGGTGTAACCAATATAGATGCTGCAGCAGGTACTGCGGCTATTGCAAACGGTACGTACAACTTCGGGAATCCATTTGTTACTACGAATGTTGACTTTACAAATGCAACAGTAACTGGTTTACCAGGTGGAGCTGCAGGACTAGAGAATGGTACAGGTACTGACTCATTACAGTCAGCTGCTGCCCTAACTACTACCGCTGCAGATGCATCAGGTAACTACTCTATCGCATTAGGTGATGGAGCATCGGCAACAAGACAAGAGTCTGTAGCAATCGGACAAAACGCTACAGCAAACGGTTCTGGTTCAGACGGTTCTATTGCTATCGGTAACGGTGCAGTAGCTGGTAATAATAGATCAGTAGTAATCGGTGTTAACAACTCAAGTACTTCATCAGAAGGTATAGCAATTGGTGATGATGTAGATATTGCTGCAGACAGATCGATTGGTATTGGTAACTCAATTAATATCTCAGGTGGTAATGATAAAGTTGCTATCGGTACTGCTGCTGCAGTTTCAGGACAAAGAGGTCTAGCATTCGGTCAGAACGCAAGCGCAACTGCAAACGAAGCTATCGCGATGGGTTACAACGTAACTGCCGCAAAAGCACAAACACTTTCAGTTAACGCGTTAGAAACACAAACTAACTCTACACCAACTGCAGGTGGTATTATTATGTCAGATGCAGGTGGTACTGATAGACGATTAAATGTTAATGCATCAGGTGGTTTACAAATTGGTACAACTCCAGCAGTTATTCCTGGTTGGTCTACTACTAAAGTTAGTGAAAACCAAGCTGCTAGTTCATGTGATACTACAAGAGCTTCAGTCCTAATTCCAGCAGGTTCAGTTAAAGCGGGTGATATTCTACAGGTTAAATCATTAGAGCAGAGATCAGGTTCAAGTGGATTTACATACTCTAATATTGCTATTCATACAGCGGGTACAATTGGACAAACACAAGCTGGAGCATTTGTTTCAGGTCATCAAAATAGTTCAGATGGTTTTGGTGTGCACTCTAAGAATTTATTTGTACAAACAGTAGATGGTACTGGAGATGGTACAATATATTTAGAAGATAACTATACACCACAAGAACAACAAGGACAGATTTTCAGTAGTACTTTAGGTAGTTTCACAGCAATTGACTGGACAGTAGATCAATATTTATGTGTTAATGTTTGTATTGATAACTCAGGTACTACATGGACTAACTATGGTGCTTCACTTACTATTATTGGTAGAAACTAATTTGAAACAAAAATAAAAGACGATATATAATTAGTACAGATTCAGTAATGGATTTGTCATTTTTATTATTTACATTTTGCATGTAAATTGTTATTTATTATTTATTGGCCGAAAGGGATCCTATCTAGGGTCCCTTTCTTTTTTTGTATAATCCGACTTTTTTTCAAATTTACGACGATATATAAAGTATAACACAATAAAAAATAATAATAGTTATGGACAATTTACATTTTATCGGTCGTGTCAAATGCGGCGGCTCTCTAGGCCAAAACGGCATTTACAACGAATACTACATTACACCTAAAGCTGAAATCTACAGAATTAGAACACATAAGCCAGATGTGCTTATACCTACCAAGACTTACCCTATATCTAGAAGTAAGAGAAACCCAATAGGCTATCTTGCAATATCTACAAATCATTTACCAGAAAAGTATCTACACAGAATTATGGCGAAGATGTTCGTACATAACGATGACCCTGAGAATAAAACTGATGTAGACCACAGAGACGGTAACAAACACAATAATCAGATTAATAACTTAGAATGGGTTAC
>WLWF01001193.1_pt1 | contig 22494 bp, 45 predicted proteins | sample 6718331 | NCBI WGS metagenome assembly WLWF01 (sample SAMN12718692, study PRJNA515312) | sponge metagenome | isolation source: marine sponge | host: Mycale hentscheli | place: New Zealand: South Island, Marlborough, Capsize Point | collected 2003-05-01
ACAGAGATCAGTTTTATAATGGAAGCGAAACTAATATAGGTAAATCTGCAAACATAGGTAATGCAAAAGGTTTAGAATATTTATTTGAAATATCAAAAGGTAGACAGCAAAGAAGAGAGTTTGAAAATCAACAAATATTTGTTAGATACTTAGCTAAGTATTGGGTTGCTAAAGTAGAGCAAACTAAAAACGAGTTAGTTGATTTAGATTATAAACTAGCAGATCTTAGATTAAGACTACCTATTGGTAAGAAAATAAGTTTAAGTATTGGTGCTGCATATAGAACTTATGAAAAAGCATATGGTGTAAATCCTATACAATCATATCTTGAAGAAAACTATTGGTGGAATTTAAGCAGAGATTACTATGGTCATAATGATGTACCTTATTCTTGGGAAAACTTTTCTACAGGTGAAACAGGTATTGATTATTTTTGGTATGATCAAAACGAAGTTTTAATTTCTAACTCTGATTTAGATTATAGAGAAAACATATTTGGTAGTTTAGTAAATAGATACAATGCAGAACAGTTAGCTTTAGTATCTGGTGGTTATGCAAACTTATCAGGTGTTATTGGTTTAGATTTTTATCACTATAGAAAAAGCCATTGGATACACGCTTACGGTAATATACTACCAATACATAAAACTTATACAGAAAGTGGTAAAGAAAAGTATTCTTATGAATCTTTTATAGGTAAAAATGATTGGGTTGACTATTCGTTTGGCGGACAGTTTGGAATAAATATAAATAAAAAATTTGGTTTATTTAGTGAAATAGCTGTACAAAAGTATTGGGACAGAGAAATAAAAGTAATTAAAGCAGGTGTAAATTTTAAATTATAATTAAATGAAATATTTTGAATACGAAGAGTTTGACTCTCCTGATATACAAGGCAGTGGGCAAATGATGAATAAAGGGTTGTTGAGTAAGTTAGATATGATACGTGAAGAATTTGGTAAACCAATGCGTATTAATTCTGGTTACCGCACAGAAGCTCACAATAAAAAGGTAGGTGGAACATCTAAGTCATCTCATATAAAAGGACTAGCTGTAGATATTAGTTGCACAAATAGCGTAGATAGATTTAAATTAATAGATCTATTTATTAAATATGAAGTAACTAGAATAGGAGTTGCTGATACTTTTATTCATATAGACATCGATAAAGATAAATCACAAAACGTAATCTGGACATATTAATTATGGCATACAAATCACCAGCAGCAATAAAAGAAGCTGCATACGAAAAACAAAATAGAAAAATGCGATCCAAGCATAAGTCTGAAACTGGTAAAACACTAGGTTCAAGACAAACATCAGGTACTGGCAAACGCCGAGTATCATTTGCTTGTAGATTTGCAGGAATGGCTGGAGCACTTAAAGACGCCAAAGGTGAACCAACTAAATTAAAAATGGCATTAAAAAAATGGGGTTTTGGTAGTAAAGAAGCTGCTAGAAACTTTTGTAATAAAAATAAATCTAAAAAATAATGAGTTCACCATTTCAAAAAGCTTTTAGTAGCAAATCACCATTAGGTAATATTCCGTGTAAACTACCTTACCCGGGTAAAGAAGTTGCAGCTGGAAAGCACGGAGGCGTAATGACTAAAGAAATGTCTAAAGCTAATGATGAAGCAAAATTAAAATGTAACCAAAAAGATCCTCAATGGATAAAAGCTCAAGAAAAACAAAAATCTGAGTTTGATTCTAAAGGTAAATTAAAAGAAACAGGAGACGACGATAAACCAATTAAAAAATAAATTATGGGAAAATTTTTAGTAAAAATAGGTAAAAAGCTAATGGCTTTTAATCAGTATTTAAAAGGTGAGTGGAACTCATTATTATATAAATTAATGTTTAAAAAAGAAAAATAATGAATAAATTTAGCACGCCTTTTATGGCAAAAAGTCCTTTAGAAAATACAAAAAAACTAAAAGAAAAAATATCAGAAACAGAAAAAAAAGCTTTTATTAGCTCTAATTACCCTTCTGAAGGTTATGAAGAAAGTAAAGAAGAAAAAAGAGCTCAAAAAAAATTAAAAAGACTAAAGAAAAGATTAGCTAAAAGGGAACAAAAATAAACTGGGCGTACCATACCCAAAAGTTCCTGTAACCAAGAAGGGGTCCACATTATGTGAACCCCTTTTTTAATTACCCGTCACAAGCTAAACAGTCTTCATTCATTGCTTGTTGTGCTATATCTCCTCGTAGCACTGACTCTGTTCTAGTATAATACAAAGTTTTAACTCCTTTTTTCCAAGCTTCCATATGGACTTTATTAATCCATTTAGGTGTTGCTACACTAGGAAAAGCTAAGTTTAAACTTACTGATTGGTCTATATACTGTTGTCTTATACCAGCTTGATTAACTAACTCTAGTTGATTAATCTCCTTAAAAGTCTTAAATACCTCTTTTGCTGGGACGTCATGCGCCATAGTAACATCATCAAGCTCAGTAAGACCTTGAACACTACCACCGTCAGCAAGTATTTTATCCCATGTTTCATTTGTATTTATTTTATGCTTACGAAGTAATTTTAAAAGCGTCGGATTTTTTCGTATAAATGTTCCCTTTGCGCTTTGCTCAGTAAAAACATTAGCGGCCCAAGGCTCAATACCAGGACTGACGTTACCACTAAGCTTACTATTAGACACAGTAGGAGCAATAGCACGCAAATGAGTGTTACGATAACCAGTACCAACACACCAAAGAGGCTCACCGTAAATCTCAGCCAAGTCTCTAGAAGCTCTTTCGCTTTCAATTTTAATTTGCGAAAATATTTTCCTAGTTTCAAACTGAGCAAGCAAACCTTCAAAAGGAACACCAGCTTCTTGGAGATACGTGTGCCATCCGAGTACACCCAACCCAAGCGCTCGTCCTTTTGTAGCACTACGAACGGCATTTTCAAAACCTCGCAGTCCTTTAGCTCTTTGAATAAATTCCTCCATAACGCCGTCAAGAAACCATATGGCGTCGTATATAAGATTTGTACCTTTCCACTCTTCATATTTTGCTAAGTTTAAAGATGATAAACAACAAACAAAGCTGTGATTTTCATCCGTATGCAATGTAATCTCTGAGCATATATTAGTCATATGAACTTTTAGTCCATTTGATTTATATGCTTTTGGATTTGCTTTGTTAGTGTTTCCTTTAAATAATATATACGGTTCTCCAGTTGCCTTTCGTTTTCTAAGAAGTTTACTCCATCTAGTTCTAGCTTGCGGATCTCCTTGTTCAAGCTTACGCATAAACTTGTCACCAACAACTGCGCATTGATGTAAATTAAGCGACTGTCTGTTAACGTCTCCTTTGGGTTCTCTAATCTCAAGCCACTCTTCAAAATCGTCGTGCTCAATGTTAATGTTAACTGAAGCAGCTCCTCGTCTGACAGATCCTTGATTAGTTGCAAGAATTGTCGAGTCATAGATTTTGCAGAAGGGTACGACTCCGTCTGATGTTCCATTACCTGTAATTTTAGCGCCAGCGGGTCTAATCATATTAATACCAATGCCAACTCCACCGCCGTGCTTAGCGAGTAGCATCATCTCTAAATTTTTCTGCCCTATATCCTGTATCGAATCAGCAACGTCAATGCCAAAGCAGCTAATAGGAAGGCCGCGATCAGTACCAGTGTTGGACAATACAGGACTAGCCAAGCAAAGCCAACCGTTCCAAATATACTCAAAAAATGTATCGGCCATCTCAGGCTTATACAAACGTCTCGCAACTGTTTTAGCAACTCGCATATATGCATCACGAGGTGTTTCATCTTGTAATAAATACCCTCCAGATATAGTTTTTTTATAAACTTCTGTGTCACCCCATTTTGGGTAATCTTCTCCTTTTTTCCATTCATTATTCCACATATTAACTGTTTAAGTGTGTTAACCAAGCTATAAGCCCGTTTAAATTTAAAGCTACTAAGTTCCATTGTTTCCTAGAAGCTGTTTGTACCATTACACATATAAAACCTATTATATATAACTTAGGCTCTATAGTCCATTGTGCTGCGATTAAAAACCCAGCGCCCATATATCCTGTTCTAGTTGCTAGTCTCTTCCAAGGGCTTAGTCTCTTCTGTCTCACTAGAGTTCTTAGCAACTTGTTCTTTAAGCTTCTCGATGGCTTCATCATAATCTGGCATGCATTTAATTGTTTCTAATGTTCCTACGGCTAGATCTTTTAAATAAGCATTTTCATCTAGCAATTGTTGTACAACGTTTATTAACGCTTGTATCTTTTTCTCTAGCAGATCTACTCTGCTACTCTTCTGTCCTTTCATATAAATCTTCGTATATTTCTTTATCTGTTATTATATTACCAAATGTCCTCGAAGTCTTCCCCTTCACCAGCTTTTGAATAATCTGTCGGCCTAATCGCGAAAAAATCAGTATGAGTGACCCCGCCGGTAAGATGATAGAACCAATCAAGATTACTCGCTGCCAGCTTGTCATACGGGAAATAGTTCCCCAAGTCAACGTAACCAAGTTCAACCAGTTTTTCATTTGCTCTTTTCTTTATAAAATGTATTAAGTCATTTGCTTTAATGCCTTCGATATCACCCATCTCAAACATTTTCTTTATATATTTAACTTCAAGATCAACCATAGCTTCTGCTGCAGTTATAATATCTTTTCTACATAAGTTTAACAATTGGTTATCTTCTTCACACATATGTCTGAATAATTGACAACCCATTTTACTGTGTAAGCTTTCATCTCTTACACTCCATTTCATTTGTTGTCCAATACCCTTGAGTAAATTACGTAACTGGAAGCTATATAAAACAGCAAAAGCTGAATACAGACTAACGCCCTCTGCGAAAGCAGAAAATACGGCAAGTGACTTACCAATACCAGTAGTGCTTGTACCGTCATAAGCAACCAAATTATCAAATCTCTGTGCGGTAGCAGGTTCGTGCAAAAACGCTTCATAATTTTCTAATTTTAATGTTTCATTTAAATAACTATATGCGACTGCGTGTACTGTCTCTTGCGAGCCAAACATCATCGCCATTTGCTGTATCTCATGCTTTGGGAACCAAGATACAACTTTTTGCGTCCAATAGTCGGAGACAGCGCATTCGGTCTGTGCGAAGCCGAGTAGTATGTTTCCAACAAGGTGTTTTTCTTTTTCATTTAATTTCTCTTTCCAATCTTTAATATCACTTTGCATTGAGATTTCTGTATGTAACCAAAATGCTTGTGCTTGTTTTAACCAACCCTCAGTGTAATACTCAGGGTATTCAAATGGTTTGTACGCTATGCGCTCATCAAACAGTCCCATTAGTTATATACTTCTAATGCTAAATCAATAAATGGTATATAAAATACGTGAGTTGTTTGTTCTTCTTCATGATAAGATCTCATACCTAGCAATACACCAGGATAAAAACCTAACGATAAAGTCCATGATTTTTTAGGTTGTTCCATAATTTTTACTTAATATTAATGGTGATTCATCTTTATTTGTAGATACAAAATAACATACATCATTTTCTTCTACTAATACTTTTTTATTTTTAAATGTTCTAGGGTATTTTTCTAAAACATAATCAATAACATCTGATACCATATCTGTCTTGTATTTCTATTAGTTCTTTATATTTTACTTTGCCTCGCGTCTCCCAACTCCATTTAACCCACTTTTCGATTTGACGTTCAGCATACTTCTGTCTTGCTAGTTGTTTCGCTTTTGCAAGATTATGCTTATTGTCTCGTCGCATTCTTTTTGATTTTGTGGTTTATATAATGTATAATTAGGAAACTGATTCATAACAAGTCTTTTAAATAACTTCCAACGCATTGGAAAAGACTCATTAGCTCTACCTTTTGTTTCAATTATAAAATCATCACCAATAAAATCTGGTGTATACTTTATAGGTAGTATACGCTTGCAGCCACGGTTTTGGTAATTACCTTTACCGTTGCTACATCTTTCGTATACTTCGTTTTCAAAATGAAAACCTGCTAATAAAACAAAAGTTTCTCCTTCGTATTTAGCTTTGATTTTTGCTTTTTTCAAAGCCATATACATATAACGCTCAAGACCAGATGCAAAGTTAATACCATCATATGATACTTTCTTTGACTGTACTGGTCCGCGTTTTTTCTTACGTTTATAAGGTCTCCTCTTCATTTAATTCAATATCGTGATAGTGTAAACCATCGTTACCGTTTTGACCTACAACGTTTATTCTATTTATCATACACTCTTCAACCTCATCAGCTAAGCATCGTTTAGCAGCTTCAATATATAATAAAGCATCCATAAGCTCTTCTTGTACATCAACTAAGAAACGATTAAGATCTTTTTCTTGACCTTCGATTTCTTGCATCATTGTAGCTCCATACTTTTTCTGTCCGATTAAACTACGTTCGTCCATTTTTCTTAAAACAGACTGAACTATTGCGTCTTGTGTTCTTATCTTCATAATGTTTCTTTTACAAATGTTCCGTTAATCATTTTACCTTTGCGTTTAGCTATCTGCGTGTAAGCAGCATCAATGCAGTCTTCAATTGTAAAGCCTTCAAGATGTGCTAAGTTAGTTAATACTACAACCATATCGCCAATAGCATCTTCTATTTCAGGCTTGTCTTGTTTTAATAAAGATTGAGCCAACTCTCCTGCTTCTTCCATTAACTTAACATACTGAGTATGTGAGTTACCTTTGTCATATAGACCTCTTTGTTTAGCCCAGTCTCTAATTAAACCAAAGCGATCGTTTAACGAAGGATCATATATGTCTTCACCTATATGCTTTGGATTAAAGAAAGCTTCATAAAAAGCTTTATTGTAAATATAACATCTGTTTTTGTTATACATAGACTCAGATACATTTGCCATAATCCAGTTGATATATTCTTTTTTAATAACAAAACTATATCCTTGTGGTGTTATCCACTCTAAACCTATGTTGTCCATTAAATGACCTTTAAGTTTATTTACAGGAACTGGAAATGTACTTGTTTGTTCTGTTGGGTTTATTTTCATATTTGATTTAAATAAATTTTTATATAATGTTCTATCTTTCTTGTAGCCATAAGACTGTTGAAGTTCTATTTCCTTGTCTGATATAAAATTAATATCATCGCTAGTAAGTAGAACTTCGTATTCATCTGCTGCATAACCTTGTTGCAGCGTAACCCGATTATTAAGATTACGTGTAACGCCAATCTTTTTACCGGGTATGTGGTATAAATAATACATAAATTATAATTTGTTATTATATAGGTGCATATTATGCGCGTGATGATAATACCAACCTATTTTTAAATTCAGTCTCTCTGCAATCATTTTTTGTAATGATGAAAACTGATACTGATCATTACAGAAGCCGTACCAGATGTCATTAGAACGCATATAGACTGACATACAAAGCTCATTGTTTATAATACTAAACTGAATTGCATAAGTACAAGGTGTATCTTTCTTGTATTTGCTGTTTTCTTTAGCATCATAAATACTTATAGCAGCATGTCTAGTGTCTTTGCAAGACTTTAACTTAGCACAAACATAATCTATTTGACAATTACGTTTCCACTGATAACCATAGTTTGAATTAACATTACCGTGACTGTCTGCCATACGCTGCCATATCGGTGGTACTTTGCCGTATAGCTCACCAAGCTTATCTATGTTTGGATCACCAGATAAATACCATTGCCACTCAGCCTCTGCATACTTTAAACTCCAGTTACGCTGTTTGTTTGATATATAATTATCTAGCGGATCCATAATATAAAAACCACAGTTAAACACAGCTTTTGTATCTCCAAAGTCTATACCTTCAATTATGATATTGTCAAGCACAGATTCATATGCTTCATTCGCATTTTGAAATGTATTTTTCATAATAATATTTATAGTATTCGTAAATTTTCTCCCATATTAGATCCTTGATGTAATGACTAGGATCTTCGTAAACTCTTCCGTTATTAGTTATAACAATAGACCATTTAGCTTCGTTTATAGCTTTTGGTGCAATATATATTTTATTTCTTATACACCATCTATAAGCTTCTAATTCAAACTCTGAAGCATTATATGTGCCCATATTTATCTTACTCTTCTTACTCCAAGCCATTTATTCCCAAGGCATTGGTTCATCGTTAATACTAATTGGTTCATAAGGTATAAAGCAACCAGACTTTGGCTCCCATTTAAAATGAGCTTCAGCTCCGTTTTCACCAAGGTTTTGAAACTTAACCTTAAGTATCTTAGCTTTTACAGTTTTATTTTCATAATCTCTATGCACTAATATACCGTGATAACTTGCATCATACCATTCACCACCGCCTTTAATGTTATACATTGTAGGCTCTTCAATCTTACCGTCTTTGTCTTTATACATTTTAGTTGGATGCGCTACTATAAATACTAGTACATCAAACTTTTTAGCAAACATTTCTATTTTAGTTAGATATTCCATTGTATAACGGTTAACGTCTTCTGTTTTACAGTCTACGTCTCTAACTTTATTAAATGGGTCAATTACTAAACATTTAATACCTTTACGCTTAACAAGTTCAGCACCTTTTTTAAGTACTGACTCAAGCGTATATCTTTCCATATCAATATGAAAGAAGTTTGTATTACAATGATCTGCAACTTTATTCCATTTATCTCCGTGTATGTCTGCTGATGTTGGCATGCCTTGCCAAACCTTACGCATTAACTTGTGTGCGTGAAGGTAAGTTGGGACATTTTCCGGACTAGCAAACGCCGTTTTCCAGCCATAGTTTTGGTTATAGCCAACAACCATCTGATCGACAAAATCTGACTTCCCGCTACTCGGAATACCAGTAACAGTAATAAACTGACCAGTGTAAGTCGAAAAGATGTCATCAAAATTTTGAAGGCCAACTTGATATCCAGGTTTAAACCCGTTACGTACAAAGTCTGTGACTTCGTCTTCAATGTCCCTAAATGTCGTGACATTTTCAAGTGGAACGGGCCTCGCCCCTGAAATACGCTCTGATAATTTTTCTTTGCCATATTTTTGTAAATATTCGTTAGCGTCTTTACAGTCATCAAACGATGCTAGATAACAAACTTCTGATCCTAGTCGTCTTACAAGTTCTGCTTGTAATGCTAAACCAGCTTCGTCTGTATCAACTGCTAGTACTATTTTATCTTTGTCTTCAAAATAATCTATACAGTTATCTAAGTATTCTAAGTTGTTTGTATTTAACGTAGCTCCATTTGGAACTGATATAGCGTTTGTAACGCCAGCTTCATGTAAAGCTAGCACGTCCATCTCGCCTTCAACTATAACACAATATTCATAACCAATTATGCTATCAATATTGTAGAATACTTTTTCAGCACCCTTATATAATTTAAAGTTCTTTCTTCCATCGCGGTATTTAATGTTTATTAAATCACCACCCATAAAATAATTGAACTTTATCGTGTTCTCGGCTTTACCGGTTTGTGGCATATATTCAGAGCCCTCACCGACCCGAAGATCGGTAAGAGTTTTCTGAGATATACCTCTTGATTTAAACCATTCAACAACTTTACTGTCAGGTGGTTTTACAACCTTATCTTTGGGTCGTTCATACACTCTTTCAGTTTCACCTTTACGTTTATACGTATGCAGTTGAAAAGTTGTATTACAGTTGTGACAAGTACCGAGACCCCGTTCCCAATCATAAGACGCACATTTCTTTTTCTTATTTTCAGGTTTTCTAGTGTGAGAACAAACAGGGCATACGCCCTGCTTTTTGCCTTCTTCTAGCTTATGTTGATTGAACTCGTCAATAACAAATCCATTGATCTCAATTGTCTGCATTTAATTTAATTTAAAATGGTAAATCATCAGCTACCGCTTGAGCAGCAGCAGGTTGTGCAGGTGCAGGCCCACCATCTCGGGGAGCAGCAGCTACGTTTTCTCCGTTCGTCCATACTACTTTTACATTACCTAAATAAACTTTATCAACTTTAGCTTCACGTTCCTCTTTAGTTTGTTGAACTACAACAGGACCGTTATTTCCAAACTGATCAACTTCATCATTTAATGTAATAGTAATAGGCAAGTATTTACCTTTCTTACCGTCGATAATTTTATCTTTAGGTATTTTAGTAAGGTCAATACTAGTTGCAATAATACTAGCCATTATACGTAAGAATTTAATTGATTAAACATTCGTTGAATTTGTGCTTTACTAGCACCACTGTTTCTTCTTAGATTATCCACAGCTTTAACGTGGTTTTGATTAGCATAGAAATTATCTACACTAGTTTCTAATCCTGATACAGTACATACTTTTGTTTGGTTTTTTCTGGTTCTTGCCATAATTATAGGGTTTGATTAATAAAAAATTGTTGAGGATCAAAATCCTCTGATTTAAAAAATAGTCGGTATTGTTCTGCTGCTCTTGCAACTTTATCAGCTCCTCTCTCATAAAACTGCGGTGAGCAATCGAATATACCTATTTGATGTGTGTTTTTGTCTATTGCTATAAATACAAACTCATAGCCAAATAATTGACTATATATATAAGCTTGTGAGTCGTAATTGTATTTATTAGCAGACCACTTGAATTTGTTAAGATCAGCTGTAGTCTTTAAATCAATGATTAACTTTTCATCGTGATTTACAATATCAGCTTTACCTTTCCACATCTCGCCTTCAAGCTCTGCAATGCCTGGTTTTTCATAGTCTATATTTATACCGCGTATAAGATCTCTACATACATCATTTGCTAATACTTTTTCAGTCATAAGCTCTATTGTATCAACTTCATGCTGCAGTAGACATAGTTCACCACCAGACATCTCTTTGTATGCTTTAGTGTTTCTAGTTGTAGATTCAATCACTTTATACTTTTTCAGTTTATCTGGTTCAAGTATAGCTGTGTGAAAGTATCCGCCAACTAGAAAAGCAGGGCGTGGTGCTTGCTGCTTACCTAAAGCTAAAGGATTTGTAAGTAACGTAGAAATATCAGAATTACTAAGGTATTGTTTTCCAAATTTACCGTAATAGTGTTCATCATTTTCTAACTTTTTTAATACATCTTCCATTATAGGGTATTTAATTCAGCCTCGATTTCTTTAGACAAGGCATACTTAGCTTTTATAGCATTTAACTTACCTCCTGCTTTTATATAATCCTTAGCTTTTGTAAATGCTGGATCTGATTTAGAGGTTAATGTGTTTTTTGCTTTCGGTGCTTTACCGTGTGTATTAGTAGCATCACTATCGGCTGTATCATCGATTAGAAATAAATTTCCAAGCGCATACTTTTTACCGTAAGATGAAGCACTACCAAACTGTTGAGGTACTTGCATACCTTTTTGATTTAGATCTACACCGACTATAGCTTTGGCGTGTATATTACTTTTGCCATCACTTATAGTAGCTGTAGATTCTATTACAGGCATGCTGTCAAACAATACTTGAACTTCTTCATTTATTGTTACTGTTACTCCTAACTCTAAGAGAAAGGGTTTAGTTGCTTCGAGAATGTCTTCGGCTGATCTGAAGTTGTATTTGCCGAATGAGTTAAACCTACTTTTTTTCGATTTAAACTTAGTCTGGATCGTAGCCAGTTTGTCATTTAAGGTCATATGGTTATAAGGTTTTGTTATTATTATAATTACACATTGTTTTATACTTTTACATTTATAACTTACAGAAAATCAAGCACTTGCGAGTGATCTACACTGTCAATAAGTTTTTGTACAGCTTGCTTTTTTAGCTCAGAAACACGCACATAAGAGCTTACGCCTTTTATGTTTAATTTATCTGCTATTTGTTTTGCTGAATGCTTATCACAGTCAAGCCCGTAGCTCAAACGTAATACTTCATATTCGTTTTTATCAAGGTATTTTTCCATTAAACCTTTTAAATAAATATTAAGTATTTGTATGTTATAAGGCTCTGATTTATCAGCTATTTGAAATATCATATTTTCTTCATCGTCATTGTTTGGCTGAGCATCAATGCTTAAAAACATACTGTTGAAAAACATTTCAACCATTTTTTTGTCTTTAGGATTTTTACGTATTTCATTTAGCTTATGCTCTGGTATACGCATACCGCCGCGAGCCATATCAATACGTCTTCTTAAATGACCTTTTATACGTTTTGAAAAAAACGACTTTAATGTTTTTTCAATGTCTTCTGAGTCAATTAATCTTTCCCAGTCTAGTTTATCTACAGCTTTTATTAAAGCTTCAGAACCTATTTGTATTAAATCATTAATACTTAAAACACCTGATGCTTGCTGCGTGGTTGAAAACTTACGTGCTAGGTTTTCTACAAGAGGCAGAAACTTAACTATAAGTTCATCACGACTATAATAGTCATAAAACTTATCAGCAGGCATAGATTTTTTAAGATCTTCTTTATATCTAATATAATTTTGTACATTATATTTCTTCATTGTCTTCTATTTTTTCAAATGCTTGTGACATTAGCTCGTTATCAGCATAATAAATATTACCAATACTCGCCATCCACTCGTTAAACTTCTGTTTCATATTTTTCTATTATTTGTTCATTAGTTGAATCGTCTATATAATAAGTATAACCGTTTAGTTCTACATATAAAGAGTTTTCAGATGATACTTGTATTTTCATAATTCATTATTTAATAATTCTTTTTCTTTCTTAAGTTCGTTACCTATTTTTCTTTGTATAGTTCTAGTTGAGCAGTTAAGTAAATCAGCAATACGACTTATAGTAATTCTTTTACCAAATTCATTTAAGTCTAACATGCATTGATAAATAGCTTCTTGATCAACGCTACTTGATCGTCCTATTAATTTACCTACAATACTCATTTTTTGTTCAGGTGTTAACCCGCTATAGTCTTTAAATAGTATTTTACGTTTTTTATTTACAGGTGGATCACCACTTAATGCAAAAACATCTTTAATCATTTCTTGTAGTTTTTTATCACTAATAAAAAATGTTACAAAACCATTTTCTTTGTTAGCTATAAATTCAAACACAGAGTTTATATCAACGTTATTATCTTGGTTTAAATAATGTAAAACATAAAAATGCCACTTTAAAGACCTGTACGTAGTTATCTTAGCCCTGCTGTTAAACAGGTGATAAGCTTCATGCGTACCATCTTTATAGTATTTATACAATTTGGTTTCAATGGTAGGTATATCATTTACAGGATCTCGCCTATAAATAACATGCCTATTATTTAACCATTTTATGTTTCTGTCGTGTGACATTAGCCCCTTACTTTATTATCTTTACGGGCTTTTGTCACCCTTGGTTTAACAAAATTTTTAATTTTGGTTTTTATATTAAAAGCATCAGTTGATACTAAATGCTTATACGTCTTTATTCTACTCATATATTTTTTCTATTTTAGGATTTGCAACTATATGTTTTTCACCAATGTAATAATTCCAATAAGCTTGAACGCTATCGCCTTCAACTTTATATTCATCAGGCATGCACTGTGGTGGTTCAGTAAATGGTTTGTCTTTAGGTATATTCGGTGGTAAAAAAGATAATGGACCGAAGCATTTGTCTATTGATAAATGTCTTTTACCATAACGTCTAGTATACTCATTGCCTAAAGCTAACATATGATTAAACAACCATCTATATTGTTTGTCGTTTTCTCTACACCATATTGTTGATGGGTGGTTGTAATGTGCTTTTTTATAAGGAACATTATCTCCAGAGCCATAATGATGATGCGCTGTACAAAGCATCTGGGCTGATTCTAAGATCATTTTAACCACATGCTTATTGTATTGTACCCTTGCAGCTACAACTGGATCTTTATCTAAATAAAATATATTCATTCGTACAGTTTATCTAATAATATTCCTACAACTTCTTCTGATATCATATTTTGATGATATAATTTCCATATTAATTTACTCATAATTACGTAATGTTTTGAATAACGGATGTCTGTAGCTACCTGCATTTGTACGTTGAAAATATGTAAATGTAGCACGCTCACCGATATAGTTATGTATGTTATCTAGTATAAACTTACGATCTTTGAAGTTGTAACCTTTACCGATTGGACAGCCAAACTTGTTGCCATCATCATCTTGCATAAAGAATTTACCGATAAGACCTGTAAACTTGCCTTTACCTGCTTCATAGCCAATAATTGTAGCTTCAGTGTCATGAAAGTCTTTAAACTTTTGTAAGTTGTAAGAACGTTTTTGCTCATAAGAGCCATTTGTACGTAGTATAGAGCCTTCGTAACCTTGAGCTAAATGTATTTCGTGTAACATTTTAGCTTCTTTGTAGCTATCAACACTAGTGTTTTTAATAAGTGTCATAGTTTTAGCAATAGGTAAACTAGTTCTTAACCAATTGTATCTAGTTTCATAATCAGGATTTGATTTTTTGATTACGTCATAGCAATGAAACTGTATCATTAGACTAGCTTTATATCTGTCCTCTGCATTTGGTTTTTGTTTTCTGACTAATGATATGATTTTTTCAAAATCTTTCTTTAGATCGTGATTATACAACTCACCGTCAAGTACTGTGTCAGGATATTTATCAAAGAAGTCTTTAAGATCTTCTTCAATATGAGCTACGTTTTTAAATTCTTTGCCAGTACGTGAGTACGCACCATCTTTTGTGAATATACAACGCACGCCGTCAAGCTTTGGTTGTATAAATGTTTTCTCGGACCAGTCTATTTCTTTCTTACCGACTTTGTATGCGAGCATTGGTTTTATCATAAGTTATTTAATTTATTTTTTAAGTGATTAATTTTTCTATTTATTATTGCAGCTTTTTCATAAAGCTCTCTGTCTTCGTATGATGACAAAAGGGTCATAAGTCTAGCTATTTCAGCTAACATTAGTTCTTCTTCAGACACTTGACGTATGAAACCTCCTTCTTTTTCCATTGTTTCTTGCAAATCAATGTGAAACTGTTCATCATACTCTTGTTGTTTAGCAATTAATTTATCTGCAATTAAGTCTGCTAGTTTATCTATTTCTTTATCTGTCATTATGCTTCAACTTGTTCAGGCCACTCGTAACCTTGTTCGATAAGTTCATCTGTAATTTCTTGCTCTTTGTTTTCATATAAATCTTGATATGCAGATACAATAGCATCTTCTACATAATAAGCTTCTAAGTCATCAACATATATAAGCTCGTTGTAATCAGTCATAGCTTCTTGAAGTCTTTCAGATAGTTCACCATCGTAATAATGTATATCTTCACCGACACATACGTTACTGCCATCACCAAAAGTAGCAACCCATACTTCATAACCATCAGCTGTAGTTTCTGCATATATAGAAAAATCAGGATTTCTATTGTAAGAGTCTGTTAGTTTAAATTCATACTCATCTTGCAGTATATCAAGCATTTCATCTTGATCAGGATCTTCTGCGTAATTGTATTTTTCTTTTAACTTTTTTTCAATTAAGTCGTTTGTTAGTATTTTATTCATCTTCATCTATTAGTTTTGCAATATATTTCCATGTTAATAATTCTTTTTCGTTAGAGCTTAAGCAACGTTTTAGTAAGTCAACTGATAGTCTACCGTCACCACCTGCTTTAATATCTCGTTTATAAGTTCTGTTTTCTAGTTCTATAAAGCTAATTTTAGCAAAAGCTTTATTTTGAGCGCGTTGTCTAGCTTCTGATTTTGTCCACTCACACCAAGTTATACTACTCATTTTGTAAGAAATTTATCACCGTACATAAAATCATGAGCTGATACTTTGTAAGCTGACTCACCGGTGTAAGTTATCAAGTCTTGTACATCATCAACAGTAAGGCTAGACCATCTGCTTTTTGAAAGTAAGACATATTTAAGACGCTTAGCAGTACTGTACTTCGTGCTAGACTCTTCGAGTTCGTTTTTGTACTCTTGTTTTAGTTGTTCGTAAACTGTTTTCATATTATTATTATCCATTAGTTTTCAAAATTTGTTTGTAATTCTATATTAATAGCTTCTGCTATTTCATAGAAGTTTACTTGTGCAATAAAAGCACTAGCGTAATCTGTTGCTAAACAGTCTTTTGTATCAATAAATACAAGCTCTTCTACTAAATCTTTTAAATAATCTGCAGAAACTTGCTCATCAAATTCCATATCTGATAGTATTTCTAAGTTAACACGCCAAGTAGCGTAGTTAGTCCACCCGTTACATTTTTCCATAATTTATAATTTAGTGGACGTGGCAGGAATCGAACCTGCGTTTTCAAGCTATTCACTTATGTGGTTTCCCCTAATTAAGTTACTCGTCTTGAACTAACCATTTCACGCCCTTATTTACGCCGCCAAGCTCGGTGAACTGAAGCGCTCACCTCTTGGCTGACGATTTGTATTGTATTGCCTGTCTTGTGCTCGATAATAGGAACATAAGAATATGTTTGAGTAGTTGAACATTGAACACAAGTTTTATAACCTAGGTTTAATCTTACAGGGTGCACAGTGGTGCCACATTTACAATACATAGTTTATTATTTTATTTGTTACATATATATTATCCAACAGTGTTTGTATTTTGTTTGTAAAGATATTCTATTGCTTTACTCATTACATAGCTGTGTAGTTCGTTGAAATCATCGCCGTCAACAGGTTGATCTGAAATCTGCCACTCGACAGTGTCATACATTATTTCTTTACAGTGATCCGCAACGCCTTGCGCTATAGAATCTATTTCTTTCATTTTACTCATTTGCATAATTTTTAAGGTAATAGTTTAACATGAAGTTTAATCTTGTTAACGGTGAATATATAAGCGCACGCGCATGAGTTACACCTGTTGAGGTGTATATATCACCATTATCTTTTTGCCATACGCTTTTAGTATTCTGCATATAAACAGGATTTAGTTGATAAGCAGTGTATGCACCGTTTTGTTTACGTACATAACCTGATTTAAACGAAGCGATTCGAAGTCGAGGTAAGTCTTTTAAGTTATATTTCTTACGCTTAAACCACTCAAGTCTTTGTTTTGTGTAACAAGGTACAGGAAATTCAAACTCACGAGTGCCATTTTTAGCTTGTCTACGCGTAGTTATTTCTCTAATGTCATAGTCAATAAGCATACGCTTTACGAACTGTTCTTCGAGCATAAACTGCTCAGCTTGATAATTTGTCATAGTGTTTTAATTAGTTTAAGTTGTTCTACTGTAAATTTCTTTGTATTGTCTCGCCACATACGGTTGTGAGTGAACTTTCTAGCTTTCGAAAAAGTAGTCTTCTGTCTTACAGTCACTCGATTATATTCTGACTGAGTAAGTCCACTGCACAAACCTTCGTGGGAGTGCTTGCGTCTATGCTCCGCTGCACGTAATTTCTTTTGTTGTAAAGAGTAATTGCATAGCTCTTTCATATTACTTGGCGACATAAGTTAAACCTTTGAAGTTAAACCATTCGCTAATACCATCTTGTTCTTTGTCTTCATTGTATATAAAGCCGAAAGAATCTGGAAGCTCACCTACATTATAACCTTGATAAAGTTTGTTGTTAAGTAAGATTTGATTGTTTGATAAGAATTTTATTTGTTGCATAGTTTTATTTTATTATATTATCCAATAGTGATTGTATTTTATTTGTAAAGCTCTTGTTGCCATTGAGGTATTTCAGAGTTAAGACGATCATAGTACTCTTGTTCAAGCATTTTTATTTGTACTTGAAGTAGTTTACGGTGTGAAAATTTACGTTTCTTAGAGACCTTCTTCATCATCATCTATAATTTCATCAATATCTATCGCTGCATTGTAACCTAATATCTCACCGCTTTCTGTGTATAGTAGATAAGAGTCAGCTTTCTTTCTTATTTCTTTTTGTTTTGTTGTCTTGCCTGCTTCAAAGCACGCGAGGGCAATAGTGGTTACTGCCACTGCTTTTAATATATTATTTCTCATTAGTCGCCTTTATAATTTAGTTCTTGATAAAATTCACTTGCTGCATTAGTATATAGTTTAAACTTACGTTCGTACTTTACTCTGTTTTCTACATAATCTTTTATTCTACCTCTCATTTCATCTTCTGTTTTAGTAGAGAATGATCTTATATTGTATGGGTGAAAGTTAAAGTACTTACAAGTAAAGCCATAGTCATTTACCTCATAAGGTATAAGCATAAATTCTTTTTTATTATTCATTTGTTTTCTTGTAAAAAGTTATACGTTCTTCTACATCCCCGCGAGTTATCTCGCCTGACATTTGTTTTAGTATGTCACTTGACATATCTATTTGTTTTCCGTTAGGACAGGTTAGTATAAATTGCATAGTTATTAGTTTATTTTATTATATTATCCAACTATAGTTGTAATATGTTTGTAATTCCATTATAAGAAGTCACTGAATCTTCCAACTTTTATTGGTAATGACTTGATTTTGAATACAATAGTGTGTATAAATGTTCTCATATAAGTATTATTTATAGGTGTATGATTATTTATTAGTTTAATTTATAGAGTATGTACTGCACGAAGTGTCACTGTAAGTGATTACACTACTTGTTTATCACGTAGTATAACAGGAATACTAGTAGAAGATGTATAAGATTTATACTTTTCAAAACAATTCATAGAATTTAGTTTATCTTTCATGATTTCATATACTTTATCATGATTGTAAGTGTATTGTTTTCCACTTTTAAATGTTACTTCAATGATAGTATTCTTTCCAATTAATGATTTTCTTACGACAAATCTTTTTGATTTTAAATTTTGCATAGTATTTAAATGTTTATTAGTTATTAAGTATTTACATTATTATTATCCAATATGTAATGTATTTTGTTTGTAAAAAATGTAAAACATTATGTATAATTATATAAAAAAGGTAAAAGTTTTATAAAAATGTATAAAAAACAAGGTGGGGCCTGTTAAAATATGTTGATTTTACATAAAAAAATAAAGTTTGGCACGATAGTTGAACACCACAACCCTCTATTTGTAACAACTTTAAAAAAAGTATGACATTAGCCTTATAAGTTATATAAGTAAGGGGCTATTGTCACACTTGTAAGTTTCTCACTTTATCTGTAAGTATATATAAATATGGAAACACAAAGATTTATGGGTCGTAATCAGCTGGTAAAACGTCTAGCTGCACAAGTAGGTAGCAAGTCCTTTGCTATATCACTGCTAAAGAAGCGTGGTCACTTAGACGCTAGCGGTAATTTGACTGCTAAAGGTAAGGCTCGTGATGTAATGACTGCAGAAGAACGTGCAATTGACAGAGCATCGCAAGAATCTAACAAACCAGCATCACAATACACTTACGATCCAACCACTAACAGAGCAACATTAAAATAATATGGCAATAATACAAAGTTATCCTACTGTAACACCTACGGCTAATGACTTAGTCCTTATAGTAGACACATCCGAAGATGGAAACCCCACTAAAACAGCTACGGTTTCAGATATTCAGTCAGCAACAGGTACAGTTGTAACTACATTAGTACCTTTTGTAACCACAGCATCGCCTGGCGGTTCTGAAACATACACAGCTTTAAATAACATCGTTAAAATAGGTTGGTCAGGTGGAAATGGCATATATGTTATAAATCTACCATCCGCTGCAACGATACCTTATAGAGTTATAAGATTTGTAACTAATGGAACATATCCAGGTGGAGGTGCTCATAAAGTGAGGTTTACCGCAACAGGTGGAGAAACTATAGATGGTGCTGCGTTTTTCGAAACATCTAAGGTTTACGAAGGAATAGCTGTTTGGTCTACAGGTACTGAATGGGTTATAATACAAGCAAAAGCACATTAAAAAATAGAATATGGCAATAGTATATAGTTATCCAAAAGTAACATCACCATTAGCTACAGACGTACTGGTATTAACAGACACCACTGTAACTGCTGGTAAGAGAAAGAATAAGACTAAGAGTATAGCTATGTCTGATGTAGCTACTTATGTAATAGATAGTAAAAGCGGTATCACTGGTACAGGTACAATAAATAAATTCCCAATATTTACAGCAGCAACTGTAATTGGTGATTCAATTATAACTCAAGCAGCTCTTGGTCAAGGCATAACAGTAGGTGGAAATCTTGATGTAACAAACGATACTAATCTTCAAGGAAGTCTATTGGCTGATAGCTTAGAAGTAACTAATGATTCAGTATTTACAGGTTCTGCTAGATTTAACAGTACAATAAAAGATACATCAGGTGGTGTTGGTACAAACGGTCAGGTATTAACATCGACTGGAACAGGTGTTGCTTGGACTACAGACGCAGGAGGTAGCGTAACTGGTACAGGTACCACTAACTATATAGCTAAATGGAACACGTCTAGTTCTATACAAGACAGTATTATATTTGACAATGGTACAAATGTAGGTATAGGAACTAATAGCCCTAACTTTTTATTAGACGTAGAAGCACAAGGGGCTGACATGAGAGTGTTTAATCTTACATCAGATGCTAATACCGATGTTTATATTAGAACAACAGGTACAGCAGCTAGTTCTAGAATTTTATTTGGAGATAGTGCAGACCCTGATGTTGGAAATATAATATATAGACATAACAGTAATAGTTTAGCTTTTGCCACTAATAATTCAGAGAAAATGCGTATTACCTCTGACGGTAACACCGGTATTGGTACTACAACTCCACAAGCTAAATTGCATGTAAATGGTCAAACAGCATTTTTAGTTACAGACGGGAACGAAACAGGTTTAGAAATAAACAATGGATCATATATATATAAAATAGGTGATATAAGCGGGGGTGAAAACCAAGCTTATATGCAAATTGATTCTGCTGCTTCAAAAGCGTTTTTCCTTAATTCTAACGTCGGTATTGGAACCACTAGTCCTAGTCAAAAATTACATGTAGAAGGCAATGTGTTAATTAATGGAGCTGCGCCTTACGTTTCGATAAAAACCACCCAAACAGGAACACCTGATTGGAAAATATATAATTCATACAATTCTGTTGGTGATTTTGCAATAGTGGGTGGAAGCTCAGGTGGCAATAAATTTAATATTCAACCAAACGGCAATGTCGGTATTGGAACTACTAGTCCTGGAGTTAAATTAGATGTTGATGGTCAAATTAGAAGTGATGATTCATTTTTATTGCAAAGTGGTACGACAGCTATTGGTTCAATAAGAAATCAAAATGGTGCACTAGATATAAGAGGGGATTCTACAAGAGATGTAAGTTTAGGTTCTGTAACAAGTCCACAAGCATTATTTGTTGAAGGTACTAACGGTAACGTAGGTATTGGAACTACTAGTCCTATTTCTATAGGAGGGCATAGTGGTATACTGACCTTATACGGAAGCAACGCCACTGCGTTAACATTAAAAGACGCTGTATCTGAAGGGCATTTAAGATTTGACGATTCTAATTTTAAATTTACAAACAGCGGTGGTAATGTACGTATGCAGATAGAAGCCGACACAGGCAACGTAGGTATTGGAACAACTAGTCCTCAACAAAAACTACACGTATTTGGAGGTGCTGCAGGAATTGAGATAGATTCTAGCACAAACGAAGCTTCTTTGCATTTTGATAATTCAACAACAACAAGTTCAATAAAACTAGCTAATAATGATTTAAAAACAGAATTAGGTGGATCTGAGCGTATGCGTATTTTAGCAAACGGTAATGTTGGTATTGGGACGACTAGTCCAACTAGAGCATTAGATGTATCAAAGTCGGGTTCAACAATACTCGCTAACTTTAAAAACACTGGTGGCACGAGCTCTTTTATATCTTTAGGTAACACATCTTCTACTGCCGATCAAATACGTTTAGGGTCTAATGGAACAGCGCTAACACTTAGTACTAACTATGCCGAAAAGATGCGTATCGACTCTACTGGCAATGTCGGTATTGGAACTACTAGTCCTACAGATAAGCTGCATGTAAACGGGGACGTTAGAGTAGATGGTAATGATGGTGTAGCAACTAAAAAAGTTAGATCTAGTTATTTTTCAAGTACACAAAATTTAGATTTAGTTGCTGGTTCATCAGCAGATATAATACTTACATCAGACAAAGTAGGTATTGGAACTACTAATCCTGCTTCAAAACTAACAGTAACAGGTGGTGACGCAGAGGTAACAGGATCTGATAAAGGTTTAATATTAGAATCACCAAACGGTACAAGATATAGAATAAAAGTAGATAACTCAGGAAATTTAACAACAACAGCAGTATAAAATAAAAAAAATGATAACATACGATTGGAATTGCAAAACAGTAGACGTAGTTCTACAAGAAGAAGGTTTAACAGATGTAGTGTATAATGTACACTGGATTGTAACAGGAACTTCAGATACTTATTCATCAACTAGTATTGGTACACAAACTGTAACACTAGATGAATCAACACCATTTATACCATTTGCAGATCTAACTAACGATATAGTAGTTGGTTGGACTAAAGCTGCTATGGGCGAAGAACAAGTTGCTTCTATTGAATCTGGTATAGCAGATGCTATTGAAAAAGAAATAAATCCTGTAACTGCTACAATGCAGTTGCCTGGATAGGTAAATATCACTAAAACCAAGTGAGTATATAAGA
>WLWF01001198.1_pt1 | contig 22400 bp, 28 predicted proteins | sample 6718331 | NCBI WGS metagenome assembly WLWF01 (sample SAMN12718692, study PRJNA515312) | sponge metagenome | isolation source: marine sponge | host: Mycale hentscheli | place: New Zealand: South Island, Marlborough, Capsize Point | collected 2003-05-01
CTAATGTTCCTGATTTTTTTATTAATCCTTCTAAAGCTTTTGCTGCTAATGAATCACCATCAGCCATTGTAGCAGTCAACATATCATTAAGATCTTGCTTAACATCTAGCTGTGGTGGACTCATTGCAGGAGGAGTTTGCATAGCTGGCTGTTGAGAAGGCATCGCAGTAGGAGACATAGGCTGACCACTCTGAGGCATATTATCTAACTGAGAAGGAGTACGTAGTCTTCGTTGTCCTTCTTGAAGCTGTGCTATTCTATTATCCATACGTATATCCTATTTGCTGTAACTGATTAGCTGCAAAATTATTTGTATCCTTTTGAGTATCAAAGTTATTTTGGTTATTATAATTATAACTTATTTTTTTATTATTAGCAAACTGTTCTGGTATTTTTTGTGTAGACATATATCTTGATTCATCTATAACTTTACCAGTGTTATAGTTTCCTAACATAGTACTATTGTTTACCAAATTAAAATGCTCTGTCATTATACTCATTAGTTTAAATCCTGCCATGTTGTTGTAGCACCAAGACTTACATAGCCTTTGTACTTGCCTTCATTCAAAGAATAAATTACATTACCTTTAGCTGGTCTACCTATATCAGTTATGGTAACCACTGTAAGTATAGCTGTACTAGGAGCAGCTTCTACTGCAATATCTCTACTGTCTATCTCTTCCACTAGAGCATTACCCCATCTTTGAATTGTTTCATACATATCTTTTAGTTCTTCTTTACTTGCTTCTGCTAGTTTAGTTCTGTTGTTACGATTAGAATAGAACGGTAAATTAGGATATCTTGCCATTACCTTGCACCATCACCTTGAAAAGCTAGTCGGATTGATCCCCATTCCCACTCAGCATTATTTGATTCACAAGATACCCTAATCCTTGCTTGCCTTCCTCTTGCTCTAAAATCTATCTTATTAGTTGTATTATCTATTGACTTAGATACTGTTGTTAAAACACTTGACTCTGGATATTGTTTAGGACTAATCTTAATTGTAAGATTGTTATTATTACTTAATTCAAAGTCAGGTATTATTCTATTCATAAACATCAACTGATTACCATCATCTATATCAAAGTCAGCAGACTCTATAAATGATATTAGTGTTGCACCATCACCAGTAAAGACACCTGATGGTTCATTATCAAATAAGAAGTTACCAGTTGTTGTTGCACCTGTTGTTATAGTATTACCAAATATCTCTCTATCTCTAAAGGTAGTAAAGAAGTTATCTCCATAGATCCAATAGTTATCTTCAGGATTAAATATAACATACTTATCACACTCAGTAGAATCATTGGATACATATAACCATACGATCTCTCTAAACTCTGAATTAATTCCTGTATATACTTTATCATAGTATGTAGTATTAAGACTATCAAAGACAAACTTCCTTACGGTACAATCTAGGACTTGCACCTGTCCTGTGTTAGCATAGAAATTATCAAAGCCCATCCAGTATGTTGTACCATTGTAGTCTATTGCAGCATGTGGCCCTATGAGTCCACAGTTAGTACCTGCTTGACTAAACTTAAATATAAACGGTGGTCCAGTAAACTGCATCAACCATAGTGAGTTGTCTGTCCATATGTTAATTGCATTCTTAGATCTCACTGCACCTACTATTCTTGTACCATCTGTAAGGACTACCTCACCTGCTGTATTCTCTTTTGCTGGTGACCATGTACTCTTATCATCTTGATCAGACCATCTCACTAACATAGGATTAAATGCACCACTCACTGTAGCACTTGCTTCAAACTGATTAGCCCCTAGTGCAATCACATGCCTGTCGTTAGGAGATACAATTAATGAGTTGACACTGACAGGTGATGTTGTCACTGCTATAGCTCTTGTAGGACTAGTAGATAGATCTACCTCAAAGTAGTATATACGACCACCTCTACGATTAAGAAGAACATCTTCACCCCAGTTGTCCATACTCCATTGTGTAATATCAAGATTAACACCTTCACCTAATGTAGCTTCTGCATTCCAAGCTCTACCTGTACCAGATCCAGTAGTCTGTTTATATATCAAAGCAGTCATATTAAAACTAGATGTAACATCACCACTTGCACTTGCATTAGCTGCTGCACTCACAATGACTTGTGTACCATTTACAGACACAATAGAGAACTGTGGTCCTCCTGCTGCTGGTTTAGTTAAGTTAAGGTTACCACCTACTGTAGCAGCTATGCTATCAATAGATGTGTTTTGAAATACTATAAAGTCATTTGCTGCACCACCATGAGCAGACGCACAAGATATTGTAACTAATGCATTGCTACCAGTTGCAGTTATTTTGCTAATGCCTACAGAAGTAGGAGTAGCAGCATTATAAGATCCAGCCCCATATCCAAGTCCTTGTGTTTGTACTGACGTTCCAGTTGGTAAGTAATAATTTATCTTAGCTTTACCTGATGTGATTGATGTTGCAGCAGCAGTTACAGAAGCATCAAAGGTAAATACATTTGTATCTACTATAGAAGTAATAGGAAATACTTTATTATTTAATAGTATATTACTTCCTATTGTTACTGAAGCAGAAGTAAAATATACATAGTCTCCTTTCTTAGCACCGTGACTACCATCAGAACAACATACTCTTGTTGATCCTACACTTGTACCAAAGATACTTGTTAGTTCTACTGTTGTAACCAAAGGAGTAATATCAAATATATTACCACCATTAAATTCATAGACCTTATCAGGTGTAGCAAATAGTATTCTTTTTATATTTTCATCATCACGCCAAGCAATTAAATCTCTAGCAGACCCATCAAACTTACCACTAACAATAGGCAGAACAGCCGTATCAGAAGCAGCAACTTTCTTTGTATAGCCACGCATGTTCTCTGGTTTCCCAGAACGAAAGCGCACACGGTTGCCATCATACCATTTACCTTCTTCAGCATACTGGGTACTTTCTCTATTGAAACCCTGCTTGAAGTCAAATTTTGCTAATGTAGTCATACCCTACCTTACTTGAAATCGTGTAACATTACAGCATCTATAGTCGTAGCACTTCTACAACTAAAGACTAATATACTTTGCGCTCCTGCTGATGTATCCATAACAGGTGCAGATCCTGAGACAAATTGATATGCTGAATTATAACTTAATGTACGTCCTCCTGTAGCATCTTGGATTACTCTTATACTTCCTGACTGTCCTATGTTAGCACTCGTTGGTGCTGCTAATGTTCTGTTACCACCTAGAGTAACTACAAAAGTATTACCTGTATCAAAGCTAGGTACGATAGAAGCTGCATCAGTTAGTGTAACTGTATTAACATTCACAGGTCCACTTACATTGACTGCACTTGTAAAAGCTGCTGCTCCAGTAATGGTTACAGTACTTGTAAATGTCTTAGCTCCAGTAATTGTCTGAGTACCAGTTATTGCTACATATCTAGCATCAGCCTGTGTTGTTGTTATAGCACTAAAGCCAGAAGCATTAAGAGTATTAACAGATGTACCATTCGTAAAGAAGTATCCAACACCACCTGTAGGTACTGTCACTCCATGTGTTTGTCCTGCTACTCGTAAGACTACTGCATCACTTGCTGTTGTATTAGCTGACACTGCATTCTTAATTGCATAGGTCTTAGCTGCACCAGCAGGTAGGTATACAAAGATAGATGTATGCGCTCCACCAACTGTACCTGCAATCTCTAGAACAGCAGACCTAGACTGATCAGCACTACCTTGATTCTCTGTTAGGGCTACACTAGATGTTGCTCCTACAGTTATTGTTGTATAAGATCCTACAGCTTGATCAACAAGGCTTAGTACATTATTGAGTATCTCACCCCATGTGTTTGCATTATCACCATCACCTTGCTTGGTCAAGCGAATATTTGTTGTATATGTACTAGCCATTTAATTCACTCCCAGTATTCTTTGACTTATTTATTTTCATTCCTAAACTACCATTAAAGTAAATACAGGATAACCCTCCAGCATTTTCTACTATTACAACATAACCACTGTCATTACTAAGAAAGACTTTAAGTACATTTAGTGTATCCACTAAACCTGTAAATATTAATTGTTCTTCTTTAAATACTTTATCCATATTCTTTGTATCTGAACACGAAACAGGAACAACCGTATTCAGTATAGTTACATCTAAAGCATGTGAAGTATAAGGTATAAATATTAATCCTAAAGCTAGTAGTATTTTTTTAAACATTACTCTTCCAATACAGGCCAATCATAAAGTATTCCTGACTTATTGCCATCACCATCCCAAGATAAAAACAAAGCTATAAAAGCATCTATGTCACCAGCACCATCAATAGCATCTTCCATTGCTGTAGCTTTAGTTCTGATAGCTGCTCTCCATGTTGCTATGTTACTAGGAATAGCTTTATCTGTATCAGCTTTACGTACTACTGCCCAATCTGTCTGAGCTAGTAACGATGCTTGTTGTTCCTTCACATTAAGTTTGTACTTACTCTTTAGACCAAGTACTAAGCTATCTCCTGAACCAGTATCATCTAGGCTTTTTGGTGTGATATTAGCTACACCATCAAGACCATTATCTATCCAGTTGTAAAATCTACCATCTGGTTTAGCCTCAAGAGTTACCTCAGTGATGTTCATTAATTTCTTATGAGCATCATCCCAGATGTTCCAGTTAGCAGGATGTTGTATACCATTGTCATCTGTCCATGCTTTTCCGGGTCTAATTTCTTTAGTTGCGTTGTATAAAAACATGTTATCTTCCTGTTAAAATTCTACCGTCTACATCAATGATAGGTGTTCCAAATGCTAAATATATATAATTATTACCTGAACTTCCATTTGGATTGCTAGAAGTTCTTAATTTAAATCCACCTTCAACCATATCTATTGAAATATTTACAGAAGTATCTTCAGCATTAGTCAAATTAGCATATAAAACTTTTGTTGATAGATTAAAAGGTGATCGTTGATTGTCCCATATCCACCATTGACTTGCTCCTCCAGTATCTTTTACCATTACCCAAGCTGGTTGAATAGGTATACCAAGACTGTTTACGGTTGGTACAAAAGGACCATCTGCATTCGCATTCGATACATAACTACCTATCGCAGTAAATTGACTAGGTGCAAATGCGTAGCAAACATATGTATCACTACTACCATTAACAGCATTAGTTGTTCCCAAACTTATTACAGAAGAAGTAGGTTCGGTATTATTCCATCGAGTGATGCTTGTTGATCCAGTCCCAGTATTGTTTAACACTAAATTTTTTGTTGCTCCTAATGCGCTGTGATAAACCATCCAATCATTGCCACTCGCATTAATTCTTTTAACCATAAAAAATTTAGGTACTACTCCAAGTCCATGTCCTATTGTAGCATTTGATCCAGTTCCTGTGTATTTAGATACACTTAAACCTAAGTTAGTATCTACTAATGTAGACGTAGTATTAATAGTACCATCAGTGTTACTAGAACCTGATCCAGTAGTCTCCATGTACCAATTCCATGCTACATAAGACTCACTAGCCGTATTTACTTGAACATCGTTTCCAACTTGTACTCCACCGTTAAGAAATCTTTGAAGACTATTTACGTTAGTATCTTCAGCATCTTGCGTATTAGAATGTAAATTATTAGAGATACCACGTACACGATCAAACAACATATGGTTATCAGTAGCATCACGATTTTTTATCCAACTCCATGCAGTTTGGTAGGATTCTCCTGTTGCTAAATTATCTTGTTTAAATTCTAAATAGTCAGTAGGTAATGACATAGGCATATCAGCACTATTAAAAAGTATTGTAGATGATGATGCAGCACTATAACCAGTTGAAAAAATACAACTTTGACTATTATTAAAGGGTAGATTAGTTACAGTTGGTAAAGTACCAAGTGCAGGATCACCTGCTGTACCACCTACAACTGCTGGTAAATATTGATGACTACCTGCGCTTGTGTCGTATATACCAAACCAAACAGCACCATTTGCAGCATCAACTGCCATTGTAAAATAATCACCATCAGCAATAGCAATAGAGTGAGTTAATACTAAGACTGTACCTCCTTTTGCGTCACCTATTATAACTCTTGTTATAGTACCTTGAGTTTGAATATTTGCATATGCACCAGTTTGACCAGCATTATTACCATCAGGAACATAACTATCAGGAGCTATAGAAAATCCAGTATTTACACTTGCACCACTACCACCATCATTAATTAATAGCATTGAAAATATTTTTTCATTACCAAAAGTTAAACCTGTTCGTGCATTTGTATATAAATTAGCAGAACCTGTGTTAGTTCTATTACCATTAGTAAGAGCAACCCCACCACCAACTGTATTTAAAGTTCCAAAGTTTGCAGTTGGTGTGTCACCTACTTGAACTACTGTGTTGTTATTTGTAAAATCATTATTGTTACCTGAGACATCATTACCTACGTCATCTGATGCAGCAAAGTTTAAGTAAAAACCGTTAGTACCAAATGTAAGACCTGATACATCTTTAGGTATCCAACGACCAGTAGATGTATCTACTTGTCCAAAACTACTTGGCTCTAAAGCAGTGCCATCAATCATCACTACTTCAGCCATATAACCATCAAAAAAGTTTGAAGAATTATTGTAACTTCCAATAGCCATTGTAGCATCTGCACCATTTACTGTAAGACTACTTAACATCTCAACACCATTTACATAAGCTGTACCTGTACCACTGCTACTTTTAAGTACAACATTCATCCATTGTGACTGATCACTGAACACTCTTGTAGTAGCTGTATAACTACCTGAGTACCATGCTAGTACATCTGCCGTTGAGTTATTACTAAAAGCTAACCCAGCATCACTAGCTGTAGTAAACATAAAATTTGCATTTGTACTACCTACTGCTGGCTCTGCACGTTTCACCCACATAGAAACTGTAAATGTTGTAGCAGTTCCTGACATACTACCTCTACTTAAATCTTCACTATTTGCTCCTATAAACAAAGCTCCCTTACCCACAGTAAAGGTATTAGTAAAAGGTAAGAACTTTCCTACACGTTGACCTGTACCATTGCCTTCGTAGAGTGTGGAGTCGAAGTATTCTTCTAGATTAGATTTTGTTCTGGTTATAGATGATGCTAGGCTAGTAGTACTTAAAAAACTATAACCTGTTGGTATTGTGAAAGGACAATCTGCTTCTTTAACAAGTGTAAATGCTTTTGAGTTTTGTGCTGCACCAGCAAAAACTGCACCTGAACAATCAATAGATTCAAAAGGATTATCTCCTGTAGCAGGATTACCGTCAGTACCCCCATCTGCTGCGTACCAAGTTATTGTGCTTGCACTATCATCATAAAAACCTAACCATACTTTTGAATTATCAATATCAACAGCAATCCAAAATTGATCAGAAGTAGTAAAGTCTGTATTAAGTGTAAAAGGAGCAGAACCACCTGAAGTATATCCATTCATAGCAGTTGTAAAATGCCAACCTAGAAAATTTCCAGTGTTAGGAAAACCCTGACTGTCTGAATAATCTGTCCAAACACCAAATGCTTTACCATTATTCATATCTGTTAAACTGACTCCTTGAAGCCACTTACCACTATTAGGAAAAACTATGTTACCACCTATTCTAGTTTGTGCGCTTGCACTAGATGCAGTATAAGTTCTATTACCATTAGATAATGTTGGAACACTGGAAGAAGTAGTTGTAAAAATTGGAGACATTAAAAATTCTATGTTAGTAGGAGTATGCGTACTAAGTGTAACAGTATTATTATTTGTAAAATTATTACCTGTACCACTCGCATCTGTCTGTGCATTTGTAGTGTTATCTAGGTAGAACCCTGTAGTACCAAATGTTAATCCTTTAATTGAAGCACTATCTAATGGTGTCCAGAATGTTCCTGTTGAATCATATTGTCCAAAACTACTTGGAGTTAATTGTAAGCCATCAATTAGAATAGTCTCTGCTAAATAACCATCTAATTGAGGTGCTTGTGCTGCACCACTTATGGCGTGTTCGTTAGTGCTACAGATAGCTGGTTCTAAATTTAGAGTAGGATAGTTTTCTGTGGTAAAAGAAGTTACTCTTTCACCATTAATATACATTATACATCTATTGTCTGCGATAGATTGAGTTGTATCTAATGCAATAATTAAATTGTACCACCCAATATCTCTAAGTACTTGAGCAGATTTTAAATCTCCAGCACTCCCACCATTATTTAAATATACACGAAATTTATCATCATCTTGTAATCTGATTTCTGCAAAGTTACTCCCTGATAAATTACTTACTAAAATATTTTGATTACTTCCATGCTCTCCTCTGTATAGCCAAGTGGAAAACGTCCATGTTTTTCTATTACCAGCACTCGATGGAGTACGAGTTAAACTTTCAGAGTTATCAGTATCAAACAAAGCAGACTTACCTACTGATACTAAACTTGTACCACTAGTTGCTGCTGCTGCACCCATTAATAAATTATTACTAAACATTATTAACTATACTCCTGCGATAGTATTGCTTGTATATTTTCACCAGTGTCATCACTAGATATAGAAGCTACTATATAGTCTAGTCTATCCACTGCACCACCAGAGGTAGAGAAGGTTGGATCAGATCCTGCTGGAAACTTCCAACAAGCATTCCATGATAATGTACCACTACCACCTGATTGTACAAAGAATATACTTCCTGTTTGTCCTACTCTAGCATTTGTTGGTCTTGCCATTGTATGCGCTGCTGTCACAGTTGTCAAGAAGTTTTGTGCGCCTCCAAAGTTAAGAGATACACTAGCTACTCCATTGATTGCTGTAGTATGGACTGAAGCTGCTGCTGACTTAGCAAGAGCAAATGTACCACCTACACTTGTATTACCACTAACTCTAACAGTTCCTAAGAATCCTGAGTTACCTGTGATGGTAGCTGTGCCACCTATAACTACAGCATCTTCTAATGATACTGCTGCTGAAACCCTAAGAGTTCCTAAGAAACCTGAGTTACCTGTTATAGTAGCTGTACCTCCTACAACTACAGCATCTTCAAGTGATGTTGCACCACTAACTCTGACTGTACCTAGGAAGCCTGTATTGCCTGTTATAGTGGCAGTACCACCTATTACTACATTGCTCTCTAGAGAAGTTGCTGCTGCCACTCTAAGGGTGCTTAAAAAGCCTCCTGCACCTGATATGGTTGCTGTGCTACCCATCTTAACAGTACCACCTATGGATACGTTATCTTTTAGAACAACTGCTCCAGTGACTGTAAGAGTGCTTCCTAAGTTAACTGCACCTTCTAAAGATGTAGCTCCAGATACTCTGACTGTTGTTAGAAAGCCTGTAGCTCCACTAACTGTTACTGTACTTAGAAATCCTGCTGCTCCTGTTATTGTTACAGTAGAATTAAACTTAGCTGCTCCACCTACAGAGACTGTACTCTGAAGATGTGTTGCACCTTCAACTGTTACAGTATTTTCAAATTTAGTAGCATCTCCAAAAGTTTTGTTTGTCAAGGTATCTGTTGTTGATGTTCCTACAATCGTAACAGTACTTGTTGGTAGGGTAATTGTTATATTACCACTGAATGAAGAGTGTGGTGGTGATCTTAACTGAGCATAGTGAGCATTACCAGACTCACAGTAGAATCTAATGTATGCTGGATCTGAAGCACTTGTTCTTAAATCTATTGCTCCTCCTGATACAGCAAATACACCTCCTACTGTTCCTGTTCCACCTATACTTACATTACCTGCTATAGTGACTGTTGATGCAAATCCTGCTGCTCCATCAACTGATAATGTTCCACCTATAGAAGCATTATTAGTTACTCTTAGTGTTGATACTGACACATCACCTGATGTTGGTACGTTTGTTAAGTTAGAACCATCACCGTAGAATGCTGAAGCACATACCTTTGCATTTGCTGCTTGAACATTAGCACCACTGATTGTGACTGTTCCACCTATAACTACATTACCACTTACTGATACGTCATCTTTAAATGTACCTGCACCTACTACTGTGACTGTAGAAGCAAACGTAGCTGCACCTCCAACTGATGCTGTACTTTGTAAATGCGCTGCTCCAACTACTGTAACTGTACTTTTAAGTAAAGCTGCTCCTTCTATTGAGGTTGCACCTGCTATTTTAACTGTGCTTAGAAATCCTGCTGCCCCTGCTATTGTAGCTGTACCTAAAAGATTTACTGCACCACCTACACTCAGACTAGATGCAAGACTGACGGCTCCTGCTATTGTAGCTGTACCACTAAGGTTTGTATTACCACTTACTGATACGTCATCCTTAAAAGTAGCTGCTCCTACAACATTGAAAGGTCCACTTACAGATACACTTCCACCTGCATGTATAAATCCTTCAACAGATATATTAGTAGCTGTGCCTAATTCAGCTTCGACATTGCTAAGATTAGAACCATCACCATAGTAAAATGTAGCTGTTACATTACCATTTACATGTACATTACCACTAACTGAAACATTATCATTAAATACTGCTGTACCACCTATAGATACATTTCCTGTTACATCTAAGTTACCAGAGACTGACACGTCACTATTAAATTCTGCTTTACCTGTGAATGTACCTGCTCCTGCTACAGCTAATGTACCACCAAGAGATACGTTACCTTCTACAGATACATTACCTTTAACTCCTAAAGCACCACTTACAGAAACATTATTCTTAAAGTCTGAAGCTCCAATTACTGTAACAGTTGAGCTAAATGTAGCTGCTCCTGTAGTTATTAGAGTTCCACCTATAGATGTATTACCACCTATATTTACTACTCCACTAACTGAAACATCATCATTAAATATAGCTGCTCCTGCAACTGTAACTGTTCCATCTATAAAAGCATTTGTTATTGATATGCTTCCACCAATAGAGGCTGTAAGTCCTGTAAGGTTTGATCCATCTCCAAAGTATGCTGAAGCACATACCTTATTCTGTACAGAAAGATTACCCGATACACCAAAGTTACCATTAATTTGTGCTGCATTAGTTGCTATTTTTAATGCAGTCTGAGTACCATCTGCTGTCTGTATGTTTGTTAGAGAGGTTGTAACACCTGTCCCTGTTGTACTTGCATTAACTGTAAGTAATGACCTGTACGTATTAGATATAAGTTTACCAGTAAAATTTGTCATATTGAATCCCACGTTCTATTTGCAAGTTGCCACGTTGTATTACCTATAATAGGAGAAAGTGTTGTTGGATCTACTGTCTCCCATTGTGCATATTGATCCCATGTTATTCCCCTACCACCTGTATCAGCCCTAGGATCTTGTACCATAGGATTGTCTCTAACATCTGGCACTTGATTTAATGGACTATTCTTTAAGTCATACTGTCCCTCAAAGTCTTCAGGACACACAAGTAATCCATAACTGTTTAATCTCATTACACTACGTTGATACACAAATCCACATGTATCACACATAGCTAATACGTTTGTTGTTTTACCTCTTGACATTAATTATAAAATGTCAGTCTAGGTAACAAATAGAGAGAAGCACGTTCACGATCTTCTTCCATTGCTCTAGCTAACATTTCCTCGTAGTTTGTTTTTAACATTGCTATCCTAGTATCTGGTACAAGAGGACGCTTCATAGACATATAGTAAGCTAGTCCCATTGTCAAACACGGTAAAAATCTTTTAGGTAAATCTGCATTCTGATCAGCAGACTTATTCACATCAGTCATTTCACTGACTGTTTCTATCTTAAGTATATCTGTAGAGTTATCTGGTATAGGCCACACTGATAGTGTAGGATTATCTCTACCTCTACGTATGCTGTATTGAGTTGACCTACCTGTCTGAGTTGGTGCAGGTATAATTAAGTATTCTTCTGGAGTAATCCTTGTAAGCTGTATGTCTGTATTATCTCTGCTAAGTACAACCTCAAGAGCATTAATAGTATTACTACTTAGTTCATATGATGTCACACTAGTTGCTAGAGTTACAGCAGTAGTTCCTGTAGTCCATAATAGTATGCCTCTATTCTGCCAATCCTTAAGCATAAGATTAACAGAACGTCTTGCAGAAGCAGGTTCATGACCAAGGGTATCTTCTCCACCAATCATCTCACTAGCTTCTTGTATAACTTCATCTATGTCTAGATTAAAGTTGTATGTTCCTGATACTGCCATTATGTTCTATACCTTCTTGTCTTTCTTGCAATCTTCTTAGGTTGTCTAACGAACTGCTTTCCTGCAGCAGTCCCCTTCCTCTTTGCTCTGGTGGTCGCTGCATACTCCTTTGATGTCAGGCTTTTGATTGCTTTCGTTGGGAGATATCTTTCTCCTGTCTTGCTTGACGGTTTCCCTGACTTGGTTCTCCATTTCTGCTTGCTCCACTTACTTAGTTTATTACTAGACTTTTTCTTTTTACCTTTGTATGTGCCACCTGCACCTTTATAATACTTAACTGCTAGTTGCATTGCCCTTGCTGAATGCTTACCACCCATCTTAGCTTTTGCTCTAGCTTTAGCCCTAGCCCATTTAGCAGGATCTCTTTTAGTAGCTGTACCACTAGACTTTTTTTTTCTTACTGCCATTCTGACCTCTTGCTTTCTTGAGTGATGCTTTAGCTCTCTTGGCTATATTCACCACTTGGGTTTTCTTCATTACCTTTGCTCTTTGTTCCATCACAGTTAGTATCTGTATCTTACGAGCATATGGTTTATTTACTTTCTTAACTTTAGCAACTGTAGCTCTAGCATCAGCAGGAGTAGCAAACTTTATACTTACTGTATCTCTAGGATTCTCGTCTGTATAAAGTCTACGTTTAGATCCTTTAGGTTTCTTTCCTGTTCCTTTTTTAGGATCAGCCATCTTAACCCCAATCTGTTTTAACAGTGCATCTATAACACCTACATTGTTTACATATTTCTATAGACCTATCTTCATTATCTACAGTCTTATTTAAAACTATACCACAATGAGAGTCATGTCCACAGTTTTTACACTTAGGCATTTACCTAACTTTACCGCCCTTACGTCTCTTAACAGCACCGCCTTTAGATTTGTATTTGGTGTTTTTAACTTTACCACCACCCATACGTTTTATAGCTCCACCTTTAGACATATACTTAGTTTTTTTTCTTCCTGCCATTTTTCTTCTCCATATAAAGATTGTTAAAAGTAATATTCGGATTCATATAACTATTATCTATTTCTGCTGAATGAATATACTGACTTGGTGCAAAATCTGGTGCGCCTTCTCCAGTAACCCACAAAGCAGGATTTGTAACTCTAACTCTATTATTCGGTAATGCTATTATATTTCCTGTATATTCTCCAGCATCTATAAGTTCTAAAACATGTGACTGTTTATGTTGTGCTGGATCATCGGCTATAGCATTATCTGTATAATCAACTGTAAACATGTATCTTCCTGTATAAAACTCTCCATCTATTTTACAAACCCAAGGACTTGATGATACTCGATCCATTGCAATAACTGTATGGTTTCTTGAAGAGCAGTCCCAAGGTTGGGCTAAGTGAGTTTGCATTTGTTCAGGCCATTCTTCTAATTCAGTATCAGCTATTAAAGCTGTTATTGGCATTCTAGCCCACATTGCGCCACCATGTATATTCTCTTCTTCATCACAGCCAGTAAATACAATATTAAAACTTAAACATCTATCTGGTATTGTATTGACTGCTATTGCTAATGCGTGTAAATATTCTCCTTTATATTCTTGGTGATTGTTTGTAAATTCTTTTCTAACCCAACATTTAAAATGTGGTATGTTTGAACTTAGATACATTATATTTAGTTAACACCTCCATCTTTTTCTAGCTTGTCTGAGTCTGCTATTTGGATTCTTAGCAGCCTTTGGAAATTTCTTCATCTGTCCTGCTGATCTAGCACAGTAGCTCTTACGCCTTGATGCTCTCTTACCAGTAGGTTTCTTTTCAGTTACAGCAGTCTTTAGTTTAGATCCGGGATTCTGTCTTCTATATTTAGCAACACCTTTAGCAGTCATACCAGCACCAGACTTGGTAGGACGTTTCATTCCCCTACCAATAGTCATGCCCTTCATATTACTAGGCTTTCTTTTTTTCTTAGTCTTCGCCATAAGTGTTCCTGTATTTCTGAACTAGATAATCACAGTAATCTTGAAACCATACATGCCAATCTTTGTAATCTTTTCTATCTGGCTTATGTATAGTAAAGTCTATCTTATCAGTATTACCGTAATCCATTAGTACATCTTATTAGAATAGGTAGCTTTACCAAATCCTCTTAAGGCTTTACCACCACCTCTACGAAAGACTGCTTTCTTTCTAGGTTTAGCTGGTCCACCCATGTTACGTTTAACTACTTTACCGCCAACTTTCTTACTTACTTTACCGCCAGTTTTTTTTCTAGACTTTCTTTCTTCTAAAATAGCTTCATAATCTTTTTGATCATCATAAGTATAACCACCTTCAGATCCTTCTCGCATATTAAACATTTCATTTACAAAAAGACTGTCTATTTGCTTATCACTTTTAAAAGCATCTTTTCCACCACGATCTTTAATAAACTTATTTCTTACTCTAGTCTCTACTGGACCAAAAGGGCTAGAAGGTGTGGTTGATTTAGGTATTCCTCTAGAAGGTGTATAATCAGGAACTTTATTTTGATTAGGTTTTGGTCCTGAAGGTTTTACAGAGTTTATAGTTTTCTTTTGAGTTTTAGCTGTAGCTGTTCCTGTATTATTATTTGATTTTTTATTTCTAAGCGTATCACCAACTACTATTGCAGCCATACTTGCTGGAATAATTCCATCTCTTAATTTACCTGTTTTTTTATTTTTATTAAGTGCTAACTTCATCTTTGATTTAGGTTTTTTAGTTAAGTTAGTATTACTACGTTTTGCTGGTACATTTTTACCACCTGAAGGTACTTGTCTACTAGATGTAGGTGATTTAATTCTTGCTGGTACTTTTTTACTAGGTGGAGGTGGACCTTGTCTACTAGGTGTAGGTGACTTAAGTTTTGGCTTATCAGATACTGCTCGTACCATCATTTCTTTAGTTAATTTAGGTTTAGGTGTTGCATCTATTGATTGCCCTTTACTTGAAGCAGAACGAATAAAAGGAACTTGTGGCAATCCTTTTTTATCTAATTTTTTTGCTGATTCCTTTCTTATTCTAATAGCTCTTTCTGCTTTAGCAGCAGCCTGTGTTTTAGTTAAAGGTTTAAATCCTTTTCCTCGAATAAAATTTTGTATACTTTTATTACCTGTTTTATAAAATTTTTCACCTATTTTAAAAACTAGCTCTACTGCTTTTGCTGCTGCTCCTGCCATGACTACTCTCCTATTGAAACTTTAAAAGACTTACCCTGAGAGTAATCTTCTTCTACAACTACGTCACTCTCTTTACCTGTAACGCTTGGGCCTTTACGAGCAGCACCATATCCCTGTCCAGTTGGTCTGCCTAATACTTCATCCAAATCTACTGGAGTTGGTATCTGTGATATGGGTCCACCCATTTAACTTCTCCTTTTCTTTCTTTGCTTCTTATTAAGTTTACTTAGTTTTTTCTTTTTCTTTCCGGGCTTCATAATCTGCTGTCTAACAGAACTACGACTAATCATCGTATCCTGCACCAATTACTTTACCACCACTCATACGATAGGTAATCTTACCACCATACTTCTTAGGCATCATTTTAAAATCTTGTCCAGTGATCATACCATCTTTATTCATATCAAGTTTAGTTTGTCCTCCTACTAAACCACCACCCATTTTTTTAATTACTTTAGGTTTTTCTGGTTTAGGTGCTAATCTAATTTTACGTTTATCACCTTTAATAATTCTTCTAATTGTAGGTGCTGCTCTTTTTACAGCATCCTTCTGTTCTTTAGTCATGCTCATTAACTTGCTCCCTGTGCTATGGTATCTGGACCACCAGCAGGAGAAGCAGCAACTGCCATATCATCTTGTCTGGTACGTCTTGCTTGATTTCGTAGTGCCAATATAGCATTGTCATACTGTGCTTGCCATACTGGTAGTGTATTCCAATCTTTCATATACATGGTTGCTTCTATCATACAACCTGCAAAGAGAGCATTGTAGCAATACTCACTAAAATAATTCTGTGTTGTTACGCTTGTTCCTGTAGCTGACGCTAGAGGTAGTGGTTGTGATTGTGTTTGTATCTCAACTGTTATTGCTGAAACAGGAGTAGGCACAATCTTTATATTAGAGTTGTCTCTTCTTGTGTAATATCTAGGACTACCTGTAGATGCACTAACAGGCCAATAGTCATTGACATACTCTGATGTTCTTTGTAATAGATTAGTTATAGTTGTACCTGTACTTACAATGTAGTTTACATTACGTACAATACGTACTCTGTCATTAAGTGGTACAGCACCTGCATTACCAGAAGATACTGACACACTCGCATACTCAGTCATACCTTGATCATCTAGATCTTTAACTAAACGAAACTCTGTTTTCTTAACAAATGCAGATACCTGTGCAGAAAACTCAGTAGAATCATTCTCAGTCGTGTTGATCAAGTCTGTTTTTAAGTAAGCAAAATTAGACATACTAGCCTACAAATACGGTTAGTACTGCACCATCACTAGGAGCAGACACACTTACTACACCATACACAGGAACCCCTAACTCTCCCATATAAATATCAATGGGTGAATTGGCAGCAGTTTGAAATTGTATAGCTTTTCCTTCTGCTGTTTTATTGGTTATCTGTCTTTGACCTTTAATGGTATATAATCCAGCAGCCGTAGCTACTGCATGTACTGCTAAAATTCTTGTTACTGTAGGTCTATTATTTCCTGTACCGTTGCTACCTACAGTGGTGTCATCGTCTACATACTTTAAGACTGCATCCCCTGTAGCTATAGCTGCTTTAATATTTGTACTCATGTCTTCTCCTTATAATAATGAGGAAGAGGTTTCCCCCTTCCCCATATATTAATTAACCTGCGCTACCAAAAAACCCACGCCAATCAGAAACACCAAAGCTATAACGCTCCCGTGCCTTAAAACGAAGGTTACCAGTGTCGAAGTCTGGCTCCATCTTAGTTTGAAGAGGAGTACGGTTAAACATCTTAGTACCATTAGGTACGTCAGTCTTGACAAAGTAAGCGTCAGTGTCTGTGAACCTTCGGTTGATGTAGTACCCATCTGGTAGCATACCTAGATGACGAGTGGCATTTATTGCATTCGTATTAGGGTTAGCACCTGCTGCACTCGTTTGAGTGTTGCCGGGACTAGATAAAATACGATCTGAAATAGCCCATGAGTCAACTGGGACATGTAGACTTACTGCACTTGCACCAATTAAGATACCACGATCATCAGCAATCTTTTGGATGTTCGTTAGAATGGTTTCAAGTGTAGCCTCTGACAGATCAGCAGCAGCAGCTAAGTTGCTCTGATTACCGTTAGAGATTGTTGGGTGTGCAGCAGAAAAGAATGCAGCCCCATCACCAATGGTATCTGTGAAACCATTGTTGAATAGATTTGCAGCTTTAACCTGCTTAGTGTTAGCCATTGCACGAGCAAGACCTTTAGCACGAAGCTTGGCAAACGTATCATATAGATTGTCTTCCATTGCTTCTTCTGTAATGGCAAATGCCAATGCTACAGTCTCAGCCGTATAACGGGCTACGTAACTTTCTTGTGCGTCATCATAAGTAACGGCAGCACCTTCACCTTTAGTTGGGGCAGACCCAAAACCAGTGAATAGTACTTCTTCTTCAAAAGCACGATCTGAGTTTTCTATTTCGTAGAGAGGTTTATGTTCATCATTAACTTCTCCATATTCAACTCCAAACACAGCGTTTAAGCCGGGTAGGAGTTCTTTACTAATACTAGCTCTATTTATAGCCATAATAAATCCTCCCTATTAAGCTGTAGATGCTGTTGCCGTGACATAACGATCACGGTGTGTGTTAAGAAATACTTCCACGATTGGAAATGCGTCACTATCACCTTCATCAGGAAACTGCGCTCTACCTATAACTCGTGCAGCAAGTTCTGTTTCAGCACCTGTTGCAGCTAATAGATAGTAACTAGATTGACCAGTTACAGTACTTCCCGAAGATGCTGTTGAACTGACTGTCACATTGTAGTTCTTTACAATGAGAGCTTCAGCAGCAGATAGGGTTAGTGAACATTGAATGTGATAAGTCTGATCTGGATCAGTGATCACAAAGAATTTTATATCTGTGGCACTTGTTCCACCCGGCCAATACCGGGAAAATTTCTGCTCACCATTCTCAACATATTGACAGCCCATGAATACTCCAGAAGGTTTAAGCGTTGCAGCAATAAAAGGAGATATTGTTGCAAAGTTTGCACCGGGAAGTACCACTGGATCACCAGTGAAAATGTTGTTAGTAGGTGTACCAGCTAGGCCAGTAGATGACCAAGCAATGATATCAGTTACAGCTTCATTATTGTAACCTCCACCTTTCTTACGAGCAGGAGTAAAGCCACGAAATGCTTTAGTAGTAGACATGTGTTTCTCCTATAGTTATAGGAAGACTAATCTTGAAAAGACGGTTGTCTTCCTGTTGTTCTTACTGATTTACTTGTATTAGAGATAGGCATACGAGAGTCAGAGTTTTTCATGAGTTGTGCATTCACCGCATCCATCATTGTATTTGCTTTATTCTCATAGTGCTTTCTCCTAGCCGTCACACGGTTACTTGGTATTTTAGCAAGTGCTAAGTCTCCACGACAGACTGTACCAGTGTAACGACCATCTTCCTTCACGAAGGATGTAATAGCTAACTCAGGAACTTCATCAGGAGTAACAAAAACCCATCCCTGCTGTTGTTTCTTACCAACATTAGTGATGTCATCTTGATTTTTTACAGATATGCGTAACCAACGTAATGATAATCCATCATTGTTGAATCGTGCTTCTACCTCTGGAGGTATTTCAAGGGCATCTGGCTCCTCAAAGATAAATTCTTCTTCTCTTGTATTAGCTTCTCGTTGTGTATTACTACGTGCTTCATTTCGTGTTGTCATTCTTTATCTCCCACGTTAATTTATATTTGTATAGCCATCTGAGTCATCAATCTTTAACTTCTCAGCAGCATATTTTTCAAGTGGTATATTCCATTTCTGGGCTAGTGCAACATCTTCTTTAGATAGTTTTACTTTCCTAGAACTAGATGAGGAAGAGCGTGATCCCCCAGATACTACTTGAGCAGGACTTGACGTCACTTCCTGCACACGTTCTTGACTTTTTCCCAACTTTTGAGGAAAAGCCTTTTTAAGCCTGTTATCAATTTCTTGGTAAAAGTCTTGATCCTGTGGATCATATCCTTCTCCTTTTAATTCTGCATCAATCGCAAGTGCAGCAGCAGTCATAACATTGTCTTTACCAAACCAATCATTCTTAGAAGCCCAATCTTCTGCTCTAGGATCATTGGCAGGTTGCTGCCTAACTTGTTGTTGAGGTTGAGGCTGTGCTTGTTGTGGCACATCTTCAATCTCTTGATAATTATTCTTAGCAGCAGTTACAGACTTAAGATCTATCTGAGCATCATTAAGCATTTCTTGTGCCTTCAGTACTCTATCTTTATCTCCTTCTTCAAAGGCTTCTGTATATACTGCTCTTGCTAATTCTATCTTATCAGTTAATTGTTTTTCAGAAGCATCTAAACTAGACTTACCTAGTGTATTTACTTCTTTATCTTTTGTTCTGAGGTTCGTATTTAGTTCCTCATTTTTTTGGATGAGGGCTTGTATATGTTCATCTCTTTCTTTACGTTGACGAATAAGTTGTCTTATTCTTTTTTCTGCTCCTTTAGTTTCTATACCTTCTAACTCTGGAGCTTTTTCTTCTTCTTGTTTAGGTTCAACGACTTCTTTTTCTTTTTGAACTTCTACTTGAGGCTTTTCTTCTTCTTCAGGTTCCTCAAACTCTATCTCAATTTGTTCTTCTTGCCCTGCATTCGCAACATTTACGTTGCTCCACTCTTCTTTTTCCATTTTATATTCCTTACGTTGTTCACGAAACAAACGAATTACGTGACTCTTTTATTAATATTATAACATACAATCTGTGTTTTCACAAATTATACAGACCCTTTTGTTAAATTAAATGTAGGATCAAGGTCTTTAGGATCTTGAACCCTCATGGTAATCTGATCATCAAACAGTAAAATAAAACGAACACCTTTATAAAATAGCTTAGTTCCTAAGTGTTTACCGTAAGATACATGATCTCCAACTTGACACCATGCTCCAGTAGGAAATTTATTTTTATCCATGTAGGCTAAGTCTCCTACTGCAATAACTCTACCTACTGTAGTTAAGTAAGACATATCATCTCTAGTAGAATCAGGAATAAATATACCACCCTTGGTTTTACTTTTAACTGATACTGGTCTTATTAGTACATGGTAACCCGGAAGTTCTGGTAGAACATCTGGATCTTTTACTTCTTCTTCATCTGTTATCCACAGATCATTTTTAATTGAATTACCCATATGTGCTTGTTGCATTAATCATCCTCTGCATAAGTTCGTTTTTTAATAATATCAGTTAGATTATCTCTGGCCCACTCTAGGCTGTTGATTGATCCAACTACTTGACGGTAATGAGCGAAGTCTTCAGCTACACCATTACCTAAAGTAATTCTAAGGTTATTAATTTCTAAATTAAATTCCTTGATTACTTCATCCCATATTTCCATTACTTTAGTTTGGCTCCTTCACCAGATGTCTTCCAAGAGAAGTCATCCCATTTGTTTAGCGAACTACGTATATTACGTCCACCAGTTACGTCTTGTGCATATGGATCACCAAAAGACTTGTCAGTATTCTTGACATGCTCTGGATATCCTTTACCCTTCTTCATCATTACTCTTCTCCTTTTTAGATTGAGATATTGCTAGTTTAACCAATGCATCTAAACCTTTCATGTCTAGATCCTTTTCATCTTTCTTACTTTGCTTAAGTATCTGCTCCATTATACGTTCTTTAGTTCGATCATCTTCAGCATTTTGTTTTGTTTCTTCTACTGAAAGTTTACCAAGAACATCAAGAGTTTTAAGATCTTTCTTAGAGTCTCTGTCTAATGCAGCTTTTTCTTTCTTAAAGTTATCAGAAGCACCTGACTTGAGCATACCAATAATCTGTTCGTTCTCATCAAGCTCAAGTTGCTTATTCTTAAGTTCCATTTCAGCAGCTTGTACGGCTGTATCAGTTTGTAGCTTTTGTTTCTGTAGTTCTACTTTAGCTTGCTCAAGAGATACAAGTTGTTGTTCAGGTGACTGAGCCATGCCCATAGCCTGATTAGCATTCATAACTTGTTGTGCAGCTTGTGCCATAACCATTTCAACTACAGAAGGATTCTGCTGCTGTTCTGGTGGTAGTTGTTGCATAGCTTGTTGTGCTACACCACTCATCTGTTCTTGATACTTCATAACTGAATGCTCTTGTATGTTAGCTTCAAGTAGTGGAGCTATACGTTGCATGATAGGGTTAGCACCATTCTTAGGATCTTGAAGGTACGCCATCTTAGTTTGTATATGAGCATCATGGTTCTGTCCCGGAAATGCAGCAATAGGCACACCTTTAGTTGCAGCCATAATGTCTGATACTGGATCCATTTGTTGAGGCTCAATCTTTGGTGGTAGAATATCTTCTAGGTTAGGCATGTTAGCTGCCTGTAGAATAGTTCTATTCAAAGCTTCAAGATTAAACATTCCCGGAGGTGACTGCTGTGCCATTTGTAATGCCATGTTAGCCATCATCATACGGTGTGCGTTAGAAGGTATGTTAGGATCAGATACTGGTATGATATCAACACGACCATCAAAGTCACTCTTAAATATACTACGATCTTCAAATGGAACATCATAAGGATATTCATCTGGTAGATAATCATAGTCTATCTTAGCTAGGATTCTAAATTCATCCTTCTGAGATTTATGTACTCGTTTATGGATTGCACTAAAGAACTTACTACTGGCTTCTAAGAGAGCCATTGTAGTTCCGACAGGTCCATAGGAGGCAGCATCAGAGACAACTTGCTCTGTGCTGTCTGCAAAACGCTGACCAGCAGCACTTACAAAATTCAACATCTGAAATAGAGTTGAGGAAGGCTCTTTATAAGGCAAGGGGATAATAGCCTTTGAGAGATCCATTCCAGTTGCTTCAACCTCCTTGAACTCACCGGGAGAGATTGGGTCGTTATCTCCGACCATTCTCAACCCTTTAGCCTTGAAACCACCCGGTAAATTGGCAAACTGACCAGCATCTATGAGAGATCGCATGGCAGCAGTTGCACTCATGGTGAGGTTACCTAAGAAGTGAATCAAGCCTAATCCATAGAAACCGAAGCCCGGAACAAATCTATAATGCACAAAATGACTGCGCTTCTCTTTGTTCTGGTCGTTCT
>WLWF01001199.1_pt1 | contig 22381 bp, 19 predicted proteins | sample 6718331 | NCBI WGS metagenome assembly WLWF01 (sample SAMN12718692, study PRJNA515312) | sponge metagenome | isolation source: marine sponge | host: Mycale hentscheli | place: New Zealand: South Island, Marlborough, Capsize Point | collected 2003-05-01
ATATGAAACAATCAGAATTTGACAAGGTGTTTAGTCAGAAGTTTTCTGGCTTTACAAGTAGGATGTGGTTAGATTATTGTGATGAAAATAATAATCCATTCGCAAAAACAAAAGATTACGCAGGATACGTAATTGAAAATTTAAAATATTTAGTTAAGAAATTTAACAAGGAGAACAGATGAGCTTATTAGACACGAGAGATTACTACAAACCATTCGATAATCCTTGGATGTTTGACTACTATGTCTTACAAAACCAAATGCATTGGATGCCGGAGTCAGTACCATTACATACAGATGTTAAAGATTGGCAAGAGTTAGATTCAAAAGAAAAGAATTTACTTACACAAATCTTTAGATTGTTTACGCAGTCTGATGTAGATGTAGGTGCAGGTTATGTTGATAGATACATGCGTATCTTTAGAAAGCCTGAAGCTAGAATGATGATGGGTTCGTTTGCGAACATGGAGTCTATCCATCAACACGCTTACAGCTTGTTACTTGATACAGTTGGTATGCCTGAGATAGAGTACAAAGCTTTTGCAGAGTACGAAGAGATGGCAGATAAACATGAGTACGTACATAAGATTAAGACAACTAAGTCTGATAAGAAAAGTATTGCAAAAACTTTAGCAGTCTATTCAGCTTTTACAGAAGGACTACAGTTGTTCAGTAGCTTTGCAATCTTGTTAAACTTTCCAAGGTTCGGTAAGATGAAAGGTATGGGACAGATAGTTACTTACTCTATACGTGATGAGTCTATGCACGTTGAAGCTATGACTAAACTATTTAGAGAATTTATTCAAGAGAACCTTGATATATGGACAGATGATTTTAAAGCAGAACTCTACGAGATTTGTAGACAGATGGTAACACTAGAAGATAAATTCTTAGACCTAGTGTTTGATATGGGAGACCTTGAAGGTCTTACCAAGAAAGATATGTATGCTTACAATAGATACATAGCCGATAGAAGATTACTACAGTTAGGATTAAAAACAAACTATGACCAACGTGAGAATCCTCTAGGTTGGTTAGATGAAGTGATGGGTGTTGAACATCAGAACTTCTTTGAAGGTCGTGCTACTTCTTATATGAAAGCAGGACTACGTGGTAGACAGGATAAAATAACCTTTGCAAACTTGGAGAGTGATAATGGTTAATAAAAGTGAAGCTAACTTAGTAAGTTTTAAAGTGCTTCTTACACGTAACAATGATATTGTTACAGAGTTTAGTATGTTACCGGAGGATATGGTGGATGAAATATTTCCACCAGATGAAAGAGATGTTATAAAAACTATCCTACGTAATGGTAAGATAAAGATGGGAGACTTACATAACTTCTTTCAAAGAGAGTTAAACGTACTTAAGTAATTAACTTCCTTGAGTAATCTTTATAACAGAATCTCCACCACCATTTATCTTAACTGTGTTAGAGATACCATTCTGAATAAAGATAACGGTATAGCCTTGACCGGAGTCTAGATCAACCTTTACTGATTGTTCTACGCTTCGGGTCAAGCTTATCAATTCACCCTGTACCAACGTAATAATTTGAGTAGTAGTATCTTGACCATAAGCTGTACCTACTACACGAGTCACAGTCTTTTGTTGATTCAATTCATCATCATTTAATTTATCTAGCTCATCTACAACCTTGAGCATATCTTCAAAAAAGTTTACATCTAAAAAGTTTACATCTAACTCAGTAAACTCTAAATCATCTTCAGCTAGATAATCTTTTTCAAGCTCATCAAACTCTAACAAATCTACATCTAAAACATTACTTGCTTGAGTTGATGTATCGTCAGATAATGCTTGAGTTCTTTCAGGAGGATTGACAATCAACATGTTGTCGATTAAGTCTAGAGTTAAATCAAGTATGACAGGTTTTGTTGGTGCTTGTTCAAAGACATTAGTCACCGTAGATTCAAATGGTTTATTAAGAACAACCAAACCCATTGCAGTTTCGACTGTTATCTCTCCACTTGAAGTACCATCAGGATTAGGTAGAAGTATAACCAAAGACCTACCGAGTTCATCTACAGTAATGGTAAAGTCTGTTCCTCTTATACCAACAATCGCACTATTGGTTCTAATTTTTATATTCTTTTTTGAAACTTTGTTAAGCTTTCCAGTGACAAACCTAGCTGTACCCTTTGCAAAGTTAAGAGCCATCTTAGATTTCTCTGGGTCAGGGTCAAATACGAACTCATCTATTAAAACTTGGGAATGTTCTGTGAGCCTTATCAGCGTATCATCTATGAAAGTGATAGCCATACGACCATTAGATGTTTCTACGTTGTCATACGAGAGGATAGGAGCTTCTAGGGCAGCTTCCTGTGGTGTATCTCTAACTACCCTAGCAGAGCCTTTTAGCTCTGTGATATTCCCTATGTTATCAGCAGCCCAAAGAGGTGCCACCATCATTTTGAATGACACAAACAGTACCACCGTTGCCTGTCGAATCAATGCGTAACCAATCATTTGCTAATGTACTCTGTTGTTGAATGTTAAATGTTCTTGAATTTCCTGTTTGGTCTAGATAGAAATAACCACCATCAGCTCCATCAGCATCTAAGGTTAAAGTATTACTATCACCATCAACATCAATGTAGTTAGTTGCTAAATCATAATCAATATCAATAGTAAACGTATTACTATCTCCCTGAATAATCCAGTCTAAGTCTAAAGTACTTGCCAAGTCAGCAGTAGCTTGGTCATAATTAAATGTATTACTGCTACCTGTTACATCAATATTAAGATTACTTCCATCAGCACCATAAGTATTGGTAGGGTCTACTTGTATGTTAAAAGTATTACTACTACCATCAAACTCAAATAAACCTGTAAAGTTATCGGCTGTGATGTCCCCTAAAAACTTATTACTATCACCAATCTGATTGATGTCTAGTGTCATAGTTCCACCATCTAAATCAAGTGGTGTCATTGACCCTGAAGTCGCTGAAGTACCACCTATAATATTACTTGAACCTAGTTGTTCTAAATCAAGATTTGCTGTGGCTCCACTCTGATTTATATAAATCTCATTATCAGCTACAGCCACCATAGCCAATAATGCAGTTAAACTAATTAATCTTTTCATATTTCCAATATCCCCTCTCGATACCTATTTTAATTATATTTAATACCCCCGTCTCTATAGCTCTTTGTAAAGCAATAGATACACTCTCGTTCTCTGTGAAGCCACCTTCAATCTCTACAAGCTCTGTACCCATTTCAATAAATCTAAATACATCTTGTGAAATACCAGCAGATAAAATATTCTTAGAGACTAACACCTCCATTAAAACTTCACCTGTTGATACAGATACCAACCTTAACGATACATTGACTGTATCTTCTCTGTATTGTTTGTTACTACCAATACCCAAGTATCTAGCTCCAACACCACCACTTGTTATATTAGTATCATAACTAACAACACCACCTTGAATTAATAACCCTGCAAATAGCAGAGGTTTTAGCTTCTGTTCTTCTTCAAACTCTTGTCTTGTACTACGTATAAGCTGACGTTCTTTTGTTAAATCATCTAAGCCTACACGTTCTACAACTTTAAAAAACTTTCCATTTGCTGCATGTTTTAAAGCTCTGATAAGATATGCTTCCGGAGCTTGTGTTACTGCTGTACTAAATAAAGCAAACGTACTGTTGCTCTTACGCTGCCCTGTCAAGTCTTTAAAACTATTAGGATAGACAGCCACTGTCGGCTGTGTTAGAGCTGCCGGTAAGTTTTTAAGTTCTGTTGATTGTAATTGTAAAATTTTAGAATCTTTAATTACAATGTTAGGTGCACCTCCAGAGGTGAGCAACCCATCGTATTTAAACGTACAACTAGAAAGTAAAAGAACCGATAGGTAAAGTAATTTCTGTAGTATTCCCATCTGCATCTGTAATTTTTAAAGTAACAAACTCACCGTCTGTTTCGTATTCAATAGTATTTCCTTCTAATTCTACGACTCCACTTGTGGCTGGTGTCTCACCGAATAAATTATCTACGAGCTGTCTTGATAGTTGGGCATAGATTCTTGATTCTAAATTTCGTATGAACCTTGCAAGAGTTGTATTGTTTGCTTCTCTTTCTAGCTCTTCTTGATAAGCTTTTACTTCTGCTTTTAGTGCTTCACGCCTAGATGTTTCTTGGTTCTCAATGGTTAAGTAATGACTAGATGTATTGATACCACTAAAGCTAGGACTTTTAAACTTGTGTACCATCTCATCAGAGATGCTTTGTATAGAATAAAATATACATAACAAAGACCAAAAGGTAATACAGAAATAACAATTCCTTGTAGACCTTTCGCTGCTGAATGTCGGTTTAAGTTTCATAATTTTAAAATGAGTAATTAAATCTAACGCCTACTTCATGGTTATTTAAAACAACTGCAAACGCAATACCATTTATCATCCATAAATCTCTTTCTCTTCGATAGTCTGGTTGTTTATCTAAGAGGTAAAAAATAACTGAACTGGCTGCAACTTTACTTATAACAATAGTATGTACTTTAGGTTTTTTACCAAAAAAACTATTTCCTTCGAAAAAATTACAAGTTGTTTGTTTTTGACATTGAATCATGTCATAAGTTTGTAATGTGTCTAAAGCTTGTAAAGTTAAATATGAGTACCAAAGATTTTTATCTTTAACATCCCAGTCTTTAAAGTCTGCAAGTGTTGGTATGGCTAGTAATAAACATAATAATAAACTAATCTTTCCTTTGGTCATCTCTGTCTGCCTTTGCTAATTTGTCTATATCTATTAAGTTAGGAACACCTAATAAAGTTTTAAGTAATACATCTTGTCTAATACTTTGATTATCTAAAGCTCTGACTCTATCAATCAAAGCTACAATAATACCATACTGACTATCTAGTTTTGTGGATACTCGTTCTTCCATAGTGTCTAAACTTGTTTGAACTTTATCATCTAAAGTTTCAAGCTTAGTTTCCATACCGTCAATGATTCTATTAATAAGCTTCCAAATGAACAAACCTAACCCTAAAGCTGCTGCAATGGGAAAGCCTACTTCATTTATAAGGCTTACGAAATCGTTCATTTGTCTGGGCTGTTAGAAGCTCCGAAGTAAAATGATATGACTGCACTTGCTAAACCACCAAGATAACCAAGCACTAAGTTAATAAGTGCTTCAGAGTTTTGCTCGGGTGGTTGTAATGTAACTAAGAATATATATCCCATAAATCCACCAACCACAGCTATACCCATAACACGTGCAGTCCAGTCTTTACTAAACTTATTACGAGCATCTTGTCCATCAGCCACTTCTAGTTTAAACACATCCACATCAAGCTCTTTCATCTGAACTGCAAAAGCATTCTCAGCTTTTTTAAGTTCTAACATTTGTTCCGGTGTAGCTTCAGCCACAGCTTTTTCTATGGACTTAGGATTATTAGGACAGCCTAGTACATCTGCTATCATATTTGCAGCCATGCCACCCATTGGTCCACCCAATGCAGTGCCTAGTGTTGGTGCTACTGCACCTACTATATTTTTTAATAGTCCTTTCATCTTAGTCTCCTAGTGTTATTGTTGATTCTAATAAATCATTTATAGAATCTAATAGATACTCTGGTACATCTGCACCAAGTATATCATCTTCGTTGTATGCAATCATATAAGACTCTATAAGGTCTTCATACAGTGGTCTAAAATCTTCTCGTTGTATCCAAGGCTCGTTACAAATTGTACGAGCTTTACAATCTATTCTGTAAGCTTTGTCTAATTGTTTCTCTGTGTAGAGTAACATTATATTTGATCGAGAACAATCTGTTGTAGTTCAATACTACGTCTACCTACTTGAGTAAACCAACGACTGTCTTGCATTTGAACTGACATTTCTTTCCAGTTGTGTTCTCTACAAGCTTTCAACATGTTACGAAACTTTGAAAGTCTTGTACCACCTAAGTTAAAACACATGTTGACTAACACATGTTGTATCTTTTCAGGTAGTTTATAAAAAGCTTCTTTGTCTCCAAACACATGTATGGCTTCTGCATAATGCTTATCAAAGTCTATTGTATAGTATCTATCTACCACTGCTTGTGGTACAGGTGTACCAACCTCCCAATCATATTCAGGGTCATTAGGTTGACATAGATGACCAACTCCTAGAGTCTTATAGCCTAAACTATCCATATAAATTTCTAGGACTTCGCCCTCGTGTCGTTTGATTTCGTCTTTACATTGTTCTATATTCATATTATAATCCTAGTTTTTTCATTTGTTCTTGGTAAGGTTCACCAGTGAAAGGGTCAACTCTATCTGCTGGGTTTTCTTTAGTAAAAGGTACGTTGTCTTCTCCTTCGACTATGCCACCAGTTGCATAATTAAATTTAGATGGCTCTGGTTTTAATGGGTCATATCTTAATCTTTTAGATGCTAGTTCTGGGTTAGACCAATGATAATAAGATTCTCTTACAATAGGTAAGTGAGAAAATCTAGAATAAATATCATTATATTCTTTTAAAAATTGTGAATACGACTTGTCAGAAAAATCACCGTTTAATTTAAAAAATGTTAATTGAGATTGTGTTAATCGTATAGGTGTAAAAGAATTATTAAACTCTGTAAAAGCTGTTTTTTCTTTATTATTAAAATTTCGTAATCTTGTTCTAGCAATTTTATCAATTTTATATTTGTCTATACCTAATGTAACTGCTCCTTCATAAGCTAATTTAGCTTTAACAAAACTAGGATAGTAGGCATCAATACCATCTTGATACTCAGCTAACAATTTATCAGGTGTCATAGTATCATCATAAACATAAGTGTTTAAATTATCTTTTGCAAGTTGTACTTGTGTATTTAAGTCACCAACTTTAAAACTAAAATTTCTTTGTATTCTATCAGGTTTTACAATTTGAGTTCTTTGTCCAGTAACTCTAGAAAATAATTCATCTTCAAGACTTATTTCACCCTTGTCAATTCGTTCTCGTTTTTTACCTAAAAATAAACTGTAATCATCTTTAATTTCTCTAGGAATTAATTCTTTTCCTATATGAGATAATATAACTCCTAAGTTATCAGGGTCAGTAAAACCTTTTTGAATATTAAATCCATCTAAATATTCTCCAGTTTCAAAATCTCTACCTTGAAATAAAACATCAAGACCAGCTTCGGTTACAATAGAAGGTCCTAAAAAAGGCTTGACAAATAATTTAGCAGCTTCATATACTCCTGCTCCAATTTTTTCTTTGGTATCTTTTGGATTTCTACCTTCTGTTACTTCATTTAAAAATGCTCTAAGAACATCTGTAACTGGAGCACTAGGGTCTGTGTAAGTTAAATCTGTATACTCTAAAAATCCATCTTTAGTTCTATCAAAAACTAATGCACTATGTTGAGACCAATCAGCTAAATCTAAATCTCTAATAGCTTGTTCTTCTTCATCAGTAACACCAAAAAAGTATTTACTGGTATCGGTTAAACCTTTATATCCTGCATAAGTAATTGTCATTTGACCAGCCAAGCGTTGCATTCCTCTCTCAACTAGTGCTTCATTTCCAGACGCAATCTCATCAATACCTCTAACTAATGTGTGATAATTATTTCTCCACTGTTCTGCAGTAAATGAAAAGAAGTTACCAATAGGTGCTTTTCTTAAACCTAATAAAGTAGGAGCAATTAAATCATATGTTGGCATGGTGTTTCTAACAATGTCTGCAGCTTCTTTTTTTAATTGATCAGTAGATTTTTTAGCTGCCCCAGAAACCATACCATTTGCTCTTTGTAAAACTTTTAATTCTTTATTATATGTAAGAATTCTAAACAAATCATCTTCTGCTACATATACATTTGTTAAACCTTTATTTATTCTACTAGCACCAGAACCTATTTTTCTTAAAATACCATCTGAAACATCGTTAAAATTATTTTTACTTCCAAGTTGTAAATCATTAATTAAAGCTTTAAAATCTCCAACTCTAACGTTTTGATTTACCAAACCTAGTTTTTGATATTCATTATAAATTTTACTAAGTTCATCATCGCCTTTTGTTCCAGCTCTACGCAATTGATTAGCTAATATTTCAAAAGATTTATTAGTTTCTTCTCCAAAAGGATTTAAACCATTTCGTAAAACAATAATACCACCACCAATAGTATTTCTAACGTGCGTTGTTAAATTATATACAGTAGCAGCAGCCTGTCCAAAACCTTTACCTTTTAAAAATAAACCATAAATTTTTCTAGCATACCCTTTAGTATCAACTTGATTCATTTGATTAAATAATCTAGCAACGTCTGGGGTAGTTTGTGCTCCGTTTAATCTACCAAATTGTTCACCCCTAATAGTTCCATCTCTCATTCGTGTATCAGGAGATATTGTTTTTTTAGTTGTTCCTTTAAAAAACCATTTACCTAATCCTTGATCTGCTAAATCATCAAACATTCTATATTTACTTTGTTGATGAGCAAGAGTTTCAATAGTTCTAAACACAGCAGTTGTTGTGGAAACATTTTGACCCCCAAGTAATTCTTCAACAGCAGGTTTTAATGTTACTCTAGCTTTAAATAATTTTTCAGCTTTTGGAGCACCAAATACTTTATTAATATGTGTTTCAACAGCTTCTAATTCATCTCTATTTAGCCATTTTCGAACAGTAACTTCAGCTTCTTGTTGATAATAATCATCACTTTTTAAACGTTTTAATCCTCGAGCTACATCTGCTGCTTTAATACTTTGTTTGACTTCAGCAATAGCTTTACTAACTACTTCTTTTGAAGGTGTCCAGTTTGGATTTTCAAAAATTTCATAGGTCTTTCTTAAATAAGTACCCATATTTTTTTCTATTTCTTCTCGCAAAGCTTTTGGAATGTGAGACGATTGTAATAATAATTTACTTAAAGAATCAATTGTATCTCTTGCTTGTTTTGCATAAGGTCTTACATTTTCTGGTAAATCTTTTAGTTTAATCTTTTTACCATTTTTTAAAGTACCTACCATAAAATGTCCAAAGTCTTCTTCTATGTTTGCAAACTTTACTTTAGAATCTTTAGCAGCTTCTTTCATTGTAACTATTAAATTAGAATGTAAATCCATAGCTCGTTGAGACCAACCAATCCTATCATACTCCCCAGATTTTATAATCTTATGCATTTCTGGTGAGTTCATTCCGGATGAACGTCTTAAATTAAACCAACCACGTTGCATTAATTTTTGAGCTTCATTTATACCACGACCCAATGCATTATTTCTAAATATTTTAGCGTTCCAATCTGTTACAAGATCAAGATCAGGTTTAGGTTTGTCTACAACTTTAGCAGCCTTATCAGATTTTCTACCCTCATTAATAACTTTTTTAAAAGCATCAACCGCTTCTGGTCCTTCACTTTTAATTTTATTAATTAATTTTGTAGCACCTTGTACCGTAACCTTTCCGATTCCAATAGCAGTAGATACTGCACCAGTCATAAAGACTCCGTCTAATAACAAAGATAATCTTCTAGCTGTTTCGGTGCTATCTTCATCAGCATCTAAATAATTAAATAAATCAGCTAAAGCATTATCATCATCACCAAAATGTTGTGCTAATTTACTAGCTACAATTGTAAACTCTGGGTCGTCTGCGAATGCAAACTGTGAAGCTAGTTCAGTTTTAGCTATCATAGCACCAGAATTAATTAATCTATTTTTAAATAACTCATTACTCTCTGCAGCTAGTCTAGCTTTTGAAGGTCTACCTTTTCCACGAGGGTCAAGCTTCACTCTTTCTTTTAGTTTATCTGTAAGTTTACTAATTCCTTTAGTAACTTTAGCCCCCTTTAATGCTTGAAATCCATACACTAATTCACCTAAAGGTCTTGCAATAGATTCTGCTGTGCTTTCAGCTTCTTTTAATTCGTAATACTCTTCACCTGTTTTTTCATCGTACTTTGTTTCATACAAATCTGTTTGACCAAACCGAGTAGAGCCAAAAGGTTTTCTAATAAATTTATTAACACCTCTTTCAATATTTTTTTCTACATCTCTTTCAGTTAAGTTTATATCTTCACCGGGCTTAGTTAAAAAATCATCTGCACCCATTGAAAAGTTGTGCATAAGATTTAACATTGATGATGTAGATTCACCTATTACATTTGCTGCTGTTCTACGTAATCCTTTAAATTTTCTTTGTTCTGCAGCTTCTTCAATATCTTTATCTTGAATTGAAAATAATTTTTTATAATAAGACGGGTCTTTTTTAAGAGGGTCTTCTGGAATAATTTTAGATTGTTCTTTATAGTCAGCAACACTTTTATCTAATTCTGAGGTAGAACCCTCTGTTGCATAATTTAAAAATTGATCAAAGTCCATGTCCGAATAAAATCTAGGAGTAGAACTATATAAATTTTTAAGTTCAGAAATATCTGACCCAACTTCTCTTTTAGTTTTTAAATCGTCTTTGTAAACTTCGTAACGTGAAGCCATAAATATATTACCTGTTTAGCTTAAGGATTAGCAAACCCAGCAATTTCATCAGGGTCTGACATTAATAAGTCAATGTTATATTGTGCATTTCTTACTAAATTTTTCACGTAAGACTGTTGTTTTAAGTCTTTAATTATTGCTTGATACTGATTAGTTTCATCATCCCAAGATGTATTTGCGATGGTATCACCACCTAAACCACCTTGCTCTACACCATTCGTAATATATCTATACAATGCTTGATCTTCTGGCACTGTCGAAGTTTTATATTTAGCTAATAAAGTTTGATCTATTCTTGTAGATGCAACAGCAAGTGTTGTAGCATCGTGTCCTGAAGCAACCAACGTAGCTGTATCAATTGCAATAGTTGGGTAAAGTTGTTGTTTAATCTGAGCTTTAGTTTTAATTCCAAACTCACCTGCAATTTTATTTTCAAAGAACTCATCTTCTTTTTGTTTAAGATAAGCTGCTTTTTTAGCAGGAGCATCTGGTCCGGGAGCAAGTTTTCCTGTTATAGGATCAACTCTATTCCACTCTGCATTTGCTTCCATATCTGCAGCAAGTCCAGCATAGAATCTTGCAGCATCTTTAATATCTTCTTCTGCATTTGGAACACCAATAGCAGTTCTAATTTCTTTATCTCTTAGAGCAGTAAACTCTTTTTCATCCATAGTTTTGTATTGATCTGTATCTTTTAACTTTGCATATTTATTTGTAATTTCTTGAACGGTAAACTCGTGTTCTTTTATAAACCTATTTGTAATAGAAGATGCTACTTCAGTTTCAAATGCGTTTACGGTTCGTTCATTTTGTGGTAAACTTTGGAACTGTTGTTTAAGAGCTTTACCATAAGCACTCTCTGAACTAACACCATATTGAGACTCTAACACACTATTAATCTGACCTCTTTCAATAATAATATTTTTTTGATCGATAGGACTTGTTAGCTCGGCTTTAGCTTCTTTATCCATACCTACTATATTTAAACGTGCTATAGGATTGTTAAATATCTCAGCGTCTTTAACTTGTTTATCATATTCGGCTTGTTCTGTTTTAGTTTTTTCTAATAACTTGTCTTGATAATCTCCACCAATTCTTCCACCACTTAGTTTATTTAATCCTCTGTGTACTAAACTAATATTTTGTGGGCTAGTAATTTCTCTACGTTTAGCTTTAATGTATTCTAATGCTTCTTTTGTATACTCTTCTTCACTACCTAATCTAGGAGTATCTTCACCATATATTTTTTTAAACTCTTCATACTGAGCATTTGCAAAATTTTGTTTAAATGCTCTTTTTTGTTTTGTACCACTAATATTACTACCATCGTAATAACTAGAATTTAAACCATTATTTTCAACCCACTTGTTAAATTCTATTTCAGCATCAGCATCATAGTATTCTGGTATACCTTTGTTTTGGATTTCATCATACTGGTTTTGTAACTTTAATTGTTTATTATAATTCGCCTTTGAATTAGCAAGTTTGTATGTTTTCTCATCTTCTAAGTCTTCTAATTGACTCATTACTTGAGATTGCATTTTACTTTCTTTAGCATTAAAAATAAGTCCTGCTAATAATAAATTTCTATTTCTATTACTTTGTTTTCTGTTACCACTAAAATAAGCTGTAGCTAAATCTGCAAAGTTTGTACCTGAACTTTTTTTTCCTAGTAAACTTGTGAAATCTTTTACTGCCATTTTACTTATCCTCTTTACTTAATAAACTATTAGGTTGTTCTTGTTTTTCTAACAAACCTTTTGGTAATTCAATTTGTTCTATTTGTTGTCTAACTTCTATTGGTATCGTTTGTGGATTAATCTTGTTAAGTGATGCATTTTTAATTTCTTTTAATGCATTGTTTCCCATATTTAAAGTTTTTAAATTTTCTTCTCCACTAGTAGGTTTTTTATTTAATTCTTCATCTGATTCTAACACATACTCTATTTCTGCTTTCTCAGCCAATGCCATAATCATATACATGGTTGGCTCCATTAATAATGTCATTAAATCAGGATTCCATTTACCTTCTAAGAAACCAGAATATAAAACAATAGATGCAAGGTCTACAACACCAACACCATTAGCAACTGATTCTAATAAATTAGGAACAGTTTCTGGAGTTGTCAATACACCAAAGACATACAAAGATGCTTCTTTGGTATTAACAAACTCTGGTGGTTGTTCCCATTTGTAAGGTTGTTCTGGACTATTTGTAAGTGATTGTCCCGGCACAGGTCTGCCTGTAGCCAAACTATTACCTAAAAATTCTGTTGCTTTTTCTGATATTGCCATGTTCTTATCCTATTGCCTGTGGGGTTGCTAATGGTTGATAAAATTGTGATAAATAATTAGGAGACCCTGTACCATAAAGAGTTTGTTGAGATAACTCTTGGAAGCTAGGCATACGTGTCATCCCTGTAGCAGCCATTGCCGAAGGAGCTACTGCTTGTATATAATTTCCTTGAGCAGCTTCTGATAATGGTTGAGATGCAACACCAGCACTTCTAAAGGGTTCTTCATAATCACCTTGTAGCTCACCCATAATTAATCCAGTTGTAACACCTTGTACAGTATCACCAACAAAATCATCGCCAAAGTAACCTTTAACTTTATCAACACCTTTTGCAAATAAATTTTCTCTAGGTAAACTATCAGCATACTTTAATGTTTCTGCATCTGTTAATGCATCTGGATATTTTATTGATTGCGTAACAGGAACTTGTTCAGTAGGAACAAAGTCTTGTAAATTAATATCTTGAATACCAAAATCTTTTTTGTTTGCTATATCGTCTGCTATTGCATTAAAATCAACAGTTGGACCTGACGTAGCTTGACCTGAGACAGGAGCATTAAAACTATCGGTAAGCATCTCTGGAGATATTTTCCCAGCTTCTAAGTTTGTATATTTACTTGAATCAAAAGCTAATTTAGTTTGATCTGCAAGATTATTTTTAACAACAGATAAAGGTTGATCTAATGCAGGTACAGCTTCATTAATAAGACTATCTGTAATAGTTGGGTAAACATTTGTAGAACCTGTAATAGCAGCACTATCAATTGCTGCAATTGCTGAATTAGCTATATCCATGTTATTAGTCATGTTAGCTATTTGACTTTCTGTAGTAAGAGCTGCTGATTTAGATACAGCTTGTGTAGCTAAACTTTCACCAGCCAACAATGATTGTTCAGTAAGTAAAGCTTCTGCTCCAACGGTTTGTTGTCCTGCTGCTGCTAATGCTTGTGCACCACTCGATGCTCCGGCTGCAGTAGCTGAAGCTGTACTTCCAGTTGAACCAATAGTCTTTGCTAATTCGGCTGACACAGCATCAGTTCCGGCAGCTATCTGTGCAGTTTCTGCAGCTTGTGTTGTGGCTGCTGCAGCTTCAGATATGGCTGCCACATCTCCTGCTCCTTTACCTATTCCAAAAGCACTTTTTGCCCACCCTGTTAATCCTTTAGCAACTGGACCCATTAACATGTATAATCCTACAGCACCTACAACAGCACCTAACTTGCTTCCAAAAACTTTACCAAGTTTTTTACTTATTTTTCTACCTACTTTTCTTAAAAATCCCATTATCTATCTCCACCGCCTGTAAAATTATAATAGTTTCCAGTATATCCACCTGTGTATGAATTAGTTAAAGTGTTTAACATACCAGATAAGTAATCATCATATTTTTCACCAGATTTACCTTCGTTAGCCATAGCTGTTGATATGATCTGTGCCTTTCTATTCTCTTCGTTTTCAAAAGCTCTGAAATCAAAATCAGCTTGATCTCTTAACTCTTGCCATAAAAATGATTGAGACTGCATTGTCATACCATAAGCGTTTTGTGCATTTTGCATATTAATTTGATTCTGTGCAGCAGTATTAATTGTATTAGCGTTTCTTCTCCATTGAACATTAGAAGCTTCAACAGCAGCAGCGTTTTGTGCGTTCCATTGATTCCTTGCAAAGTCTTGTTGAGAATTAAACTGATCTACTTGTGTAACTAATTGAGCATTAAATTTATTTAGATCAGCTTGTCTTTGTGCATCTCTAGCTGCAGCAGCGTTTTCTTGCGTAGCATTAAACTGCTCCATTGCATTCATTTGAGAAGCATTATACTGATTCATCTGTGCATTAAGATTAGCCATAAACTGATTAGTTTGATTTTCACTAGCAGCATTAAACTGAGCTGCAGCATTTTGAGCAGCTTGATTACTTAACACACGTTGTTGATTTTGTTGAGCCTTTAATACGTTTGCTTGTTGTTGATTATTTAAATTCTGCATATCCATTTGAAGGAATGCTTGAGCATTTTGTATCTGCGTTCTTTGATTAAAGTCTGCTTCTGCTAAGTTAGCCTGAGACATTAATGCTGCATCTTGTATAATAGCTTGTTGGTCCATACTAGCATTTGTAATACCAACAGTTTGTAAAAACTTACTATTAGATAATGCTATTTGTTGGTCAGAACTAAACTGAGCCATATTCATTTGAAAAACATTTTGAGCATTTGCAAGTGCTGTCTGTTGTCCTCTAGCTGCGTTAGCTTCAGCTTCTTGAGCTTCTATAGCTTTTTGCTGTCCTACACTAGCTTGTATAGCTTGTGCATTAGACTGTGCAAGTGGCATAGCTGATGTTATAATAGCATTGAACAAGGCATCTCTACCTACAGTAGATGCTGACATACCACGCTGAGCTAACATAGCTTCAACACTAGCTACAGCCGGAGCAGCCCATGTAGGAATCTCACCTTCTTCAATACCTTTTAATAAACTATCTAATTGATTAGATACTAATGCATCTTCAGGTAATCCAGCAATAACTCCACGTTGAGCTTCACTGAAATCCATCAGTCTAGCTTCTAAAGCTTCTGGGTCATTACCTAACTCTTCAATATCTGAAGAACTTAGTCCAGCATTTTCTAATTGTTTCTTAGCTCTAGTTACTCGTGCTAAAGAACTTCCAACATTTTGTACTGCTGTAGATTGAGCTTCAGGACTTAATGTACCAACAACTCTTTCAGCTAATGCACCTTCTGGAATGTCAATAGTTGCAGCTTCGGTTGGGTCTATACGTTCAACACCTGCAGCTTGAGCAATAGCATCGTCTGATACTTGACCTTCTGCAGCTTCTACCTGTGCATCTTCATCAACTGTAGTTACTGGCATTTTTGCAGCAGTAATAGTTTCGGGAGTAGGTGCTGTTGTAACTGTTCCTGTTGTTACAGTTTCGGGTGCTACATCTGGGGCTGGTTCAGCAGTAACCTTTGTAGGGTCTGCCATCGTAGTAATTTGACTATCAATTTCAGTGTCAAGTTTAGTACGGTCTTCAGTAGAGACATCAGCTATTCTTGCAGCTTCAGGTACAACACCTTGTGCACTTTGCTCAATAGTTTCTGCAGTATCAGAAATACGATCAGTTCTTGTTTGACCGGCTGTAGTTGTTTTTCCTTTTTGAGAAAGACCTATTTCTCTTCCCATTTGAGGATTAGCTGGACCAGTCTTTTTTAATTCTCCAAACTGTTGATCTTGAGGACCACCAACTTTATAACCAACTCTACCACCTTTACGATAGTCTTGTCTTTCTGATGAACTTCTTTTTCTATCTTTTCTTTTTGACATTCTTATTTCCTATATACCTATTTTACTTAACTTCGAAGAGTTTGTCAAGCTTTTCACCGATTTTATCTATCCTATCCATAAGGCTTGACATATCATCTTTTAGCTCTATTTTAGTGACATACTCTTTTGCAATCTCTTCACGTGTCTTATTGACAAGTATTTCGAGTCTTTTAAGTTCTTGAGTGTTAACACGTATGCTGTTTAAGATTGGTACGAACACCAATGTTATTATCATGTTCCAGACTATCATGGGTATCTCAACCATTTTAGCTCTCCAGTGCTGTGATTCTAGCTTCTAACTCTTGTATAGTTTTTACAAGTAGTGGAACAAGTTTTGCTTGGTCTATAGCTTGATAAAGATTTTGTGTATGCGAAGCTACCCATGTTGTATCTTCATCATATGTTCCAGATTCTTTACCTGCTACCCATTCTTCTTCAGTTATATTATCATCTATGTAATTTCCATAAGAATTTACAACTGCATTTGTTTTTGTTTCAGTAGCATCTTTTTCACCAGTAATTGATTCAGGAACAATGTCCTCAACTTCGTGTGCTAAGAAACCATCTACAAGTGTGTTTGAATCATCTCTAATCCAATTAAACCTAGCAGGTTTTAATTGTTTTAATCTTGTTGTAGCATCCCATGTATAATCAACATTTTCTTTTAATCTATAATCTGATGAGGTGTTGTAGGCTATTGTATTTGCAGAAGTATTTCCTGATATAAAACCCATTCTTTGACCTTGATAGTCAATAAAATCATCAATATAAACAGTGGTAGCACTGCTAGAAGGATAGTACCTTATACCAAAATTAGATGTGTCAGCACCAGTAAATGCAATATTTAATTTACCACCTGTATTTGTAGTACCAATTCCAACCTCGCCACCACTAGCAATCCTTACACGTTCTGTATTATTTGTCATCAACAATAACGGATGATTACTTGAAACATTTACTGCTGGACCAACACCTGCAAAATCTGAACGTAACCCAATAACTTTTGTGCCACTTCCATCTTCATTTACCCTTAGTCCTGTTGAGCCTACAACATCTAAAGGAGTTGATGGACTAGCAGTTCCAATTCCAACTCGCCCTGAACTATCAATCCTTAAGCGTTCTGTAGAACCAGCATGTTTAAATAATAAATTATCTGAGGAATCTACTGATATTGAATGCCTAACAGCACCACTATCGCCAAATGTTAATATTGGTGTTGCAGCGTTTCCAGATACAATTCTAAATTCTGCATTTGATGCTGCATTAGAATCTTCGGAATTCCAAATTCTTGATAGCAAAGTTGCTCCACTGTTAGATTTTACTATATCTAATATTCCACCGGGACTAGTAGTTGAAATCCCAACATTTCCAGAATTATCAATAACCATTCTCTCACTACCAGCAGTATCGAATCTGATTTTATCTTCGTCTGAGCTTTCTTCTACTTGTATTTTAGTATCGTTATCAGCATCTTGAACTATTGTAACATTTGTAAGTGTGGTAGTTGTAAATGTTGTACATTCTACTTTAGTTCCTGATGGAGGAGCAGCACTAAATGTTAGTGTGCTACCAGAAACTGAATAAGTATCTTTGTGTTGGAATACACCATCTATAGTTACAAAGGTTGCATTTTCATGTGAAGGTGTAACACTTAAAGCTAATGTAGTATCTGAACCATCACCAGTCATTGTATCTATTGTTGGGTCTGCACCCACAACTCCAACTTCCATAATGTAAGCAACAACTTTGTTACCGTTAGCAGGGGCTGTATCAAATGTTAATGTAGTACCTGATAAAGTGTAAGCATCTTGTCTTTGGAATACACCTTCGTTAAATATTATTAATCTGTCTTCGTTGTTTGCAGAAATAGATTTAGATAATGTAAAGGCTGTTGTACTACCATCACCTGTAAACTCATCTCTTACAAATGATGATGAACTTCCACCACTACCACCTGAACCAGCTAAAGCACCCCATTCACTTGTATAACCTTCAAACTGTGATGTAGTTGTATTATATCTAAACTGTCCTGCTTCTGCAGTTGGTCTTTGTGCTGTTGTACCTTTAGGTACTAATATAGCATCTGTATTAGAACCTGCATCTATAGAAACTGTTGGGGTTGTTTCATTGATACCGATTCTATTCGTGCTTACATCTGCAAACAATACACCACTATCAACATTTAAGTCTCCAGAGAATGTAGCTGTTGTACCTGTAATACCTGCAGCTATTAAGTCAGCAGCAGCATATCCTGTAGCACCTGTATTTACAGTAGTGCCGGGAACTGTTTGTGTATCAGTAAATAATCTAAATGTATTATCAGTCGATGCATCATAAAATAATCCAGCATACTTAGTAGTACTTGATTCTACATACTTACCATAAAAACCAAAGTCACTAGCGTTACCTGTGTTTTCATCTAACAAGCCTGTAAAGTTAGAATCACTAACCACTGAACCTGTTTGTGTAGTTGTACCAGTAACTGCTAAGTTACCTGCAACAGTTAAGTTATTTGCTATTGTAATATCATTAGCTAACTTATCTCCTGTAACTTGGTCATTAGCAATGTGTACTGTATCAATAGCTCCATCTGCAATCTGAGCAGAATCAATAGCATCGTCTGCTATTTGAGCATTAGCAACTGCATCGTCTGCTATCATAGAGTTTACTATGACATCATTACCTATTACTAAATCTATTGTACCATCACCATCTTCATATGTGGCTGCTATACCTGTTTCAGTATTACTTGAGAACATAGCACCGACTGTATCTTGTACTACTTCTGATAAATCTATATTAGCTGTACCGTCAAAAGATACTCCGTGTATTGTTCTTGCTGTTGCTAAAGCTGTAGCTGTTGCTGCATTACCTGTAATATCACTTGATGTTAAAGCTATTGTACCTGTAGTTGCAGGTAGTGTTGCAGTTATATTACCACTAAATGCACTATGAGCAGGAGCTTGTAATCTTGCATAATGAGCATTTGAAGACTCACAATAAAAATCTACATAAGATTGTGTACCACCATTTTTAATTGCAATAGCACCTTGAGATATTTGTACACCGTTAGTAGAGCCACCACCGATTCCTAATGAAGTTGTTATTTGTGTAGCTGCTGGTAAACCTATTGTTACTGTACCTGAACTTTCTGCTACTTCTACTTCGTTAGAAGTTCCAGAGAATGTTAATGTACCACCCAATGAAATAGAAGTAGTATTTGAACCATCACTAACTGTTATACTTGAATTTGATAATTTACTATTAGCAATAGAACCTGCTAACATTGCATTAGTAATAACTCCTGAACCAATTACAAAGTCTAATGTATTATCTGAATCATCGTAAGTTACAGATATACCTGTTTCAGTATTAGAGCTAACCATAGCTCCTACAGTATCACTAATGGTTTCTGCTAGTGTAACACCAGCAATAGTAATTGCATCAGCTTCTAAAGTTCCATCAATGTCTGCATCACCTGAAATATCAAGTGTGGCTGCATCAAGTTCTCCAGAGATTGTAATATTTCTACCACCACTAATATCTTTATTAGCATCTGTGATAATAGCTTTACTTGCTATAACTGTTCCGTTGGTTATACCATCTATTAGATTTATATCTGTTGCACTAGCTGTGACACCGTCTAAGATGTTTAATTCTGCAACTGTTGATGTAATACCATCAAGAGCATTTATCTCTGCTGCTGTAGCTGTGACTCCATCAAGTATGTTTAGTTCTGCTGTAGTAGATGTTACACCATCTAGTAAGTTTAATTCGGCTGTTGTGCTTGTAACACCATCAAGGATATTTAATTCTGCAGCAGTTGAAGTAACTCCGTCTAAAATATTAAGTTCGGCTGCTGTAGATGTTACACCATCTAATATATTTAATTCAGCAGCAGTGGATGTTACTCCATCTAATATATTTAGTTCTGCTGCAGTTGCTGTAATTGTTGTTCCGTTAAAGTCTATTGCATCTAAGTAAGCTACACCATCAATATAAATATCTTTCCATTGTTGTGAAGAGCTACCTAAGTCATAAGTATTATCATCATCAGGAATAATGTTAGAATCAACATCAGCACCAAATACAACATTGTCAGTAGCTGCATCACCCATAGTGATTGTACCACCGTTAAAAGTTGTTGTACCTGTAACTGTAAGATTACCACCAACTGCTACATTACCTGTAGTAGTGATAGAATCTATATAAGCATCTTTAAAGTATAATGAGCTTGTACCTAAGTCAACATCACTGTCTGTAACAGGTACAATAGCACCATCGGCTATGTATAGCTGTTGTACAGGTGATGAAGATACTTCTACATAAAACTCAATGTAGTTATTTGTTGTATCAATTAAAACCTTATTGTTCGGAGAAGTTTCTCCTGCATCTCCAATCAACCCTATAACAGGTCCTTCGGCTGTTGTGCCATCGTGTTTGTGCCCTGTAGAGTTGTGAAAAGCGTTTACAAGTTGGTTAAATTCGTTATTAAATAAAGCAGCAGTGATTGTATCACCGTCTGCAAACGAACTTTGTCTAGTGTAACTTGCCATTATTTATTCTCCGTGTGTTTTGTTTTTAGGAATTATCTGTGATATAAGTTTTTCCTGTAGTAACTGCTGTTGTATAGCTAGACTTATCTGCTGAGTCACCTGCTACATCTGGTTCTGTGTAAGCCAAGATAAGTTCGATGTGGTCAACGTTACGTTGTACGGTTTCATTTATCTCTGCTTGAGTCCATGTAGAAGCTACTACATTTCCATCTACGTCATTAGATGCTCCTGCGTATATTGAATTAGCACCTTGAGTGTTAATGTCATTAATAAGCGTTACGCTATCGGTTGCTGCTGTTAATACGTCTGTTACTGTTGTCATTTTATTCTCCTAGTTGTGATTTAAGTGTTTCAACTTCTGCTGAAAGTTCTTGTATAGCTTTTACCATCATAGGCATTAAAGCACCTTCTGCTAAGTTTTGTATACCATCAGGTGATTCTCTCCAAATAGCGTGTCCATTTTTTATTTCGGAATGATTTTCTATTACCTCTTTAACTTCTTGTGCAAGAAATCCATGATAAGTTGTATCTTCCATTCCTTGTACTGGTTCGTCTGAATCAGCATCGTAGTGATTTTCAAACTCTGAAGATATATCTTTTTTAGATTTCCAAGTATAAGTGACAGGTCTTAAATCATTAATAAATGATAATCCTGCTGTTGAGTCTACAATGTTTTCTTTTAGCCTTTCATCTGAATGTTTAGACCAATTGGTTGTACTGTTATCTAAAGCAATATGTACCCCATTACCACTAAGACCTATTGTTGCTGTTGATGCTCCTTGTCCTAAAGCATAACGACCATAGACACCCTCATTACTAACCGTAGCTGATGAATTTCTAGCATAAGCACCTACAACAGTATTATTAATGCCTGTTGTTAAACTATTTTGATAGTTTGCTGCCCTATAACCCAAAAAAACATTATCGCCACCACTTGTTACTGCACCACCAGCTTCGTAACCTACTGCTGTATTTTGCCCTGCAGTAGCAAGACGAAGAGCATTATAACCTATAGCAGTACTAGCACTAACACCAGTAATAGTTCCTAAAGCTAAATACCCAACTGCTGTATTATAAGTTCCTGTAGTGTTTGCATATAAAGCACTTCTGCCAACTGCTACATTGTAATTTGCTGTAGTATTATTAGCTAAACAATTAGAGCCTATTCCAACATTATCTGAGCCTGTAGTATTAGAGCCAATTGCATTTACACCTACTCCTACATTTTCAGCTCCTGTTGTATTGGCATCTACAGCACCTTTACCGACTGCAACATTGTAAGCACCTGTGGTGTTTGAAATCATTGCTTGATGTCCCAAAGCAGTATTATTGGCACCTGTAGTATTAACTCGTAATGCCATACGACCAACTGCTGTGTTATTTCCTGCGGTGGTATTGGCTGATAAAGATGAAGTACCTACAGCAGTGTTTTCTGCACCTGTGGTGTTTGCATCTAATGCAGCCCAACCTATTGCAACATTTTCTATAGCTGTAGTGTTAGCTTCCAAAGCATAAAAACCAACTGCTGTGTTTTGACCTGCTGTTGTATTTGATGCTAAAGCCGAGCCACCAACTGCTGTGTTTTCTGCACCTGTGGTGTTTGCTAGTAAAGCATCTTTACCAACTGCTGTATTTTCCGCACCTGTCTCATTAGCAAATAATGCTTTTCTTCCTATGGCTGTATTGTTACTTGCTGTAGTATTTGAGCCTAGTGAGTTATGCCCTAAAGATGTATTTGCTTCACCTGTAGTAATTGAATCGCCTG
>WLWF01001200.1_pt1 | contig 22364 bp, 28 predicted proteins | sample 6718331 | NCBI WGS metagenome assembly WLWF01 (sample SAMN12718692, study PRJNA515312) | sponge metagenome | isolation source: marine sponge | host: Mycale hentscheli | place: New Zealand: South Island, Marlborough, Capsize Point | collected 2003-05-01
AGCAGAAATCACAATATTGTAGGTGTTAGAAGATCCTCCCTCATCTTTGAAAACGAAGGTCTGCCCATCGTTCAGGGTGTTTGCGTTTGGTAAGCTGGCTGTAATTATAGCACTGGGAGATGCCGTATTTATACCTATATAATAGTCTGATTTAAGAACTGTGTAATCGGACACAACGGACACTCTGTTATAGGTCAGCCCTGTTTTAATTTTAGTTGTTTTGTTCTCGACATCAATAGCGAATAAATCGGTACTAGACGAGAACACAGACAAAGAGCCAGTAAAATGGTGAGTATCATCGTTTGTGTCTCCAAACGATGTAGAGCCTGATTGATCTATCTCTGTTATGGTTGTAGAGATAATGTCGAATGTGTTTGCCTCAATGGCACCAGAAACAATTAGTGTGCCTGTGACGAACATTATCCCATTGGAAAATGTAAGATTACCCGAGCCAGCAAGATCACCATCCGGGGAATTGAATTGTATAGAATTAACTGGACCCTGCGCAATAGCGTCGTCAGGTCCACCAGCAGAAGATGTTAAGACTATGTTATTGTTTTCATCAAGAGCAAGGAATGATGATGTGGTTGCTTGACCTGCTGATAGTGAGGTCAGGTGTAAGGAAGAAGCAGTAACATTTCCGTTTACATATAAACGAGATCCGTTAAATTGTAAGTTAGGCTCACCAACCAAACTATCGGCATTATTGCCGACCGTAATCATATAGTCGGTCGTGCCGTTAGATACAATTCTTGTGACGTTTTCGAGATGTTGACCATCTCCTCTGAATTCACCAACAATTACGTTTGTGAAATCACCGCCATCCGTGGATGGCTCAAAGACAACAGATTCGTTTGCGACAACTGTGCCGGAGAGAAGGTTATAAGCCATTAGGTAACCTCCTCGTTAGAATACGAACCAGTTAGTGCCATTTGAATAGAGTGAGATTGCCGGCATTGTTCCTGATAATTCGTAGGCTCCGTTGTTATCTATCTTATCTGGTGCTGAAGCGGAAAGCGTGACGGCGCCTGTTCTAGAAGCCGTCTCGTCTTTGATTACTAGAATGGCACCAGAGTTATGAACTGAGGCTGAATGTAATCTAAACTCTACATCCCCAGCACCGCCGATCCCAATTATGTAATCTCCTGTCGATGATGTAAAGCCTGATGCTGCGATTGTTCTATAGGTGTGCCTCATACCAAGGGTTATAGATTGGCTTGTGTAAGGATCGACTCTAAAGACGGGAGCACTAGCAGAAGCTCCCACAAATAGAGAGCCAGTTATTTGATGGGTATCGTCAGTTGTGTTACCAAAGATGGTAGAACCAGAGATAACCTCGGTCTGATCAATAACAAAGAAGCTTGCTGTAACAGCACCGTTGATCTCAATGTCTCCGTCTAGTGTAACCTTGTTGTTGTCTACATCATAAATGAATGTAGACGACGCTGTTACAGCAGAGCCAGAAACATACCTGATGCCCATTTCGGCACCAAGATTAGAGTCGTTACAATTGACGTATGCCCATCCAAACTGAGCCATCTATCAACCCACCCCGGCAGAGCCTGACCAACTTGTGCCGTCAGCGGTGGTGGTGCGAGAAGCAGGAATGGAGGTCAAGCCAGCAACAACATCAAAATCAGCAGAGCCAGTAAACCACATTTCAGAAACTTTTAGTTCAAGAACGGGGCTATAACCAGATGCCTTTCCTGAAGATTCTGCTTCATGGATCTTAAAGTGGTTTCCGCCAGATAACCCGGCTTGCGAAAATGAAGCAGTTAATTCATTTGTGCCATCATGGTTTGTGATTTGAACCCAACGAGTTACATAGGGAAACTGAATTCTAACAGCAGTTCCTGTAGTGCCATCAATAGAGCCGCTAGCAAATGGTTGACCTGAAACCTGATAGGCAGGCGTGTGGTTGAGTCCTACATTCGCTTGGTAGGACTTGATAAAGTTAGACATAAGAAACCTCCGTTTTTACATAGTCGTAAGTAAATAGTCTTATCTATTTCTTTCGCGGCTTGCTTCTTTAGCCTTTTGCTTTACAATATCTCGCTTCTGTCTGCGAATAGCAGCCTGCTTCGCGTGGCGCTTTTCATCAGAAGGTTTCTTGAAGTATCTTCTATCTCTGATCTGTTCAATGATCTTTGCTTTCTTACACTTCTTGATGAACTTGCGAATCATCTTGTCGTGGTTACCGCGACACTCTCTTGCCTTTACGACAACGTTGGAACCTCTTCTTTTGCTCATTTTAAATCCTATTTAATGGCTTGCCAGACTTTACTTGCATTTCCCAGGAGTGAAGAGATGTCTACGCCCGCATCGCTTGGATCGTCGCCAAGGACACTTGGTTTGTGTGCCTGCCCGGGCGACCCTGATTGTCTCATAGGCTCTGTGCCTTCAAACAGATCAACTCCGTTGTAGGCGTCACTGCCAATTGAGTCCAGTAACTTTCTGCGATGCTCTTGTAGTTTCTTATTCGTCTCTCGGGACTTACGCTGCATTTGCAAGTCTTCATTAAATAGGTTGTCGTTAGGAATGTTAGTTCTTTTTCCTAAACCCATTTTGGTGTTAGGTTCTCTTGTCTCGACAATTGGTTGCTTAGCCAAGCCGGCAGTAACTTGAGACACTACCTCTGTAAGAAGACCCTCTTCTATGAGGACCTCTTGGATACACTCTTTTACGACTGGCTTGATTAGTTTCTTGAGTTGTGCTTTGTTCATAGAACCCTCACATCGATACCAGCAATTTGTTGCCATCGCTCAAGAATAGAATCTTTAGGTTGATAAACTTCTTCCATAGTGTAGGTGTTTTTCAGCCCAAATTCTGCTTTGAGTAAACTATGAATTTCGTTCTTTAACTTGGTAACCGTTCTCGCAAACTTTCTATATTCTTCTTTATCACCCTTGTTGGGTTTTGGAATTTTATCCAATCCGAGAATTTCTGCCGCAAATTTAGAAATACTTGTTGAGGGGCTGTCTGCGTAGTTCTTTCCTGATAGTGTGGCAATTCTTCTTTCTTCGGTTATTGTTTGAATTTTAACTCTGTTGCCAAATAAATTGGTTCCTGCTTGTTTGAAAATGTTCATAACCTTCTGGCGCACAAAGGAGAGTTCTCTGAACTTTTCCTTATCTGTTCTTTGGGATGGCTTTTCTTTGACGCCCATGATCTTCATAGCGATACCTTCAATTGTGTCATCTCGGCTAACACCAACTTGATTGTTTGAGTATTTTGTATCTTTTTCTGGGGCATCATCTGAATCATCTTGGTTTGCATCATCTGAATCATCTTGGTTTGCATCATCTGAATCATCTTGGTTTGCATCATCTGAATCATCTTGGTTTGCATCTGGATCGGTAGGCGACTCTGGTTCGGGGGCTGGGGTTACGTCAACTTGTGGATCAATCGCCTGTTGGGAGGCGGGAACATCAAATGGCTGCAATTCTTTAGAAAGATCACTAAGCAATTGAGCACGGGAAGATTTCTGCCCCTTAATTCTTATTAGTTTAACTGCTGCGCCTGCGGCTACAAGTCCGATTCCGAGTGTGCTTGCAAGAGTGCTTGCTGCTGCTAATTGACCGGCTGCCACAGTAGCAGCACCCCCAGCACCAGCACCAACTGCTTTTTTAGTTATCTCTTTGGTAACTTCTGCTACGGCTTCGGTGCCCTTATCTAGCCAAAGCTCTTTGTTTGTTGCTGGGAACATTTCGCCAATTGTTTTAGCACCCCCGGCAATAGCCTGGGAATAGGCTTGTGGATCTACACCCATCTCAAAAAGCTGTTTTGGGTTTTTTGGATCAATTCCCATTTGCTGCATTGTCTTGAATAGCTGCTGCGGAGTTACGTTGGGTCCGAATGTGTTTGGATCGGCGTTTGCGATTCTACCAAACATTTGTGTAAAGCCCTCGCCGGATTGAGGAGATAAGACGGTTTTAATTTTTTCTACGCCCCTCATTACTCGCTTTACGTCCTTGATTCCTCTAAGTTGCTTTAAGGCATCAAGCGCCCAGCCAGTTTTAGCTAGCAAGCCAGCAAGGACGCCGGCTGCTCCAGAAAGGGCAAGAAGGGCAGGAAGCTTATTGCTTGCAAGACCAGCAAGTGCTGTGGAATCTACAGCGGCGCCTTGGGCGCCTCGCTTGGTGAACTTACCTTTTGGAGTGCCGGGGTCTTCGGGAGCACCGCCGCCGCCTGCTGTGCCGGTTCTATTTGGAGTTCTTCTGGTTGGGGCAGCAGTAGAAGCTACTTTGCCTACAGCCTCTTCTAATTCTTCTTCTGGATCCTGTCCTTCATTAAAATGTTTGTAGGTGTCAGAGAGTTCGTAATCAAGAAGAAAAGAGACATACTCTCTCAAAGCGTCCACAACAGCATTAGCAGAAACGGCATCGATGCCCTTTCCAACAACAGCATCAAGCGAATCATAAACTGCTCCAATATCCAGCAGAGCATTCATAAACTCTTCTTTGCTTTCCATATTTGGAAATTCAGGATAATCAGCTTCTATTCTTTTTCTAAAGTTGCCGAAACCTTTTTTAGCTGCATTTGCAATTGCTGCCTCTAGTTTATCTGCGGCGGCTTTGGTTCTCTTTGTTCTGCCAAAAATCTTGCCGCCCTTTTCTAAATTTGGTAGTTTAGCCATATAAGATTTAATCTTAGACCAGACACCTTCTTCAATGACGGAGGAGTCAAAATCTTCGCCCCGCTCAAGCTTCATGTACTCTTCGGCTACTAGAGAATACCAGTCATTTCTTTCTGAAACAAGTCTCTTGTGTTCGACCATAATGTCTTTGTTTAATTTCATAACCAATAATTCTTCTTTGAGAATTTGCTCTAGTAACAATTTATTCATTTTTTAATACCTCGTTGAGTAATCTGTTAATGCGATCTGCTTTAGTAAATACTTTGTTGTTGAACTCTTTTGCTTCTCGCATCATAAAAGCATTTGGAGTTGAAGGCTCGGACACGAAGTCAAAGCAAATTAGCTGAAAGTCCTCTTGGACTATAACCTTACCTGCACCTTCTGAAACAGATCCCATTCCACGAGAAGAGATGCCTAGCTTGACGCCATCTTCTACGAGGGCGCGGAGGGTCTTGCCTGCGTCGGTGTTGAGGACCTTAACTTTGCCCATAACAGCTTTGTCTTCCATCCAGATGTCTGTGACCATGTGTGAGGCGTTCTTTAAGTTGATGACTGAATCATCGGGGTGGTCTAGTTCGCCAAGTGCTCTTTTTTCTTTTACGAGCTTCTTGTAGTTCTCGACCTCTCGCATCAAAACCTTGTGCGGATAGACGCGACCATTGCCGTTCTGAACGTCTGCTTCTTGCAATTTGCCAGTCAGCATCATTCCGCCGCCCTCAACAAAACGCTTCTCGTCTTCTGTTAGCAGATCTTTACAGACGCCGCCTTCACATAGTTCGTAGTATTCTCGTAGTAGTTTCATTTTATATAGCCTTGCTCAATAGTGCTTGGGCGCTTAGTAATCTTTCTGCCAAGCCCCAACGCATACCTTTGTTGGCATTAGAGAGTCTGTGCATAGAGCCACCTCGTTGATCATCTTTAGTATCAAAAATGTCCAAGAGTGTTTCTCTATCAGGTATAGTGGCTAACGCTGTGCTTATTTGTTCTGGGGACACACCAACAAACTGCATCCCCTCTTCATTCATAGAAGCATCGTCGTAGGCAAGACGGCTTTTATCCGTCTGAGTTGCGCTCCACAAATCGTGGTTTGCTCTAGCTATCATAGTGTCTTTTGAGTTTCCGCCGGTCTGTGTTTCAACAAAGCGTAAGTACTCTTCAGGATCATAGGGGATACCAAGAGCTTCTTTCGCATTTGTGGCAGCGGAGAGCAATTGATCAAACAATTGCTCTGTCTCGGGGTGGTATTCACCCTCATTTATAAATTTTTTCCAATTTTCAATTAATAATTTCATTTTGTTTTCCTTGTGCGGGCGCTACCCGCGCGAGTTAAGAGCCTTTGCAACAGCGGCGGACTGGCTGTAGTCCCCATTTAGATAGTAGAAAGTTGTTCATTTTTGTGCCCTTCTGTGTTTTACAAAAGCAGCATACTCTTTTGAGCTTCTTTGCTTTGCATAGTCTTTAATTTTATCTTTGTTTCTCATCATGATAGCGTAGATCTTATAAATAGTTGTAAGCACTTCCTTCGGGTCGCCATCACGCATAAAATCTTGAAGCTCCATATAGGCGCGGTCAGTAACGCTAAACTTGTTCTCGGGGGTAGGCTCAGAAGGTTTGCCGAGTTGCTCCATACCTGCCTCAGATGCAAAAAGTCTCATAATGTCTGCCATCTGATCTGGAGAGCGATAATTGTCGTAATCAACCTTTTGAAGCAACGTGTTTATTCTCTTTAAGAATTGTTGTGCCTTGGCGCTCTGCTGCTCGGGATTAGTGATTGCACCCTCATCAATAACTGCCTCCATCTCTTCTTTGATAATCTGCCTTAGTGCTTGTTTGGTGATTTTCATTTTTTATTCCTCTGTGAAAAAATTATCTTTTGTGTAATTATGCTTTATCATGATTCCTTCATCTGAAAACACCATGTTTAAAACATAGGAGGTAGCGGAGGAAAGACAACCAAATAGAAAAGCGTTTACTATCGTAGCGTCAAACGTAAATAGTTCCGTCCAAGGAGAAAGCAGGAGCAAAAACCAACCGACGTGAAAGCCCATGCACATGGGGCAGTGAAAAACCTTGCCGTAGCCCCGGTAGGACTCCTTGTGAGGTCTTAGTTTTTTTATTATGGGCATGTCGCTATAGACTAAAATTTGTGTTAGTCCGTAGGCTATTAGGACGAATAGTATAAGTTCCATTATTTTTTCACCTGATTGCTGTTAAATTTATCTGCTAAGTATTTTTGAAGTCCATCATTAACATCTGGAATCGGATCTAGATCGTCCATGTTTTCCATTGCCTTTAATAGATCGTTAATAAATGCTACCTCAATTGGATCATCCACAATCTTAGAAACATCATCATCGACGTTTAATCTGTCTAAGCCCGTCGCTGATTTAAAAGAATCTTCTGCTCCGTACAATTTACCTACAATTTCTTTAGCGTCCTGTGCGCCCTTCCAAAGCGAAAAGATGTTACTAACAATTGGTATTTGTTCTATAGCTGCTTCAGCAGCCTTCTTGCCTAACTCTTTCCCAGCCTCCATGGCGCGGTGTGTTTTAATTAATTTTCTTAGGTCACCAACTGTTTCAAGCGGGGCTTCTTCAAGAATGTATCTATCCCAGTGTTCCATTATAACTTTCATTTCGTTTGACATAATGGACTCCTAGATTGTATACATGTAAGACATGGTATAAGCATTATTGGGACCATAGCCAGGACGAATAGAACCTTGCTCATCGCGCTGGGGGACTTCACCGAGTTCTGTTGAATCAGTCTTGTCTGGGTCGGTGAACTCATCATCAACACCAGAGACGACTGCCTCGACATTATCGTAGTAGGGCTTCTCTTCTTTGATGAATCTCTCGATGTTTACAAGCGCAAACTTAGCAGCGTTTAATTTGCCGTCAGATGCTTCTTGTAGTGTGGCTTCCATAGCGCCGTAATAAGAGCCGCCCTGGATTGATTCAGGTATGATGATGCCTTTGCGAGCAAGGTGGGCGAATAGCCTGTTTTGGGCGCCGTAGGTAAAATCGGTCATAGTCTGCTTTGGGAAGGCAGTAATCTTTTTGTCTTTTCCAGAAAGCACGATGTCTAGGTCTCCGTGGTCGAAGATCATTAGATCACCACTCAGGGACTTGCGAATGTCTAGTTCTAGCGTTACCGTGGGAGGTGGAGCTTTCGGCTTTATCGTAACCTTTATCGGTTCGGGGATTGGGACAATTCTAACTGTGATCGGCATCGTCGTGGATTTCCTTTACTAACTGCTGTGTTTTCATAATGGTCAGCAGGGTAGACTCATTTAAGTTTGTTTCTTTTGATAGAGTCTCAAGTCTTTCTCTTACGGCTTGTGTCTTCTTGAGCATCTCTGGATCATTAGCGATCTCTTCTACCTTTGTAGCTTCGGATAGTGACTGCTTTAGTCTGCCGAGTTCTCTGTTGAAGTAGATTTTTGCTTCAAGATCATCCTGAGAGAATGATGAGATGTAATTGTTGAGGAGGCTTTTTTGCTCTTCAAGCAAAGAGCTTCCGTATTTTTCGTTGAACTTTTTGGTGAAAGTAGAGAAGGTGAGGGAATCAACAGGCTGTAGTTTTTGTTCTTCAAGCTTACCGGTCATTCCTTCTACTATTCTTGTCTCAAGCATAACAGATTGCTTTGGAGAGTTTGTGTTAAACATCTTGGCAATCGTTGCTAGTGACTTGTAGTTCGGCACAAAGTTGTTGAATGTGTCTGGGCTCAAGTCTTTGTTGATGTCGTTTATGACTGCTGTTTGTTGCTTGAACAAACCATCTGCGTCGATGAGACGCTTAGCAGCCATCGCCGCTTCCATAATCTTTTTGCTGGTGGGCTCGTCAAGATCTTGGTTTTCGTAAAGAGAACGATAACATTCTAGATCTTTCTTCAACAGAGAGTCGCTTGTGAAGTGCTTCCGCACGATAGAGACAACTTTTTCTTTTCTCTCGTTGTCGCCTTTGATAATAGCAACAGTGGCTTCACGAGCCAAGGCTTCAAAAACAAACGCTGTGTTGCGCTTCTTATTATGTCTATTCTTCATTATTGTTCTCCGTTGTCTTTGTTTCTAGACTCTCAATAAGCATCTTTACTGAATGGTTGACCTCAAGAAGAGCCTTCTCTTCCTCTTGGTCTCGCAAGTAATTAGGGTCTTGCTCTTCATAAATGCCTCTAGCGAGTGATCTTAGTTCAGAGCCACCAAGATTATTGGTTCTGTAAGTGTTCATCTCAGGTGTTGGGACGCTAGCATAGTTACGAGTTCTAGCACCTTGGGGTCTTTTATCTGTTGCTACTTTTTGGTAAGCTTTGCCTTTAGAACCCTTGGTTACATATTTCTTGCCTGCTCTCGCACGCTTACCGAGAGACTTGGCTAGACGTGGTGAGTTACGAGAGCCGGGAGGTGCTGCTAGAAGTGCGCTTTCGTCGCCGCCACCTTCATCACCGCCGCCCTCATCACCACCAAGATCTAGATCACCGCCGCCCTCGTCACCGCCGAGATCTAAACCACCTTCATCGCCACCACCGCCGAGGTCAAGTCCACCACCACCAGCTTCTCCACCACCAGCGGAGGCAGCTTCGGCAACACCCTCAAGTGCTGTGTCGTGCTTGCGATCGTAGTATTGTTCGCGTTGGTTGCGTAGGAACTCTTCGTGAGACATTCCAAAGATGTTGTCGGCAACCCAGCGACGAGAGAAGTAACCTTCTGTTGCTGATGCTGCGATGTCAAACTTGGTCTTCCAGTGCTCTAGCTCTTGTAGTTCCGCAATCTTGCTCGGGTTATTGAGAGCAAGCTTGAAGTTTAGGAGATCTTCTCCTCTGTAGCCGAGAGTGTAAAGGTGGATGATGCCGACCTTCTCTAACTCGTGAATCATAGAGCGCTGTAGGCGCTGGATGGTGCGAGCGAAACGAATGTCTTTCGTAGCTAGTGTTGTTTTATCTTCTTGTGCGCCCTCACCCATAGTGAGGTAAGCCTGTGGGATCTTGATTCCAGAGAACATTTTGTCGCGGAGATATTTTACATCGTCAATTGCTGTGGTGTTTTGACCACCGCCGAGGTTTTGGATGTCGGTCACAGAGCCAGCACGAACTGGGATGTAGTAGTCCTCTTCAATAGACATTGGGTTGTAGCGAAGATCAACGCGCCCAGTGTCTTTGTTTACAATAGAGTGTCTCTTTAATTGAGACACAATCTTTTGCATAAACTGCTCAACCTCTTGCGGGGGAACAGCGCCAACATCGATCTTGAAAACCTTGCGCTCGGAGGAGCGAACGATGCGGTAAGCCATCATCGCATCTTCCATAAGAGTAAGCTGACGCCAAATGCGGCGGACAGGCTCTAGAACGGAAGTTCCGTAGGGAGCGTACTTATCGTTTCCAAGGATGCGGAAGTGGGCAACCTGCCAGTTCTCAAAAGTCATTCCAGCAGAGTTCCACTGGTATTGAACATAATTGGGGTTTGTGGCGTCTAGTCCCTCTAGTCTCTCGACCTCTTGCAAAGGAATAGCAATCGTTGATTGAATCCCCTCGTTATCGTCAATGTCCAGATACAAGATAAAGTCACCATACTTACACATCGTTCGACACCAACCGAAAAGATTGTGTTCGATGTTCATAATCTTATGGTATAGAATGTTCAAGACTGCTTTAATTTCGTCGTTGCGGCACTTGATGTTTAGCATCGGAGATAGAGCAGAGAATGTCGTCATTTCATCTGCGTAGATGTCTAGTGCAGAAGCTAGCTCTGGCATGTATTCCATCTGATCGAAATCGATGTAACGCTCTGAGCGGCGCTGGTTTGCGATAGCGTTCGCCGCGATCGTATCTAGGGGGTTATAGGACTGCTTCTTGAACTGCTGTCCTGATGCGGTCTTAAACCTAGTAGAGTATTTGTCAAGATGCTGTCTGCGAATCTTACGACCAGATTCTGATCTGTAACTAACGATAGGTCCTGAGAACAGGCGAGTAAGAGACTTGAATAACTGGGAGTCTCTGTTCGCTGGGTTCTTTCCTTGCTTTGGGTTTCTTTGTGCCATTTAGTTTCTCACTTTATTATCCACATATGTTGGGAATATAGATTTTGTGCTTCACGTATTTTACTATTTGTATCTTCGCCTGTGTAGCCTATTTGTCCTCTTATCTGTGTGTTCAAGGTAGTTCTGGAAGTCATAATAGAATCGACAAAGGCTTTTTGATAATTGAGGTCTCTTGAATTTGATTGAATTGCTGTGTCTCTGACCCAGCAACAAATCGCAAGAGCCATAACCAAGTCATCGTTGTAACCTCGCATTGCTTGCGGCTTGCCATTATTCCAAATGAAAGTCCTAAATTCATTTGTTAAACGTGAAGAATACGTTTTAATTAGTTTGTTTCTTATAAACTCTTCCAACTTGGCTACTATGAGGGGTCTGGTCTTGCTTGTTGTGGAGAATCCCGCGATGGTTCCAGTCTGATGCTCGCCGAGGTGTTGGTCGATGTATTGGTGTGTAGATTTTACAGACCAGTAAAGATTAGGATAAGCATATTCTATAAGCTTATCTATTACGGTGTAGCCAATAGAGTTGTTTTCCACGACCATCATAGCATTTCCAAACTCTCTACCCACCTGATTTAACATGTTGGCATAAAGATCAGGTGTAGGTTTGCCCTGGTATTCTCCAATGATCTCCATCGTTTCCAATTTCAGAATGTGGAATGTGGAACTATCAGCGCCATCGCCTCTCGCAACATCAGCAGCAATGAGATAATTACAGCTTGGATCGTGCTCTTCCCAGATCCAAAAGTTTCTATCAAAGCCAGTCCTATGCTTTGGTTCTTTGACCAGAGACATCATCCATTCGATCCCAGCAGGATCAATAACAGTCTCACCAGAGGTATTGAAGTTGCATTCTAACTCCTGTGCGATCTGTCTTCTGGACATGTTCTTGGTTTCTTTCTTGAACCACTCTTCATCTCTCTCGGGATGAACATCCCACATAAGCGTCGTGAGGTTAAAATTATTGTCGTTACTCTCGGCACCTACGCAGGTTTTGTGGAACCAGTTACCGACACCATTCGGCGTGGAGATGGCGATGCAGCGACCACCAGTAGATAGTGTTGGATAGAGACCAGTCCATAGATCGTCTAGCCCCTCGATGTGTGCTGCCTCGTCAAGCACGAGTAGTGATAGTGCTTCGGAACGACCAGCATCACCAGAGGTAGAGGCAGCCTTGATAGAAGAACCATTAGACAACTCAAAAGACGTGCGGTTGTCTGTCGTAATGCTTGCGATCCTGATCCAGTCAGGAAGGTTCTTCATTATGTTTTTGACTTTGCGAACCAAGTTACCTGCGGTTTCAAACTTGGTAGCCATAACGAGGATGGCTTTGTCGCGATGAAACAACATCATCCAAACAATGTAACCAGCCGTAATCGTTGAGATGCCTAGCTGACGACCCTTGTTGATGATGTTGAAACGATAGTCATTAAAGTCGTTTAGCAGGACATCCTGATAATCATAGGTCTTAAACAACATAAGCCCGTGCATCGGGTGAGAGATGCGGGCATAGTTTTTCAGGAAGTAAGAAGGATCTTTACCGCACTTAACGACTTCTTTGAGAATTTGTTTTTTTGTTAGTCTCGGCATTCATCTTTCTTTAGTCTTTCTTGGCGGAGTTCTTTGGTCTCTTGTCGTTCGGGGGACGTTTGCCTAGACCGCCTTGCTTCATAAAGGCTTCCCAGCCAGCAGCAAGTTTGTCTTCGGTGGCTTCGCCAACGATAGCGACTTCTTCCATTCCGCCAACTTTGTATTCCATAACGGCTGTAACCCAAGAACGGACTCTTGAAGAGTTCTCAACACGGATGTCGATCTCGCCTTCTTTGGTGAGCTTAACAGCAGAGCCGGTAATCTTGCGGGCTTCTTTCTTGAGGAACTTTACAATTTCAGCCATCTGTGATTCCACATCAGACTCAAAGCCATTAGCATAGACTTCTTTGAGGGTGACCTCAGACATGTAAGATAATCTCATCATGTTGCCGTGGAACTTGACGTTGAAGCCGTCCATCACTCTTTTATCTATAAGGGGATCACCCTCTTCTCTCTTTAGACCTGCTTTGATGGGCTCGCCATCTTCGGTCATTGCGCCGTCGTAGGCGTTTGCTGCGGCTTGTGATAAGCCCTGGACGATTTCGTAAACTGTAGCCATTATTCCATTCCTTTGTTTTGCTTGCCATCTAAATAGTGGTAGACTTTCCCTAAATAGTCAGCAGCGAGAGTAATTTTTGATTGAACCCAGCCAGGAAGGTCAGAATATTGCGAAGCAAGCTGGGCTACCTGTGGGGCGTATTCTTCTAGTTTGTGTAAATCAGAGAGAGCCATCTCAACTTCGTGGTCGTCATCTTCTATGCCGCCCATCATTTGATGACCTTCGTTGGTTTGCTCTGGCTCTTCTTTTGGAACGCCTTTGCTCATAAGCTCAAACGCTCTTTGAATCGCCACTCTTCCTCCAACTAAGTCACCTTCGGCAGCAAGTTGAAACATTTTTGCTATCATTTGGTTAATGAACATCAATTCTTGTGATTTTATTACATCTACATCAATGTTTTTGATCGTGTCAAGAATTTCTGCCTTAAGGGCTTGAGGTGTCTTCGAACCTGTTTTTAACCTCATCTTATCATCTTGTTCTTTTAGAACTTCTCTGATTAGCTCTCTTAAATCTTCAGCTTTCATTTGGTCGCCATCCTTGTTGCCATCTTTCTTCTCTACCTTCTACCCACTTGATGTAGCACTTGTAGCAGCATTCAAACTTTACAAGAGACACATCATCACGGGCAGAGTGCGAAAATGCTCCACAAACAGGACATCCTGTCTTGGATTCTCTATTAAGTAGTTTTCTTGAAACCTTTATCCCATTTAGTTCTACTTTGTCGTTGGCTTCGTCGTTTTTCTTTTGTTTCTTGTAGAGTTCTCGCATTTGCTCTAGATAAACTTTTTCCTTGGTCTCATCCCAATCAGCTTTAGGATTCTGGATGGTTTCGTCGCCATACTTCTTAGCTATGGCTTGTTCTACCTTGACTATGTAATCTTGGTCTTTACTCATTTAATTGCCTTTTGTTGAGTCTTGTGTAAAAAAGTTTGGATTCTCTGTTCCGTAAGTTGGGTTACCATTTATTCTTATGTCGTTGGAATCAAAGTGTTTTATTTCGCCTGTTTGGTAAATCTGAATAATCCAGCAAGTATTCCAATCGTGCCCATAGTCAATAAGAAAATGAGCCCACCCTTCTCCTAGCGGAGTAGATACGCTCATCGGTGGTTGTATTCTATGGATTATTGACATTTAGAGTTTGCTGAATACCATAGTAAGTAGCACCGCCTAGAGCAATACCACCAGCAAACCACGCCCATTTGTAGGCTGGAGATTGTTTCTTGATGATCTTTTGGAGTTCTGCGATTTCGGTGTCTTTCTCTATTACCATAGTGTTATGCTTTTTATTGAGAGAGTTATATCTTATCACCTCTTTTTCTAATTCAAAAGTAAAATCGCTTTCTTTTTTCTCAAGTGTTCTCGTCCATTCGATCTCGCACTCTTCTTTCGCGCGCTGTGGTGCTGTAAGAACCTCGGACAAAGCCTCGGGGTTAAAGACAACTCCCTCTATGGGAGACGGGGCACCTTCATCAACAATAGAAAACTCTGGGCTTGCGGCAGCAGTCGAGATCATAAATAATAAACTAAGGAACATAAGTGAATCCGTAGATGTCTTCTATCTGAACTATGAGGGCTTCTTTGTCTTCCCTATAATTTCTTATGACGCGCTCTTTCTTTTTATCAATCTCATTTGATAAATCAATCAAGGCATCTTGATAGCGCATTTCAAGCTTCTCATTTCTTATTCTGTATTCTTCAAGAGCTTTATCGCGCTGCTCTAACTCTTCGGCGTGGATGCCCTGTAACTCTTCTATCTGTGTCTTTAATGATTGCTGCGAGACTTCGTGTGCTTTGATAATGTTGAGCACATCATAACGGCTTTTACCAAACACAACAAGAAGGAGCAGGACAAGCCCGATCTCCTTCCAGTGTTTTAGACAGAATGATAGAATTTTTTCTTTCAAATTAATCAATACGCGACATAAGCATAAACAGGCTTTGTTTCATTAGATACTGATTTTATGAAAACCAAATTCATAGGCTCGACACCTTGTTTCATCGTATGATAATCAAAATCTCCAGAAGTAGCCTGACTTAAAATTAGAAAATCTTCATCTGATGCTTGGTTTTTCCAGTTTGGGTCTTGTCCATCAAAAACATTTGAATCTTGGTATCCATTACTCGAAAGCCAAGCACGGACAGCAGCAATGTCTTCTTCTGTTGAAGGCTCTCTTGAACGATCTTCCCAATCGCGTGCCATCAACTTTGTCGAGCCTGGAGACCTAACTCTGCCAATCAACTCTTTCCATTCTGCTTGTTCAAGAGACCTGCCTTTATTCTCATTAACAAACTTGTTCCAGTTTTCTATTATAAGTTTCATTTTATTCTAGTCCTTTTAGTTTTACAATAGCGTCAATTACGGATTGACCACCGAGATAGAGACCAGAGATAATAACCCAGTCTGCTGATTCTAGTCCGCCCCAAGCCATAAGACCTGTCGCAGTAAGCCACACAAGTAGTTTGCGGGATGTAAGTTTTTGGATGCCTCTGTCTAGTAGAGCTTGTCTTTGTTCTTTGCTCATCATTTAGCACCCATTTCTTTTAGCTTCTCGTAGATAAGTCCAATGAGAACTGGTAGAGACATGGCGCCAAGTAGCGGCGCCATCTTCTGGACAGCATCAGCAACAACCTGCATAGATTCAGCGTCCATACCTTCTTGCATTATACCATCATCTGCCGCAATCATTCTCTCAAGTGTTGATTGATCGGGGAAACGCAAGCCAGCGCTACGCAAAATCTCCATTCCCATAGCGGCTGCTTTTCTTGGGTCTCTACTAGCTTGTGATGTTACGAGATAGTTGGAGAGCATAGAGATGGCATCATCCATTTCAACTGTAATCATATCGTCTATTTCTTTACCGACCTGATCCATAGCACCGCCGTGCTCCATTCCTGATGGAACGGCATCGTCGTCGGTGGGGTCGTCCATCATCGTGAGACCACGCATCTCATCCATAATCTCTTCTTTGATTAGAGCGAGTAGCTCTGACTTCTTGATTTTCATTTTTTATCCTTTGCGATCTTTGTCGCCGTTGCGTACATTACGCTTTCGGCGTCATCGCCATAGCGTTGCTTGAAGTCACCCTTGGATTTCTTCATACCTTTAACTACTCTCTCTTTTTCCTTTTTTTCAGGTTTAGAGAGTTTTTTCTCTTCCATCTTCTTATTCACAGCGGAATAGAATCTATCAAGCTTATCTTGGGGTGTCTTCTTGTCTGTCTTGCTTGGCTTGCGGGGGGAGGGTGTTTCTTTTTTCTTTCCAAACTCTCCACCAAACAAGCCCTCGCTTAATGCGTTAGCATAATCTTCTGGTGATTGTCCGCTCATCCAAGCATCGTAGGGATTTGGAGAGTTGTCGTCGATCTGGGCACCATTATTGTAAGCAGTAGCTATCCATCTTTCAAACGACATTTTCTGCCCGGCAGCAGCCTGGGCATCATCCATTTTTTGCTGATCTCTAAACTGCTCTGATTCTCTAACAGGCTCGGGCATAGGGCGAACTTTTGGTCTATAAGCACGACCAAGTTGTCGCTGTGCTGCGCCAATAGAGACACCAGACTCGCCTGTGAATGCGGAGGACAAAAAGTCAATGCTCACATCTAGTCCATCAATAGAGTCTGTTAGTTTTTCAATTGCATCAAGAAGCGCAGGGTCAGACTGAATCTCTTCCATTATTGCTTCTTTGGTGATTTCTTTGCTTTCCATCGCCTCTACTTCGGCGTGGACTTCTTCGCCAAACATCTCCTCGACCTCTTCATTCGTGAGGACTACTTGGAGTTCTTCTTTGATAATTTGTTTTAGTTTGACTTTTGTTAGTTTCATTTATTTATTTTCCTTTTTCAATCCCATTCATAGATAGTATCGCAATCAGCCCAGGGACATTCTTTCGGACATAAACGCCAGAGAAAAGTGTTTCGCAGCGACCACCGACATAAGCAATCGCAGATTCAAGGTGCTTGGACACGCGGGGGTCGGCGACCATCTCTTCGCTGGCTACGAGGATAAGTGAGCCTGCTGCGGCTTTGCCCTTGGGTGGCGGGCAAGCAGAGCGGTTCATACAGTTGTGCATAATGGTTGTGCCGAGTTTGCCTGTGTTCGGATCTTTGATCATCGTAGAGCCGATGAAGGCACGACCGTCTTTGCTAAAACAGGTTTCTAGATCTTTGGAATCAAACGACTGAATCGGGGAGTCTTCGGTAGATAGTTTAAGGATCTGTGCGAATGACTTGGCAAACTGCGTGTTTGCGACTGGATACATTCCCAGCATCCCTATGCGACCGCGTAGGAGGCGTGTGGCTCTCTCGTTATCCAGAATGATGTGCGGGTAGGGGGTAACATCGTTGGCGAGCGACAGGGCGTTACGGGCGATTGTAGGGTTAAGATTCTCCTGTGCTGTTGGCCAAGAGACGATGTAGACGACCTTACCGCTTGCCTGGACAGATTGTAGGTAGCGCTCAAAGACGGGCTGTAAGGCAACTACGGATGAACCTGTGCCTCCACCGCCGCCAGCCATAACGAACAACCAATCAACCTTACCAAACTTGATGCGCAGAGCATCTTCCACTACTGCGCCGTTCTGTGTAAGAACTTCTTTGCCGTAGGAGATGTTTTTGCCGATGCCGTCAGAGTCAGGGATAAGAACGACGTGCTCTTCTTCTACATTCTTTGGAATGTCCTTACCTGTGCTATTGACTAATAGGGTCTTGTTGAAGCCCAACTCAATCATAGCATTCGCCATCTTGTTGCCGCCACCGCCAACTCCAACAAAGCCCACGTTTATGGATGATGGTGCTGTGTTCTCGGGGAGCATGTCTTCGTCAGAGTATTCCATCTGTAATCCGAAGTCCTCAACCATACCAAAGTCTTCCGCTTCTACTTCTTCGTGGAAGTGGTCCTTTTCTTGGTTGAATGATGGGGGTGCTTCTGCTGGGGGCAAGAAGCCAAACTCGTCGTCGTTACTCATTGATTTATCCTAATCTTTTTGGGCTAGAGAACCAAAGGGTGCGCGCCCAGAACCATCAATAACTGGTCCGGTGCTAGTACGCGGTGATTTGTGAGCGCCGTGTCCTGATAGATAATCATCTCTTTCGTCATCAGACATTGATGCGGCAGCATCGCGAACGATAGATAGCCCTTCGGCAGAAAGTATTGCTTCCAATTCATCTACGGAAACGCCCATCTTCTCTGCTACACGCATCATAGGATCGGCATCCATTTCTTGCATAACTGTATCAAGCTCTTCCTTGATAATCTGTTTTAGTTTGTCTTTTGTGATTTTCATTATTGGTTTACCTTGGCATAGCCGTTGTTTTTCTCAATCACAACCTGCATATCTACGCAATCCTTGAGAGAATCAAGGTGAGAGATAAGTAAGACGTTCTTGAAATACACTTTAATTAGTTCCAAGATCCGAATAAATCCTGCCATATTCTCTTCGTCCAAAGCAGTTCCAGGCTCGTCCAAGATGAACAGGTCGCTCTTGGGTAGGGATGAAACAGACAGCAGAGCAAGACGAATAGCCATAGCAGCCATAGTCTTCTCCGCACCAGACGCCATCTCAATAGGGCGTGCCTCGTGCTTGGGGTGCTTGATAAAAATATCAAACTTGTTGCCTGTAGTCTCAAAAAAGATTTCAAAATCTACAACATTCGCTAGAATCTTTGCGATCTCTTCGTTGATTACAGGCAACTTCTGTTTAATGATGTCGTAAGCAATCCCGTTCGGATGCATACACCGCAAGAATAAATCATACGATGAATACTCCGACTGGATTGTCTCGAACTCTAGTCTTCTTTCTTTGAGGTCTTGGATTCGTTGTTCTTCTGATCCGAGAGATTTGTAAAAATCAATCTTCTTCTGGCTATTTGACTCAACTTGTTCCTTAACGGATTGCGTTTCTTTGACATATAATTCCTTCTCCTTTAGTAGTTTTTCTAGATTTTCAATTGCTTCCTTGTTGTCGTTATAAGAAGCTTGCTTTTGTGCTAGCTCGTCCATCAAGGTCTTATGCCTATCAAGAGCAGACTTCCGGCGCTCAATACTCAATTGTAGATCTTTGATAAGACCATCAGTTTCGCTTTGCTTTTTTTCAAGCTTACGATACTTGCCTAGGTGATCTCTAACAACCTGTGGATTTAAGTTAGAGAGTCTGTCCTGTAGCTCTTCAATCTTGCTTTCCGTTTCAGGAATAACTGCTGTGGCTACATGGGCATCACGAATGAACTTACAAGCAGGGTATGTTGTGCCGCACGGAATGTCTTCTAATAACTTTTTCTTTTCAGTCGCAACCTCTATCAGTTGTGTGTGAGTTTGAAGGCTGCTTTCAGCTTCTTCGATGCTCACAAGAGAACTTGTAAGATTGTTGTAATCTAGAGTTTCTAGAAGATTTGAGATCTTATCAAATCGTTCTCTTTCACTATGTAGTCTGCTCACATCATCAATGATTGAATCTGATAAAGAAATTATCTTATTTTTTGTCTTTTTGATTTCGGACTGGACCTCGTGGATGTCGATCACGTCCGTTGGGATGTTGGAGATCTTGATAGAGAGATCTCGGACATTCTGGCTTGCGAAGTTAAGTTTTGCCTGAAGCTTGTCCTTATCGGTTTCGACCTTCAAGATTGCTGCTTTGTGCTCTTCTAGGGCATCCTGAGCCTTTTGAATCTCCTTATCGTAGTCGCGCCCCTGTAGCTTTTTGATTAGAACCTTGGACGACTGAGCGTCTTCTTTAGCAAACTTGAACTTCTTATCGAAGAACTGGAGATCCAAGAACTTGGCGATAATCTCTTTGCGCTTAGTCGAGCCCTCATTAATGAACGCAAGTGCGCCGTGCTGTGATGAGAGAGACGAGATAAGGAAATCATCAATCGTCCCAAAGTGCTTACGAATGTTCGCGTCGGTCTGGTTACGGGTGGTGCCGTTTAGTGATGTGGTCTCATCTGTAACAGGGTCATAGACGGAAAAATCAAGATGCGTCTTTGCCTCAATAGAGGTTTCGCCCTTTGACTTCTTTTCGTACTTCTCGACCTTGCGATGGATTGTGTAAGACTTGTCGCCAATCGCGATTGTGACCTTTCCACCACCCCAGTCGCGATTCTGATTTACGACATTAACATTCTTGCGCTCGTTCTTGCTTGTGGTGTTAAAGATTGTAAATAGAATTGCGTCGATGATAGATGACTTGCCTGAGAAGTTCTTACCAAAGATGCCTGTGATGCCGTTTACTTTGCGAAAATCAATAGAATTGTTTTCTCCGTAGTTAAACAGATTAGACCACTCAAAGTTCACAAGTTCCCAATTCACATTACGACTAACATCCTCTTTCGCTTCTACTTGCTGGTTGTATTTTGAATTGAGTTCGTAAATCGTAGACATAACATCGGGCTTGACCTGATAGTCTTTGAGGTATTCTGAAATAAGTTCCTGCTGGATCTCTGGATCTCGGAGGTTCTGGATTCCAATCCCATCTGTAATCTCTTCAACATTACCGCGCTTACCAGCAGACCTGTTTAAAAATGAGATGGACTCTGGCTTGAACTTATGGCGGGCAACATCAACTGCTTTGCGCATCACATCGAGCGACAGGTTATTGTCGCTGACGATGCGCAGGCGCGCTCTATTGGGCACCGATGCTCTGCGGGGGATCTTGCCTGTCGGGGTCAGTTCTACTGTGATAAATGGGCGTGGGTTCTGGAGCGTAAAGTGTTCGATGTCCCAATCATCTTTGGAACCAATTGTCCAGATAGAGAAGCCCTTGTCGTCACTCTCTCCGTGGTTCTGCTGAACTGTGGAACCAGCGTAGTAAACGCGACCAGCATCGTCAAGAAACTGGCGCTTGTGAATGTCGCCAAGCATCGCAAAGTCAAACTCTTCAAAGATGGAGAGGTTGTCTTCTCCGTGCTCCATCGTCCAACCAGCGTCAGTTTGGCAGTTAGAGATGGCGCCGTGATAGAGGGCGATGTTAATCTTGTCTGGATCGGTGGGCTGAACCCAATTGTCTCGGTCAAACACCGATAAGACATTCAGGACGACATTGCCGTAAGCAAGTGAGGTCTCGCCAGAGTTCTTTAGCAGGCGAATGTGGGCACTATCGAGTGCCTGGACAATTGGCGTAATAGCATCTTGGCGATTGCTGTTCTTTAGGTTGCCGTCGTGGTTTCCTAAAATAATAAAAGTGGTCGCAATCTTGCTTAGATTACTGAAAAAGTCGGACGCCATCTCTACAAATTCTGGTGAGATTTGCGTCTTTGTGTGTGCGATGTCGCCGCAATGAATGATGTAGTCCACGTCTTGCTCTCGCAAGGTCTCGTACATCTGCTCAAAGCAGGCGCGGTAGTCTTCGTGATACTTCAGATTCTTGATGTGAGTATCAGCAATGTGTGCGATCTTAACAGGTGTGCGTTTCAAGTTATCTCCAGGCTAGAAACAAATGTTGTAAAAGGCAATGCCAGCGAACCAGCCGACATACATCGTGATGCCATCTACCAAAGCGTTAAAACAAAACTTGATCATTACTATCTCCTTCACCTATAATATAACGCAGGGAGGGCGATTTGTCAAGCGATTATAGGCGACCCTTGCTCTTTCTCTTGTTCAAGAGTTCGTAGGCAACTGACCACTCAAGCGGCAACATAGCGTAGGGAGAGTCTGCGGTGTATCCCTGGAAAAGCTTGTCGTTGTCGTAAGCCCAGAAGCCAGAAGAACCTTTTGTGCCCTTGCCCATAACAAGATTTTCTAATCTTTCATCCCCTCCCGGTCCAGACAAGAAAGTTGCCCTCAAGAGTGTTTCATAGTCTTTCTTTGAAATTCCCATAAAAGGCATTGTTTCATCATCTGAAATTTGAGACGCAGGCACGTAGGCAAACCCTTCTAGATTACCTTTACTTGGATCTCCTCCAATGAAGATGCCGCGACCGGGTGAAATGGGAGCAACATCTACAGACCCACCATAGGTCTTGATAATTTCTTTGATCTTTGCGTCCACTTCTTCTGGTGTTGTAGCTGTGCCGCTTTCTGCTTCAGCAGTAGCCATTTGCATAAAGTTCTGGACATCTTTAGATTTCTCGGCGCTTTGTTGGAGTGAAGATTTTATTCTTTGAGCATCGGAGGCTGCGGCGGAACTAAGTTCGCTATAGTCAAAGATACCTTGTTCTATGCCGCCACCCAGCCATCCAACTAAAAATAGAATGCCTATCCTCTTTGATCTAGGCATCGTGTTTAGAGTTTTTGGGTTTGACTCAACATCGTCTAATTCTTTCTCTATTTGATCATCACTTTTGCTTGGAAAGTATTTGTTTTTTAGATTTTCTATAGTGTCGAGCACACCCTCTGCAATGATCTGATTTGTGGTGCTCTCGATGAGTAGATCTGCCTGAATTTCTTCAACAATAATTGTTTTTACTTGCGCCCGGGTAAAAGTGTGTTTCATTAATGGCTAGTTCCTTTAAAATCTCGCAATAAATAGTTTACTTTTCTTTAAGATTGAGGAACTTTCGGTAGTTATCTGGTAATTTATCATAATAATTTGTCTTTTTTAGGGCGCGGT
>WLWF01001202.1_pt1 | contig 22337 bp, 25 predicted proteins | sample 6718331 | NCBI WGS metagenome assembly WLWF01 (sample SAMN12718692, study PRJNA515312) | sponge metagenome | isolation source: marine sponge | host: Mycale hentscheli | place: New Zealand: South Island, Marlborough, Capsize Point | collected 2003-05-01
ATGAACGGTGTAACGAGAGAAAACATCACTATTTTCGTTGGAGACCACGAGCAACCTGATTCACATACACAACCTAATCCTGGTTATACTATCGTTATAGGAGAGAAAGGTATCAGAAACCAACGCAATTTTATTTCAAATTATTACGATAAAGATGCATATATTATTTCAGTTGATGATGATGTTGAGTGTCTTCTCTCTTTAGACAACATTGAAACTAATAATTTATTTATAGATGCTAAAAGAGAGATGGATATGACTGGTATATGTATGTGGGGCACTAACCCTGTTAAAAATCAATTCTTTATGAAATCGCAAGATAAGATAACACACTCACTTAAATTCTGTATTGGTGTGCTTTATGGATTCATCAATAAAAAATTAATGATACCAGAAGAAGTGTCAGTCAAAGTTGATTATATGAATACAATTATGTATTATATGAATTATGGTGGAATGATTAGATTTAATTGGATATACGCTAAAACAAAGTATTTTAATTTAAATGGAGGCATAGGTTCCAAAAACTCACGACACACTGCTAACGAGCAAGCAGTAAAATTTATATGTGAAACATATCCAGAGTATGCAAAACCATTTAGACGCAAAGATAACACTGCTGAAATAAGATTAAACTGGTGCCATAGATTTAAATTTTGAGCAACAGAGCACGACTGTATATCTGTCACCATCGGTCCAGTCTTCCACCCAATGCTCTTTCTCACTTCCATTAAATATAAGCGGACTGTAAAGTATGCAATGTCCTTTACCCTCTATAACCAAATCGCCCCCATTATAATTTCCTAATCCGATGATTATACTATCTCCAATGTTATTTTTGTCGCGGTGGGGGATGCATTTAAAATTCTTGTTGATCATAACACAATCAAATAAGTGCTCAGGAAATAATCGTTTGCATTCGTTATATATTTCAGAATTGTTTTCTCTCATTGCCACAGATGGCAAGATGGGTTTTCCTGGTTTCGACCAATGACACGTTTTTCCAACATTTATTGAGTACTGACCTTTACGCATGTTTGTTGTTTTCGTATGTTTATTTGGTTTCCACGGGTATTCAATCAACATTCGCTCAAGTGCATCAAACATATATATCTTTCTATACATTATATTTTTCTTAAAAATATATCAATCTCTTCTCTCTTCTTACTATTAAAATAAAATTGAAATGAAAAATATCTTTTTTTTTTGGGTATCCAGTTATGAATTCTGAGTTTGAAAGTGACATTGACATCTGTGATTTGATGGAAGCAATTAGAGATAATGAAGATTGTCAAGACATATCCAAAGATGTAAATATATTCCATCTTAAATGGAAATTGAAATTTACTGTACTACGAAACGAATTGACAAGAGAGAGACACGAAAACGCCGACTTGATAAAACTTGTTAATAAGTATTGTATTGGACGCGATATTGTTTCAGTATGTTTTGATTGTTGTAGGAATGTAGGCGGTGACGATCAAACTCTTGAAGATATGAATGCATTTCCGTGTTGCACAGACGCATCTCAATATTTCGAAATTGACCAATGGGTAAGAGAATTTAATATTGACCTGGAAGCACTCCGCAGAGATGGAGCAACACCGCCTTACGAGATTACAGATCCCGTGCCAATACCACCAGAATAAATTGTATTATATATTAATAATATATAATATAATGCATAATAATTCTAATCACAGATTAAACCCTGACATTTTATTTTCAATCTTAGAGATCGTTGGCGTTGGTGCAGTATGTTTAATCGCGGGGATTTGCTTTGAACGATTAAATTATATTAGATTTTGTCGTCCATCTGTCTCTCTTGCTTAAGCGTAGAAAATTCTGTACGACCCACCTGACACTGTCATACCCTTTGATACTTCACCAAACACGTGAAGATTGAGTGCTTGGAAATTACCAGCAGAAGACTGAGTACCCTCAGAGAATGTACCAGTTCGTTCCAGATCAATCTGCATATCGCTAACCCTGTCCTGGACTGGGAGACCAATCCAAGCGGAGTTTGAAATCCAATATCCCTGTTGTGGTCCAGTGCCAACACCAGGGGCAGTACTTCGCACAGGCGGTTGCGTTTGGTTAATACCCACAACGTTGAGTGCAGAGGCAGCGTAAGCGGTGTCACGTCCAACAGATTGTTGATTTTGAAATGGACACATATTAAGTGCTCCCCATGTATCAGACAACATCATAGTCTGCTGCGCTGGAGTAACAAGACCATCACCACTGAGCACATTTCGTCCGTTCAATCTAAGATTTACTTTTTCCTTGTACAATGCTTTTGACCCATATCCCCCAAGTGCTTTAACTTGATGGACTGTCCCAGCAATTCCACCTGCTTGGTTAACATTTGGTCCACCTGCTCCAGTATTTTCATAACACTTCGCAATCATAAGTCTCGATACTGCTTTACCCTGGAAACCATTTATTCTAAGTTGTGAGCGCTGGACTGCTTCATCGGCAACTGCGGCAAGTCCAGGCACTTGTGGAATGTTTGCCAAATCGTGCTCCACAGCAACCCAAGACGCACCAGTCAATTGTTTTTCAAGCGTGTTAACCAACGCCATATCAGTTATTTCATCTACAATAAGTATTGGAATATTCTTTTTTAATCCTGCAATGTTGTTTGCTCGTTGGTCGTCAACAAGGAGGTGTGTGGATGAGTTTGGCACGTACTCAATAACAACCCTTAAGTTTTTGAATAATTTGGTGGAAAGATGTGAAACGGAGTTCAAGAAACCGAAGCATTCCCTGAGGTCAAGGAGACCAGTGGTTGCGTCATCTCCAGTTCTAACCTGTTTAGCAGGTCGGGCGGATAGCAATTCGCCTGAGGCGCCATAAACCCAACCCTGACTGTCGCCATTCAGGTTATTAAATACGTTAGTGTTCTGGGAGTTAGTTTTAAGTGCACCCTTAAAAGTTAACCACTGTGCAACATTACGAAGTGAGTCTAACTCCTCATTCCCGTCCATGAGTCGAATACGAGAAATGACAGAACTGGTACCAGCACCAAAATGGTAAGCGTTTGGATCAGTCGCGTTAGTCTTAGATAAACCAATATTACCTATTCTCAGGGTAGGCATATACGCCTGTCCTCTGTTTTCAATTCTAAACTCACATCTCGATTCCGAATGAAACTGGGGATCAATAATCGCTGATTTAAGACTGCTAGAAAATACTGACATTATAATATTAATTAAGATTTTAATATCATAAAAAAACTGAAAATCTTTTTATTGTTCTAAAAATTTAATATGCTTCTTAGATTTTTTATGTTTAGAAATACCATCACGACGTACGATAGACCCACAGTCACATGTTATTTTTTCTTTACTGTGTTGTTTTATATCTTCTACGTGGTCTAGTTTATATTGTTTGTCATATTGTTTGTGATATTGTTTTCTATCTTCATCTGTAACAATTGGTCTAACTAAATTAACACATTCTGTATTTTCTATATGATATCTTTCTCTCATTAAAAGTTGATCTTTTCTATCGCAAGCATAATCTTCGATTAAGAATATTTTTGGATTAATAAAATTTTTTGAAGAACACGGATTGCATTTTCTTTTGTGATTGCTTAATCTTTTAACCAATGTTGAGCATGTTGAACCTATATACTGTCTACCAGTTTTTTCGCAAACAATTCTATATATCTTGCCACGTGAATAGTCCATTGTTAACTATATTTGTCTACTGTCTCTAAGTTTATTTTATAATATATATTTTTCTTTCTCTCATATATATGGACGATATTTTATTTGGAAGTGATGATGGGTCTGGTATGATTGATGTTGCTGCGTCTGTTGCTATATCTAGCGGTCACACTTATACCGCTGAAGAAATATCATTAATGTTAGCGGCACTCGGCGCCATGGTTGCATCTATCGTATATAGTTTTAAACATATAAAATCAAGCAGTTGTCTGGGTAGCAAATGTCAGCAAGAGGTTGTTGATGTGGTGCATATTGAAAACGGACATAAACAAGAAACTGAAGTTTAATCTCTGTAAGGGTCACGAATTAAGATCGTCATCGCCGCCAAACCAGCGGTGCTAATCGGTTCATACCGTGCATCAAGCAGTCTCATTCTAAGTTGCCGTGTTATTATATCGCTTCTATTTTTTATAGCAATATAATCAAGCGTATTTGGTTCATACGATACTCTTGCATTTATAGAATTTGGTATAACAGTTTCTGTAACTGGAATGGTTGCTAAGAGATTCCGTCTACTACCACCAGCGTTTGCGTTTCGTTCACTTGCCGATAAACCGTAACTATCGTAACTATCTAACGTAAACGTTTGCGTATCAACCAGATAACTGTCGCTGTCTACCGCTGCGCCAAATGTGTTTCTACCATAAAGAACGTAACCCTGTGCTCTTGTGTAATTATCCCCTGATATTGGGTCTAGCAACGTTTTAGCAAATGGATAAACCAATTTTGCACCTATTGCCAACGGTGGCGTCGTACCTTGCACCAAGTCTGCACTAGTATAACCAAGATATTCTGCAATATCAAATGAGGCAAATCCAAATTGTGGTTCAAATGGAATTGCTGTCTGCACATCATCATATTGGATTACTGTAGACAAAGTTGTTGATTTCGGTTCAAGTTGAGGATTGTCTGTTAAATAATCATTCCAAGTGTCATATAAGTCGGTCACCCCATAAACCCAGGGGTCAAGAGAGCAATCAAGCAAATCAAACGTTGCTTTTTGGTTCGCTGGTATTCCCGCAGGTGGTGCACCATCAGTATTTGCCAGGTGGAAGAAAATAACTGGATATAAACGTTGAGTTTTACCCACGCCGACAGGGGCAGATGCTGGTAGAGTTGTTAACCCACCTGTATCCCTGTGAATTAACCCCTGAAGAACACCATTTCTTATAACTATCTCCATTACGTCATTCGTTTCAAGTGTCCCTAAACCTGCTTTTTCTATTTTAACAAACGGTGCAGTCGCTGTCACCGCTGCTGAACCAAGTGTGTTGATATAAGCATACCCCCCTTGTGCTGGGTCGGCGGAATTCTGGTTTACTTGGATTGCGTATTCCAAATCTATCATTTCAATTGTACCATTCTTCAATTTTACTAATCCTGATGAATTAACCAGACCAATCGTTGCTGCTGGTCTGTTTGCTGTGCCAACCGATACATCATGAAGTCTGCATCGCCAACTGCCAGTAGATTGTATAAAACTTTCTTCGTTAAACATATAACATTCGTTGAGGTTGCCGTTAATAGTTTGCAACAGTCTACCCATACCTGCCGCACCCATAGCAGGTGTTTCTGCTCCTGTTATATTATTTTCAACTGGTGCGTCTAATGTAACTGCAGAATTGTAAAGCGGTGCTCCAGCAGTTGTGTCATAACATGCCAGTGGAAAAAATGGACTTGGTCTTACTCCAATCACAACAACGTCCATGTCTTCGTCAATCTCGGCAACCCACTGTAAATTCATAATTGCGTTATTGGTTAACATATTACAAGATTTATTTAGAGCGTCTTGGATACCTTCCAGCAATTCAAATCTGTCTTCTTTCTGATACAAACCAACTGGTATGTTTGCTTGCTGAATTTCAGACAGAGAATCTTTAGAGACAAAAACCATCTGCTTATTTGAGTTATTTACATTAAAACTTGTTGATATTCTTTCCAATGTTAATGACTGAAATGCTATTTCACTATCTTGTTTAATGTGGATGTCCTGGTCAAATAAACCATCAAACACTCCATCGTTACTTTCGCACGTTAATCTAATAAGTTTTTGAGGCATTATAAATATTAATCTTATTTTTATTTTCTACAAAATAAATTATGTTATAACTTTAAGATTGACGGTTCTCTCTTTAGTGTGATATTGGTGTTGGTGAAAGTCAACTCCCATATTTTCAACCAAGACTGTTACTGCTGGGTCACTACTGTCAGAATGCAAAGTGATATACAGTATTTCGCTATCAGGGTTATATGCTCCAGTGTCAATTCTTAATTCTAAAGCAATTTTTCGTGCTCCGTCAAATTCAAGAACAGGTGCTTCAAGAGCGTGAAATATGCATCTTTCACCAGTCTGCACTGTTTGGTTTGCTGGGTTTAAAGAATAAGAATGTCGTGAGTGATACCAAGCACCAGCGTCGCCACTTCCAGTCATTTTTGTGTATACCACGATAAATGGGTTTGCACCAAATGTATCAACTGAACCAACCCAAAAGAGTGATTTCATATGCTTGAGTGAAACGGAATAGTTAGTACCGTCATAATAATACCAATTGAATTTATCTGCTGCTCCACTGCCTGCATCTTTGACATACAACCAACCTGGTCTGTCATTTGTATCAGCGATTGCTAATGGTAAACTATCTGCTTGGATAGCAGTAGCGCCAGCGCTTCCTAATTTTGCTTGCATAAAACCTGCTTTACTCATTATAATATTATCAACTATTTTAATATTATAACAAATCAATTTTTTTTATTGCTTTCTTAAATCTAATTACATAGTTATGAGCGTGGAGAAATACATAAAAACATCCATCGGTGCTTGAGTTATTGTGTCACTATCTACTTTAAAGTTGATAGTAAATTTCTGCTGAGATAAATCAACAAACTCGTTAAATGATAAACCCATAATATTTCCATTATTTGCTTTCAATGTTTTAAAAGAAACTGCATGATGCCCAGCAGTTTCAAGTGCTTCCAAACCCTTCATAATGGCGTCTGCTTGATCTCTGATAGTATAGGTAATATACTGCTGAAGACTGTTGTTAAACAGATATTCAACGGTAGACCACTGTGGCAAACTTTCAAGTTTATAAGAATTTGGTTGGACCGCGTTCACGTTTGATTGCTTAATGAAAGAAAGTGCAACACCATTGACCTGAGAAGATGGGACACGAGCGGAAACAGTAGTGGCGGTAGACTGAACTGAAGAAACAACGTTAACATACGACTTCATTAACATTGCACCCTGTTCTCCGTCATCGGCACGAGTTTGGTATCGGAGCGCCATATTTGCTAAAGTATAATCTTTTGCTGCAGCGGCACCACCGAAAACTGCCTGATTGACTGGTGCAAGAATCATAGACACTCGGATAAAACCATTCTTATCAAACGAGTAGTCATCACCGCCCTGTCGGTTAAAACACACCTGCGGCATAATAGAGAATGCTGGCGGTTGCTGACGTGTCGCTACTTCTGCCTGTCCCGCAACGTAAGAATTATCACTCACGTATTGGAGAACGTAATTTCCATTTTCTTCTGCAGGACCACGACCTTCTGCAACAAACTGAGATGAAAGCAAATCATCAGCACAAAGAGTAGCACGAGAAACCATGTTACAGTGACGTGGGTACGACTGCAAATTTTCAAGCACACCCTTCTTTTCAGTTTCACACGTAAAACTATCAAAGAATGCGTGACCACCGATCGCGTTTTCAAGTTTAATAGCATCTGCGTTGGTAACGGTGGCGGCACCACCTGCTGTGGTAACCACCTTGGCGTCAAATTCTATACGGATAGAATTCTTAATCAACTTGCGCCCACGAGCGTCAAGCAAAAAATCAACGGTTTGGTATGGTTTATAGGCATCACTGGAACTTTCAGGAAGCGTACGGTGTAATTGAACTGCTGACATTATAAAATAACATCTTATTTAATTTTTATGAAAAATATTTAATAAAAGAGAGAACGAATAAGTATTTCACTAAATAAGACTGGTATTAGTTAGCAAAAACAATATGGCGACGTTTTACACGTTATGCCAACACATTCTCTCTTTGAAGGTTTCAATTTTACAGTTTCAGATGCAGAAACATTTTTATACTTGATCGGTTTGCTAAAAACAATTTCATCTGTATTCATCTAAAATAAAGAGAGAAAATAATTAATTAACTAAAAAGGATATAATATATAATAAATTAAAGTCGCTTAAATACAGCAATTCAATATTTATAATGGCGGCAACCAATACCTATGTTGAATATGCTAATAAAGCGGTAGTGGATAAACTATGCAATCTGAGTTATACACAATTTCAAGATATAAATGATAAATATTATAACGAGGGCGATGAGTTTGATGCGAATTTACATTCTAAACACAAAAAAGATACACACAAACAACAATTTGACAGAATAAGATTGTTATGTAGAAAATTTAAAAAAAATGGTTATTCTATTAAAACTACGTATGGGCGAAGGGGTAGGAAGGAATGCAGACGATATGTAGAGCAAGAATCTCTCCAAGGTATTTGGGCGATATACAGAGATGCGATAGTACACACCAATTCATACGATGTTGATATGATTAACGCTCACCCTAGTATAATTTTATCGTTGTGTGAAAAATACGGATTTCCGTGCAAACAATTAAAAAAATACGTTAATGAACGAGATGACATCATTGCTGAATTTGACGAAGCGGATAACATAAGTGCGTTTGCGGGAGATAACCTTCGCACATATATTAAAACACAACTTTTTATATCATCTATAAACTATGATAAAGAGAGAAAGACCTTTCCAGGTCATAAACGAAAAAAAAAGATTGGATACGAATATTGGACCAAATTTAACACCGAAATGTTGGAGATTCAGCGGAATTTTATTTCTAAATTTACAGACGAAGTTGCTATTCTAAAAAAAGAACACAGTTCCAATTTGGGCGGCAGGATTATGTCCTATGTGGGTTGTAAACATGAAGATATTTTGCTATCGCGAATTGAAGCATGTGGTATAAAACCAAGTGTAAATATGTATGATGGATTTTTGATTCGTTCTGAAAATTTTACAGAAGAAGAATTAATTAATAGATGCAACGAACAAACAAAAGATTATAATGTTAAATGGTCTATTAAGCAAATTAAACGTGATATTATCCCTTTAATCTTGGAGTTGGATGTATCTAAAAATGTAGATGTTGTTATTGTTGAAAATACACCACATGATGTCGCAAAAGAATTGTTAAACGGTGTTTTTAAAGACAGATTATATAAATGTAATGAAATATTCTACTTGAAAAGTAAACGCGGGTGGTTGAAAATTGAAAAGTCTATTAGAGAGGAATTGGTTAAAGAAATTACAACATTACAGGTTTTTATTTCAACTCCTAAAAATAGAGATGTTTTTATTGCTGATAGGTTAAATTGGGTAAATGAAACCGTTACTTATATGTTATGTAAATGTCCTGTCAATGATGAACTAATGAATGAAATCTGGGAAAAAACAATCAGAAAGATTTATTTTAAAAATGGATATTACGATTTTAACGACCATAAAATGCACGACAATGATATGAATTCTTTTGTTAATATTTCAAGAGATTTATCTCTCGTTTCAAACCCAGATGTTCGTAAACAAATTTATGAAAAAGTATTGAATCCTATTTTTAGCATAGATGATGATGAAATTGATAAAGAACGGGTTCAATTACTGAGGCATTGGTTGTATAAAATGAGTAGAGTTATGGCGGGATTCGTTGAGGATAAAGAAGCAGTGGGCGGTGAAGGTAATAGGAATTGTGGTAAGGGGGTGCTTTCGGATATGCTTGGTTTTGCGTTTGGTGGTTATGTTGGTGCATCTAATGCTGAGAACTTTTTATTAAGAAACAGGAATGACGAAGAGGCAAAGAAAAATTCATTTATGTATGACTGGCAGTTTAAAAGATTGATAGTATGCAACGAAGTGTCGTTTAAAGAATATGGTGCAACCGTATTTGATGGAAACCTAATTAAAAAAGCACATTCAGGTGGTGATTTTATTGAAATGCGACAGTTGTATGTAAATAAAACAAATGTGAGATTACAGGCAACTGTTTTATTTAATCTTAATGACTTACCAAAATTTAATCCCGCTGATGCGAGAGAAAAACTTGTTCTATATAATTTTAATAGTAAATTCGTTAAGACTCCATTATCAGATAAAGAAAAGTTTAGTAACATAAAATACTACCAAGCAGTGGATAGTGTCAAAACTGAATTTATCAAAAGAGAGGACGTTAGCAACGAGTTCGTATTAATGTTAATTGAAGCGTTTCAAACAGACGCAGTTTACCCACCAGCATTACTAGAAGAGCAGATTGATGACCTTGAAGATGATAACGATATTAATAGTATTTTAAATTTATTTGAGATTACGAAATCTAATGCAGACCGTTTAACTAATAAAGAATTGAAAGAGTTTATCGCACTAAAAAAGATAAGTTTTTCATTTGCTAAAGTTTCCAAATTGCTATGTGGTCGCGGATGTAAACGTGGTAAAAGTAATGATGTTAGATTTATCACTGGTTTACTTATAAAACCAACATAAACATATTAATAAAAATGAGAGATAGTTAATTAGTTGAAAGTTTATATGTATATAATATTAGGGACGTTTAGGGACGTTTAGGGACAATAGGACGCTATATTTGAAAGTCCTGGGAGAATTTTACGCTTCCTCCGTTGAGGTAGAACTTTTATTTGGAAATAGTTTCGAATTAGGCGACCTAAACGTCCTAAACGTCCTAAACGTCCCTCACCGATTATGGTTCTAGAATTTTTTTAACCAATGCAACAATTTGTTGTCTTTCATCAAATTGACACTTAAGAGAGTCACAAAGATGTAAATACGCATTTTCGTCTGTTTTTGTTTCTTTAATATCGTCAAACCATATAGAATATTTATCTGTGTCCTCTCCAATTTTATTCATTTGTTCTGCATCGTGTTCTGTTAGTTTTGTTGCATACTTTTCAACTTTTTCTATATTAAGATTATGTGCGTAACGACACAATCTTTCCAACATTTCTGAACCTTTAACAGCGTGTGTGAAATGCTCACGAGGTGGTTTACCAATACACGAACCAACTATATTATGCATTTTACCCATTAATGCAATGCGTTCTCTATACTCTTGCTGTTCTTTTATTTTTACTTTCATATGATCTCTAAAAATTGTTTTAATAATCTCCAAACGTTCCGACATAATTGTTGATATATATTTATTATTTTTCCATTTCAATTTTTTAATAACCTAATGTTATATATATTATATTCAAATTGATTTAGATAAACATACAGTATTAATATACACTATGTGTTATAAAACAAAAGGAAATAAGGCAGAACAAAGCAAGACATTTAATTTGAGATTTACTTGGGTAGATGCAGACGGTGAAACTATTAGCAGACGTTATTATACTAAGAAGCATGCTGCGAGAGAACTAGGTATTTCATACACATCAATTAACCGAAAGTTGCAAGGTTTGAATGTGCCGAAGTACAAGAAATACACGATTGAAAGGATTAACGAACCAGCACGAATCCAACCACAACAATTGATGTATTGAATGGGTAAAAGATTTATTAAAATGGACTTAGAAAATCATATATATTAATATTATAAATATGTCTAATATTAATGTAAAAAACGCTATTGACGAACTTGAAAATAAAATAAAGGAATACAGAAAAGATTGTTCTAATTTAAGCGAAGCAGAAATGTTAATTGCTAAATTTAATCACGAAATTGACAACATTCAAAATAGTTGGGAATATTCGGATGAAGATCTAGAGTTAGTAAAAGGTAAGAGGGCGGTAGCAACGAGTGATGCTAATTGGTATCGGGAAGCGAAAGAAATTTCACTCCATGCTGTTAAACACGCTGCTTATCGTTTGGGAAGAATGCGTTCAATGACACCTGCATCACCCTAGGCATTCCAAAGCACTTTTCTACTCCAGTAATTAGCACTGTTTTTATCGTCTTTGGTGAGTTTACCTGATTTATCTCTTATACCAGCACTTCTTGCTAAATAACTCTTACGACGTTTCTCATCTTTATGCTGCGTAAAATCTTCCATTGTGCTATCACCGAAGTGCAATAATCTTTTTTTACCGTCTTTCATCACATAAACAGACATTTTTTTGTTACCTTTACCCTTATATTTGAACGGTTTATATAACGTCTTATTATCCATATAATAAGATATTATTTTCTTTTCTTTGTTTTTTTAACAAGGTCTTTATCAATTTTGGACGATTTTGACCCAGGAGTTATTGAAGCATAGATTCTCGAATATCCCCATTGCTGTGGATTTTTAACACTTTTACGTACGCTTTCTGGATTTGTAAAGTATGCTGCCTCGCCTTTCTCAAATATTTTTTTAATATTTTTATATGAGATCCCAGAGAGACGAGCAATCTTGGTTAATGAGTTTGCAGTATCCAACGGTTGTCCATGCTTCTTGTTAAATTTTTGCTTATATGTTAAACCCATATATTAAATACTAATATTATAATTAAATTACTTTTCATTTACCCCTCATCATCTTTAAAATTTCCCGACTTGTCATCTTCTTTTTTTCAGGTTTAGGAATCATTTTTGGTGCAGGTTTTTCGTCATCGCTGTCGGTAGTTGCAGCGGTCTTTTCTCTCTTTTGTTTCACTTTAACAGGTTTAATTATTTTCTCTGGTTCAACTTCTCTCTTTTTAGAGGATTCCATCTGCAATTTTAATTCTGCTAATTGTTTTTTTAATTTAGAATTTTCCTCCTCCAACTCTTTTGGTAGCATTTTCTTTTTATACGCTTGGAAAATACGCTCGTCCTCTTCCTTAGATTTTTCTTCTAATGCTATCTTTTTTAACTGCGCTTTTTTTCGTCTATTCGCAAGCGATGTAGCACGACCCTTGGCGAGGTTTGCTTTCAACCTTTCCTTTTCGGCGTCAGTAAGAACACGTTTCTTCTTGGTCTTTTTAACGGTAACAACCTCGGCAACTGTTTCCTGCGCATCTGCCTTGTCGTCAGTCTCCTTCGGCGCTGGTGCTGGCGCTTCTTGCACGACTTCGTTTTCAGGTATTGGTACAAGTTCGTCAAAAATTTCATCTTTAGTTTCTCCATCGCTCATATACTATTTCCCTATAAATTATTTTATTGAGAAATCTGTTTAAATTTAGTAGATTTATACCCTTTTTTTCCGCGAAATCCTAGTTTTTCATAATGCTCCAGCAATCGGTTTCTCTCTTTAATCACATCTGGAAGTTTAAATTTTTTTTTATCAAATTCATATATAACGTAATATATACCTTGTGATGCTATACACTTTATATTTTCATCTATTTTACCTTTTGCACTTGAGTTTAAATTTATTCTAAGAATGTATTCAAATACCCCCTCCATGATCAAGGGTGCAACGGTCTTTTTAGGCATAATAATATATAAAGTTGTGCGTTAAGGTGTTTTTAATTATACTTAAATTAAAATAGATTACATTATATATATGAAGGATTATTCTATACTTAAGGTTATTGACAAGACGGACAGTTATTATACCAAAAAGGCGGACATATTTGATTTACCGTTCAGATTATTGATAGTTGGTAAAAGTTTTTTAAGTGGGAAGTCTACGGTCATTCTCAATTTGCTGTTGCGTGATAAGTTTTTTAAGAACGATTTTGAGGGTGATAATATTTTCATCGTATCCAACAATGCACTTGATAACAAGATGCGAATTTTAAAAAAAGAAAAAGATGTAGATTCGGGTAATTTTATGGAGTTTAGCGAATCCAATTTAGATGCTATTTACGAGGAAGTTGAAGAGCGAGCGTTAGAGGCGATAAACGAAGGTAAAAAACCACCGAACTCACTCATTGTTATAGACGACGTGGCGTTTAGCGGCGGATTAAAAGAAAAAATAAATGGTACATTAAGTAGAATATTTTGCAACGGAAGGCACGTAAATCTATCAATTATTGTGACGGCACAAAAGTATTCACAGTTATCAACTACCATGCGAAGTAATTGTAGCGGTGCAATATTATTTAACAATTCTATGCACGAAGTAGATGCTATGTCACAAGATTTAAACTATATGGAAAGTAAAAAAGACTTTATTTCTCTCTTTCGAAAGACAACAAAAGGAAAAAATAAATTCCTAGTCGTAAATTTTAGTGAAGATGGAATCTACCAAGATTCAGAATTTAAACCATTATAAAATATTTAATAATTATATAATGGATAAATCTATTTTTATTGATCCAAGTCTTGACGGCAATATTGAATTAGAAGAAGAAGTCTACATTGATGAAAGAGAGAAGTGTAATTGTAATAATGAAGAATGCGAAAAATGTGATCCTCTTTGGACGCCTGGTATTGATACGGACGATGAAAGCGAAACCGAGTCCGACTATGATAGTGACGATTCTATGGATGATGTTTATGAAGATTGTGGTTTATCACGCGCTGAAAAAAAAATACTTCAGGATGAATTACACGATCTCATTCAAGAAGCGGAAAATTCTATTCTTCGGGAACAGGACCCAGCGCCTTGATCAAATCAAAAGCAAAGGTTGTATCAATTGTAACATTGTTGTCTCTCTTTGATTGGCGCTCAATCTCAATTATTTTAATCAAATCAAGTATCTCAGTATGATAATAATAATTTTCACCGTTCCAATATGAATAACTTGCCATTTATAATTTATCAAAATATAATTATTTATGATAAATTATTATTTAATTTTTCGCATAAGTTAACTGCGTTGATCCACTGTGCATCATTGACTTCGCCAAGTCGTTTTGCTCTTTAGTCTTTTCAATGTCAATATGTTCGGAAATATAAATATGGCGTATTAAATTAATGGTTATATGCTTGCCTGTAGATTCAAATATTTTTGATATTGTTTTTCCCAAACTATTTCTAGTCATTGGAGATGTTTTATTTTTTTCATTTCTCAGCAAATATTTAATATCTGGGTTTAATTTCAAATACTTATTCAACACAGTATTCAACGCCTTATTAACCGGTATTCCTACAGTTTTATAAGTGCTGCTTGATTTGTAATCATTGAAGATAAATGTTTTCTTGTTACGGTTAATTATTTGCAGATAGTTTTTATCATCTTTTAAATCAGCGCCTTTTTGTACGATTTCCATATCATAATAGTCAAGTCTAACCGGACTTTGAAATGTATACAGCGCCGCAATCAAACTTCTTTGACTTCCTGGAGCATTTTTGACCATGGTTTTAGCAATAGTAAGCAATTCATTGTGTGCTACCCAGTTCGCCTCTTCTTTATCAGTTTTTTTATTCTTAGCGATTTGACCTTGATATTTTTCCGTTAGTTTTTTTAACACATCAGAATAAATTTTGATAGAATCATTTGACCTATCAACTGCTTTCAGTCCAACAATAATTGATGTAATTACATTGCGTTGTGTCGTAATCGGATATAAAAAAACCTTTTCAAGCACGTCATCTGTATCTTGAAGAAAGTCTAAGTTATTAATTTGTTTATTTGGCGACACTCTTTTAATTGACTGTATGTAAGTTTTGATACTGCTATCGCTGATATCTGGGCGATCTTTGCGGATCAATTCTTTGAGATTTTCTGGGTTCATCATTAGCATAGTTGTAGATTATTATTTAAATCAATTTTATATATTATTATCCCAACAACAATTCAGCGTTATCAATAAACCCACGGTATATATTACATCTTTGACAGATATAATTACGTACCTCACCTGTTTTATGACAGTGGTCTAAAACCCTATATGTGCAAGAACCATCGCCCCACTTGCCGAATTCAATCCCGCATTGTTCGCAATTAAGTATTTGAATATATTGGTCGTATAATATGCTATAATCGTTGCATATTACACCACGCTTCTTCCAGGTTTTTATTTGACATCTTTTTTTTTCCTTGGGATTGTCTGTACGATATTCTTTTGATTTTATTAGTATTTCATCTTTGTTTTTATCATAATATTTTTTCTGGTTAATACGTCTTCTCTCTTTTATCGTTGGCATAATTATTATAAATATTATTGTTTAATTGTTTTAAGTCCTTATTCCTGGTGATTAGATTGCACTTGTTACGTAAGAATATAATTCAAGCGCACCAGTACCAGCGGCAAACACACCTTCCAACTCAACAGTTAACTGCGTCTGTGTATCACTTTCTGGAATTGGAAGTGCCAGCATGTAAGATCGTTTTCGTGGGCAAACACCTAAATTGGCATACCCAATTAATCCAGCGTTGGCGGTTGGTGGTGTATTTACATCTGTCATACTCTGGTCGTAAACACATTCTTGGAGAGAAGAATACCGCATACCCATATTCATCATAGAGTTGGAGATTAAATCGTAGTGAAGTGCACTTCCTGCTTCTGTTTTTGCGTTGGGTGTTGCTGGGTTAAGGTCTGCTTGCGGCATATAATTAATTGGACGATTAGTAACAGACTCACCATTAACAGTAAATCGGTAATTGGATAAACGCTGACTGCCAAGGAATTTAGAACCATTGGCATCAACGTTCGGCAAAATAATAACAGCGGTTGACGTTCGTGGAGGCAAGAAATAACTTCTATTAAGGGTGGAAAGCGAAGACCACTGGTCTGATTGCACCATCCACTGATTATACTGGATTTGTTTTGGACCACTATCCATATCAGTTCGGCGAACAGCAGTAAGTTCAATACTGTCGTATTCAATTGATGAATTAGCAATGTCTGCGTCCCATCCAGTCACAACCATTTCTTGCTGATAACCTGCGGCACCTGGATTAGTCACCTGAGTAACTGTGGAGATTGTTGCGCCAAAGTCAAGTGTGATTTTCTTGGTTGCTGGGTCGTGGGTGATACCCTTCACAACCGCCCATTTCGCTGCACCGATTGCGGGCACGGTCGTTGCAGCAGAACCTGCCTGCGATGTTGCAGAAACCGCTGCCGTAAGCGTGAGAATTTGTCCCACCCAGAATGGACTGTCTTCAAGCGACTGATAAACAGCACTCATAGTCACAGTAGTTTGCACGGAGTTTGCTGGGTCAGTCGGACCAGCACCGCCACCTGCTTCGTAGATAACTGGGTCAGATTTACTGTAAGTTACCTTTGGTTCACCGTTAGCGAGCGGTGGGTTATTATATGGGTTATGATAAATTCTGGTCCACGCCTGACCTCCCTGTACTGCATCAACAGCAGCACCTAAATCTTGACGCAAGTAAATATCTGCGAGGTTTAATTCAAGGTGAATGTGGGTGTTACCGTAAACAGCACTATCCCAAGCGTCAGTCTTTGCGATTTCAAAGATATCACGGAGGTAAATACGAATTTCGTGGTTTTCACGTTTAGATAAGACTGTACCTTCACCAAATAACTCAGCGTGTCTTCCAATAGCAAATGGTTTTGTTTTTGCTGCAGCAGGTGTAAAATTGGTGAGCGAGGCAGATTGCACGTCATCCAAATCTTGCAAGTAAGACTTCATTGTTGCACGAAGGCGGTCACTTCTGCGGACATCTTCTACTTTACCCCTAGATTGAGATATAAGCGAGCAATTTCTCACAAGAATTTCCACAGGGCATGCAGTTTTATCGTAGATAGATGCTGCCGCAGCGGTACGGTGATATATATCAACAACCACATTTTGGACTGCATCTGATGCTTCAACATATCCAGCGCCCTGTGGTCCACGATCACCAGCGGCGGCGACAGTTGCTACGTTTAATCTAGTATCTATGGTGATATACATTTCACTCAGGTCATAAACACCGCTATTACCTGGTATAATAATATCTACCAAGTTGTTTGTTGCGTTAAAAGACGACTGTTGCGAAGGTAACTTAATTATATTCTCCATTATACAATGTATTCTTATTTTTATTTAACCGAAAATATTTTTATCGGCGTAATATATAATGTCAGAAAGTAGTGCGTTTGCTAATTATTCTAACACTGCTAGACAATTGCAGGCAGGTGCAGGACAACAACAACTAGGTAGAGAAGTTAAAGATACATTAAACGATGCTGCTAACTTTGAACAGCAGTTTTTAATTGGTATGGCGGTTCACCAAAAAGCAAAAGTGGGAGAACAGTTAACGAAATTTTTTAAGGGAAGTAAAACGTTACAGAAAGCGACTGGGTTGTCTGAAGATGATTTATCAGATATTGCGAGCGGTGATTTTTCTGGTCTTACTGGAAAAGTTGCTAATGGTGTGAGTAAAAAATTACAACAAAGTATTCAGGGTTTTAAAGACGCTAAAGATGCTAAAAATGCAAGTGAAATTAGCAGCAAAGCAGCACGAGATTTGGCGCAAGCAAAACAGCAAGTTTCTGATAGATTAAATACTGCGAGAGATGTTGCGAATGACGCTAAAGATGCCGCACAATCAGTGGCGGATGATGCTGCTGCTGAAGTATCAAGATTACGGGGTTTATCTCAGGGCAATGCTGCGGCGTTACGACAAACTGCGTCTAATCTACGAGATACAGCAGATGCGGCACAGGCAGATGCAGATACTGCAAAAGATGCTGCGAGTAAAATTAGCAAAACACGTCCAACTGCTGACAGTACTGAAAATGATGTAAGACTTGAACCTAATCCAGACTACGATGCAGCGGCAAATGATGCTATAGATAAACAACGTATAGCAAGTGATAGTGCGAGAACGGCGTCGGATGCTGAAGATGCTGCTAGCGCACAAGAAGGGTTGGAAGGGCAGATCACTGAAGCAGGTAGAGCATCATTTAAGGCAGCACAAGATTTGGCAACTAAAACTGCTGCTGCGGAACAAGCATCGGGTGATGCAGATGCTGCGGCGGGTGAAGCAGGTGCGGCGGCGGAGGGCGCTGAGAGTGCTGATCTAACTGCTGCCGCAACTGGTGCGAAACTTGTAAAAGCAGGTGAAGATGCAGATAAGTTAGCAGAGGGTGCTCTTGCTGAAAGTGAGTTTGACCCAGTTGGTTTAATTGTTGCTGGTATTGGCGCTTTGGCGGCAACTCTTATTGGACGAAATGTTAAAACACATGAAGCGGTAAATGTTGCACCAGCGCTCATACAGTCATCTTATTCAACAACATTGGGTGCATAGACTTGTTTTGGATTAAAAACAAATTTATATTCAGTTTTAGAGTAAATTTTACGTTTGACAAAATATCCTAAATTTAATATTTTCTCAAAGATTGTGCGTAACATATCAATGTCTTTTATAGCAGTTATATACATAATTAATGCCTTGAATTGTTTATATCCAACCCAATTCCAATTCTGTACGTTGCGTGACTGTAAATATGTTACTACGAATTCTGTCATATCATCAATCATTTATACTTACGTTTCTTTTTTTTTTTAGTTGATTTACGCATTACGAATATCTGTGATTCTTTTTTCTTCTGTGGTTTTCTCTCGTTTACGGTAAGAGATTTCATTATTTTATCTGTCTGTGTTATAGTGTTATGCATATATGACATAAATATAATAAAAAACACTAATTTACTTATCACTATCAATCTCCAATATAACAGCAGAAGTATCGCCGAGACCAGTTGCTAAGTCACCATTACTGTCAAGTATTCTTACACTAAGCGATCTTAAACTGATTGGTTCACCCTGATGCACGTATCTAAACCCATCTTCCACATTTCCGCTGGTATAACCACCGTTAGTAAAATATTTACCAACCATACTCTGGATAAGATTATTTTTTGTTACAGCACCAAGAATATCTTGGCGCACTAGTCCACTTATTTCAATCTGGAAATATGGGTCAGCAACTTCTAAATCAGTAACCTTAAAACCAGGTATAGTGACAGGTGTCGCAACAGCAACATCAAGTGCCCAAGCAGTATTAACTATTTGATATTCACCGCCTGGATTGTCGCTTGGGACAGGAGGGTCTGATACAACTCTTGTGCGTTTATCAATTTTTGTTGACAATCCAACAAAATTACCTGTTATATTATCCCCATTTATTAATGTTGTACTATGGGTTAGCGCATTACCTAAATTAGTATTTTGCGGCGGAGGTCCAGGTTGCACTGGCATAGTTAAATCTTGCAAGGTAGGATTAGATGATATTGGTGTGATTAACCTCGCTTGGTTTAATTTCATTTTAGTAAAAAACAAACTTGCTGGTTCCATACTTGTGAAAAATATACCACCTGCTTTATCGGCGGTTATATATCCTGCACCAATATTGGGGTCAGTATCCACTTTAAATTGTCGTGCTATAATACCACCATCTAATCTAGAATACATGTTACTGTGTGCTTGTCCTACCTGAAACGTATCGCTGCTTTGGTCGTAAATAAAAGATAAACTTTCTGCCCCACACCAGATCGGTGCTGCACCAACAATATTTTCTATATATTGAACTGCGCTCTTACCATCGTCACTCACCCAGACTGGTTGCATACCTGCATCGGCAGTAGTCCAAACTCGTGGTGATGGAAAAAACGGTTCAATGTCGCCAGAACCGTCAAGTGCTACTTTTTGTTGCATACCCAACTCATAAGTTGATGTTAAAATTCTTGACCCACTGAAACCCACAGCATTTAGCGCCTGGGTTGTGTCATCAGGATTGTTACTCAAACGTGGTACTTGTCTTGGTATGCGGTTAAACTGGTCTGTTAATTCTTGTGCTAAAGCAGCATAAGTGTATTTTTTGCTGGGTATGTTTATTGTTTGTGAAAATATTCGTGGTGTCAATACCACTCCGTCAGCATTCGGCGACGGTAATGGTGATGATACAATTTGTCCTGGTAACATTAAATTTGGGGTTGCACCTGTTCTAACATTAAATATCCCAAACGCAAATCCATTTCCGCCCCACCTATCTCGTTTTTGGGTTCCTTGTCCTGATATACTTCCATTAGGCAAAACCTCAATACCCTTGTGGATATCATAAACAAATGGTTCAAAAATAGAAATTTCTGGATTTTTCCTATCCTTGAGTTGTTGAAAAGTAACCCAAGAAATGACGTTATCATTATATGCTGGACCAGAATAACCTGCCGCTTTCCTACCCTGTGGTGTTTCCAAAACAGGTAATCCCTGTGCTATTACTTCATTGTCTGGTGTTTCGTGTTGATAAAATAAACCTGGTGGTCTCGGGTCACTTGTGCCGCCAGGTTCGCCATATACAAGTTCGTTTGCATTGCCCCAGTCGCTTAGATAAATACGCTGCGTAATTTTTTGACCTGATAAATCATAATAAGAGAAAGATTGTTGGTATGGTGCGTCGGTAGCATTTGGGTCAGTACCTAGCATACTAAAATTGTCCACGATCATATAGAATTTTTCGCATACCCTATATGTCTTGCTTCTTCTGTCACTGTCTGGGTCAATATCACTCCAATATTGATAACCTGTGTCAGCGCCAGGTGGTGGATTTGCAGTCCTAAAAACCCATTGTTTGTCATTTGCTACTGCGGGTACAGGGGCAAAGAATTGATTGGGGACAGACCTAAATCCAAGTGGTGTAGTGCTCGTTGCTGATGCAAAAACCGCTTCAATTATTCCTATATGGTCATTGTCTCCTGGTCCAAGAACAGGGTCAGCAGGTATCCACCCATCGGCGTAAATTTTATAATATGTAACCAACGCCCCCGAAGGGTTTCTGTTGTGAAATAAAATGACGTGTAATCCATGTAAATTTTCTGCAAGTAAAATAGGTGATGTTACGGCGTTTGTTGGTGGTGTAGGGAATGGTCCACCTGCTGGTGCTACATATCCTGCTGCACCTGTGTCTATAGTATATTCCCACCAGTCCACAGCAGGATTGGTAGAAGGGATAAACTTAACACTGAAATCGTTCGCTGGGGATGTGCCTGGATTAATAGCAGTATTTCCTGCGTAACTTGAACCAGCATTATACCACAATTCCTGAAACGGTAAACCTTTTACTTGATTTTGTAGAATATAATTTCTACCGTTGGGGATATTAGTACTTGGGAAATTATTACTATGTGATAAATATGTTGGTGGTTGAACCCCTCCATCTACTGTGCCTATACCACTATCCTGCACGTACATTCCAAATTTAATTGTGATTTCAGTTTCATCATTTTTAACCTCAATCAATCCCTCGCTTTCGTTTGTCGTATCAATCATGCTTTGTTTAACAGATATTACATCACCTTCTCGAATGACAGTATTTTCCGCTAAATTATTAGTCCACTGTCCTGACGGTTTATTCAGTTTTGTTTCGGGATCTGTTGCATCATTTTGTTCTAATAACGTAATAATTCTAGTTGATGGTAATACATCAGATTGTTTTGACGACATTATACATTAAAAAAATATTTTATTTATACAGTTAATAATTTATATAAAAGAGAGAAAGATAGGGATATTTTAGAATACTTATATGGGACACTTTAGGACAGTATGACACTATATTTAAAAGTATGGGGAGATTTTCATGCTTCCTCCGTTGAGGTAGAACTTTTTTGTGGAAATAGTTTCGAAATGAGGCGTCCTGCTGTCTTTGTGTCCTGCATATCAATACATATTATAATTATGCAAAATTGAAATGAAAAAAGAGAGAAATAAAAAAATTGAAATGAAAAAATAAAAACTCT
>WLWF01001205.1_pt1 | contig 22303 bp, 14 predicted proteins | sample 6718331 | NCBI WGS metagenome assembly WLWF01 (sample SAMN12718692, study PRJNA515312) | sponge metagenome | isolation source: marine sponge | host: Mycale hentscheli | place: New Zealand: South Island, Marlborough, Capsize Point | collected 2003-05-01
TTATACCCCAGATGGAAAGACTAAATCAGTATCAGTTCAAAGGATTATGTATAAACATGAACACTGGATGCCACCTGCATTTACTAATATGGGGGGTAAAAAATATATTGTTCCTACATGGAAAGAAGTTCATCTTGATACTACTTTTAAGGATGTTTTTCACATTAAACCTGAACTTAAAAAACCAGTCAAGGAAACTAAAACATTCCCATCAAAAAGTGATCCATCTGTTACTTATAAAGCAACTGTCACTACCCACCCTTCAGGTGAAGTAAAAATGTATTGTAATTGTCCTGGTAAGTGGAGAGCGAAAGATGGAATGTGCAAACATTTAAAAGCTTTTGCATAAAGATGTGGGATCTGGAGAATTTGTTCGTATATTTACAGGGTCCGGTTGCGGGCAAAAACGTTTAAATTATTTATAATGTTAGTAAATATACAACGGATTTTAATAAAAACCAAATTATTTACCACTTTTATTTAAAATTCCATTTGATGCTCCCAATACACTGTACTATCAGTGTACATCACATGCTGGAATGGGTAGTACTATAGTAGTCTATCCAAATACTATCTAATTATACCTATAAATAACAAAAAAGTCCTAATAAAATGGCAGCGATAATTACTGATCAACTTCGTATTCTGAATGCTAAAAACTTTGTGGCAGGTATTCAGTCCTCCACAAATTCTTATTACGCATTTATTGGGCTCCCAAACGCGACTAGTTATCAGTCTGATTGGGACACTAATCCGCCTGCACCAAAAGACAATCTCAATGAGTCTAATGACTATTGGGATACGATGTTGGCATTGAAAAAGATTAATACCTCAGATGTTAGTCAAGTAATTAGAAAAAATACTTGGTCATCTGGTATAACTTATGACATGTGGAGAAATGATATCAGTAGAGATAAACAGTCTCTCCCATCTGGATCTTTTGACATTTATGACGCAAACTACTATGTGATGAACTCTGATTATAGAGTTTATATTTGTCTCTTCAACAACGCAAATCCTGAAAATAATTTCCAAGGTAGTCCTTCTCTTGACGAACCCACATTTACAGACTTAGAACCAAGAGCTGCTGGTTCAAGTGGTGATGGGTATATTTGGAAATATCTTTATACTATCAAACCAAGTCAAGCGATCAAATTTGATTCTACAGAATACATTCCGGTACCATCAGATTGGTATGATGTTAGTAGTGATAATGTATCTGTAAGACAAAACGCTTCCACAAGTGGTCAACTTAAAATTGTGACCATAAGAAATCGTGGTGTTGGGTTAGGAACAGCCAACATTACTTATACAAGAGTACCAATTGTTGGTGATGGTAGTGGTGCAGAAGCCACTGTAGTTGTAAATAATGATTCAAAGATTGAATCTGTCACTATTTCTTCTGGTGGTTCGGGATATACCTTCGGAACACTTGATGTTGTCTCTGGTGGTCTTCCAGCTGGAACCACATCACCTGTTTTTAACATAATTGTTCCTCCAAATGGGGGTCATGGTTATGACATTTATAGAGAATTAGGTGCATTTAATGTTCTGACATATGCTAGATTTGAAAATGACACCAATAATCCAGATTACATTACTGGAAACCAATTTTCAAGAGTTGGATTAGTTGAAAATCCACAGTCATATAATTCATCTTCTCTTTTAAATATTGATAAAGCTAGTGCAGTCACTGCTTTGAAACTTTCTGGTATTGGATATAGTTCAGCTGTCTTTACACCCGACTCATATGTGAACCAATCTATTGGTGTTGGTTCAACAGCTGTTGGTAGAGTTGTTTCCTATGATTCAACTACTGGAGTTCTAAAAGTTTGGCAAGATAGAACAACGGCAGGTTTTAATAGTGATGGTTCTTTAGACTCAAATCCAATTTATGGATTTAGAGCTAATAGATTTACAGCTGATATTGGTGTTAATGGATCCTTTAGCATTGTAGGTGGTTCAATCACTCTCGGGATTGAAACTACTTTTACAGGTATATCTACGGTAATAAATAATAGGACATATTACCTGGGTCAAAGTTTCACTTCTGGTGTTGCACAACCAGAAGTGAACAAATATTCTGGAAATACAATCTACGTTGACAATAGACCTTCTGTCACAAGATCTTCATCCCAGAAAGAAGACGTAAAGATCATCTTGCAATTTTAATAAGAAATCATGCCACAGGAAACTAACCTCAACGTTGCTCCTTATTTTGACGACTTTGATCCGCAGAGTAACTATTATAAAGTTCTTTTTAAGCCAGCTTACCCAGTCCAGGCAAGAGAGTTAAATAATCTCCAATCCATTCTTCAAAATCAAATTGAAGACATGGGGACTCACTTCTTCAAAGAGGGAGCCAAGGTTATTCCTGGTCAGTTGACTTATCTGCCCAATTTTTATGGAATTCAGATTAATTCTGATTTTTTAGGTATTCCTGTTGATCTTTACCTCAACCAGTTGATTGGTAAAAAAATAACTGGTGCATCTTCTGGAGTGACCGCTAAGGTAGTTACATATATTACTGATATAGAGTCTGAGAGGGATGTTTGCACATTATATGTTGACTATTATGAGTCAAATTCATCCGACAATTCTACTCAAACTTTTTCAGATAATGAAGTTCTTCTAACTTCTGATAATATTAGTTTTGCTTCAACATTTATTGCTTCTGGAGAAGGTTTCGCTAGGACTTTAACCGAAAATGCCAATGTTACTGGTTCTGCCTTTGCCTTAAGTAATGGTGTTTACTTTCTCAGAGGATTTTTTGTTGATGTTGAGGATCAAATCCTCATTCTTGATCAATATGACAATACACCCAATTACAGAGTTGGTTTAAATGTCACTGAAACTTTGATTTCGGCTGATGTTGATCCAACATTGAATGATAATGCTAGAAATTTCACTAATTTCACTGCACCTGGTGCTGATAGACTGGAAATTACTGCATTTTTAGCTAAAAAAGAGAAAAATGATTTTAATGACCAAAATTTCGTTCAATTAGCAGAAGTTCAAAATGGTCGTCTAAGAGAAACCAATACTGGAACTGACTACAACATTCTTGCAGATGAATTAGCAACAAGAACCTTTGATGAATCAGGTCATTATTATGTAAAAGAATTTGTAACGACTGTCAAAGAGAGTTTAAATAATGGATACGGAAATAGAGGTATCTATAATCAGAATCAGACCACTACAAGTGGACAGACACCCTCTGAAGACCTTATGGTCTACAAAGTTGGACCTGGAAAGGCGTATGTTAGAGGATATCCCATTGAAACCCTTGGTTCAACCTTCTTAGATTCTCCAAAAGCAAGAACAACTAGAGATGTTGAAGGAAAATCCATCACTTTTGGTTTTGGACCAACATTTACAGTAAATAACGTTTCTGGATCACCAACTATTGGATTTGATAACACAAATACTTTAAGTTTGAGAAGTCAAAGAATTGGATCCGCTAGAACTGATCTTGCTGGTGATGAAATTGGTGTTGCTAGAATTTATGATTTTTCTTTAGAATCTGGTTCTTATGATGCTATCAATAAAAATATTAATAAGTGGGAATTATCATTATATGATGTACAGACATATTCTGAACTAACAATTAATGAAGAAATTGATCTCACCACTCCAACATTCATTGAGGGTAGTTCTAGTGGGGCCTCTGGTTTTATCAGATATGATGTAAACACTGGAACAGCAGCTACTGTTTACGATGTTAAAGGTCAGTTCTCAATTGGTGAAAGAATTACCTTTGATGGTTTAGATTCCACAAATAGAACTATTACCAATATTACAAACTATGAAACTTCTGATGTTCAATCAGTTTATGGTATTGTAGGTACTGCTGGGACGTTCACAGCTGATTTGATTCCAACTGATGCTGTCACTATTGGTATTGCATCTATTACCAAAGGAGATGGAGTTACTGGTGTTTCTACAATTACAAATCCATCACTTTCGTTCCCCGGTATCGTAACAACTGGAAATTTAATTCAATATTCTGATTCAAATTTAACTTTATCAACTCTTTTGAGAGTATCTAGTGTAAATACAAATTTTATAAATGTTGTTGGTGTTGAAACTGTTACAGGATTTATTGATGGTGGAGTTCCAGATCGAAACATCGGTGTCACAAACCTGAAAGTAGTTGAATCTCAGACAACTCCCACTTCAAAAAATGATAACTTGGCGGATAATGAGTCTCTTTTTTCAATTTTTCCAAGAAAATTAATTTCTAACGTCAATCTTACAGAATCTGATTTAATAATTAGAAGACAGTTTGATGTAACAGTCACTGACGGATCTACTGGAGCTGTTAATTCTGATACTAATGAAGTGTTCTTATCTTTTGATGAAGAAAGATATAGTTTAATTAATGATGCTGGAGAAATAGAAGTTCTTACATCTGATAAATTCACATTCGCTTCTGGCAACACTCAACTCACACTTAGTGGTATTGCCAATGATGGTGACTGCAAACTAATCACAACACTTCGTAAGACTAACATCACTCCGAAGATTAAAACCAAGAATCTTGCAAAAAATATTGTAATAAGAAATTCAAATGATTCTGGTTCTGGTATTGGGGGAACCACTCTCAATGATGGTTTGACTTATGGTACTTATCCATATGGAACAAGAGTTCAAGATAAAGTCATTTCTCTCAACGAACCAGATGTCATTTTGATTTATGGTGTGTTTAGTGGTGATGGTTCAAATTCAGATCCAGAGTCTCCTTCAATGACTGTTGGTAATATGGATGGTCCAACAAATACTACAAATGATCTGATTCTTGGCGAAGAAGTCGTCGGATCAATAAGTGGATCAAGAGCAATTTATGTTGATAAGAAATCAGATACCTCAGTTAATTTTATCTACGAGAATCTTTCTAGATTTCAACCAAATGAAGTAGTTAATTTCCAAAAATCTGGAGTTAGTGCTGTTGCTTCAAATGTTGTAATTGGAAGTAAGAATATAACTTCTGATTTTGACTTTTCTAGTGGTCAGAGAAAGTCAATCTATGATTATTCTAGAATCAGAAGAAGAGATGGTGCAGGTGTACCTAATACAAGATTGAGAGTTTATTTCATATCAACATCTTACAATACTTCTGATACTGGTGATATTACAGTATGTAATTCTTATAGAGATTTTGATTATAAAACAGAAATCAATACTATTTCTGGTGTTAGACTTACTGATATAGTTGATGGTCGTCCTAGAGTTTCATCTTTCTCTGTAGAGACTACAAATACTAGGTCACCATTAGAATTTTTTGGTAGAACTTTCAATGGAGGTCAACATAGTTCTAAGAATGTTCTGGCTTCCAATGAGTCAATTACAGTAGATTACAATTACTATCTCCCAAGAATTGACAGAATCTATCTTGATAGAAATGGTGTTTTCCAAGTTAAAAGAGGTGCTCCATCTGACAATCCAGTATCACCAAAAGGCATTGATGGATCAATGAATATAGCTGATTGTTATGTTCCAGCTTATACTTTCAATGCTAAAGATGTAAGGACCACCTTCATCAATCATAAGAGATATCAAATGACTGATATCTCTAAGCTAGAACAAAGAATCAAAAATCTTGAGTACTACACTTCACTGAATCAGTTAGAGACAAGGACTATCAATCAGTTTATTCCAGACGCTAATGGTCTGAACAGATTCAAATCTGGTATCTTTGTTGATAACTTCACAAGTCTTAAGTCTCAAAATGTTAGTATTGGTATTAAGAATTCTATTGATAAAAAACATGGTACTTTAAGACCTTCCCACTATACCACTTCAGTAGATATGGTTGTTGGAAACACAACCATTGCTGGTATTGGAACAACAACAAAAACTAATCAAGACAGTAGATTTGCTGATATTCTTGGAACTGGGGTGAAAAGATCTGCTCAAATGATCACTCTTGATTATAATGAAACAGAAGAACCTTGGTTGCAACAAGGTTTTGCTACGAGGTCTGAAAGTGTCACTCCTTTCCTTGTGCGTTTCTGGCAAGGTAATATTTCCTTTGAACCAACTGTTGATACCTGGGTTGATGTCAATCAAATGACTGCAAGAGATATCATGATGGAAGGTTCATTCCAGGGTGTAGCTGAAGCTATACAAGCTGAGATTACGACTGCTAATGATGGAAAAAGATCTGGTGTAGCACCAGTTATCTGGAACTCGTGGGAAACCACGGGTGTTAATGTTTCACTCGACTTAAATAAGAAACTTCATGAAGATGTAAACAGCACATGGAGATCTGGTACAGAATCTGAATTCCGTGAGTTATATGATGCTACTCCTGAACAGATTGATGGACACATTCAAAGAAATAATGGAGCTCCACCAGGATTCAGGGTTGAAGAAGTAACCACAGACACAAGTATTAAACTTAGTGGTTCTGCTGGTGTTGATCTCAATCAAAGAAGAACAGGTACTCAACAAACAATAACTGAAGAGATTGCAAGTGAATCATTCGGAGACAGAGTTGTCAATCGTGAAGTTATTCAGTTTATGAGATCTCGTAATATCACATTTACGGCTAGAAGTCTGAAACCATTTACTGAGGTTTATGCTTTCTTCGACAATGTTGATGTTAATAAGTATTGTGTACCTAAACTAATTGAAATTGAAATGGTCTCTGGCACATTTGAAGTCGGAGAGGTTGTTAATGGTGTTATGGGTGAAGATTATGATCCATCTACAACAGGAGAAGATAATAGTGGGTCCAGTGAATCTATAGATCCAGCTATTGTGTTCAGAGTTGCTTCCGCTGATCATAAGTATGGTCCATATGACGATGCTACTGACACATATGACGAAAACCCATATAGTTCTCCAACGACTACTGCTGCTCGTGAAACACTTCCCACAGATTATACACAAACAACGACTGTATTGAATGTCGATATGGCTTCTTTAGCTGATGAAAGTGAAGTTGAATATGCAGGATACATTGCTGAAGAAATGATACTTAAGGGAGCTAGCAGTGGAGCAGAAGCTAAAGTTACCTCAAGAAGACTTATTACTGATAGAATTGGTACACTGATTGGTTCTTATAGAGTTCCAAATTCCAATGATCCTTCAGCTCCTACTTTTGAAACTGGTAGATCAGTATTGAGACTCACTAGTAGTGACACTAATAGCAGAGTTCCTGGTTTGGTCACTACTTCTGCTGAAGATATTTTCTTCTCAAGAGGTGATCAGGATAATACTCAACAAACAACACTGTCCTTGAGAAATGCAAGAGTATCTACTCAAGATGCTACTCCTGAAACAAGAACCATTGGTGGTGATTCAACTGATAGTACCCTAATTACATCAGATGATCTGAATGCAGTTGGAACATCTTCAAGGTTAACTGGTGAATATAAGGATCCTCTGGCACAAACCTTTATTGTTGATGACGAAACAGGAATTTACCTCACATCTATTGATCTATACTTCCAAGAAAAACCAACTGAGTTTGATACACCAGTTACAATTGAAATTCGTGAAGTTGAATTGGGAACTCCAAGTCAGACAGTTCTCCCATTCTCTACTGTAGAAAAAGAACCTGATGAAATTACTATCTCAGATAATGCCAGTGTAGCAACGAAATTTACATTTGAATCTCCTGTTTATCTAAATGGTCAGAGAGAATATGCAATTATCATCCTTTCCAACTCCACCGAGTATAGAGTATGGATCTCAAGACTGGGTGATTCTGATGTTTCAACATTAGGTGCAGAATCTGGACAGGTTGTTGTTTCTACACAGAGACTATTGGGTTCATTGTTTAAATCACAGAATGCTTCTACTTGGACACCATCTCAGTATGAAGATCTTACCTTCCAACTGTATAGAGCTGACTTTGTTCCTACTGGTTCCGTTCAGTTGTTCAATCCACCTCTCCCACAAGAACTAGAAGTCATTCCAAATAATTCACTTGTTGTTGAGTCCAAAACCATCAGAGTGGGTCTTGGAACCACAGTTTCTGATGCTGGGTTGTTAGCTGGTCAACTAATTACTCAGGATGAAAGTGGAGCGACTGGTAGATTTGTTGGATATGGTGGATCAGCTGCACCAGGAAAACTAAACATTACTAACGCTGGTGTTGGATATACTCCATCCTCCGGTGAATTTGAATATACTGGTGTGGCTATGACAGCCATTACTGGTCATGGTGTCAATGCTACCGCTAGCTTCTTCATCAAAAATGGAGTTGCTCTTGGAGCTACGATTGTTGGTGGAGGAAGAGGTTATCAGATAGGTGACATTATAGCACCAGTCACAATTGGATCGGGACTTGGTGAAGGTATTAAAGTTTCTATCTCGACCATCTTTGGTAATAATGAACTGAATATCACTGATGTTCAGGGGGAGTTTACTACCAGTTCTAACACGGCTATTCTGAAATATCAGAATAGTAGTGGTGTCACAACTGCACTTGACCACACTAGAAACCCAATTTCTGGTGTGTCTCTAGTATCACCAGTCACTGTAGTTAATGATGGTCTTCACATCAAAGTTTCTCAAAGAAATCATGGTATGTACTCAAGTGGTAACATTGTCACTATTTCAAATGTTAACACCAATGTAACACCCACAAATCTATCTGTAGATTACAGTAGTGGTGCCACAGGAAGTATTTCTGTTGGAACCACGGCCAACTTGGTTGAGTTTGAAGGTGTTAGTGTTGCATCCACAAACCCTGGATATATTAAAATTGGTGATGAAATCATTTCATATACAGGAACTTCATCAAACTCCTTGACTGGTATTACTAGAGGTATTGACAACACAAACGCTACCAATCACTCTCAAAATGATACTATAAGTAAGTATGAATTTGATGGTGTGTCATTGAGAAGAATCAACAAGACACATAATCTTAATGAAGTGACTGAGTCAAACCCATTTGATGTAGACTTCTACAAGATTAAAATTGACATGTCAGAAAATGGTATTGATAGAACTGTTAACACTGGTTTTGGAAAAGCATTCTTTGAGAAAACAACTTTTGGTGGTGGATCAAATATGAGGGGAACTTATAATGTTCCATTCTCTCAGTTCATTCCTAATTTTACGACTCTTACACCAACTGGAACATCCATCGAACCAACTATGAGAACAGTTTCCGCTACTAGTATCTCTGGTAATGAAGGTTCGTTCCTCGATCAAGGATTTGAACAAATTGCACTCAATAAAGATAATTATTTTGATTCTATGAGAATGGTTTGTTCATCAATCAATGAAAAAACTTTCCTAGACAATCTTCCAGGTAACAAGTCACTCACAGTTGGTCTTAATATGTCTACGAGTGATACTAGAATTTCTCCTGGTCTTGATCTTGATCAGGTAGCTATGGTACTTACATCAAACAGAGTAAATCAACCAATTACAGATTATGCTAACGATTCTAGGGTAAATACAACTAAAGATGATCCTAACAATTTCTTCTATGTAACAAAAAATGTTAGACTTGAAAATCCTGGAACTTCTATCCAAGTTCTTCTAGACGCTTATCTGACAGAAAATTCTGACATCAGAGCCTTCTACGCTCTCGATCAAGAAAAGTTGGAAGATGCTATTTTCATACCATTCCCAGGAACTAATAATTTCCTACCAAATGGTTCTATAACCAATCCTGCCAAGAGTAATGGTAGCACTGATGTCAGAACACCTAAGACTAATGATCACAATCCAAATGCTCCATTGAGTCTGTATAGGGAACTTAAGTTCTCGATTGACAATCTCCCATTATTCTCATCCTTTAGAATTAAATTGATTGGTACATCAACTAATCAAGCACAACCACCTTTCATCAAAAACTTTAGAGCATTAGGTTTAGCATGACACTCATTCCAGTAAAAGGTCAATCGGGTCTATTCCGTGACAGTGAAACAGGGTCTATTATCAACAATAGATCCAATGATTATGAATCATATGTATCCAACAGAGATAAACTCCTCTCCGAAAAGGAGAGGATTGATAAACTTGAATCTGACATTGGTGATATTAAACGTATGTTGCAACAACTAACAAATGGCCAATAATACAATCACTTTCAATCCTGATTCCAATGCATCTGCATATGGAGTTAATTTGGTTATCAATACTGGTTCTGACTTCAATTCTACCTTTAAGGTAATCAAACCAAGCAAGACAAACTTTAATTTTGAAGGATGGACTGGTTCTTCACAGATGACAAAGTCTGTGTCAATTGGTTCTAGTATGTCACCAATTGCTACATTTAATGTAGGATTTACAAGTGCTTTTGATGGTGAGTTTAAGATTACTCTAGGAAAGACAGAGACGAGAGTTTTAAGAAATGGTAGATATGTATGGGATGTGTTGGTAAGTTCCGGTACAACCGTTTATAGACTGGCTGAGGGTAATGTTACGGTCATATCCGGTATCTCCTCCGCCCCCTAAATAATAAAAAGTTATAGTATATAAATGGCGCAGCCCTCTTCTAGACAAGAACTGATTGATTACTGCTTGAGACAGTTGGGTGCCCCTGTAGTTGAAATTAATGTCGCTGACGAACAGGTCCAAGATTTATTGGATGACGCTATTCAACTGTTTCAACAAAGACATTTTGACGGGGTAATTCAGACATTTCTAAAATACGAGATTACTCAGGCAGATAAAGATAGAGCACAAGCTGTTCCACCTGGAGCCCCAAGTGGTAGGGGATCAGTTGGAATGGCATCAACATCAGTAACAAGTGATATTGTAGGAACTGCAACAACATTTACATATTATGAAAATAGTAATTATCTTGATATCCCTAAGGATGTAATTGGAATCAATAAGGTATATCAGTGGGATGCCTTAATGGGTGTTAGTACCAGAAACATGTTCAGTTTGAAGTATCAGATGTTTCTGAATGATGTTCACTACTGGGGGACACAGGACATTCTGTCATATTCAATGTCAATGTCTTATCTTGAGACATTAAATTTCCTGTTGAACACACATAAGGCAATCAGATTTAATCAAAGACAAGATAGGATGTATCTTGATGTTTCATATGATGATTTAATTGTTGGTGATTATCTTGTTATCGATTGTTGGAAGGTTCTTAATCCTAATGAAGCTACTGGTGTATTTAATGATCCATTCTTGAAGAAGTATCTAACATCTCTAATTAAGAAACAATGGGGTCAAAACTTAATCAAGTTCCAGGGTGTAAAACTACCTGGTGGTATTGAGTTTAACGGAAGACAAATCTATGATGATGCACAGTCTGAACTTGATAAGATTGAAGAGAAGATGTTAAGTACATATGAGATTCCACCTCTTGATCTTATCGGGTAAGATGTTATGCTTAATCCATATTTCCTCAATGGTTCTAAGAACGAGCAGAATTTAGTTCAGAACCTAATAAACGAACAGCTCAAAATGTATGGGGTAGAAGTATACTACCTCCCAAGACAATATGCAACTGAAAAGAAAATAATCAAGGAGGTTATTGAATCAAAATTTGAGAATGCATACCCACTTGAAGCATATGTGGACAGTTATGAAGGATTTGGTGGACAGGGAACAATTCTTTCTAAGTTCGGTATTCAAGAGAAAGATGACCTAACATTAGTCATATCCAAAGAAAGATTCTCAGATTACATCACACCTTTCATGAAGGACATTCCCAACATGAAGGGTGTCACTCACAGACCAAGAGAGGGTGATCTTATCTGGTTTCCACTTGGTGATAAACTTTTTGAGATCAAGTATGTTGAACATGAACAACCCTTCTATCAATTAGAGAAGAACTATGTCTATCAACTGAGATGTGAACTCTACAGATATGAGGATGAAGTCATCGACACTGGTATTGAAGATGTTGATGATGAACTCCAAGAAATCAGCACTGGATATACTCAAACACTTACATTAATTGGAGCTGCTGTCACTGCAACAGGTACAGCCACTACATGTGCTAGTGGTTCTTTGAACTCTATGACTATTACTAGCATGGGTAGTGGTTATAGTTTAGCTCCACTTATAGGATTCAGTTCGGCACCAGCTGGAGGCACAACAGCTGTTGGTATTGCGTCAATAACCACAGACTTTATTGGTTGTGCAGGACAAAAAGATGGAAAGGTCCATAGGATCTACATTACCAACTCTGGTTGTGGATACACTGTAGCCCCCAAGTTAGTCTTTGAAACGATCAAAGGAGAGGTTGGATCTGGTGCAGCTGCAACCTCTGGTATCACAACTCTCGGTTCTATTCAAACTGTTTCAGTCACTAATGGTGGTAGTGGTTATATCAGTAATCCTAATGTATCTATTGGACAAACAGACGTAGTTGGTGTCCAAACAGCTTTTGGTATTGGTATTATCAACTCTGCTGGTAACGTTGTTAGTGTTGCTATGACATTTGGTGGTGTTGGATTTGCCACAACATCCACATCTATTATCACATTCGATCCACCAGCTACGGCTACTGGTGGTGATGGTTCTGGTAATTTCATATTCAATGAGGTTGTCATTGGTGGAACATCTGGATCTGAAGCAAGAGTCAAGGGATGGAACTCCACCACTAATATTCTTGAGATTTCTATCGTTACTGGGAACTTCTTACCTGGAGAAAGAATTGTTGGATCAGATTCTGGAGCTTCATACAGTATCAGAGTTGTCAATGAAGATGATATAGTTGATACCTTTGCTGACAATGACAACATTGAATTTGAGGCAGATAAGATTATTGATTTTAGTTCCACCAATCCATTCGGGATGCCATAATCTAAATAGTAGCAAATAAAGACTAGACTGATGTTTGAGTATTTCTATAATGAAATCTTCAGATCCGTAATTATCGGATTTGGATCGATGTTTAATGGAATTGAAATTCAACATAAGAATGAGTCTGATAATCAAATCAGTACCGTCAAGGTTCCATTGGCATATGGACCTACTCAGAAGTTTCTTGCAAGGATCGAACAGCAAGCAAACTTGAACAAGTCAACTCAAATGTCTCTTCCTAGAATGTCATTTGAGTTCACTGACCTCCAGTATGACCCCACAAGAAAGTCAACTCAGACACAACAGTTTGTAGTCAAGAATTCCACTGGAAGTGAGATTAAAAAGGGATATGTTCCTGTTCCATACAACATGACTATTCAGTTGTCAGTCATGACAAAATTGAATGATGACATGTTACAGATTGTAGAACAAATCTTACCTTACTTTCAACCATCTTATAATTTACCAATTAATTTTCTTGGTGACTTCAAAGAAAAGAGAGATATCCCTATTCAACTTGAAGGAATCTCCATGGAAGATGATTATGAGGGTAACTTTGAAACAAGAAGGGCTCTCGTATATACTCTGACATTCACAGCTAAAACATTCCTATTTGGTCCTCTGTCCGATGTTTCAGGCGATATTATCAGAAAGGTTACTGTTGGTTATGTTGCTGGTTCCTCTGGTCCAGGTCTCAGAAATCCAGAAAGAGACCTCACATACAGAGTTGTACCAAGAGCTGTCCAGGATTATGATGACAGTTATGTTACCACCATTGCCGAGGATGTTGACGAAATAGAAAAAATTATTGAAGTTGCTGACGCATCTCAACTTTCAGCAGCTACATACATTCAAATTGGTAAAGAAGAAATGTATATTGAGAAAGTCAGTGGTAACAAACTGACTGTCAAGAGAGGTCAAGATACCTCAACAGCTGCAGAACATGTTCTTGGTTCTGGAGTAGCTACAATCACAGCCAATGATGCTAACCTTATTGAGGTTGGTGATGACTTTGGTTTTGATGGTAATGTTTTCTGAGGTTAATTTATGTCTGATAAGTATGAGAAACTCGATGAAACATTCAATACCGAACCAGTTGAGGTAGAGGTACAGAAGGTTGATACAAACACTAAGATTGATAAGATAAAATCAGGTCAAGAGGATATTAGAAGAGATTACGAATATACAAGAGGTAACCTATATTCCATCATCGAAAAAGGACAAGAGGCTATTGATGGTATTCTTGAGTTGGCACAAGAAAGTGAGATGCCAAGAGCTTATGAAGTCGCTGGTCAGTTAATCAAAAATGTTGCTGACGCGACTGATAAACTTCTAACATTGCAACAAAAACTCAAGGATGTGGAAGAAGAAAAAGAATCCAAAGGTCCAACCACTGTCAACAATGCACTTTTTGTTGGTTCAACAGCTGAACTTCAGAAATTATTGAAGAAAGGCAATAATGATAAATAGTGAGAATGGGAGAGAAATCCCAAGGTATTCTTACTAATACAACTGACATGTCGAGAGATAATAATAATTTACCCTCATATAAGGATTTCATCGAAAATCCTGATGATTTGCCATCATTGGGGGATTTTAAAGAAGAAAATCTACCTTCAGTTGAAGATTTTCTTGGAGAAAATGTAGAAGAAGAGACCCAGACCATCGAAAATTCCGATGGAGAGTCATTTTTGGAAGTATCTGACGTTGTTCAGGTTCCAGAATGGTCGGAATTGGTCCGTTTGGTTAATGATGTAAGAAAAGATATTCCAAAAATACCAGAAATTAAGTATTATGATGAGCAATTAGAGGAAATTTGTGCTCAAATTAAACAAATTCAATCAGATTATGCAAAAGGGGATAAAATTGATGTCCTAAGTGTTCAAAATGAGGAATTTGAGGGTAAATTATCTGAAATTGAGTTAAAAATTCCTACGGTCAAGTATTATGATCATGACATTAACTCAATTTATGACAAAATTACAGACATTAAGGAAGAACTCAAGTCACTTCCAGAGGTAAAATACTATGAAGAGGACCTTGAGTCTCTCAAATCCAGGATTGAACAGGTAAGTGAAGCTATTCCTACCTTCCCTGACTGGATTCAGGAGGTTCAAGAGGTTCCAGACTTCTCTTGGATTGGTAAAACTTTCAGTCTCATCGATGATGACTTCAATAAGGTCCAAGGACACCTTGATATCATCAGAGAGAAGATTGATTATCAGGTTAATGAACTCAATGAGTCCCTTGAGGTTAAAGAATTTGAATTCAAAGTTGATGTAAAGAACCTTGGGGACAATCTTAATCAAACAAACGATAGAATCACAGAAACTAAGGATAAAATCTATCAAGAGATAAAAGAAACTTCCATTAGAATCTGGGAACTTCGTAATACATTTAAGGATGACGATAAAAAGTTAAAGAAGTCTATTCTCAGTGAACAGAATAAACTCAAACAGTCTCTTCAGGAAGAGATCAAAAGTATTAATGAACAGAGTGTTAAGGCAGATGAGTCTATTCTCAAGTTTTTTACTGACCTGAAAGAGACTGTAGATACACTCCCTGAGGTAAAATACTATGATGAGGATGTCTCAAGAATTGATAGTGATATTCTTTCCCTTAGAAAAGAACTCAAAGAGATATCTAACCTCGCTTCTTTAATCAAGACTGAACAAACTGAGTTAAAAGAAAATTATCTCCTCAACGAACCTCCAGAAGAAAAGGAAAAAGCTGGTGGTCAGATAGACCCATTGACACCTCTTGACCAGAACTTTGCGACACTGAAGGATCTGTCTACTCACTACAGGTTGTTCTTGGCTAGAATCACCACTCAACTCTCCACTATGGGTGGTGGTGGAGCGGGATTCATTAAGGATCTTGATGATGTTTCTTTTGATCAGACTGAAGGAAACAATAAACTACTGATTTATGATCAGGCTAACTCCAAGTGGGTTGGTATTGCTAGCACTGCATTGAGTGGCGGTGGTCCAGGAATAGCACAAACTAGTTTCATCAGTGGTATTGCCATAACGATGACAACTGGTAACTTCACAAATGTAAATGTTGCTGGAACAATTACATATGATGATGTAAAACATGTAGATTCTCTCGGTCTTTCGACATTCAGAAGTGGTCTTGAAGTCAATACGGGAACAGCGACAACTGCTCTTTTGGTGAGAGGTGATGCGAGAATTACTGGAATCCTTACCATTGGTACTGCATCTGTCACCATTGATGGTGACAATAATACCATAACAGCAGGTATTGTTACTATTACAAATTCTGATATTTTTATCGGTGATAATGTAACAATCAACTCTGGTGCAACAGGTATCAACTCAGCACCAAATGTCTTCTATGTCGCTAAAGATGGTAATGATAATAACAATGGGACATCGATTGATAACGCTAAATTAACTATCGCTTCTGCTGTTGGATTAGCACAATCTAGTTCAGTTATTAAAGTTATGTCTGGAAACTATGTTGAGAGTAATCCAATCGTAGTTCCTGCATTTGTAGCGGTTGTTGGTGATGACTTAAGAAGTGTAAAGGTCTTACCAAGCAACGCGACTCAAGATCTGTTTCATGTCAATAAGGGATGTAAACTGGCAAATATGACTTTCTCTGGTCATACTGCTCCCGCAGCTGCGGTCGCTTTCCCAACAGCTGGTGCTACTAATGTTGGTGGTGGTAAATGGAAAGGTCCATATATTCAGAACTGCACTAGTGATACCACTACTGGAACTGGTATTAGAGTTGATGGAGATAAAGCAGTTAAGACTAAGTCAATGAATGTTGATGCTTTCACTCAATACAATCAAGGTGGTGTCGGTGTTGCTGTCACAAATGAAGGATATGCTCAGTTAGTGTCAGTATTTACTATTTGTTGTGATAAAGCAATAACTTGTCATGCTGGTGGTCAAGCAGATCTAGCCAATAGTAATTGTAGTTTTGGAACCTTCGGCTTAGTTGCCAATGGTAAAGGTTCTGAACAGTTTATTGGAACTGTCACATCTTCTGCGAACTTGGCACAAGATAATGTAACTATCAATGTTGGAACTGGACAGACGCGTCCCTATGATGGACAGATTGTTTATTTTGATCAACTTTACAAGTCTGTAGAATCAATCACAGTTACTAATGGTGGAAGTGGTTACACTTCTACTCCAGATGTAATTCTGCAAGCTCCTACTGGTCCTAGTGGTGAAACAGCATCTGCGTTTGCCACACTTGAAGGTGGTTCTGTCTCGTCAATTACAATCATCAGTAGTGGAAGTCAATACGAATCAACACCTTCAGTTACTATTTCTGGTGGTGGTGGAAGTAGTGCCGCAGCAACTGCCAATATGGCGGATATCTACTATACAATAAATAGTGCCACACCTATCGTATCTGGAATTACCACACTAACACTTGATGAAAATCTAATCAATACAGTGGGTGTTGGATCTACGGTATTCTTTTTCCAACAAAGTAAGATTATTGCAAGTTCCCACACTTTTGAATACATTGGATCTGGAAATGATATCACTACAGCTACTCCCAAAAGAGGTGGTGTTACAATTCAAGCAAATGAAGTTTTGACTGAGAATGGTGGTAGAGTAATCTACACCAGCACTGATCAAGCAGGAAACTTCAGGATTGGTGATGACTTACAAATTAATCAAAACACTGGTACAATTAGTGGTAGAGCATTCTCAAGGAGTCTGTTCTCTGAGGTAACACCTTTCATCCTAGCACTTAGTTAAATGGCACAATTAGCACTTAATAGATTTCAAACAGTTACCCTAGATATCACCGATAGTGATTCTACACCATATACTGCACCCACAGGTTATACTGCAATTGTGTTGTATGCTCATATTACGAATGTGACGACTAGTTCCGCTACCTTTACAATGTCTCATGTTAGAAGTTCTACTACAACCGAGATTGTAAAAAACGCGTCGGTTCCTGCGAATGATGCATATATTCCCCTAGATGGAAAGTTAGTTCTTGAGACAAGCGATTCGATAAAAATTGTAGCGAGTGCCAATAGCAGTTTAAAACTAATTCTTAGTGTTTTGGAGACTGCAACCTAATGACAAATTTAATTAGTCAAAAGAATTTTGACTCTACCACAATCAAAAGACAGGTCAATACAGCATCGGGAATTACAACTGACTTCACCATTACTGGAGGATATAATCCTGGGTTTATTGATGTATTCTTGAATGGTGTAAAACAGAGAAGTGGAACTGACTTCACTGCTACATCAGGAACCATAGTCACCATGGTTCCTTATACCAATGTTGGTGATGTCCTTGAATTTCAGATATATGAGAACATGGATGTTGCTGGAGTTTCTTCAGTAACAAATTCTGCTAACGCATATAATATTGTCGGTGGGGTGAGTTTTGCAACATCTGCAGGAATATCAACTGCATTAAACTCAGATTCATCTATCAATACAAGTGGTATTATAACTGCTTCGCAACTAGCAATTAGTGGTCTCTCAACAAGTAAGGATTTATTAGTTACTGGAATTACCTCAGCAACTAACATAATTGAAATTAAGAGTAACGATTCCACACCAGGAAGAATTGATTTATATTGTGAAACAAATAACGCTCATTATGCTAGACTCCAAGCACCACAACATGGTGATTTTGGTGGTAATATAACGGTAAAACTTCCATCAAGCACTGGAACACTTCTTCTTAGTGATGGTAGTGGTGCAAGCCTCACTTCACTTAATGCATCTAATTTAGGATCTGGAACTATCCCCGATGCTAGATTTCCTGCAACATTACCAGCTGGTAGTGGAGAAAATCTAACTTCACTTAATGCATCTAATTTAGGATCTGGAACTATCCCCAATGCTAGATTTCCTGCATCATTACCAGCAATATCAGGACAAAATTTAACTGGAATTGTTACTGGCATCACTGCAGGATCAAATATAACAGTTTTTGAGAATACATCTGGTAACTTTATAATCACTTCAACTGGAGGAGGAGGAGGCGGAGGAGATACTGTATCAATAAATGCTTCTGCTGGGGATATCCTTTCAGTATCATCTGGAGAAATTAGTGCTGATGATGCTGGTGCGGATAAAATAGTATTCTGGGATGATTCTGAAAGTAAACTAACTTATCTCACTGCAGGAAGTGGTTTATCGATAAGTGGAACAACAATTACTGCTAGTGGTGGGGGTGGTAGTTCAGGTATTGAGATTGAAAATAATGGAACTTCTGTTGGAACAGGAATTACCGCTATCAACTTCAGCACCAATGTAACTGCAACTGCTAGTGGTGGTATTGCAACTGTTACTGCCTCTGGAAGTGGTGGGGGTTCAGGACCAGATCCAGTAATCATGGGAATGATATTCTAAATATAACTAAGGAGATAAAAACATGGCCGCACCAAATTTAAAAAGTCCAACAACAATTACTGGAAAGACTGCAAGATATGCTGTAACTGCATCTATCGCCGCAGCATTGAGTAATGCTTCTTCTAGTGGTAAAGTATTAAAAATTAATAGTATCCTTTGTGCAAATGTTGATGGCACAAATGCTGCTGATATTAGTGTCAGTATTTACGACGGTTCAACAGATAGATATATTGCGAAGGTAATTTCTGTTCCAGCAAAAGCAACTCAAATTTTATGTGGAAAGGATACATATTTTTACTTAGAAGAAGGTGACTCTATTCGTGCAGTTGCATCAGCAGCAAGTGATCTCGAACTTGTTATTGGGTATGAGGATATTTCATAATGTCAAAAGCAAGAGGTCTTATTACAGGAGGTGATTTTGAATCAAGATCTTCTGGAATGTATGACAGTGTTGATAATGTAAGAATTGCTGCTATATCCCAAGCAGGATTGAAGAAAGTGGGATTGCAGCAAACAAACTTATACACCACTGGAATGTCTTCTCCAAATTCATTTGCTTGGTCACCAGATGGACTTCATTTGTATATCACATACAGTGGTGATTATATTAGACATATTGAGTGTACTTCTCCTTTTAATACATCAGGATCAAGTACGCAAGCTACCTTTACCTGTTCACCTTACGACACCAATACTTGGACTGTAGAAGTATCTCCAAATGGAAGATACCTTTATTTTGGTGGATCTACTATTGATAGTATAAACCAGTTCACAATGGAGAATCAATGGGATATATCAGCCAACCCAACCAATAATCTGTTTAATGCAGGATATGAGCAAATAAACAAAAGATTAGATAATATTTTCGGTATAGGTACTGGTGATGCATATGTAAGAGGATGTGAATTTAATGGTGATGGCACGAAGTTTTATTTAATTGGACGGGGTGATGATAATATTCAACAATTTACATTATCAACTGCATACAAAGTCGGAACAGCATCATATGATGGTGCGTACAATGTTGGTGGAGATGGTCTTGGATCTCCATATGGTTTCAGGTGGAATAATGATGGAACCAAATTTTTTGTAGTTGACTATGGTCTAGATTCGGTAATTGAGTATAGTGCATCATATGCATATGATGTTACAAGTGGAACAATAACTGAGGGAACAAATTATTCTGTTAGTTCATATGAGAGCACTCCCCTTGATATAGCATTTAATGCTGATGGAACACAAATGTTTGTTATTGGTGAGGGTAGTGACAAAATTCACGAATGGACTTTAAGCACTGGATTTGATTTATCGTCAACAGTAACCTATGTTTCAGGAACAGACTTAGGATTCGCTAATCCGTCAGGATTTGATTTTAACCCTGACGGAACAAAGATGATAGTGGTTGATTATGGTACAGATACGGTCAAAGCATATAACCTAAGCACAGGATTTGATTCGTCAACAATTTCAAACTACGAATCAATTGATTTATCAACAATCATGTGGGCTGGAGCACCAGCTGGATCCAGTTATATAACAAATTACATAGCTGCTCTTAGTGGTTGTAGATTTAATGGTGATGGAACTACATTCACAGTTCTAGATGTATATTCTACCGGGTATGATAAGGCAGTGTCGTTTCCGTTAACGACTGCATACGAATTATCAAGTTTTTCTGATGGTTGTATAGATTTGGTAACTCGTGGCGGCGACTGGCCAGTATCATTTAGGTTTAATCCTGATGGAACAAAGTGTTATGTTTTGGATGGAACTGATGATAAGATATATCAGTGGAGTCTTGGCGTACCATATGTTTTAGGTAGAGGTTCAACTGCGATGACTTATGATGGTGTGTCATCATCTCTTACTTCATCAGATCCAGCATTAAAAGGTTTTGACTTTACTCCTGATGGAAAAGGTATATTTACTTGTGGAAATTCTACTGATACAATTGCACACTTTACACTCTCAGTTCCCTTTGATGTTACTAGTACGTTAACATTTGTAGCAGCAATAGACACAACATCATTTGAATCAGATCCTAGAGATGTTCGTGTTGTTAATACACCCGATGGATATAAACTTCATTTATTAGGAATAGGATCTGATAAAATTTTTGAAATGGATATAAACTTCTAAGTTATAAAGTTACCATAAATATTCACAAAGACTCTCATGAGCAGAACAAGGAATACTGCTGATTTGGTATCACACAAAGGATTCGATACCACTTTAACTACTTCATCAACTTCTCAAGTTGCCATGGATGAGTTTAGTGCTAGTAGATTTCGTTCAGTAAAATATCAACTTCAAGTAACTAGTGGAAGTAGCTATCATACTGCAGAGTTTATTATTGTCCATAATGGATCCTCAACTTTTAATACTGAATATGCGATTATAAAGACTGGAGATTCTCTAGCATCTTTCGATAGTGATATTTCTAGTGGAAATGTAAGACTCTTGGTAACACCGTCATCAACAGATTCCACAACATTTAAAGCTATCAGAACATCTATCAACACTTGATTTGATAAATAAAAGAAACTCTTTATTTGAGATGATTAACGAAGAGGGACTTAGGGATTGGTTTGGTAAGTCTAAATCAAAAGATGGCAAACCCGGTTGGGTTCAATCTGATGGTTCGCCTTGTGCTAATGAACCTGGTGAAAAGGGAACACCTAAGTGTTACTCCTCGGCTAAGAAAGCCAGTATGTCTAAGAAAGAACTTCGTTCCGCTGACACAAGAAAGTCAAGACAAGATCCCGGACAACAACAAAAGTCTGGAGCAGCCAAACCAACCTATGTTTCTACTGATAAACCTAAGAAGAAAATGAAAGAAGAAACCTTCAACGAAGCAGAAGACAAGAAGACCAAAGGTAGTGGAACTAAAGACGCCTGTTATACTAAGGTAAAGTCTCGTTATTCTGTATGGCCTTCAGCTTATGCATCAGGTGCATTGGTGAAGTGTCGTAAGGTTGGTGCAGCTAACTGGGGCAACTCCACTAAGAAAGAAGAGTTTGAAGGTTTCTATGATCTTCCTGCTTTCACTGAATCTCAGATTGCAGCTATGAAATATGCTGGTATTGAGGTAGAAGTTATTGATGAAGCATGTTGGAAGGGATATGAGAAGAAAGGTATGAAGACTATGTTTGGTAAGAGATATCCAAACTGTGTCAAGAAAGAAGA